>JABAOH010006183.1_pt2 | contig 30605 bp, 23 predicted proteins | sample 7062181 | NCBI WGS metagenome assembly JABAOH01 (sample SAMN14538630, study PRJNA623070) | marine sediment metagenome | biome: marine biome [ENVO:00000428]; feature: marine pelagic biome [ENVO:01000023]; material: deep marine sediment [ENVO:00002113]; isolation source: pool of 5 deep marine...
GACTTCGTCGCGCTTTTGACGGGGGAAATGATTCCGGCGGTGGCCGCGGCGGGCCTCGCCGAGTATGCCGACGTCTTCTGCGACCGCGGCGCCTTCGACTTGGCGGAAACGCGCGCCGTACTCGCCGCGGCCCGCGACGCGGGCCTTAAACTACGGCTCCACGCCGACGAGTTCGACGCGTTGGGCGGCACCGAACTGGCGGTGGAGCTGGGCGCGGCCTCCGTCGACCACCTCGCCGTCGTGACCGACGCGGGGATAAGGGCGCTGGGGAGCTCCGATACGGTCGCGGTCCTGCTACCGGGAACGACTGTTTTCCTCGGCTCGAGCCGTTTCGCGCCGGCGCGGGCGCTCATAGAGGCGGGCGCCCTCGTCGCCGTCGCGAGCGACCATAACCCCGGCTCCTGCCACGCCGCGTCGCTCCGCGCGGTCCTGACGCCGGCCGCCACCTACTTCAAGATGACCCCGGCCGAAATGTTGCACGCCGTCACCGTTAACGCCGCCTACTCGCTGGGGCGCGCGGACCGAATTGGTTCGCTCGAGCCGGGCAAGGCCGCGGACGTCGCCGTCTTCGACGTCGGCGATATAAGCGAGATGTTTTACGACTGGGGCCCGACGCGCGCGTGGGCCACGGTCGTAGGGGGCGTCGCCGTCCACCGCGATTAATTATTGACCGCCACACAAAAGACGTGAACTTGCGCCGTATAGCCGACGCGTTTTACCTCACGCTCCCGGGCCGGGCGTGGGCCTGGGCGACGTACGACTTCGCCAACACGATATTCTCCATGAACGTCATCACGATGTACTTCGCCCAGTGGATAATCGTGGACCTCGGCTTCGAGGACATCTCGTACAGCATCGCCTATTCCGTTTCGATGATAGCCGTGGGCCTGACGATGCCGGCCGTCGGCGCGATGGCGGACGCCCGCAAGAACCGCCTCCGTTGCTTATTGGTTTACACGGTGGCTTGCGTTGCCTTCACAATAACCATCGGCAACGTCGCGAGTGTCTCGGCCCCGATTATGTGGAAAGGCATTTTGGCGCTGGCCGCCTTCGCCTTGGCCAACTACTTCTACATCGGCGGCCAAACATTTTACAACGCCCTCCTCCGCGCCGTCGCTCCCCCGGGGCAAACGGGCCGCGTCTCCGGCCTGGGAACCGCGCTGGGGTACGTTGGCGCCATCGCCGGCCTTCTCCTCGTGTGGCCCTTCGTCCAGGGATGGGTCCCCGGCTTCGTCAAGGGCCGGCCGTCGGCCTTTATCCCGACCGGCGTCATATTCCTGGCTTTCTCGGTACCCGTCTTCATTTGGGTAAAAGAATCGGCCCTCGGCGCGGAACGCCGGTCCGCGTGGTGGGGGCTGAACAAAGTCGTCCAAACGCTCAAGCGCGCGCGGCGCCGACCCGACGTCTTCAAGTTCTTGGTGGGAAACGTACTCTTGCAGGACCCCGTGGCGACGGCGATAGTCTTTATGGCCGTCTACGCGAACGTAGTATTCGGCATGCCCGACGCGGCCAAAATCCCTCTCTTCATCGTCGCGACGACGTTCGCCGTCGCGGGGGCCGCGGTGGCGGGGTTCGTAACGGACCGGTGGGGCCCGCGCAAGACGACGATTGCTACCGCGGCGGGGTGGGCGGCGACGTTCGTCCTCATCGCCGCGGCAAACCGCCCGGTCCTTTTCTGGATCGGCGGCTCGCTCGTCGGCGTGGGCTTGGGTTTCACCTGGACCGCGGCCCGGCCCTTCCTCGCGAGCCTCGTCGGCGAGCACGAGCAGGGTGAGTTCTTCGGCCTGTACTCGCTTTCGAGCCGGGTAGCCGCGGTCGTCGGGCCGCTACTGTGGGGCACTATAGTATACATTGCCGGCGCCTGGCCCGTCGGAAAATATCGCCTCGCGGTCGCTTCTCTCGCGGTGCTCGAGGTCGCCGCGGCCTTCGTCTTCGCATCCGTGAAACCGGGGCCTCGCCCGGACGCGTCGGCGGCCGTATCGTAAAAACCGCGCAGGTATAATATTTAATTAAAACGGGTCATAAAGTCGGGCACCCCTCGGGAAAATCACGGCGGGCCCAAGGGCCCAAAGAGGTGGAAGTAATATGAACTTTTCAAAACCGGTCTATATTGCGGCGTTTGCGGCGGCGTGTTGCTTCCTAACGGCCTGCGGCCCGGATACCGGCGGCGCCGGCGCTCCGATTACGGGAACGAGAATCTGGGTCGCGGACCAACCCGACAGCAAGGTCGCCATCTACGACGAGGGGGGAAGCCTGCTCAAGCTCGTCGGCCGGTTCGGCATGTTCAACAAGCCGAATTCGATAGACGTTTACGAATATGACGGCGCCGCGTGGGTCTGCGACTTCTATACGAATCGCATCCGCAAGTTCAGCGCGGGCGGCAACCCGCTCTACGCTACGCCCGGGCAGGAGGGCGGCTTCCTCGTACGCAACCCGGTCGCGCTCTCGGTATCGCAGTCGTCCGGCGAATGCTGGGTTTCGGACCGCGGGAACCACCGCGTCCTGCGCCTCGGCGCCGAAGGCGGCGTCTTGGCAAGAGTTACCGGCTTCAGATATCCGCGCGGCATCTCCGCGGACCCGGCGGCGGGCGACGTGTGGGTGGCGGACGAGGGTAACGACGCCGTCGTGAAAATCGCGGGGACGGCTTCGGGCGACGTGCCCGTGGCCGCGGTCGAGGTTGGACGTTTTACGGGGATGGAAAATCCTTGGGCGGTGGCGGCGGACGCCGACGGCAAAGGCTGGGCGTGCAGCCGAGAGGCAGGCCGCGTCGTAAAGCTATCGCCGCAAGCCGCCGAGCTGGCCTCCGTGGGCGGCTTCGCCAACCCGGTGGCCCTCGCCGTGGACGAACCGGCGGGAGCGGTCTACGTCGTGGACGCCGAAAAGGGGCTATTGGCAGCCTTGCGCCGCAACGTAACGGGCACGCATAAGGATTACGGGGCCGTCGCGACCTTCGTCGTTCGCAACCTCGCGAAGCCCGAGGACGTCTTCGCCGACGAAAACGCGGGCCGGATTTACGTGGCGGAAATGGGCGCGGGAAACGTTCGCGTCTACGACCGGGACGGCGAACTGATAAATACGCTCGGCGGTTTCAGCGGCCCCGGCGCGCTCGCGGCCTGGGACGGCGACTGAACGAGACGTGAAGGCGAAGATAAACCGGCGTAAGTTGCTACGGACCTTCAAAGAGGTCGCGGCCATCTACGGCCCCGGCAAACGCGAGCGCGACGTAGCCGATTATATTTCAAGTCGGCTCGAACGTCTTTGGCCGGTTTCGGAAGACGGCGCGGGCGACGCCATAGACGGCGACGCCGGTAACTTGCTCGTCCAAATCGAGGGCGAAGGTGAACCCGTCCTCTTCGTAGCGCATATGGACACGGTAGAACCGTGCGCGGGGGTAAAAACAAAAGTGGAGGACGGTTACGTGATGAGCGGCGGCGATACCATATTGGGGGCGGACGACCGCGCCGCGGTCGCGGCCTTGGTCGAGCTAGCGGAGGCCGCGGCGCGAATGCGGGCGCGCCGGCCGCTCGAGCTACTCTTCACCGTCGCGGAAGAGATTGGCCTTCTGGGCGCGAAACACGCCGACTACGCCGCCGTAACCGGCAAGATGGCCTTCGTGTTCGACGCCTCGGAACCGCCGGGCTTCGCCGTCGTCGCCGCGCCCGGGTCCGAACTCGTCACGGCAACCTTCCACGGCCGCGCCGCCCACGCCGGCATCGAACCGGAGAAGGGAATAAACGCCATCAAAATGGCCGCGTCGGCCGTCGCGACAATGCGCCTCGGGCGGATAGACCACGAGACCACCGGGAACGTCGGCCTCATATCCGGCGGCCGCGCGACGAACATAATCCCCGAACGTGCCGAAATCAAAGGCGAAGTACGTTCGCACGACCCCTCGAAGCTCGCGGCCCACGTCGCCCATATAAACGAAGAAATAAAAAAGGCCGCGGCCGAATCCGGCGGCGACGCCGAGATATCGTGGACGCAGGCCTACGTTTCCTATCGCCTCGACGAGGACGCGCCGCCGGTCGCGTTGTTCCGGCGGGCGGCGCGCGCCGCCGGGCTCGAGCCCAAGTTCGTCGCCGGGGGAGGCGGCTCCGACGCCAACGTCCTAAATGCGCGCGGCATACCCTCCATCGTCATCGGCTGCGGCATGGAGAACCCCCACACCACGGACGAAAGGATCGCCGCCGCCTCGCTCGAAAAGCTGGCCGAGTTGGCGACGGCGTTGGCGACAACCGCCTGAAATCAATCCACCAGAACGACCTCGACGTCGGCGACGCCCGCGTCGAGCATTTTTATTTTCTTGGCCGCGGCGTACGAGAGGTCAATTATGCGCCCCGCGGCAAAGGGGCCGCGGTCGTTGATGCGCACGACGACGCTCTTCTTATTCGCGAGATTCGTAACGCGGACCCTGGTCCCGAAGGGCAGCGTCTTGTGGGCCGCGGTGAGGGCGTACATATTGAACGTTTCGCCCGAGGCCGTAGTCTTACCGTGGGCCTCGCGGGCGTAATACGACGCCTCGCCGACCTCGCGGTACGCGCCGGGCCTACCATAACCTCGCGGATAGCGCCGCGAGAGGCCGCACGAAAGCGAGAACAACACGCAAAAAGCCACGGCCCAAACGCCGTATTTTACTGCGGCCTTCACGACGCCCGCCTCTTTACGTTACGCTTCTTGCTACGCCGTCCGCGCGACCCGTAACGCGCCGCGGCCGCGCGCAACGTCGCCGCGACCCCGTCCCGCAAGGACGCGGGCTCCAACACCTCGACCTCCTTGCCGAAAGTCAGAAGCCACCGGCAAAATTCCTCCGAAAGCGGAACCTCGCCCTCGAATACCAGGCCGGCACTTTGACCGTCGTCGTAAAACTTACCCCGACCCTCGAGCTCCGGCCTCACGACGGGCCCGAGCCTCGCGTCGAAGAGCAATTTTACGCGGGACTTGACCGCGGACGTATAAACTTCCCACGCGTCGGCAAAAAACTCGTCGAGGGAGAAATCGCGCGGCGCCTCGAATCTCTTGCGCGTGACCTTTACCGCGGAAATCCGGTCCGCCCTAAACACGCGCGGCCTTTTGCGGCGGTGACATAAGCCGACCAAATACCAACTGTGCCGCCGGAAAGTCAAACCGTACGGGTCGACGGCCCGCGCCGTCGTTCGGTTTCGACTTAACGAAAAATATTTTAACTCGACGGTTCGGCGCGACCTCACCGCCTCCTCCAGATCGCTCAGCATCCGGACCGTCTTTTCTCCGAGCGGGTGGGCCTTGACGTGGAACGATATTTTCTCCGTCGGACCTTCGGCCTCGGCGAACCTGCGGAACAGGCAGTTATCGATTTTAGTCAGCGCCGCCCGCGTCGCCGCGGCGTAGGGCGACGCCACGGCCAACGCCCGATTCTTGACGCCGAGCCTGATAGCCAACAACTCTTCGCGCGTGAAGTCGGCGTCGGCGACGAACGCGCCGGGCATAAGGCGATAACCCCGGTCGTAGTGGATCGGCACCAGGCCGGAGAGCTCCACGACGTCGCGGTATATCGTACGTTTGGAAACGCCCAACGTCCCCGCGAGCTCCGCGGCATAAAAGCCTTTGCCCGAGCGTAAAATATTCACGAGTTTAAACAACCTCTCGGTTTTCTTCCCCGCCATAATCGGAAATCCCTCCTGCTACGTTGAACTCTCGCGCCGCTAAAACCCCTTCACCGTCATTCCTTTGATGCCGGGGTTACCGACCCTTTTCCCGAAAACGTCCCATCGTCACCTCCCTGAAAACGTGAACCCCGCATTCCGCGGCAACCGCTCGGGGGCGGGCCTTCGCGCGACCGGCACGCCCCTATCCCGGCGCGCCCTCCCGCCGAGTTTTCCTCCGCTCCGTCAATACCGCGTCCACGTACGCGCATACGGCCTCGCGGTGACGCGCTTCTATTTCCGTGAAGTGGACCGCGGCGCTGAAAGGCCAATCCTTTTTGCCGCGGCCAGCCTCGGCGCGAACGATAACGCCCCTGCAGCGAAAGGAAAGCGCTTTAGCCTTCCCCGCGGGGGGCAACGCCACCGTGAGCGATACTTCCGTAAAATCGGTTAACTTCTTATCCGCGTCGAAGTAAATACCGGAACCGGATATGTTACGCGTACGGAGGTTCACCCTGTCCCCGGAGGTCGTCTCCAAGACGCCCCGATAATCTATCGCCGCGCGCGGATAACGCCGGCGCTCTACTAAACCGCTAGGCATCGCTTTCCCCCTTGCCCGGTCACGCGGCCTCCGCGCCCATTTCCTCCGCCTTCACGAGCTCGGCTATGGTCAAATGTTCGGTCCAGAGGTAAAAGAGGCCGATGAAGGCGGAAGGTAGAACTTGGACCACGTGGACGATTATGGCGTACGACAACGCCTCGTTCCGCGTCAACGCCGGCTCGACTATATGCAGCGCCGCGATGACGCCGAGCTCCATCGTCCCGATGAAGCCGGGCGACGACGGTATCGAGACGGCGAGGCTCACGATGGCGACGAGCAACAGCGGCGCGTACAGTGGCAACGGCGACGTGAACTCGAAGCCGAGATTTATGAAATAATACGACAGGGCGACCAACAACCATATCGCGCCCGAATAGAGGAACGCCTTCCCCAAATCGGCCGGGCTGCGGAAGCAGCTGAAGCCGTGGATAAACTTATCCAGGGACCGAACGATCTTGACGGCGGCGCGCTTCGAAAAAGGTGCAAAAATAAATTTAATAATCGACGTCGCCGTGCCGCGTTTGAAGTAGAACAAGACGAAGAAGCTCACGAGCGCGACGTAAATTATGAAGCCGGTCGTGCCGCCGGCCTTGACCCCCGCGATCTTCGCCGGTATCAATATCGCAAAACCCGCCAGTATTAAAAATAAGATGGCGCCGTCCAAAAGGCGGGTGACTACCACCGAACCGAAGGTCGTACCCTTGGAGAGGCTCTGCTTACGGGCCAACACATACGCCCGGACCACCTCCCCCAACCGCGCCGGCAAGATCGTATTCGCGAAGTAGCCGATCATCGTTATACGAAAAAGAGGATAGGACCGCAACCGCCGCACGCCGCGGAGGACGTACCGCCACTGCAGCGCCCGACAGTAATACGACGCCAAGACGCACGCGACCGCCGGGATCAGGTACAAGTAATTGACGCGCGCCAGCGACGCCCCGAACTCGCGCCAGTCTATGACCGCGGCGAGGAAGACCGCGGAGGCCAGGCTGACGCCCAATCCTAAAAAAACCCTCGCTCTTCTGCTCAGCCTCACGACGGCTAGACGCGGGTCCTTACTTTATTACGTAAAGGATTATGAACACGGCCGCCACGTAAAGCAGTATGTTCACCTGAAGCGGCCTGTCGCGTACGAGAATGGCGGACGGCTGCGCGCCCTTCCCTTTCTTGTAGATAAGGTAGAGGTAACGGAATATACCGTAGACGACGAACGGGATGGTGTATATCATCTTGTTCGTGCCCAACCGCGCGACGGTCCCGGGCCAAATCGTGTACAGCGAATAGGACATAACCGACGAGGCGGTCGTGATGCCGATCATCTCGTCGATCAATTTCGGCGAATACGAAGCCAATATCGGACGGTGAACGGCGGCGTTCTCCATCAGGTCCGTTATCTCTCCCCGGCGCTTCGAGAAGGCTAAAAACAACGCCAGGAAGAACGTGCAGATGAGCAGCCACTCCGATATCTGGACCGGCTCGACTATTATGGCGTAGATGCCGGCGACGGCGCGCAGTACGAAGCCCAACGCGATCGTCACGCAATCGACGAGGACGACCTTCTTGACGCCGAACGAGTAAGCGAGGTTGAGCGCGAAATAAACCAGCGCGGAAACGCCGAACTTCCACCCCAGCGCGTAAAAAGACGACGCGAGCGACGCCGCGGCGAAGACGGCGAACAATAAGACGCCCGCCTGCGGCGAAACTTTGCCCGAGGCGATGGGCCGGTTTTTCTTGTCCGGGTGCTGGCGGTCCTGCTCCGCGTCCACCACGTCGTTGAGGATGTAAACGCTACTCGAAAGAAAACAGAAGATTACGAACCCCAACGTCGCGCGTAGCGCGTCTATCGGAACGAGCGCGCGACCCGCGAAGACGACGGCGACGAAGAGGATAAGGTTCTTCGTCCACTGAAAGGGCCTCATCAACTTAACAACCGCCGCTATCATCGGGTAAGCATCACCTGCTTGCGGCGATTATAATTAATAACGGTTATCATCGCAATCCATTTCCGACCGCGGCGCGCGCCAGAACCAAAGGAGAAATGACGCCGCGCGATACGTTATCCAGCGCGACGCCCGCCCCGCGCGCACGGGCTCGAGCCAACACCGCTCGCCGAACGGCACCTGCTGGCGCCAGAAGCCGCGGCGCGTTTGGCGCGCGCGCACCGCNNGGTCGCCACCGTGAACGCGTCGTATCGGTACTGCGGCCAGCTTAGCCGGCGCCACGCCCTCGCGGAACGCGGGAACCGGCCGTTGTAATCCGTAAAGAGATTCTCGAGGAGGTAACGTTTGCCGCCCTGGAGGGCGTCGTCGCCGGCGGCCTTGCCCCCAGCGAGCGCGCGCAGAACCTCGGCCGTCGTCGCCACCGTGCTCGGCGCGCCCTCGCCGCCGAGCTCAAACCGGTCCGCCCAACCGCCGTCCGGCCGCCGACGCTCGCGGAGCCAATCGCGCGCCCGCGCCAGCTCCCCCTCGTTTACGCCGAGCGCAGCGAGCGAGCTCACGACGTACGCATTTGCCCGGACGAACGGCCCGCCCGGGCCCAAGTCGAAGAAACCGTCCGCCGTACGCCGCGCGAGCATCGCCCCCGCCGCCCGCGCCACCAGCGGCTCGGCCAGCGTAAGGCCGAAATCCGCGAGTACCGGCAGCTGCCAAACGGCGGCCAAATGCCGCGGCGCGTAAAGGCTTCCCCGCCGGCGAAAGAGTCGCTCGGGCGCGTACCACAGGCCGTCGTCGGCCTGCGCCTCCGCGAGCGCGGCGAGGTCGTGGTCCTCGGTACGCCTCTCCCACCACGACGCCGTCTCGCTCTCGCGCGGCCACCCGAGCAGGTCCACCGCGGCCCGGTACTTCACGAGCGGCGAGCGCGCCCTCAAAAGCCACCGCGCCGGGTCCGCGGTGAAATTTCGCGCCACCGTCGCCGGGAGGTTTTGGCGTAGGGCTTCCATTTAAAAAATGGAAGTCGCTATCATAGCGATAGACAAAGCCGCCAACGCCGCCGCGGTCACGCCGGAAATAATATTCCGAACCGGGCCGTTGACGTATTCGCCCATGAGCCGCCGGTCGTTTATCAGGACGAGCATACAGAATATGACGCCGGGCAACGCGACGCCGTTGACGACCTGCGACCAATACATAATTTCGAAAAGAGGCAGGCCGGGCCAGAGGACCGCCAGCGCGCCCACCGCCAGGATAGCGGTGTACAAAGAATAAAACCCCGGCGCCTCGGCGAACTTTTTGTCGACGCCCGCCTCCCAGCCGAACGCCTCCGATATGAAGAAAGCGGTCGCGAGCGGTAAGATGGAGGCCGCGAAGAGCGACGCGTTCAAAAGGCCGAAGCCGAACAGAAACGACGCGTACCGCCCGGCGAGCGGCTCGAGGGCGAGCGCCGCGTCCACGGCGTCTTTTATCACGATGCCGCGCGGGAACAACGTCGCGCCGCAAACGACGACGATGAAGAACGCGACGACGCTCACGACCACCGAACCGACGACGACGTCCCACCGCGACAGGCGGTACTCGCTCACCTTAATGCCCTTCTCGACGACCGCGGCCTGCAGGTAGAACTGCATCCACGGCGCGACCGTCGTCCCCACCAGGCCTACGAGCATCGCCAGGTACGCGCCGTCCCACGAGACATCCGGCCAGGCGACGCTCGAGGCCACGTCGCGCCACGCGGGCCTGGCGATAAAACCCGCCACTACGTACGACGCGTAAACGGCGCAAGCCGCCAGGAATAACTTCTCGACGCGTTTATAATCCCACTTGACGACGAGCAACCAGAGCGCCGCCGCGGCCGCCGGCACGGCGACGTATTTGCTGACGCCGACTACCCCCAAGCTCGCCGCGACGCCCGCGAACTCGGCGACGGTATTGCCGAGGTTGACTATCAACATCGTCAACATCAAATAAAACGTGACGCGGATGCCGAAGCGCTCGCGGATGAGGTCCGACAACCCCTTGCCCGTCACTACCCCCATCCGAAGGCCCATCTCCTGGACGACGACCAAGAAAACGGTTATAGGCACGAAGGCCCAAAGCAGGGCGTAGCCGAAGCGGGCGCCGCAGATGGAATAGGTGGCGATGCCGCCGGCGTCGTTGTCCGCGTTGGACGTGATGATGCCCGGGCCGAGGAGCGCGAGGAAGAGCGCGAACCCCTTCACGCGCGGCGTGAGCCAGGTGCGAGGTTTGAAGTCGAGAGCCAATTCTATTCCTTCTCGAACTCGGGGTACATCGCCGCGACGGCGTCGTACAACATTATCGCGCCTTTGAGTTTACCCTCCTCGTCCGTCACGGGCAGCGCGCCGAAGCCGTACTTCCCGAAAAGCTCGAATACGCGCTCCGGCCGGTCGTCGACCTTCGCGGCGACGACCCTCTCGCCCATAAGTTCGGCCGCGCGCGTCTTCCTCTTCGCGAGCAACGCGTCCCGCAGCGAAAAGACGCCCAATAAAACGTCGTCGTCGTCAACGACGTATACGTAATTATAGGCCTCGACGTCCTCGGCCGCCTTCAACCGCCTGAGCGCGTCGCCGACCGTATCCTCCCGCCTCACGGCCAAGTACTCCGTCGTCATTATCGAGCCCGCGGTCCCCTCCTTCTGCGCCAACAGCTCGCGCAAGTCCTCCGCCAACTCCTCGTCGTCCATCGCGCCGATGAGTTCTTGCGCCTGATTCTCGTCCAACTCGGCTAGCACGTCCGCGGCCTCGTCCGGGTCCATCTCTTCGATGATGTCGCCCGCGCGCTCCTCGCCCACGACCTCGAGTAAATCGACGGCCATCTCGGGTTCGTCTACCTCCTCCAAAATCTCCGCCGCGGTATCGTCGTCGAGCGCGGCGAAGACGGCGGCGCGCTGGGGCTGGGGCAGGTCCTCGATGATGTCGGCCAACTCCGCCGGGTGCAGCGCGCGCAGCCGCTGCCCCGCGACGCTTAAGTGCAAAGGCGTCCCGGCGAGCGGTTCGCCCAGCGGTTGGACGTACCGCCAATTTATGAACCGCTCTTTGACGGTGTAGTCGAACAGCCACCGCGTAACGGCGTCGAAGACGCGCAACAGGCCGAGCCGCCGGAACATCCCCCGTACGCCCGTCTCGACGTGAACGACGCGCAAGTCGCGTTCCGTATTCAAAAGGTGAATGTCGTTGACCCGTTCCACCTTCGCGCCGTTGACGTCCACGATTTGCTTATCCAGGACGTCCGCTACGAGGAGGATCTCGCCCGGGCGCCGCTCGTACGGCTCGAGCCGGCCGCCCTCTTGCTCGCGCAAGTAAACGCCGCCTTTGTCCAATCGCGCTATCGCCTCCCACGGCACGCGCACGCGGTCCCGCCGGCCGCGCCGACAGACGAAGTGCGTGACGCGCGGGTACGTCTCGCCGCCGTCGGCGGCGAAATCGACGACCTTGCCGAGCCGCGAACCGGCGTGAGTGCGCCACGGCTTAGCCATTATGTCGGTTAAAAAAATAAAAACGTCCATCTCGTTGGCCCCTTAATTCAACGGGGCGGTCCCGGCCGCCCCTCCGCGAAACCTCGCGCCTCGAGCCTCGAGCCGTTATTCCTCCACGTCCAGCTGGGCACGCTGCAACTTGCCGGAGTAGTCGACGTAAACGGTCTTCCACTCCGTGAACACGTCGAAGACGGTGAAAGAGCCCTCGCGGTGGCCGTTGCCCGTATCCTTTACGCCGCCGAAGGGCAGGTGGACCTCGGCGCCGATGGTGGGCCCGTTCACGTACGTGATGCCGGCCTCGAGGTCCTCGACCGCCCGGAACGCCAGGTTTACGTCGCGCGTGTAGATCGAGCTGGAAAGGCCGTAGGAGGAGTCGTTCAGGACTTCGATCGCTTCGTCCGCGTCTCTGACTTTGAATACCGAGAGCACCGGCCCGAAGATCTCCTCGCGCGCGATCCTCATCGTCGGCTTGACGCCGAGGAACACGGTAGGCCGGTAGAAATAGCCCTTTTTGCACTCCCCCTCCTCGTAAAACTCGCCGCCCAAAGCCAGCTCCGCGCCCTCCTCTTTACCCACCTCGACGTAGGAATGGACCGTCTCGCGCTGCGTCGCGCTGACCAGCGGCCCGACTTGAACCGACTCGTCGAGGCCGTCGCCGAGCTTCAACGCCGCCGCGGAGTCGAGCAACTTCTTGACGAACTTATCGTGTATCTTCTCCTCGAGTATAAGGCGACTCGTCGCGGTGCAGCGCTGGCCCGTCGTGCCGAAAGCCCCCCAGAGTACGCCCTCGAGGGCGAGCTCGAGGTCCGCGTCCGCGAGGACGATCTGCGCGTTCTTGCCGCCGAGCTCGAGCGAAACCCGTTTGAGCTTCTTTCCCGCAACTTCGTTGATATGCCGCCCCACCTCGCTCGAGCCCGTGAACGAGATTACGTCGACCCCCGGGTGCTCGAGCATCGCTTCGCCCACCGTCGAGCCGGGGCCGCACACGACGTTGAACACGCCCGGGGGCACGCCCGCCTCCTCCAAAATCAAACCCAACTCGCAAACCGTCGCCGGCGTGTACGTTGCGGGCTTTATTACGACCGCGTTGCCCGCGACCAGCGCCGGGAAAACCTTCCACGTGGGAATGGCCATCGGGAAGTTCCACGGCGTAATCAGGCCGGCGACGCCGACGGGCCGCCGGAACGCCATCCCGAACTTGTCGGGCAACTCCACCGGCGTCGTTACGCCGAAGAGGCGTCGCCCCTCGCCCGCCATATAGAACGCGGTATCTATTCCCTCCTGCGTATCGCCGCGCGTCTCCGCGATAACTTTACCCATCTCGCGCGTCATCTGGCGCGATATCTCCTCCTTGCGCTCGCGCAACAGCTCGCCCGCCCGCTGCACTTTGAGCGCGCGGACCGGCGCCGGGACCTTGCGCCAACGCTCGTAGGCGGCGCGGGCCGCGGCCACGGCCTCGTTCAAATCCTCCGCGCCCGACGCCGGAAAAACGCCGACGACGTCGTCCGTATTGGCGGGGTTCCGGTTCTCGACGCTTCTCCCGGACGCCGCGGGCACCCATCGGCCGGCGACGTAGTTGTTGAAGTGATGAGGCATAACGGCGACCCTCCTACTAGCAAATAATGAACGTTATCAATCGCGGGGCCGATTATGTTATACTTTCGGGCACCATAAATCAAGTTTTTTCCCGTCGGGCGGCCTCGGCTACGGCGATATATCGTTATTTATCAAAATTTTATACTAGGCGACGTTAAAAGCGGGCCGGGCTACGGCCGACTATCGCGCTCGAGGAAACGATAAAATAAAAGTTCAACCAATTCGAGAATAGGCGACGGCAAAGCCCTTCGCCTCGCCAGTCAAAATAGGCCTTGAAATTTATCCGGGCAAGGTTAAAATATATAAAAACAAGGTAAACAATCACGATAACTATGACCGCCGGCGATAACGGGCCGCGGGAATTATCCCGGAAAAGTCGCGCCCACCGATTAAAAAAGCGAATCCGCGAGGCGGCCTCGCGCGCCGAGTTGTTCCCGCTCGTCACGAACGGCCTGACCGAATACTTCGAGGCCGAGGCCTGCGCGATTTTCGCGCGCGACGAAGAAGGCCAAATCGAAATAGCCCTGACGACCAAGAAGTCGGGCAAGTACCGACAACTCTCATTCCCCCTCGAGAACGAGAATGTAGTCACCAAAACGCTGCGGAACGGCCGCATCCTAAACCTCCCCTCCGCGCGCACGGGCGACCTCGTAGGCCTTCCCCTCCTCGAGGGGTACGCGGGGGCTTCGCTACTCGCCGTTCCCCTGAAAACGGACGGCAGCGTGAGCGGCGTCGCCGTTCTGATCAAGGCCGCTGCCGCGGGCGGGTTCTCCCCCGAAGACGAGGCGGAAAGCCAAACCTTCGCCGCGGCGATAACCTCAGCCTTGGCCGCCATCGGCGAACGGGAAAGCCTTTCCGCGGAACTCGACCGCCTGAAATGGGAGAACAAGCAACTGCGGCTGGTGACCGAAGCCGCGCCCAAGCTGTCGTCGGCCCAAGACCTGGAGACGGCGTTGGAACAACTTTTGGAAGAGGCCCGGAAAGGCGTACCCTTCGACAAGGGCGCCGCCTACTTCTACGACGAGAGAACCGACGCCGTAAAGCAACTGGCCACCTTCGGCTACACCCCCGAGGAGGCGCAACTGGTCGTCGAAACCTTCGCGGAAAGCCTTGCCTACCGAGCCCTGCAAGACGGCCGAACGATATACGTTGGCGACATCTCGGCCGAGGGCAGCGCTCAAATGACGGACGAAACGAGCGGCGGCTCCTTGCTCGCCATACCCGTCGCCCTCGGCGAGAAGACTTTCGGCATAATCAGCCTTGGGAGCGACGCGCGCAACGCCTTCGACCCGGAAGACGTGGCCTTCGTGAAAGCGCTCGCGGCGTGCACCGCGGCCGCGGTAGAAAACGCCCGCCGCCTCGAGGGTGAAAAAAAACGCGCCCTCCAACTGAGCTTGATAACCGAAATCGGCAAAACGGCGCTCCTCACGGCCTCGACGCGCGAGCTCTACAAAGATATAGCCTCGGCCATAAAGGATAAATTTAGCTACTACAACGTAGCCGTGTACTCGGCCGACCGGCGCCGGCGGGAGTTATTCCTGGAGGCCATCGTAGGCGGCTATGCGGACCAACTTCCCGTCGGCCACCGCCAACAATACGACGAAGGCCTGATCGGCACCGCGGCCCAAAGAAAACGCGCGATACTGATCAACGACGTAACCAAAGACGACCGTTTCGTCGCGGCCAAGGGCGCGGCCGCGGATACGAAATCCGAACTTTGCGTCCCCGTATTAAGCGCCGGCGAAGTGGCCGCGGTAATCGACGTTCGGAGCCGACGCGTCGGCGCGTTCGAGGAGAGCGACGCCCTCGCCCTCGAGGCGCTCGCGGACCAGATCGGCGTACTCCTCGAAAACGCCGCCCTCCTGTCCAAGGAACGCCAGCGGACGAGCGAGCTCGCGCTCGTCGGCGAATTGGGCAAAGAGATCCTCGCGGCGGGCGACGTACCGAGCCTGCTCAGAACCGTGTCCGTCGCCATCAGGAAACATTTCAAATACTACAACGTGGCCGTCTTCCTAGTCGACCCCACCGACCCCCGGACCGTCGTCGCCGACGTCGTCGAAGGCGCCTACGAAAAGGTCCTAAAGAAACCGCCCAAGATAACGTTGGGCCGCGGCTTCATCGGTTCGGCCGCGGAGACGGGCGAGGTCGCGTTCTCCAACGACGCCACCAACGACCCGCGCTACGCTCCCGACCCGATCGCGGGGGAGACGCGCTCCGAGGTCGCCGTCCCCATCAAAGTCGGCGGCCGCGTGGTCGGCGTTCTCGACGTCCAAGAAGACGCCAAAAACGCGCTTACCAATCACGACGTAGCGCTCCTTCGCACCTTCGCGGACCAGCTCGCGGTCGCGATTCAAAACGTAAACCTTCTGGCCAAAGAACAAAAGGCCACGCACGACGCCCAGGCCCTTCTTCACATCAGCCACATCATAAGGCAAACGCCGGACCTCGAAAAATCGCTCGAGTTCCTCGTCGAGGAGACGAGCACGGTGATGGACGCCGACGCGTCCGTGTTAATCCTTCTCGACGACGAGGATAAACCCACGCGCTTCAAAGCGTCGGCCGGTTTACCGGAGGAAACCGAACGCCTCTTGCGTTCCGGGAATTTCGACGTCGCGAGTCACGCCATCTACGAGGAAGCGAGGGCGAGCAACAAACCGGTCTTCGTCGCCGACACGGCCGCGGCGCCCGAAAAATTCAAGGGCGACCTGTTCGTCGGCCTTCCCGCGCGCGCGTTGGCCGTCACGCCCTTGCGCAAGAAGAAACAACTGCTCGGCTTGCTCTTCGCGATATGGGAAAAGGCACGGCCCGCGGTTTTGGAATCGGACCTCGCGCTATTCGAGGGTATAGCCTTCCAGGCCGCGATAGCGGTCGAAAATTTGCTCCATTTGGAAAACGTAAAACGGCAGACGGAGTACCTTTCCATCCTGAGCTCGATCGCCGCGGACGCGAGCCGCCTTCCGCCCATCGACGAATTGCTCCGCGGCGCGCTCGAAAAGATCCGCACCTTCGCGGGCCTCGAGGCCGGCGCGATCCACCTCTACGACGAGAAAAGGCGCTCGTTGAACCTGACGGCCGACGCCGGCTTGGATGAGCAAAAGAAAAAAGCCTGGGAGAACTTCGAAACCATCGGAGAACATCTGGCCTCGCCCTTCCTCACGGAGGAGATAGTCGTCAAGGAAAGCGGAAAAGACGCCGACCCGCTCGGCCTGCCCCCCGTCGCCGCGGGCGGGCCGCCGTCCTACGTCTCGGTGCCGCTGCTCGCGAAACAACAGGTCCTCGGGCGGCTGACGCTATTCTCCTGGAAAGACCGGGCCTTCCACGGCGAAGACACTTACCTCCTCCAAACCATCTGCGACCAACTGTCCGTCTTCATCGAGAATGCCCGCCTCTTCGCCCAGAACGCCAGCCGGATGGAGGAACTGGTAACTTTGTTGGAGACCTCAAAAACGCTCTCCTCGTCGCTCGACACCGAGGAGATAATCTACAACATCGCCCAGAAGGTAAAAGACCTTATCGGCGCCGACGAATGCACCGTATTCCTACTGGACCGGGAGGCCGGCGTTCTCGAGCCCATCGTCAGCCTGACCGCCCACCCCGAGGAGGTAATGAAAATCCGGCTGAAACTCGGGGAGGGCATTACGGGCCACGTCGCGTTGACGGGCGTCGGCGAATACGTCAACGACGCGCGCTCGGACCGACGGGCCGTTGACATAGCGGGGGCACCCTTCGAGGAGCGCGAGGCGCTTCTGTGCGTACCGCTATTATCGCGCGACGAGACCATAGGCGTTATGACGCTGGGGCGGCTGGGGGGCGACGTCTTCGCGGACCGGGACCTTCAACTTTTGACCCTCTTCGCCAGACAAGTCGCGGGCTCGATCGAGAACGCCCGCCTCTTCGACCGCGTGTTATCTTCGATATCGACCGCGGACGGCCACCGGCGGAAATTGGACGCGATCTTCACGAGCATCGCCGACGCGATCATAGTCACGGACATGGGGCTCCGCGTAGTCGAGGTCAATCCCGCGGCCGAGAAGATGTTGGGCCGACGTGCCGAGGACATAGTCGCCCGCCACGTCCGCTCGGTCATCGAGACGCCCGCCTTGCACGAGACCTTCGAAAAAGCGAGCGCGTTGCTCGCGGAAAAAGACCTCGCGGAATTCGAATTTGCGGTAAACGCCGGGGGCGGCGACGGCAAAACAAGTTACTACCGCGTTCTGATAAACGCCGTCACGGACCCCGCGGGAGAGAGGGTGGGGTACGTCGCGACTTTCCGGGACGTGACCGAGGCCAAAGAGCTGGCCTTCCTCAAGGAAAACTTCATAGCCAACGTCAGCCACGAGCTGCGGACGCCGCTCACGTCGATAATCGGAAGCGCCGAACTCATAATGGCGGACCAAAAAGCCGGCTCCTTCCCCTATTACCAGTTCGTCCGCATCATAGAAAAAGAAGCCCGCAGGCTTCGCGGGTTGGTGGACAGCATTCTCGACTTCTCGCTCTTGGAATCGAGACGCCTCGAGCTCAAGCTCAAAGCGGTGGACGTCAACCAGCTGGCCGAAGAGACTCTCGCCCGGTACCGGGAGATGGCAAAGAGGAACGGCGTCGCGGTCGAACTCACGCCGGGAAAAAATATACCCGTCATGCACGTCGACCCGAGTCTACTCGCGAGCGCCCTCGGAAATTTAATAAAGAACGCGATCCAATTCAACTCGCCCGGCGGCCAGGTGCGCGTCTCGACCGCGCTTCGGGAAGGAAACGTGGCCCTGGCCGTCGCCGACGACGGCCCGGGGATACCCGAGGACCAGCTGGAGTCCATCTTCTCGACGTTTTACCAGGTCGACGGCTCGAGCACGCGCGTCGTGGGCGGCACCGGCCTCGGCCTTACCATCGCCGGAAGGGCGGTCGAATCCCACGGCGGCCGGATCGACGTCTCGTCAAAAGTAGGCGAGGGTTCGACGTTCACGATCGTCCTACCCCTCAGCACCGAACCCCCCTTGAAGAGCGACTAGCAAAAAAGCGGCCCGCCGGGCCGCCTCCCTTCGCGCTCGATACGTCCCCTACAACGAGATCATATAAGACACTTTCAAGAAGGCCAGCTGTTCGGCGAGGAGGAAGTGACCCGTCGAATCGCGCCGTTGTTCGTACGCCAGATAGGCCGTGCTGCCCGGGCGGAAGTCCCAGCCCCACAACACGCTGGCCGTACTCGTCCTGTCCGCCGAGTTGCCCTGGAGGATAACGCGCCAGAACAGATATTCCGTAAGGTTGTGCGTGGCCTTCAAGTTGCCCACGACGAAACGGTCCCCCGCGCGCGGGCTGCCCACGTCGACGTCGGCGTTTAGTACGAGCGGCGCCGTCGGTATAAACGTAAACTCTCCCTGGTAATAATGATAGTAATCGCCGAACCACACGCCGCGCCAATAGGAGACGTGCGCGCTCCCCCACGCCGCCGGCGAGTGCCCCGCGCCGAACTCGACGACGTCGTTGTGGTAATCGGGATACCCGTACGGTACGTAACGTACGTTCCGGCCGCCCCGATACTCGACGCTGCCGTAAAAATCGTTTTCGAAGGCGAGCACGAGGGCGGGCGATACGTAATTATATTTCGTCTCATTATCGAGGTTCCATTCGTGTTCGTACGAAAATTGGCCGCGGAGCGAGCGGACGCCTTTACGGTTAATTTGTAACTCCCTCAAACCGTAGGAGCCGGCGCCGCGCGAATATAAACTTACCGGCTGGAGGAAGGCCATATCGGCGCGGAAGTCCTCACTCAACTCGTAGTACCACGTCGCCCAGTTGTCCGCGACGCCGGAGCGGCCGAAGTTTACGTAATAATCGTAGCCGTCGCCCCCCTCCCCCGCCGTCTGCGACTTATAACCCTCCGCCTTGAGGGCCAAGCGCGCCGGCAAAACGACGCGCCCGTCGACCCGCGCCACGTTGTTGTAGCGCGCGCGGTCCTCGCCGTAGTAGTTCGCCTCGCGCGGGACCTCGGGCCCGAACTCCCGGCGGCCCATACCCGTTACGCCGAACGTGGAGCCGCCCGGCGCGTCGAACGACGTTCGCACGAGCGCGAAGTTATCGCCCGGGAACCGCGGGTCGTCTTTCAAAAGCTTTACATCCAGCCCGCCGTAATTAAACCGCCCCGCCCGCCCCGTAACCTTGGCGCCCCCCGCGATCTCCGTAAACCGGCGCGTGTACAGGAAATAATTGTCGAAAAACTCGAAACCCTCGGTGAAAAAAGGCCTCTTTTCCTCCAAGTAAATCTCCGTGGGCTCGATCGTGATCTGCGCCGGGTCGGCCTCGATGTAGGCGTAATCCGGCAGTATAGTAGCCATAACGCTTACGGCCGCGCCGGCCCGATAATCGAAGTCCAGGCCGTAGCGCGGCTCGAGCTCCCACGCGTCCGTCGGCTCGTAACCGTAGTGGGGGGTCGTAAACCTCTCCTCGCCCCGCCCGGTCGCGTAGGGCGTAAACTTGAAAGGGCGCGGCGGCGGCAGGTCCTCCAACCCCTCGAGCCGGCCGAAAGTCGAAACGCGATTGAGAAGGCCGCCGTCGCTCGCCCAAAACGTCTCCTCGTACGTGGGCTTGCGGAACCGCAAAAACTGAACGCCCATGGCCCCGGCGTCGCGCTCGTAACGGAGCGTGGCCCAGGGGACGGCCATCTCGCAATACCACGCGTCCTCGCCCACCGAGGTCGCCGCCTCCCAGTAGCCGTTCCAGGCCGGCCCGCCGACCTCGCTGTCCTGAGCGAAGGTCCCGTCGTACTTCACGCCGCGCCAGTTTACCATAAAATCGTACGCCGATTGGAGGTCGTTGTTCGCGTCGAGCATGACGTCGACGCAGTCGTCGTTGTTCATAAACATGTCGCGCACGGTAGCGCAAGCGACGAGCCCCGCGGGGTCGTCCTCGTGGCATACCCAACCGAAATACAACGCGTCGTCGTCGTAGAGGACGTACACCTCGGTATCGGCCGCCGCGGCCTCGCCCAGCGCCGGCCGGAACTGCCTCTCGAGACGGGCCGGCTCCAGCTGGAACCACGCCTCCTCCATCACGCCGTCGACGACGGGAGCGGTATCGACGCGCGCCGCGCGGACGGACCATCCCTCCGCCCCCGACGCGCGGGCCGCGCCGGCGCCTAAAAAAATAACGCAGATAAAAATACCTGCTCGCTTCACGCCTTTCTCGTTAACCTCTTACGAATACGGCCCGCGTAAAACGAGCCCGTCCGGAGCTTTTATTGCATCTGATACCGCGCCGCCTAAAAAGGTATCATATAAGACACTTTAAGAAAAGCCAATTGTTCCGCGAGGAGGAAGTGGCCGCTCGAGTCGCGCCGTTGTTCGTACGCCAAGTAGGCCGTGCTCCCCGGCCGGAAATCCCACCCCCACAGGACGCTCGCCGAGCTCGTCCGGTCGTCGCCGTTGCCCTGGAGTATAACGCGCCAGAACAGATCGTCCGTGAGGTTGTGCGTAACTTTCAGGTTCCCGACGACGAAGCGCTCCTTCGGCCGGCGGTCCCCCACCTCGACGTTGCCGTTGAGCACGAGCCGCGGCGTCGGGATAACGGTCAACGCCGCCGTGTAATAGTTATAAACGTAACCGTACCACATCCCGTGCCAATACCCCACGGACGCCTGACCCCACGACGCCGGCAAATGGCCTACGTCGACCTCGACGACGTCGTTGTGGAAGTCCGGGTGGCCCTGCGAGACGTAACGGAGGTCCCGGCCGCCGCGGTAACTTACGCTTACGAAGTAATCGCTCGCCGATACCACCCTCAGCGACGGCGACGCGAAGTTGTACACCGTCTCGCCGTCAAGGTTCCAATTGTGTTGGTAATAAGTACCGGCTCTCAACGACCGCACGCCCGCGCGGTTTACCTGAAACTCCCTATAGCTGTCCAGGCCGGCCTCGCGCTTGCCCAGATCCTCCGCTTGCAAGAAACCCATATCGGCGCGGAAATCGTCGTCGATTTCGGCGAACCACGTATCGACGCGTTCTGTTAACCCGCCTACGCCAAACCCCAGTATGTACAAATACCCGTCGCCCCCGTTCCCGGCCGTTTGCGACTTCGCACCCTCGAAGACAAAACCGAGTCGCGCCGGTAAGACGACGCGGCCGTCCACCTGGCCTACGTTATTGTAGCGCGCGCGGTCGGCGCCGGTGCCCTCTTCGAGCGGGACCTCGGGCCCGAACTCGCGGCGCCCCACCCCCAAAACGCCGAAGGAAGAGCCGCCCGCCGTATCGTACGCCGCGCGCGCCAAGGCGAAGTTGTCGCGCGGGTAAAGCGGGTCGTCGTCCTTCAACGCCACGTCGAGGACGCCGTAGTTTATCGGCCCCGCCCGGCCCGTAACCTTCGCGCCGCCGGCGATCTCGGTCAAACGCCTCGTATATACGACGTCGCTGTACGTGTCGAAAAGCTCATAGCCCTCGGTGAAAAAAGGCCGCTTCTCCTCGAGCCAAATCTCCGTCGGCTCGAGCGTTATCTGCGCCGGGTCGGCCTCGATGTACGCGTAATCGGGTAACACGGTAACGAGCACGCTGGCGGCGGACCCGGCGCGGTACTCGAAATCCAGGCCGTAGCGCGGCTCGAGCTCCCACCCGTCGGTCGCCTCGAAACCGTAGCCGGGAGTATCGAATCCCTCCTCGCCGCGTCCCGTCACGTAGGGCGTTAGTTCGAACGGCCGCGGCCGCGGTAAGTTTTCGAACCCCTCGACGCGACCGAAGGTCGAAACGCGGTTAATGAAGCTGCCGTCGCTCGCCCAGTACATCTCCTCGTACGTCGGCTTGCGGAACCTCAGGAACTGAACGCCGAAGTATCCCGCCTTCCGGTCGTACCGGAGGGTGGCCCACGGTATCGCCATCTCGCAGTACCACGCGTCTTCGCCCACCGACGTCGCCGCCTCCCAATACCCATCCCACGCCGGCCCGCCGACCGAGCCGTCCTTCGCGATCGCGCCGTCGTATCTCACGCCGCGCCAATTTACCATAAAATCGTACGCGGACTGGCGGTCGTTATTGGCGTCTAACATAAGGTCGACGCAGTCGTCGTCGTTCATGAACATGTCGCGTACCGTCGCGCACGCAACTAAATCTCCAACGTCGTCCTCGTAACACACCCAACCGACGTACAACGCATCGTCGTCATATAAAATATAAACCTCCGTATCCTTCAAAGCCGGCTCGTTCAAGGCCGGCCGGAATTGCCGGAAGCCGGACGCGGGCTCGGCCCTAAACCACACCTCCTCCATCTCGCCGTCGATCGCCGGCGGCTTCCCGACGCGGAGCGCTCGCACGACCCACGCGGCGTCGTCGACGGCGGCCGCGGCCGCGACCGAAATTAAATAAAAATACACCGCCGCCTTTTTCATAATTCCTTTTGCCCGGAGATAACTAAAAATATATACGGCGAAACCGACCGTTAAGTTTCACCCGATAGCAAACGCCGATGTTGGGGGGTCAAACCTTCAAGAAACGGCGAACGGCCACGCTCGAGCCCAGCGCACCTCCCAGCGCGGAAAGGCCGAGGCCCGCGGCGACGTACGTCGCCGGTAAAAAGTAGACTGCCACGCCTTTGGCGCCAAGGAACGCGACGCCGCCGTACAAGGCGCCGAGCGCGATAAGGCCTCCCATGAGGCCGATTACGAAGCCCTCGACTACAAACGGCACCCTCACGAAGGCGTCCGTGGCGCCCACCACTTTCATTATTTCGATCGTCTCCCGGCGAGCGTACACCGCCAAACCCACCGTGCTTACGACGACAAGGACGGCCGCGGCACCGAGCAGGACGGCCACCGCCACTCCCACCATTCCCACCACGCGCGCCGTGCGCTCCAGACCGGAAAGCCACTCCTGCCCGTACGCGGCGTCGTCGACGCCGTCCACGGCGGCGACATCCTTAACCAATTTTTCTATTTCTTCGCGCGTGGCCGCTTCCGCCGAGAGGTAAACGCGGTACGACGCCGGCAAAGGGTTTTCTCCCACCGCGTTTAAAAGCTCGCGGTCCTCGGGAAAAAGGCCGACGAACTCCTCCGCCGCCTTCTCGCGCGACACGTAGTCGGCGCGCGCTACGCCGCGCAATTCGCGCAGATGCTCCCCCACCGCCGCGGCCCGCCTTTCGTCGAGCTCGTAATCCAGATAAACGTCGACGTATAGCTCGCTTTTAGCCTCTTCGTATATCGCGCGCAGGTTGTGGTAGGCGGTGGCGAAGATTCCCGCGATGAGCGCCGCGAAAGTTATTGCCAGGACCGCGGCCGCGGTGAGGATGCCGCCGCGCCCGATATTTAAAAAACCCTCCCGGATAAAGAAGCCCGCGTGCTTCAGCTAACGACCTCCTGCGGCAGCTTCCCTTTCAGTATTTGTATTATCCGCGCGTCCATCCGCTTAACCACGTCGTAGTCGTGCGTCGCAATAACCACCGCGGTCCCGCGCGCGTTTATGACCCGAAATAGTTTCATTATGTGCCAGGTGATATCCGGGTCGAGGTTGCCCGTCGGTTCGTCGGCGAGCAGAATCGCCGGGTCGAGGGCTATCGCCCGGGCGATGGCGACGCGCTGTTGTTCGCCGCCCGAAAGCTCGAGCGGCGTCGCGTCTTTCCGCTGGCCCAAACCGACTACGGCAAGAACCTGCAGCGCGCGGCGCCTTTGCTCCCCCGACGCGAGGCCCAAAATCGTCAGCGGCAACATCACGTTTTCCATAACGGTCCGCTCGTTCAGGAGGCGAAAATCCTGGAACACGACGCCGATGCGCCGACGCAGGTACGGAACGTCCCGCCTTCTAAGCCGGCTTAGGTCGTGCCCCGCTACTTCCACCAAGCCCTCCGTCGGCTTCTCTTCCGCGGTTATTAGTTTTAAAAACGTCGACTTACCCGCCCCGGACGGCCCGGTGAGAAAGGCCAACTCGCCCTTCCCGACGTCCACCGATACGTCGTCCAGCGCGACGACGCCGTTCTCGTAAATCATCGTTACGTTCCGCATCCTTATCATCGGCGTCGTCATAACGGCTAGCTATCTCTTAGAAGGAAATAACTTTATCGGCCCAGCGGAGCCAGTCGGCTAAGTCCTTCAACGTGGCCGCCGGCGCCCGGGGGTGAACTCTCTCGAAGGGCAGGCCACGGTTCTTAAGGCAGGTCCCGCAGGTCTTGAACGTTGCGCCGGCCTTCAAAGCCGCCTCGAACTCCGCCGCCGCGTCGTACGCAAGCCCTTTCGGTTGCGGCGTATCCTCGTGAGCCAACGTTACGGCATCCGACATCAAGAACACGTTAACCTCGTCGCCGAGGTCCCGTTGGAACGCCGCTACCCTGAGCGCGTTCCAAACGACGTCGCCCCCGTCGTGGGGGTCGCCGTACGTCACGATGAGTAGTTTCATAAACCCCGAAAACCTCCGCCTAAAACAAATCGCCCGTTCCGACCAACTCTTCTTCCTCGCCGCGCGGCGCCTCCTCGCCCGCGGCCCCGAGCATAGACGCGGCGTCGAGTTGGAACGCGGGCCTGGCGGCCTCGCCCGTAACGACGAAGTTGAAGTGGCCACCGCCTTCCTCGTCCCGCACGAGCGCGAGCGCCTTGCCCGCACGCGCCAGCCGCTCCGCGGCCTTCTCGTTAAACTTCGTCCGCACCGCGAAGTTGACCTTCTTCCCGAGCGTGGCCTCGCCCGCGGCCTCGACGACCATATCCGGGTTTTCGACGCGCAACTCGGCGGTGCGAACGACGCCGTCGCGCGCGTCGCACATCGCCCACAACTTCGACACCTGCAGCGGCGAGAACAAGTCTATTCGCGACCACTTCGCCAGCTCGTCCACGAGCGGTAGGCCGGCGACGCGGCCCCCCGCGAGCTCGAGCGAGCCCTTTCCCCCGAAAGTACGGGCGACGTCGTCGTACGCCGTTCCCTCGGCCGAGAAGGTGGCGTCCGCGGAGAAACGGCCCGTGACGACGTTCTCCAGGTATTTATTTTCCGTAAGGAATACGCCGACGCGAGCGCCCCTTATCGTGGCGGAACAGGTGTAGCGCGGGTGGGCGCCGGGGTAGACCGTCATCTGCGCGCGCACCTTCCCGTCGTACGCGTTGAAATCGAGTTTTTTAATATTTAATATGCCGCCGCCGTACTCGAAATCCGCCTCGAGCTTGCTGCCCCTCACCGATAGAAGTTTAAATTTTTTAAAACGTACCCGGCCCTTAGCCGTAATATCCCTGCCCGGCAAGCCGAGCGGCGCCGAGCCCCGTTCCGCGAAACGGCGCTTCACCTCCGCCGTGGGCAACGCCGCGTCGAGGTCGAGCTCGTCGGCCACCGCGACGAAGTCGACGCGAGGCGTATCGAAGCCCTGCCAACTGCCGCCGATTTCGAATTCGTCCCCGCCGAGCTGCCCCTTTACCTTGCCCGTCTTTATCCGGTAGCCGTCGCAGTAAAGGGTCCCGCTAAGACGCTGGAATGGAACTGCGAACGGCTTGAGCCTCGCCCGGCAGTCCGAAAGGCGTATCGTTCCCTCGAGCGACGTACGGCCCGGGTTAGACAACTCGCCGTCCACGTCCAGGTCCAATTGCGCCGCGCCCGCAAGCATATAGGCGTCGGGTATGCCGAGCGCCGTGGCCACCACCTCGAGCGGTACCGGCCCCTCTAGCTTGAGCTTATAAGGCCAATTGTCGGCCGGCCTGACGACGCCGTGACCCTTGAAGCTGCCTCCCCTCGTTCGGCCGCGGACATTTTCGACGACGTACTTGTCGCCCGCAAAACGCACGGACGCGGCTACGCCCGATATCCCCTCGCCCTCCGCCGGCCTCAGCGCTCCCTTTTTGACCTCGAGTTTGCCCCGTACGTCGGGGCGACGCCCCTCGCCCCACCTACCCTTGACCCCGAGGCTCAAATCCAACTCGCCTTCCAGTTCCGCGTCGCCGAAACGAGGCGCGAGCGCCGGCAACACCTGGCCGAGCGCCATCCGTTTGCCCGTTAGCGCGAGCTCTACTTCTTTTTCGCCCGCGCCGGTTTGCAGCTCGCCCCCCACGCTCAGCCGCGCCTTGCCGAACAAGAAGTCGAGCTCGTCGAAGAACAAACGGCCGCCGGGCGCCTCGGGCCGATAGCGCAACTTACCCTCCGCCGCTACCGCCATACCGCCCGCGGCCTCGCCCGCGGCCGCGGCGAACCTGAGCTTATCGGCGTTAAGCTTGCCCCGCACCTCGAGCTCCTCGCCCCATGCCGCCTTGCAGCGTAGGCGGCCGCTCACGCCGTCCATAAGGGCCGTGCGCGTCTCGCCGGCGTACCGGACGAAGCCGTCGGTAATCGTAACGGTCCCGCGGAAGGAAGGCGCCTTACCCGCCTCCCCCAAGCTCACGTCGCCGGGCGCCAGGTCGGCACGGGGGCGGACGAACTCGACCGTGGCGACGCTCGGCTTCAGCGTTATGAAGCCTACGTACGAAAGGCCGATTCGCAGCGCGTCCGCGCGGATTATCTCCTTGCCCCCGCGACCGATAAAAGTTACGTCCCTCAGCTCGAGCGCGGGTCGCGGGAAAAGTTTGAACGTCGCGTCCGCGTAACGGACGTCGAGGCCCGGGCCGTCGCGCAACGCGCCGGCAAAAACGCCCGCCACGCGTTCGCCGCCGACGAGCGCCGGCGCAACCGCGGCATAATAGAGAACGGCCGCGGCGACCACGGCTAACGCCAGGACGAAAAGGACTAGTTTGCTTTTCTTCATAACTGCCATTAAATCGGCAATCTTATACCATAGCGTGGCGCCGGCGCCAAACTAAAAATTTTATCGCCGGTTCTCAGCGGCTTGCCTTTCGGCTTCGCAAACGAGGCGACATCGGCCGCACTCGAGGCAAAGCGCCGGGTCTATGACTTCTCGGTTTACTATTACCGCGGCCGTCGGGCAAGTAGCGGCACACTCGCCGCACTCGCGGCACTCGAGGCGACGCGGCCGCCTGCCCACCGCGGCCACTTCCCCCAACAGCGCCCCCGCGGCGCATAAATAACGGCAAAAGAAACGATAGTGGAAGGCCGAGGCGGCCAATACCGCGACCAGGTACAACAACGACATCCCCACCGCGGCGTACGCGAAGAGCTCGTCGAAAGGCTCGTACGTCGCGACGCCCAACTCCCACGTCGCGATAACCAGGGCCACGACGACGCACAATATTATAAAACGCAACCCGCTCAGGCGGCGGGCGAACCCGGGAGCGACCCTCAACTTCGCGACGGGAAGTTTATACAAAATTTCCAAAAGCGCGCCGAAGGGACATATCCAACCGCAGTATACGTTCCCGAAAATCAGCGCCGTCGCCGCCCCTCCCCCCAACAACGCGTAGATCGACAGGCGCGGCCCAAACGGCGGAAATTTCCACATAACCAAACGGCCTACGTCGCCGATGGAGATGAAGCGGCCGGCCCAAAAGCCCAGAACGACTACCGCGGCCGCGGCGAAAAGCACCCGCGCGACCTCCGTCGCCCGGCGGCTCGCCCAAACCGCCCCCCCGAAAAACGCGGCCGCCGCTAACGCCCAAGGCCAATCCCACCGCTCCTTTTCCGCCTCGAGCGGCACGTCGCGGCCGAGTGCCGCGTTTAAAATCTTCCGCCCGGTGACGCGCGCCGCGGCGGCGAAGGCGTCGCTCGTTACGGTCGCGCGCGTAATCGCGTCCACGTCGCGCCCCGGCTCGAGCGGCGCCGCAGGAGACAGACCCGCGAACGACGACAGGAAATCGCGGACGCCCAATACGTACGAGGGCGTCTCGTTATGCCTTACGAGAACGACGCGCTCAAGAATCCCGCTCTCGTCCACAATTACCAAAAGGTCGAAGGGCCCGCCGTAACCGGAAATCCCGCCCGCCAGCGCCGCGCTCTCCGCGGCGTACAGCGTCTCCTCGCCCCGCCTTATGCGCCAATAGGGCGTCTTGCCGCCGACCCGCTCGGGCCGCTCGGTGGCGCCGCTGAGCAAGGCCACCCGCTCGGCCTCGAGCTCCCTGGGCGGCGGCTCGACGTGCCGACCCCAGAAGTACGAGCCGGTAAAGGTCCCGGCGACGACGACTATAAATATTAACCGGCGAAGCCAAACCCGCCGGCGTCTCGCTACCTCGTCGGCCATATTTAAATTGAATTATAAGTCCGACCGGCGAACCCTTCAAGGAATATCGCCCTTGCGCGCCCGCGCCTCTTTATTTAGTATAATAATTTAATGTGCTCGACGTATTCGTACTCGGCGTCGTCTCCTTCTTCGCGGACCTCCAATCCGAGATAATATTCCCGCTGTTGCCGTTCTTCATAACGCAGGAGCTCGGCCTCTCCGCGGCGTTCCTCGGCCTCGTTGAAGGGGCCGCCGACGCCGCCGCGGCGACCCTTAAATACTTCTCCGGATACCTCGCCGACCGCGTCGGCCGCCACAAGTGGCTCATGCTCGCCGGCTACGGCCTGTCGGTCGTGAGCAAACCGCTTATGGCCTTCGCGTACGCGGCGTCGCCGGTCCTCGCGCTACGCGTCTCGGACCGCATCGGCAAGGGAATCCGGCGGTCGCCGCGAGATGCGCTCCTCGCCGGTTACGTTAACGAAAAGCAACGCGGCCGCGCCTTCGGCCTCCACCGCGCGCTCGACTCCGCCGGGGCCGTGGGCGGCGTGCTCGTTTTATTTTTTCTGTTAAATTATACCGAATTGACGACGCGCGGCATCTTCAAATGGACCATCGTCCCGGGGCTGGCCGTCGCGTTGGTCATACTGCTGCTGGTCCGCCAACCGAAGAAGGCTCCGCGGGAGGCGCCTCCCAAAATTTTCGACCGCGCCGCCGCGGCGCCCTGGTGGCCTTTTTTAATATGCCACACCCTCTATTCATTCGGCATGCTCTCCTACGCGTTCTACATACTCCGGGCCCACGAACTCGGCCTGCCGCTGGCCATGATCCCGTTGGTTTATCTTACCTTCACCGTCGCGCAGGTAGTATGGCCCTTCCCCTTAGGCTGGCTCGCCGACCGCCTGCGCATATTGCCGGTGCTGGCGGGCGTCTACTTCTTCCAGGCTGCGGTCCTGGTCGTCGCCGGCTCGCTGAATTACGCGTGGACCCTTTGGCCGCTCTTCGCCCTCTACGCGCTCTACTACCAGGCGTTCATGGCGCTGCCGCCGGCGTTCGTCGCCAACGTCGTCGCCCCCGAGCGGCGGGGCTCGGCGTTGGGCCTGCTCCATATGACGAGCGGCCTCGCCATCCTGCCGGGTTCGATAATAGCCGGCTTGATATGGGACCGCTGGCAGGGCGCCGGGACGTTCACCTTCGGCGCGGCCTGCGCCGTGCTCGCCGCGGTCGGCATTCTAACGTACGACCTCGCCCGGCGCCGAGCCGACGCCCGTAAATTAAAAATGAATGGCGGGAACTCTTAAAAACAACGCCGTAGGCGAGTACCTGCGCCGCCGCGTGACGCTGCCGCGGACCTTCCGTTCGCTCCGCCACCGCGACTTCCGCCTGTGGTGGTTCAGCCAGATGGTCTCGCTCGTCGGCACGTGGATCCAGTTCGTCGCGCAGAACTGGCTGGTATATCGCCTTACGGGCTCGCCGGCGATGCTCGGCCTGGTAAACTTCGTCGCCCTCGTGCCCGCGCTGCCGATGGGCCTTTGGGCCGGCTCGCTCGCGGACCGCTTCGACAAAAAGCGCCTCGTCCTCCTCGCGCAGACGTTGATGTTCGTCCAGGCCGCGACGCTCGCGACGCTCACCGTCACCGGCTTCGTCCAGGTGTGGCACGTGATGGCGCTGGCCTTCATCTTCGGCGTAGGCCGCGCGCTCGACGTCCCGGCGCGGCAAGCGTTCGTCGTCGAGATAGTCGGCAAGGAAGACCTCACCAACGCCATCGCCCTCAACTCGACGATATTCAACGTCGCGCGGACGGCGGGGCCGGCCGTCGCCGGCCTACTCGTCGTCGCCGTCGGCGAGGGGCTCGCCTTCACCGTCAACGCGGCAACGTTTCTGCCGGTCCTCGCCGCGCTTCTCGCGATGCGGACGACGTCCGTGCGGCGCGAGGCGAAAGGCCCGGCCCACCGCCAGATCGTGGAGGGCATCCAATACGCCGGCCGGAACACGCTCGTGTGGTTGATAATGTCGCTGATAGGCGTCTCGGCGTTCTTCGTCATGCCGTACTCGGTACTGCTGCCGGTATTCGCGAAGCAGGTCTTCCGCGGCGGCGCCGACGTCTACGGCTACCTTATGACCTTCGCCGGCGTGGGCGCGCTGGCCGGCGCGCTCACCGTCGCGAGCTTGGGGCCACGCAGCCCTCGCGGCGTGCTGCTCTCCGGGGCCAACGTCGCGTTCGCGGCGCTCGTATTCACCTTCGCGTTCGTTCGCGCGTTCTGGCTCGGCGCGGCGGTGCTGGCCGCGGTCGGCTTCTGCTTCGTCGTCCAGAACTCGCTCGC
>JABAOH010011067.1_pt2 | contig 30601 bp, 28 predicted proteins | sample 7062181 | NCBI WGS metagenome assembly JABAOH01 (sample SAMN14538630, study PRJNA623070) | marine sediment metagenome | biome: marine biome [ENVO:00000428]; feature: marine pelagic biome [ENVO:01000023]; material: deep marine sediment [ENVO:00002113]; isolation source: pool of 5 deep marine...
CGATGAGGCTGGCGCCGATGACGATGATGACGGCTGCGAACGCCTGTGCCTGGTATGGGATCACATTCAGAGCGACGAAACGTGCGAAACTGCGGAAGTCGGCAAGCGGCCAGAGGCCAGTCAGCACATAGTAGACGCCCTGAGTCAGCAGCACCCAACGGCGCCAGCGGTCGCGACCGCCCCGCAGCTGTGCCCGCAGCCTGACCGCGCGGCGGCTAGCCACCGTTACCCTTCCATGGTTCGGCGTTCAGCAGGACCAGCAGCTGATCGATCGTCTCCAGCCAGTGGTCCGGCTGCCCCGCGGCCAGGTGCTGACGATCGAACGGCCCCCAGAGCGCGGCGGCGGTGTCGACGCCGGCGGCGCGCCCGGCCTGCAGGTCGTAGAGGCTGTCGCCCACCAGCAGGGCATCCTCCGCAGGCAGTTCGATGCTCTGCAGTCCCATGACGACGGGCTCGGGGTCTGGCTTTGGCCGGCGGACGTCGGAGGCGCTGACCAGGCCGTCGAATAGGCCGTCGAGTCCGCAGGTGCGTAGCTCGCGTTCCGCGTTCGCGCCCAGCTTGCTGGTGACGACAGCTAGCCGGTATCCGGCCCGACGCAACGCGACGGCGGCCTCGCGCATACCCGGGAAGGTTCGGATAAGCCGCTCGTGATTGGCCTCGTTGTGCTCGATGTAAGTGCGGAACATCGATTCGGCCTGCTCCGGCGAGGACGCGAAGCTCTGCAGTTGCGCGCGGAGCGGTGTCCCCATCGTGTTCTTCCACTCATCGTCGGGCGGGACCCGGCCCAGGTGCGTCTTCATCGTGTGACGGTAGGAGGCCAGGATCAGGTCGAGGGAGTCGACCAGTGTACCGTCGAGGTCGAACAGGATGCCGCGGTAGCGGGCGGTCAATCGAGGCCCCCCTCCCTGGAGCGCGGCTTCGTCGCCTCGGCTGCGAGCACGAGCCTTCCGGGACTCCGCACCTCGTCCAGACGGTCGAGCAGAATCTGGCCGTCGGCGATCACCAGGTAGACGGCGGCGGTCGCGCGGATATCGCTGACAGGGTCGCCGGCCACCGCGATGATGTCGGCGAGCATACCGGGAGCGATGGAGCCGAGGCGGTCGGCGACGCCCAGGTGCTCGGCTGCCACGGTCGTTGCGGCGGCGATTGCCTGGCGCGGTGTGTAGCCCACCTCTACCAGGTTGCGTAGCTCTTCGTGGAACGTGTAGCCAAGTGTGGTTCCAGGGCTTGGAGCGTCGCTGCCCACAACGACCGGAACGCCGGCGAGCCGCAGGCGTCGCAGATTGTCGCGCGCGCGACGCGCGGACGCCGTGTCACCGACGAGTTCGCTAAGGTGCCGCTCGATCGCCTGTAGGGTTGGGTCGACCGCGATGCCGCGCTCGCGCAGCTCCACCAGGGTCAGCGAGTCGATCGCCTGATCGTATGGGATGTGCTCGATACCGTTCACCCCGGCCGCCAAAGCGAGCGCTAGATCCTCGAGAGTACTGACGTGGGCGAGAACTGGTATACCGCGCTCGCTGGCTGTCGCGCAGATCGCGTAGAGCACCGAAGGGGACAGCCTGGGAAGCTCGGGTTCGCCACGCCTTTCCAGTGCCACGCTAACGAAGTCCACACGGCTCGCGATCCGCTTCACAGCCGTCGCCGCCTCGCCCGGCCCGATCACCTGACGTGTGACCTGCGCGATGAACGACGTATCACCCTGGCCCGCCCGCCGCAGACGACCCACCGGATAGCCGCCGGGTGCCGTGAACACGGGCCCCCCGGCAAATACCCGCGGCCCTGCCAACTCGTGTCTCTCGATCCGTCCGGCGAACCTCACGACCCACGGATGCGGATCACCCAGGCTTTTCACCGTCGTCACGCCGTGGCGGATAAGCGTCCGCCGCCGCTCGGGGAACCTGCGGATGAAACGCCATAGGTAGCGCAGCCAACCGAGTTCGCGCGAGCCGTCCCGGATCCGCGGGCGAATCCCGCTCAGGTGAACATGGCTGTCGATGAAGCCGGGCAGCAGCGTCAGGCCATTCACGTAGAGTACTCGCGCGTCGTCCGGGATAGGCTCGGCTGCGCCGACGGCCGCTATGTCAGTCCCGCGAACGATCACGGTCGCCGGATCGATCAGCGAATCGTTGGCCGGGTCGTACAGGCGGCCGCCGACCAGCGCGATCGGCGACCCGTCAACCGGGTGACCCGGGAACTGCCCTTGGGAATAGGCGAAGGCGATCCCAGCACCGGCGATGATGAAGGCGCCGAAGGCCGACCATTTGAGGACAGACGCTACACGCATGCAGTCAATATTCTAGTGCTCAGATTCAAAGGCCAGTGCGGCCTACGTGGAATCGGCGTCGGGGCGAGCGGTCCCGCTGTTCCGACTCCCGGGTCGGGCGGAGCGAGCGGTCCCCCGGCTCCGACCCCCAGCCCCATGATCATGTGTCTACCAGTACCAGATCGCGCCGCGGATGATGAGGCCGCCGAGCAGCGCGAAGAGCATGGAGCAGAGGCTCGCCAGAATGGACGACCAGGTTAGCGGCTTGTTTGCCGTGCCGTGCTTAATCTGGAGTTCCCAGTTCGGGATGATCTTGAGCACGATCCAAACCATCATGGCAACGGCGGCACCGGAGATATTGAAGGCGATGATGACTGCGAAGAACAGTCGCTCGCTGAGGCCGATCAGCCAGTTCGGCACATCGCGGCCCGATGGTCGGGCTATGTTGAGGTAGGAGCGAAGCCCGCTCAGGAACCATCCGGTCGCCACGCCACCGACCGCCAGCGCCACGAAAAGGCCAACGATCCAGCGAATGAGGGTCTCCACCGTTCACGCTCCAGTGTTGTGTTCCGCCCGGCACTGAGGCTCGGTTCCAATTGAACTCAGATCGCGTGATGGGACAAGCGGGCGCTCACAGGGGGGGACTGCGGCTTGCGGCGCGGCAACGGCTGGCAGGGTTTGGCGGGGGCTTGTACTTCAGCCCCTAGCTGGCTCCGCTCTGGAGCGTATGTTGGAGCGGCAGGTAGTGCAGGACACGAAGCCGAGTGGCAACTCCTCACAAGTCGAACCAGGCAAAGGCCTGATTGAGCAGCGTTGGGAAATGAATTCGGCACGTTGGGCTCGGATCCGATGCGCTCTCGTGTTCCTGGGCGTTGCGTGCGGTCAATGCCGGTGTCACGCGAGCTGTCATCGTCGTGCACGGCACCAATAGGAATGCAGACGACTACTTCGCCACGATGATCGCGGCGACGCGAGCTGTGGACGGGTTCGAGGCCACCGTGGTTCTCGCGCCGAACTTCCTCACTGCGGAAGACCTGCCGGCAGCTTACGACGCGTACTGGACCAGCGGCGGCTGGAAGCGCGGTCACCTGTCACTCAACTCTATCGAGCAGGTGAGCTCGTTCACAGGCGTGGACCGTATCGTCGCAGCGCTGGCCGATGGAACGCGTTTCCCCGACTTGGAATCCGTGGTGGTCACCGGGCACTCTGCCGGCGGGCAGTACGTCCACCGTTACGCCGCTGGCAACCGAGTCGAGCAGACGCTGCCTGGGATCGTAGTGCGCTACATAGTGGCCAATCCCTCGTCATATCTCTACTTGGGTCCGGAGCGCGCCGTGTCGGGTACGTTAGACGTGTTTAACCTGCCGGGCCGCTCCGCCTGTCCGGGGTACAACAGCTGGCACTACGGTCTCGAGAATCTGAACGAGTACATGAGTGCTGTGCCGCTGGAGGACATCCGTACTCAACTGTTGACCCGTGACGTGGTCTACCTGCTGGGCGATGCCGACAGCCTCAGCAGTTACCTCGACACGAGCTGTGCCGCAATGCTGCAAGGGCCATACAGGTACGCACGGGGTCTGACGTTGTACAACTACCTTCAGGTGTTTTTCCCGCAGCATCACCACGCTGTGGCGGTGGTCGAAGGCGTGGGGCACTCCAGTCGCGACATGTATACGTCAGGTACCGGCCTGCGCATGCTGTTCCAACGGTAAACGACGATCGCTGACCTCGTTCTAGACCCCCGACGACGAGGCTCGGCTCCAGCTGATCAGATCTCGTGATCGGACAAGCGGGGTCGCCGCCGGCGCCGCGGTAGTAGCAACAACGTGGCCACCTCGTCGACACCGCGTGAGCCGGCGTGGTCGGACGCCAGGGTCCGCAGCAGACCGTCGAGGCGCGAGAGGAAACCGGGAGTGGGTTGGGCCGGTAGGTTGGCCGCCTCGGCGGCCAGCGAGCGTTCACCGGCGAGCGTGAAGCGATGCCCGAGACGGTCGAGCAGGTCGTCGATTCTCGCCCGTTCCTCGGACGTCAGTCGGTGGGCGTTCGCTTGGAAGCTCCGACTCAACCAGGCGGCGATGCGACATTGCGGCAGGCTCGGGCTCAGCGCGTCGCCGGCTATCCTGCAGGCCTCCAGGCGCGCTGCGAGACCGTGGGCGTAGCGGGCGCAGGCGCGTCGAGCACTCGCCAGCAAATGTTCCGGCGGTCTACTCCGTTTCAGGGCTCGAGCGTTCCGAAACGACTCGAGGGCGGCGACCTGATCCTCTGCCACACAACTGGTCTCGATATCGCAGACTAGCCAGAGCCCCCGAGCCTGGCCGCCGGAGTGAAGGCGCCAGTAGGAAACGGCTCGTGGCTGTCCCTTGTCTTCGAGGGCCGCGGCTGCGGCGGCCGGCCCCATCTCCGTCGTCACTGCAGCGCCGTTCGCTTCGGCCACGTAATCGAGGTAGGCCTGTTCCTCGGGGTCGAGCGGTCCTTCCACCTCTTCTTCGACGCGGTCGTAGCCATCCGGATCATGTGTGAGGACGCGAATCTGATCGAGGGCGCGCTTCCCCGCGCCGGGCATCGCCAGCACGGGATGATCGAGGCCGAGCGTTGCCGATATCGTCGCTACTTTGCCCTGCAGCCGCGCCATCAGCCCCAACAGGCGGTCGAGGTCGTGGGCCGGCACGAAGTGATGCAACTCGACGTGCTCGGACTGCGCGCCCAGACGATCGATGCGGCCGATCCGCTGCATCAACCGGACTGGGTTCCAGGGTAGGTCGTAGCTTACGACGACCGAGGCGTCTTGCAGGTTGAGTCCCTCACTGAGAACGTCGGTCGCGATCAGCAGCTCGACGCGCTCGCGCTTCGCCGGCTCGGGCAGTCCGTTCGAGCGTGGCGCGAAGCGCTCGATTACCTCGCTGCGGCTCGCACGCTCGGGTCCCAGGCGCGCCCCTCCGCTGTCTATCTGGGCGACGTAGGGTCGCATTCGCAGCTGATGATGGAGATAGCGTGCCGTGTCGCGGAACTCGGTGAAGAGCAGGATCTTCTTGCCGGCGAGCGGCCCGTCGAGCAGCTCGATTAGCTTGCCCAACTTGCGGTCGCCGGCCGGTCCGACCGCGACGAGCGCGTCGTGGATACGGGCGAGTGTGTTCGCATCGTGCTCGAGCGAGCGGCGCAGTGTGGCGATCCTTAGTGGCTCGATCGAGGGGGCGGGCAGCATGAGCTCGAAGAAGGCTAGCTGGCTGCCCGGATCATCGGCAGGTCCCTGAAAGCTGGCCCGGTAGTCGGGTCTCGTCAGAACGCGTCCCGCATCGATGGCACGTAGCGCCGTGTTGCACCAGGCGAGCTGCTGGACGACGGTTGAGCGGAGAGCCTCGGTACTCGACTCGAGCCGCTTGAGCATGATGATCTTGATCAGCTCGCCGGGTCCGGCGACCGCCGCGGCGGATTCGTCGTCGTTCTCACTCGGCTCGATGGTAGGGAAGTGGAGGTCCTCGAGCCAGCTCTCCAACCCGGTGAGCAGATCGCCGTAGGTGCCTGCGAGGTCGTAGGCCACGGGCGCCGGCGGCAGGCGCTTCGGGAAGCGCAGCTCTATCTCCTCGTCGGTGCGCGGGCCGCGTATGTGAACGCGACCGTAGTGCGCTCTGAGAAAGCGGCGCGTGCGGCGCAGCACGCAGGCGGAGATGACGGTGCGTAGATCGCCGTCGCCCGTGGGTGCGCGGCGAAATACCTCGCGGTAGTCGGCGACCCCCAGGTGCCGGAAGGCGCCCGGTGCGGCGAACAGATCGATGAGATGCTGAAGGTCGAGGATCGTGTTGTTGATAGGCGTCGCGGTCAGTAGGGCGACCTTCGTGTGGCGGAGCAAGTCGGCGAGATTCCGGTAGCGGCGCGTAGCCGGATTGCGAAAGTTGTGCGCCTCGTCGACCAGCACGAGATCGGCGCCGCGCCGCGCGACCGGATCGAAGTCAGCGCGGCCCAGCGACTCCATCGAGAGCAGGCGTACCGCGCCGGGGAGATCCTCTTTGATCCAGAGATCGAGGTTCTCGTCTGTGCTCCTGTTCTCCCGCTTGTGCACGCCGGTGGCCGGTGAGCCGGTTGCTCCGAAGTAGTGAAGCTCCCGTGCCCACTGTTCTCTAAGTGCTGCGGGCACGATGACCAGGCCGCGTCCCCCAGCTTCGAGCGTCCGCTCCAGTAGCCGCAGGCCGATGTACGTCTTGCCGAGCCCGACCGCGTCGGCGACGATCACGCCGCCGTAACGATCGAGGATAGCGCAGGCGCGTTCGTAAGCTCGTTCTTGGTGAGCTGCCAGAACCGGCGCCGAGGCGGGCCGCCGCCCCGCATCGCTTCCCGCATCGCTGAAGTGCGCGGCGAGCACCCGGCGATAGAGCTTGCTTGCGGAGAGAGGCTCGGCGTCGCGAGCGGGTGAACTTTGCGTTGCGCCGGAGCGGGCTTGGCCGGCCTCCTCGCGTATCGATGAGGTTGGCATGACGACGCGTAGGCCGCGCGGTATCGATAGGAGCTCGAAATGCTGGCGCAGTCGGTGTAATACGATGGGGCGTCGGTGGAACGTCAACCAGCCGTCGGTTGATTCTCCGGTGAAGATGAGCGCGCTCTCGGGAAACGCGCTGCCGCTGCCGTAGAAGAGCAGGAACTCGGGTGAAGGCGCCTCGCCGATGATCGTCCAGCGCCAACCGCTCGGTCGGCCGGCGAAGGGAAGGGCGCGTGTGACGATGTTCACCGTAACCGGCCCGCCGTTTCCGGCGTCGCCGAGTAGCTCGAGCAGGCGCTGCGAATCGGCGATCGCCACATCGACGCGAGCTGCTCGCGCCCAGAGCCCGCGCACGATGGCGACCGCCGCTTCGTCGGATGCGGCGGCGATCGGTTCGGGCCAGTTCGAGCTGCTCATGTGTCGCTCCTGTTGGAGAGCCTGGCGTCGAAGGAACGGAGCGTGCCCAGCCCGCGGGGCCCGAGCCCGTAGAGGCGAGCAACGAGCTCGTCCAGGCGCTGCCGCTCAGCGGTCTCGAGACCGCCGCCAGCGTGCGCGTGGCGGCTCAGCTCGATGCAGCGCATGCGTACAGCCGCGTCGGGCTCTTCGGGAAAAGGCAGGAGAGCAACCGTCCAACCGAGGAAGCGGAAGTAGCCTCCGGTTGCCCGCTCAGCGATCGCTTTCAGGTAGGCGCGGGCGACGGTCGAGTTGAGAACGGCGGCCAAGAAGTGCGCATCCTCATCCGACGCGGCTGGTATCTGATAGACGGTGTTGAGGCTGATGAGCGGGGCGGTGCCGTCGAGGAACGGAACGCGCGGCGGCACAACGGCGGCTCCGGGCTCGGGCGCGATATCGCGCCACGCCACCCTGAGCGTCCACTTCTCCGGTCGGGTGCGAAAGAGCGTCCAGAACGGCTGGCCCGGCTTCAGGTCGACCCGCTTCTCCAGCGCGGGCTCGTGACGGCGCAAGTAGTTCCGGGTCGCGCTCGGGAGTTTTGACAGCGGATATCCCTCGTCATCGTGAGTCCATAGAAGGGCCCGGCCTGGTGAGAAGCGCCACGCTTGCAGATCTTCGCCGCGCAGGGCGGGGCGCAGGCGCTCGACCTCGATCGCCACCGGCGAACCGGCGAGCTCGACGGTGACGCGCCCTGCTACCGGATCTTCGCCGGTCACGCGCCCTACGAAGAGATCGTTCACCCCGGTCACGATCCCGCGGTGGGGACGACAACCTTCGCGCGAGCCTAGATGCGGTCCTGCGGCGACCATCCGCTGGAGGGCCGCGCGCACGCCAGGCGGCGCCAGTGCCCAAGGCGCTTCGGGGTCGTCGATGAGTGGGAGGCGCGTCTGGGCGAGTCGAAAATCGAGCGTCGCGCCGCCCCGATCGTGGACTCGGATCGAGACCTGCTGTTCCGCGTCGGGCTCGCCGCGCGTGAGTAGCAGGGCAAGCGGGTAGGTCGTCGCCTCGAAGAGCCTCTGCGGCGCCAGGGCACAGTCCTCGAGGGAGAGAATCCGTGTCTCCTTCGCCAAGCGGGCCCGCAATGCTCCGGCGGCGAGGGTCCGGGTGAGCTTGGCGGGGAGCAGCATGCCGAGGGCGCCGTTATCGGCCAGGAGCCCCAGGGAGCGTTCCAGGAAGAGGGCGCTCAGGTCGAGCTGAGCGGCAAACCCGCGGCCCACGCCGGCCAGATGGCTACCAGCGCGCCAGCCGGCACCGTGCAGAAAGCGGAAGCGCTGCTTGAGGCGCTGCCGGGATGGTCCGGACCAGTGATGAGTCCGAATCCAGGGTGGGTTGCCCAGCACCACGTGGAAGCCGGGCTCCAGGCTCACAGGGTCGGCGAAATGGATGGGGAAGGAGAAGAAGGGGAGCTCATCCTCCTCGCGGATCTTCTTGAGCAGGCGGCGCAGCTCACGCCGGCGCTCCCTCAACTTCGCCGCCGCCCGCTTCTGTGATCGCGACAGCCCCGCCCGCCGACCGAAGAGGTCGCGACTGCGCGCTGCCGCACGCAGGTCGCCCCGGCGCGCGTCGATTGCTGCCGCCAGCTCGGCTAGGAAGCATACCGCCAGCTCGCGCTCGAAACGCTGCAGCCCTCGCAGCACGCGGCGCTTGCCGGAGCCGCTAGCGCGGAAATAGCGCTCGCGCCGCTCGCCGAGGCGCTCGATCCGGCGCCGCCAGCGACTCGCCGCGAACCCCTGGTCGATGTCTCCGTGCTGCATGAGCAAGTCGATAGGATCGATCAGCGCGTCGCCCTGGCGAATGTTGATACCGAGGTTCGGTAGCGCCGGCACCTCTGAGATGTCATCCAGCTCGAGGTCGACGACGAGGGCCAGCCAGAGGCGCAGCTCGCAGAGCCTGACCGCCGCTCCATTGATATCGACACCGTGCAGGTTGCGCCGGATGATCTCCTGCCGCCGCTCGAAGCGGGCGAACGGGTCGGGCGGTCGGCCTTCGAGGCCGTCGCGCAGCGACTCGAGCGTGCCCAGCGCCGCGAGGAGAAAAGCGCCCGACCCTACGGCGGGATCGAGGACGCGGATCGCTCGCACACCTTCTGCCAGTCGCGTGCGCAGCGGCTCCCCCAAAGAGGGTGATCCGCCGGAAAGGATCTCTCCTACCAGGTCGCGTTCGCATTCGGCGGCTCGAGCGAGGTGTGCACAGAGCGCGCCGTGGACCAGACGATCGACCAGGGCACGTGGTGTGAAGAACGTACCGGTAGAGCCGCGTACCGACCCCGCCATCAGCCCTTCGAATACCCTGCCGAGCATCTCCGGGTCGACGGCAACGTCCTGATCCGCAGGCTGGTCCTCGCGGAGTGTGAACTGATACCTGTCGAGCAACTCGTGGAAGATCGGCACGAAGCATTCATCGGGTACGTCGAGGCGCGGATACTTGCGCTCCAGCGCGTCCCGCTCGAACAGGCCGCCGTTCAAGTAGGGCAGCTCGCCGAGCGCTCGGGCCGCGCGTCCGCGCCGCTCGGCCGGGCGATTGAGCGCGCTGAAGAAGAAAGGCTCGAGCCGGCGGCGATAGAAGGGGATGCCGGTGGCGAGCGCATCCTCGAAGATTCGGCGCAGGTAAGAGATATCGTGATCGAGCCAGCCCTTCCGCTGCAGGAAGTAGAGAAAGAGCAGGCGGCTCAGGAGGATGAGCGCGAGCTCGAATCGGTCACCCCCGGCGTTCTCCGGGACGCCGGTCAGCCCAGCGGCCAGCGTCGCGCGCTGACGCCTGAACTCGGCGAAGAACCTGCCGGTGACCTGTTCGCGGTCAAGCGCCTGGATGTGGGCGAGTGCCAGGTCGCTGGCCGTGGCGGCCCCGTTTGCCGACAGTGCTGCTAAGATGTCGAGCTCCGAGCGCCGCGGCGCATCGAGGTCGATCCACAGCTTGCGGAGCTGCAGCGGACCCGGTCCCAGCCCCCAACTCGCCACGACCAGGCGGGGCTCTTCCCTAGCGTCGAACATCAGTAGCGCGCGCCGCGCCGGGTTGTGCCGGTAGAGTGCCGAGGCCACACGGCGGATCGTCTCGGGCTCGAGGCGTTCTTCGAGTACGATCCGCAAGACGTGAAAGCCGTCGTGCCGCCCGGCGACCTCGAGGGTGAGCGTCTCCGATGCGGCGAGCCCGAAGTCGGCCAGGGCCTCTCGCGGGACACGCAGGCCCAGAGGCTCGAAGCCGAGCGCCGACAGCAGCGCCTCGGTGTTCCCCGCGCGCCAGCTCCGGAGTGCCTCCTGCAGTCGGCGGTTTTCGTCCACCGATCCCCCCGTCCTGAGCGTTCCGTTAGCTGTGCTGGGTCATGCTGTGGTGTGGCCGTCAACAGATCGGCATCGCTGGGAACGCGTACCGTGCTCTTGACGCGGGGGGCCCGTGGGCCGACCATGATGGCGCGCCCTGGGCGCGAGACCACCAAACCCGGCGGTGAGGGTCATGAAAATCGAGCTCAAAGGCTGGAAAGCGATCGCGGCGCTCGCGGTCATCGTAGTCGTCCTGGTCGCCACGTTCCGCGCCGAACGGTCTACCCTCGAGACGGAGGCGGCGGACGAACTCAAGGTCTGGATACGCAGCGAATACCTTGCCCGCGGGCTGCACGGCGTCGACCCGGGCCAGCTGAGCGAAGAGGAATTGGAGGCGAAGGGTGAAGAGCTCCTCAGCCTAAGCGATGTCCAGTTCACCTCGATCAGCGCCCGTGGCCGCGGCGACGACATCATCGTCAAGGTGGAGATCCAGGTGAGCGGCGGAGAACCACCGGACGGTAAGCCGGTGCGCTACTTCAGGATGTCACACAGCACGGTGACCGGCTGGCGCGTGCGGCGCGAGACGACGGCGCTCTCGTACTACCTGAAGCTCTTCTGAGCGGGCGTTTCCGGAAACATACGTTTTGTCGGCCGTTGCTCGGCAACCCGGTGAAAGCTAGGATCGTTCCCGTATCCCTCAGTCCAAGCGCATTTCGCTCGGCGCTCGCGAGCTGAAGAGGGAGCGCGTGCGCGCCGGCGAGGTATCCAGATCGGGGGGCCTACCGCTCGCCGTGTTGGCCGCGTGTCGACAAACCGGGAGGCATAAGATGCTGAAGGAATTCAAAGAGTTCGCCATGCGGGGGAACGTACTCGACATGGCGGTGGGGATCATCATCGGGGTGGCGTTCGGCGCGATCGTCAACTCGTTGGTGAAAGACGTTTTGATGCCGCCGCTCGGGCTACTGCTCGGTAAGATGGACTTCTCGAACCTGTACCTGAACCTGTCGGGCACCGATTACGCGTCGCTCGCAGCGGCGCAGGAAGCCGGCGCGGCGACGATCAACTACGGGGTCTTCCTCAACACGGTGATCAACTTCATCATCGTAGCCTTCGCCGTCTTCCTGCTCGTGCGCCAGGTAAATCGCTTCACGAGAAAGGAAGAAGCGCCAGCGCCCGAGCCGACGACGAAGGAGTGCCCGTTCTGCGTGTCGGAGATAGCGATCAAGGCGACGCGCTGCCCGAACTGCACGTCGCAGCTCAAGGCAGCGTAGTACGTCGTGAGAAATCACGTGTCCGCCTGTGGCCGGCCGCACGGCAGTCCGTGAACAAGAACCGTAAAGGAGAAACGAAGATGGCCAAGATCATCGATGTAGAAGGGATCGGCCCGCAGTTTGCCGAGAAGCTGAAGTCTGCCGGCATCAACACGACGGACGACCTTCTCGAGCACTGCAAGTCGTCCAAGGGCCGCAAGGGCATCGCAGAGAGCACTGGGATCAGCGAGAAGCTCGTTCTGCGTTGGACGAATCACGCGGATCTGTTCCGGGTCAAGGGTATCGGCGAGGAGTACGCCGACCTGCTCGAGGCGGCGGGTGTAGATACCGTACCGGAACTCAGCCAGCGGAACGCTGCGAACCTCTGCGCGAAGATGAGCGAGGTCAACGAGGAGAAGCAACTGACCCGGCAGCCGCCATCGGAAAAGCAGGTCAGCGACTGGATCGAGCAGGCGAAGTCACTACCGCGGGTCATCGACTACTAGCTCGCGGATCGGTGCCGGCACACCTCGGTGCGGCTGGCCAGCGGCGCCGATGTGCGTGCGGTTACGCAATGAACTAGCAACCACAGGCGGTGGAGGTACCGCGCGTGGATAACTACGAGAAGCTGGGCGCCTTCTATCTTGGGCGAGCCTACGATCTGGCGGAGAAGCAGGGGCGCGAGGGCGAGCTAACCCTCTACGACTCGAAGGATCTGGTCACGCATGCCGTGTGCGTGGGGATGACCGGGAGCGGGAAGACGGGGCTCTGCATCGGCCTGCTCGAGGAGGCGGCGATCGATGGCATCCCGGCGATCGTCATCGATCCGAAGGGCGACCTGCCGAACCTGTTGCTCACCTTTCCCGAACTCAGGCCGGAGGACTTCACGCCCTGGGTGAACGAGGACGACGCCCGCAAGCAGGAGCTGTCCGTCGAGGAATACGGCGCGCAGCAGGCGGAGCTGTGGAAGAAGGGGCTGGCCGGTTGGGGGCAGAGCGGCGAGCGGATCCGCCGGCTACGCGAGTCGGCGGACTTCGCCGTCTATACGCCCGGCAGCACCGCTGGACTTCCGGTCTCGATACTCTCGTCGTTCGCCGCACCACCACAGACGCTGCGCGACGAGCGCGAACTGCTGGGCGACCGGGTCGGCACGACGGTGACCAGCCTGCTGGGCCTGCTGGGCATGGATGCCGATCCGATCAAGAGTCGCGAGCACATTCTGCTGTCGACCATCCTCGACGCCGCCTGGCGCGAAGGCCGCGACCTGGATCTGGCGGCGCTGATCGGGGCGATCCAGTCGCCGACCGTGAACAAGGTGGGCGTGCTGGACCTCGAGACATTCTATCCGGAGGGCGAGCGGTTCAAGCTGGCGATGGCGCTCAACAACCTGCTGGCGGCGCCGGGCTTCGCCGCCTGGATGGAGGGCGAGCCGCTGGAGATCGACCAGATGCTCTACACGGCGGAGGGCAAGCCGCGGGTCGCGATCTTCTCCATCGCGCACCTGGGCGACGCGGAGCGGATGTTCTTCGTCTCGCTGCTGCTGAACCAGGTGCTGGGCTGGATGCGCGGCCAGTCGGGCACGACGAGCCTGCGGGCGATCGTCTACATGGACGAGATCTTCGGCTACTTCCCGCCGGTCGCGAACCCGCCATCGAAAACTCCGCTGCTCACGCTACTCAAGCAGGGTCGCGCCTACGGTGTGGGCGTGGTGCTCGCCACGCAAAACCCCGTCGATCTCGACTACAAGGGCCTCTCGAACACCGGCACCTGGTTCATCGGGCGGTTGCAGACCGAGCGTGACAAGGCTCGAGTACTGGAGGGACTCGAGGGCGTGGCGGCCGGTGGCGACATGCGGTTCGACCGCGGCGCGATGGAGGAGACGCTGGCCGGGCTCGGCAAGCGCGTCTTCCTGCTCAACAACGTCCACGAGGACGAGCCGGTCGTCTTCGAGACGCGCTGGGTGATGTCCTACCTGCGCGGTCCGCTGACGCGCGATCAGATCAAGGTACTGATGGACCCGCGCCGGGCGCAGGCTGCTGCGCGGACGCAGGCCGCGGCGGAGGCGACTGCCACCGCGGTGCGTGCGGCTTCCGCGGCGCCGCTGAGTGAGCAACCGATGCTGGGTCCGAGCATCCCGCAGCACTTCGTACCGCTGCGCGGCAGTGCGGCCCCGGGCCACGAGTTGGTCTACGAGCCGATGGTGCTGGCGGCCGGTCGCGTGCAGTTCGCCGATCGTAAGACGAAGGTGCAGGCGTCGGAGGAGTTGGTGACGCTGACCCCGTTGAGCACTGCCGCCGTCGCCCTCGACTGGGCCGAGGCTACGGAAGTCGATGTCGACCTGGGCGACCTGGGGGACGAGCCGGAGGGCGCGGCCCATTTCGACGAACTGCCGGGCGCCGCTACTAAGAAGACCAGTTACACGGCCTGGAAGAGGGAGTTCAAGGACTGGCTCTACCGGAACCGGACGCTCGAGCTCTACAAGAGCCAGCTGTTGAAGGAGTACTCGCAGCCCGGCGAGTCGGAGCACGACTTCCGGCTACGCCTCGGCCAGAAGGCGCGCGAGGCGCGGGACGAGGCGCTGGAGAAGCTGCGCAAGAAGTACGCGCCCAAGCTGGCGACCCTGCAGGAGCGGATCCGGCGCGCCGAGCAGGCGGTGGCGCGCGAGGCGGAGCAGGCGAAGGCGGCGAAGCTGCAGACGGCGATCTCGGTCGGGGCGACGCTGCTCGGCGCCATGCTGGGCCGCAAGGCGGTGAGCCGCTCGTCGGTGGGCCGTGCGACGACCGCCGCCCGGGGTGTCGGCCGCTCGATGAAACAGGCGCAGGACGTGGATCGGGCCAGGGCGACGGTCGAGGCGACCGTTAAGCGGCTGGCGGACCTGGAGGCCGAGTTCGAGGCGGAGACCGAGGAGATCCGTGAGAAGTACGACCCGGCGCTCGAGGATCTGGAGACCGTCGTCGTGCGGCCCAAGAAAAAGGATATCGCAGTGAAGCTGGTGGCGCTCGCCTGGGCGCCCCACTGGCAGAGGGGCGGTGAGGTGGCGGCGGCTTGGGAGTGACCGCCGCTAGCCTAGGTTAGCTGCCTTAGCGCCGCTGCCCGATCCTGCACCGGCTCGATCGCTGCGGTCTCCGGTGGCTCGTCCATCACTTCCATCCTGATCAGATCCTGGTGCAGCGTGTCGAGCGCCTCGAGGGCGGCCTGCGCTTCGGGCAGCAGCTTCTGCGCCTGCTCGTCCTTGTGGGTCTTCGCGGTGCGGACCTTCTGAACGGCGCCCTCGGCGGCGGCGAGCAGTTCGTCGGCGGCGGCGATGGCCGATTCCGATAGCTCGCGGTTCTTGTCGCGCAGCGCGGCGGCGGCGGTTAGGACGCCGTCACGCAGCTGGCGGGCACGCACAAGCTCGTAGTCGAGGGGTACCGTGTAGACCTCTCGCACGGGCGGACTTCGCGGCGGTATGAACAGTTCGCCGAAGGAATAGCCTCGCGACTTGAGCCCCGAGGTGTGGAGCAGGAAGACCAGACCCCACGGGACAGCCAGGAAGTGGCCCCACTGCAGGCCGGGCGAAGTGAGCCAGTCGGCGGCCAGCAGTCCTAGGTTCGCCGCCAGGAAGATGAGCAGATGCCGCTGGTAGAGGCGCCTGCGGTGTTCGGCGATCCCGCTGGCTCCGGGCCTTGTGGCAACCCGAGCCGCTGGGAGCGTCGGTCCTCCGTTTTCGTCCGTCAAAGTTCAACCTCCGAGTATCGCGCGAACCAGGTAGGCGATGCCGAACCCGGCGTAGTTGCCGAGTGCGTAGCCGAGCAGGCCGACGGCGATGCCCGGCAGTGCCAGCGCCGGCCAGCCGCGCGAGACGGCGACGGCCATCGCCGTGGCGGGGCCGCCGATGGCGGCCTGCGACGCGACGGCCATCATCGGCAGCGTCCCCCTCAGTAGCCGGCCGACGAGAAACAGAAAGATACCATGAATGGCGACGACGACGAGGGTGTAGAGGAAGACCTCGGGCCCCACCTGGAGCATCGCCCGGAACAGCGAGCGGATCCCGATGACCACGAAGAAAAGGTGTAGGCCCAGGTTCCCTAGCTGTTCCGCCCCGCTCAGCCGCCGGATGCGGGGAAGCTGGGCGAGGGCGAGCGCGATCGTGGTGAGCCAGAGGATCTCGGGCACCAGGCCGACTTGCTGACCCAGCCAGCGCGCCGCGACCAACAGAGCCAGGCCCAGCGCCGCCAGCAGCACCAGGTCGAAAAGCGAGACCGGCACCCGGGTCCAATACGGGTGCGCATCGGCAGCGGGCAACTCGCCGCCGCCGACGTCCGCGGCCGGGCCCGCCGGCGCTGCATCTTCCGCCGCCGCCGAGCCGGGCGCGAACCGGACCAGCAGAACGGGCGCCACGAGCACGATGCCGAGCCAGATCCCCGTCGTCACGGCGTCCGCCGCCGCCGCGGCGGCGAAGGTCGAGGCCGGCAGCTCTAGGCCGCGTCCCACAGCGGCGAAGTTGAGGCTGCCGCCCGTGTAGGTGCCGGTGAAGGCGCCGGCCAGCTTCCAGGTGACGGCGCCGATGCCGCCGCTGAAGGTGAGAGCGCCGATCACCGCGCCCAGCGCCGTGCCGGCGCTCGCGACCACGAAAAGCGCGGCCATCTTGGGGCCCGCGACCTTCAGGTCCGCCAACCGCACCGACAACAGCAGGTAGACGATCGCCAGCGAGACGACCGGCCCCTCGATGACGCCGTAAACCGGCGACTCCTGGGGAACGAGCCCGACGTTCGAGAGCACCGCCCCGAGGAACAGCGCCATGAGCGCGGCGCCCACCTTGGAGAGCGCCGCGAACCGGTGGTCGAGCCAGAAGGCGAGCGCCGTGGTCCCGGCGATCAGCGCGGCTACGAGTAGCGGGTCGTGGATCAAAGGACTCGTCCTTGAAGATTAGTTGACGAAAGATCGTATTGTGCAGCCACCGGTCGCGGTGGGCAAGCGGTGTGGGTGTGGCGAGGGAAACCGCCGGGCCGGACCCGGGCGTGGCCGGTGGCCGGCGGCAAGCTACCCAAGACTATCAGGGCCGTTACCAGCGCGCCGGCACGCCCGGATTATTATCGTAGCTGTTATCACCGTCCTTGCCTGGCTGAGCGGGTGCCTGCATGATGTCGGGCACCGGGGGGCGGTCAGCTCGGCCGTGAGCAGTTCACCTACCTACGCACTACTCAGCCGTGCCAAAGCAGTACACACCTGGACTCATTACTAGCTGGCCATCACACGTGTCCAGCCTCGCTGGGTCGCGCCTACAACTCAGATCAACTGGTGGGAGGTAACTAGTCATGAAGTATGTCGTGGCCTTAATCGTCGGTGCGATTCTTGGTGCGATCGTCGGTGCACTGTGGATCGGCCCCGAACGCGTCGGTGAGCCGCCGGCTCAGGAAGCGGCCGGGCTGTCCGAGGAGGACGTGGCGGCGATCCACACACTGCACGGCAAGTATGTGGAGGCGGAGCGCGCAACTGACTGGGATGCGCTGGCAGCACTGGTGGCTGAGGACGTGGTGTTGATGCCCCCCAACCGGCCTGTGGAGGACTGGGCCTCCTGGCTGGAGGGGGTCACGGCCAGGGACTTCGGAGTCATCGATCTGAGCTCCACGGTGCAGGAGATCGACGGGAGAGACGGGCTCGCCTACCTGCGTGCCAATTACTCCGAGACGTATACACTTGACGGCGACCCCGAGCCGCTCGAAGCGGTCGGTAAGCAGGTGGCCATACTGCGGAAGCAGCCCGACGGCACCTGGGTCGCTGTCGTTTGGATTTGGAACTCAGACCTGCCGCTCCCCGAGTGAAGTTCCGAGGCGCGCGCATCGTTCGCTGTCCCGTAAGAGCTATCAGATTTTCCGGAGCTGAACGCTAGTCCGCCAAACGACGCACTGGAAGGAGGTCCTCATGTTCCGTCGCGTCTTAATCGCGGCAGCCGCAGTTGCCGCAGTTTTGGTTGCGACCGTCGGCGCCCAGCATTTGGCATCTGTGCCGGGGCCGGCTCTCAAGAGCCATCATTTGCTGAACCTTCCAGCCTCGGTTACGGAAGCCGACTTGGCTGCCGCGCTCGGTGCCATGAACGCCGCTATCGCTGAAGCCGGTTATCCAGACGCGGGATATCGACTCTGGAAGGTGACCGGTGAGCAGGCTGGCGACTATGCCTACCTGTGGGAGGGGAACTGGCCCGACCAGGAGGCCTACGACATTATCCATAGCCATCCAGCTTATCTAGCAGCAGGCGAGCGGTGGGATTCGGCTTTCGTGCCTGTGATGGAAATGCAAGTCTACAATCGGTACGTCGAGATTTCACTCGAGGCCTCCAGCGAGCACTGACGTTCGTTCCCGGCGCCCGCACTTCGTCTGCCCTGTGGTGCTTCTGGGGACGGCGAACCGCTGGATCCAGGGCTTTGTCGTCGGTACGCCGGCGATTATGTTCCTGGCTCGTGGTTGAGCAACTGCAGGTTTCGCTTGGATCGCGGCTCCGCAGGGTGGGGCAAAGGCTCGTGTACGTGGCGGTCGGCGTAGTGGCCGCGGTCGTTCTCTTTCTACTGGGTGGCCGGCTGATGCTCGAGTCGCTGGAACGGCAGCTCATCTACTTTCCGACGCGGGTGCGGGAGGACGCACCGACGCCGCGCGTCCAGGGCGCCTCGCAGGTGGAGGAGGTGTGGCTGGAGACGCCGGACGGGTTTCGGGTGCACGGGATCTACGCCGGTGCGGAGGGGGCTTTCGCCGATCTGCTTTTCTTCCACGGGAACGCCGGCGACCTCTACGACCGGCTGGACAACGTGTCGGTGCTGGTGACGATGGGCCTGAACGTGCTGATCATGGACTACCGGGGCTACGGGAAGAGCGACGGGAAGCCGTCGGAGCGGGCGCTCTACGAGGACGGCCTGCTGGCGTATCGGTACCTGACGGAGGAGCGTGGTGTCGACCCGACGCGTCTGGTGATCTTCGGCCGCTCGCTGGGCGGCGCCGTGGCGATCGAGCTGGGGACGCAGCAGCCTGCCGCGGCCCTGGTGGCCGAGTCGTCGTTCACCTCGGCGCAGGATCTGGCCAAGCTCCACTACTCGTTCCTGCCCGGGATGCTGCTCGGCTCGATGACCCACAAGTTCGATTCGATCTCGAAGGTACCGCAGCTTCGTTCAGCGATCCTCTTCATCCATGGCGGCTCGGACACGATCGTCCCGGTTCGCATGGGTCGTCGTCTGTACGAGGCGGCTGCGGAGCCGAAGGAGTGGTACGAGGTACGGGGCGCGGATCACAACGACATGCTGATGGTGGGCGGTGCCGACTACTTCCGGCGGCTGATCGACTTCGTGAAGAGATATGTGGGACCTTAGGGCTGACACGTTCGGCATACTTGTACTCGCCGCGTGTCTCAGCGCGGCGTCGGCCGCCGATTCGCTGGCCCAGTCGCAGGCACCGAGGGGACCTGAAAGCACTATCGACGTGCTGGGCTATCGGGTCGCCGTCGATGTCGGTCCGGATGCCGATGAGTTTCGAGCTAGCGCCGAGATCAGGTTTCTGGTCACGGTAGAAGGAGCGGAATGGGTAGGCTTCGACCTCGTCGGACTGACGGTCGATTCAGTTGCGGTGGACGGCACGCGCGCCGGCCACGAGCTGACGGGAGAGCGGCTGTTGGTCGAGCTGGGGCGAAGCGCGGGGGTCGGCGACACGGTGGTTGTTCAGGTCTATTACGGCGGAGCGCCCGAAGACGGACTCATCTTCAGTGACAACCACAATGGCCGACCGACGGTATTCGCCGACAACTGGCCGGACCGGGCGCGCTACTGGTTTCCGGGCGTCGATCACCCGAGCGACAAGGCGACGGTGGAGTTTCGGGTTCGCGCGCCGCGGGACTGGCGCGTGGTTGCAGTGGGCGAGCTGCGCGAGGTGATCGATACGGAGGATGGGACGAGGCTCTGGATCTGGGCGACGGACAGGCCGATCCCCGTCTACACGATGGTGCTAGGCGCCGGTGAGCTGGTGGAGCGGGAGCTGGGGACCTCGGGCTGCGACGTGGAAACGTCGCCCTGCGTGCACGTCACCCAGTGGACGTACCCGGAGGACGAGGAACACCTGCTGCGACTTTTCCGGCGGGCGCCCGAGATGGTCGCCTTCTTCGATAGCCTGATCGGCCCGTTCCCCTACGAGAAGCTGGCGCTGGTGCAGTCGTCGACGCGGTTCGGCGGCATGGAGAACTCGAGCGCCATCTTTCTGACCGAGCGGGTCGGCCGCATGCAGTCGGCCGACGGTCTGCTGGCGCACGAGATCGCGCACCAGTGGTTCGGCGACGCCGTCACCGAGCGCGAATGGCCGCACGTCTGGCTGTCGGAGGGCTTCGCCACCTATTTCAGCAGCGTTTTCTTCGAGCTGGTCGACGGCGCCGACGTCGGGGCCGCGTCGCGGGCCCGGTCGGAGAGTAGCTACCTGAGGTCGGACTACGTGGCGCGGCCGGTGATCGATGTGGAGCCCGAGAACCTGTTCAGGGTGCTGAACGGCAATAGCTACCAAAAGGGCGCCTGGGTGCTCCACATGCTGAGATCCAGCCTGGGCGACGAAACGTTCTTCGCCGGGATCCGGCGTTACTACTCCGATCACCTGCACGGCACCGCGCTGAGTGCCGATTTTCAGAAGATCATGGAGGAGACCTCAGGAGAGGATCTCGGCTGGTTCTTCGAGCAGTGGCTGTATCGGCCGGGCTACCCCGAGGTGGAGGTGGCGCATTACTGGGACCCGGGAGAGAGGGTGCTGCATGTCTACGTCCGGCAGATACAGCCTTGGGGCGCCTTTCGCTTCCCCCTCGATCTGCAGGTCGAGGGCGACGGCTACAGCCTGCGCCGGACCTTCGAGGTTCGGGACCCGGCGAGCGCCTTCGAGTGGGAGCTGCCGGGCGCGCCGCAGCGGGTCGCGGCCGATCCCGACAACGAGATCCTCGGGCCGGTAGATGTCGTCAACTGACGGTCGTCCGCGGCGGCGGATGTCGGCGACGGAGCGCGAGATATGAGCGAAGACACTGCGGGCCTGAAGAAGCAGGCGGCGGAGCGGGCCGTCGATTTCGTCGAGTCCGGCATGGTCGTCGGGCTGGGCTCCGGCAGTACGACGCTTTACGCGGTGCGACGCATCGGTGAGCTGGTCCGGGAGGGCCGGCTTAAGGACCTCGTCGGCGTGCCGACCTCGGAGTCGACGGCGGCCGAGGCCCGACGCCTGCGGATCCCCTTGACGACGTTGGAGACGAGTCCGGTAGTCGATCTCACGGTCGACGGCGCGGATGAGGTGGCGCCCAACTTCGACCTGATCAAGGGTGGCGGCGGTGCACTGCTGCGCGAGAAGATCGTCGCTCAGGCGAGCCTTCGCGAGATCATCGTCGTGGACGAGTCGAAGCTCTCACCGGTACTGGGTACGAAATATCCAGTGCCGGTGGAGGTCATACCGTTCGGCTGGATCCCGGAAGGAAATTTCCTCGCGTCGCTCGGCGCTGAGGCGAAGCTGCGGCAGACGGCAGGCGGTGAGCCCTACGTTACCGACCAGGGCAACTGGATCCTCGACGCCAGGTTCGGGCCCATAGAGAAGCCCGCCGCGCTGGCCGCCAAGCTGGCGGCGCGGGCGGGAATCGTCGAGCATGGACTGTTCTTGGGACTGGCTACCGATGTAATCGTCGCCGGGCCCGGCGGCGTCCGGCATCTTTCACGGAGTGGTCAGTAATCAGTAGTCGGTGACCTGACTATGAGCGGGCGGGAGGAGAATCGCTGATAATCGGGTCGCCGTTACCGGCCACCGACCACCGATCACTGATAACTGACTACCGGTCCCTAGCCAACCGTAAACGGCACCGACTGTAAGACCGCCCCGTCCGGCCCGACGATGTCCACCCTCCAGCTGCCCGTCCACATCGGGTCGATGTTCTTCGAGCTCCAAGTGCGCCAGTTGGAGCCGGCGACGCGGAGCCGTACCCTGGCCACCTCGGTGTCGTCCTTGTACCAGACGTGATCTACCTGGATCTCGCCCTCCGCACCTGTGATCCGCATCCAGCAGAACACGGTTCCGATGTCCTTGGCGACGGTGGTCAGGCTATCGGTCGGCTGGCGATCGACCACGGCTGTGGTGATGACGGCCTCGGCGACTTCGAGCCCGGTGGTCATCTGCTGCTGGGCCCCGACGGCAGCCGCCAGGGCGAACAGGAGAGCCAGGCTCAAGGGAGCAACATTCCTGCGCATCGGAAATCCTCCCGCGAATGGGCTTTTGGGGGGAATGCTTAGCCGGTGTGGAGCTGTAGGTCCTGTATGTTGTATCAAACTCCGCTTGGAGTCAAGGATTGGTACTTCGAGCGGCCTTGGTGTCTCGGCAAGCGGTATGCAGTGTGCGGTGTGCGGTGGATGCGAGGTGCCAACGCACTGCACACTGCGCACCGATCACCGCATACCGTTATCCCGTTTAATCCACTCGAAGATCGTGCGGCAACGGCGGCAGTAATATTGGGCCACGGAGAGCACGCTGCCGAACGGGTTCTCCAGATGGGTTTCGGTGCCGCCGCAGAAAGGACACTCGGGCGAGTCGGGCAGCGGGTAGGCTGCGTTGCCGGAGTCATTCTCAGATAGAGGATCTTTGTCTTTGGTCACGGTATCTCGGTGTGTAGCGTGCAGTGTGCGGTGTGCGGTATGCGGTATGTTCGAAGTTGGACGTTCAGAATTACAGCACACCGCACACCGTCCACCGACCTCAGTCCATCAGGAACTCGCGGTTCCGATCGCCCCGCGCGCGAGCTACCGCCTCCGGGTCCGGACCGGCGCGGTTCGATCGGCGGCTGGCCGGGTCCCAGGCGGCGAAGTCGACGTCGGTCGCTGGGAGGGCCAGCCCGCACCCTTCGATGACAGGCTTGGCGCGCTCGAGGAAGCGCTGCCTCAGCTCGCCGCCGTTGCCGTTCCATAAGCCGTCTGCCTTGCCCTTATCACCGAAGTCGTCCGGCCCGAACCAGCGGAGCACGGCGGGCCAACGCTCGTCTAGGGCGCGCTGCAGCGAGGCGAGCGACTCGTCGCCGGCGCCGGCGAGGCGGCGCAGCCAGGCGGCGCCGTGCCCGAAGTGGAAGCGCTCCTCCTCGAGCTGCTTCTGCACACGCTGGCGCAGTGGTGCGTAGCGCGAATCGGCGAGCGCCTCGAGTTGTACGGTTAGCGCGGTGTCGACGATGGTGTTGGCGACGACGAATTCGGTCCACGTCGCGAGGCGCGTATCGAGCGCCTCGATGTTGCAGTACTCCGAGGAGTCGCGTTCGTGTTCGAGCTTCTCGGGATCGTCGCCGAAGTCGCTGAGCAGTGCGTAGAGCAGGCGCGAGTGCCCCCACTCGTCCTGCGAGATGCTGGAGGCGGCGATGTTGGCCTCGAGCTCCGGCGCGCCGAGCACCCACTCGGCGTAGAGGATGCCGATCAGCCGCTTCGAGTCGGCGAGCGTCAGGATCAGGTCGCGGAGCGCGCGTCGCGTTTCGGGCGCCAGCTCGTCGGCGCTCGTGATGTCGGGAGCGCTCATTCGGCCTCCGGGGAACCGGCACCCTGCCGCTTGATATTGAACGGCGCTTCGTCGCGGTTCACGGGATGGAAGGCGTCACGAGGGGCGACGACCATCTCGAACCAACGCTCCTCGTCGTAAGTCTTCCAGGCATATACCTTGGCCAGCTCGGGGTCGGCGGCGTGGACACTGCCGATGTGTCGGAGCGGGTCCTCGCGGTTCTTGCGTGCCAGCACAACGTAGACTCGATCAGCCATCAGGCGCTCACACCGTAAGCTCTGAGCAGTTCGCGGCCCTCGGGACTCAGCCGCTCGTTGGTCCAGGGCGGGTCCCAGACGATGTTGATCTGCACGTGTTCTATAGTCGGCTCCTGGCGCAGCCGCGTCCGAATGTCGCTGATGATAAAGTCCATGCAGGGACAGGCGGTGGCGGTGAAGGTGATATCGAGCTCCGCGGTCCGGCCCGTGACCCGCACGTCGTAGACCAGTCCCATGTCGACGATGCTGATCGGGAGCTCGGGGTCGCGGACGTCGCGTAGGGCGGCCCAGACATCGCTTGCTGTCAGCTGAGTGGGGTCATCCATCGTTATTGCCGTTTGGCATAGCCTTTGGGAGCTGAGAATCCATGACTACTTGAGTAATAGACCACTAGAGTACTTGACTTAAGATTGCAGCTATTCTGAAATCGAGTAGTCGATTGGTCCATTAGTCTATTGGTCATGGAGTCCCGCTTCCCACAGCAAAGCCATCACGTGGCGATAATCCGTTGTAACTGCATGCGTCCCACGCGTACAGATTCAACGTAGAACTCGTTGGCAGGGCCGCGGCGCTTCCAGCGCTCGAACGCCTGCTCCCAGGTGATGGGCTCGTCGAGCAGCCAGGCCTTTTCTTCTTCGTCGAAGTCGACGGGGAACTCGTAGTCGAGTACGGCGCGCCCTTGATTCTCATCCCAGTGTGCGGGGATCGAGATGCCGAGCTCCTCGCAGAGCGGGACGACGGCGGTGAGCCAGGTCTGGCGCAGCTCGTCGTTGGTCATCCCCTTGAGCTTGAAATCGAGCTGGGCGTTGTGCCGCTTCTTGTCGTCGGGCATGCCGAACCACTCGACGCCCATGGGGAACATCCAGTCGACGCCGCGCTGCACCTTCTCCCGCGCTTCGCCGCCCGCCTCGCAGAGCCGCCGCATCCACACCTCGCCGTGGCGCAGGTGGAAGTTCTCCTCGAGGCCGACCTTCACCAGCGCCCGTTTCAGTGGCCCGTACGAAGTGTTGCGATGAACGTCGCCAAGCAGTGTGATGCCGGCCCGGTCGAACAGACCGTTGGCCACGACCAGCTCGGCCCAGTTGTCGAGGTACTGGTCGAAGCCGTAGGGGTGCTTGAACTCGTGCGGCTGGCGCTCGTAGAGCAGGTAGTCGCGGCTCACGCCCAGGTCCTCGAGCAGCCGGTAGGCGATGTTGGCGTGCCCCAGCTCGTCCTGGATGATCGCCATCGAGCTGACCATGGTGTTGGTGGAGGGCGCGTCCTTGGCCGGGCCGTAATAGGAGGGGGCGCTCATCAGCTCCGTGTCGCCTTGGACGGTGAGCTGGGTGATCAGCGCCTTCTTGTACGACTCCGTCATCTCGTCTTCCGACTCGACGATGAAGCCGGACTGTACCTTGTCCCTGAGTTCCTGGTCGGTGAAACGTGCCATTTGGGGCTAATCCTGTGCTTTCGGACTTTATCAGATGGTTGAACGATTGAAACTATCCCGGAGGGTCTCGGTGACAAGGTCTCGGTATGCGGTGTGCGGCTGCAGTGTGCGGTGGCGGTTACCGCATACCGATCACTTGGCCCGCTCCGCGGACTCGGGTAGGAGTGGGCAGCTGAAACAGCCGCCGTAGCACGGGTCGCGGACGAACGGCTCGAGGCAGCGAGGACAGACGGCGCTGACGGTATGTGGCACGAACTCGTAGCCGCAGCGCTCGCAGCGGGCCGCGGGGCATATCTCAGGTAGCGCCGTCGCCGACTGGTCGATGTCGTCTGGCTTGTCGGTGCGCAGCCGCCAGAGGATCATTCCACGCTGAAGCACTCTCGGGGTCTTCATGATGCGACTCCCAGCCAGGACAGTAGGTGAGCGAGCAGGCCGCCCACCGTGAAGGCGACTACCCAGGTGCCGACCCATATTCGGATGGCGGTGCGGCCGCCGTGCTCTTTGGCCATCACCATGATCGAAGCCACGCAGGGTACGAAGAGGGTGATGACAACGAGAGCGACGAGCGCCTGCACGGGTGTCAGTCCCATGTCGTAGAGCCCGGCGGCGCCGAAGTCGCGCCGCACCAGCCCCATAACGATCGCCCGTGCCGTCTCCGCCGGCAGCTGCAGCCAGCCGACCATGAGGGGTCGCAGCGTGCGCTGCCAGAGGTCGAGGCCCCCGGTGACCTGGAGGACGGCGACGATCAGCGCGCCGGCTGCGAACCAGGGCGTGGCCTCGCGCATGAACCAATAGCCCTTAGTCAGCGTCTTGCGTGCGACGGCGGCTGGGCGCGGCCAGCGGAACGGCGGCAACTCTATTAGAAGCGGCGTCGACTTGCCGGGCAGCATCCGATCGAGCACCGTGCCGACGGCGATGAGCATGGCGAAGATGATGGCCGCGTAGGCGAAGACCCAGCCGCCGCCGAAGCCGGCGAGCAGGGCGGCGATCACGGCGAGCTGGGCGGAGCAGGGTATGGCGAAGTTGAGCAAGGCCGTGGCGATCGTCTTCTCGCGCTTCGTCGCCAGCAGCCGCGTGGTGATCGTCCCCATCGTCACACAGCCGAACCCCAGGATGATGGGGATAACCGCACGGCCGTTGAGGCCGAGGGCGCCGAGCAGGCGGTCGACCAGCGTGGCGATCCGCGGCAGAAAGCCCGAGTCCTCGAGCAACGCCAGGGCGAAGTAGAAGGCGGCGACCAACGGGGCCAGCAAGAAGACGACATAGGTCACCGTCATGGTGAGGAGCCCGAACTCGCCCACTAGGATCTCGCCCAGCGGGCCGCCGATCCCGATGGATTCGGCGATCGAACGCGCGAACGGCTCCCACAGCTCCTGCCCCAGCCGAGCCTCGGTGAAGCCCACCAGGTTCTGCGCGACCAGCACGCCCACCAGGAAGTAGACGCCCGCCAGCGAGAGGGCGAGCATCGGGATGCCCCAGCGCAACGTGACGGATGCGCGACCCAGCCACTCCGCCACGCGACGCCGCTTCCTCGTCTCGGGTACGACCCGGGCGTACAACTCGTCGGCTGCCCGACGCCGCGCTAGATCGTCCGACCCGTTCAGCGACCAGCTGCCCGGCCGCGCCCGCCCTATCGCCTCCGCCAGCGCCTCCAGGCCCTCACCGGTTACCGCCACCGTCGGGACCACCGGGACACCCAGGGCACGTTCCAGCTCCGCGGTGTCCGGCTCCGCTCCGGCGCGGCGCGCCTCATCGATCAGGTTGAGAGCCACGACCATGGGGACGCCGCTCTCCGCCAGCTGCAATGTGAGGAACAGATCACGATCCAGGTGGGCCGCATCGACCACGTTCACAACAGTGGCCGCTTGCCCGATCAGCTCCGTCGTGATCCGCTCCTCCTCGGAGTGCTCGCCCAGACCGTAAGTACCCGGCGCGTCGATCAGCGGCCGGTCTCGCCAGCTCCCCCTCATCGCCTCGACCGTCGTGCCGGGGAAGTTGGAGACCTCCGCGTACGAACCGCTCAGGCCACCAAAAATCGCCGACTTCCCCACGTTGGGGTTGCCGACGAGTACGATGAGCCCTTCCCGTTTCTGAGAGGTTAATGCCGCCGACGATGCGGCGCCCGCTGCGGGAGACCCGCTATGACAGCCGCTCACGTCGTCGTCACACGGACCCGGCGCGCCAGCTCCCGGCCGATCGCTACCTGGCGGTGACGACGTTGCAGGACGATAGGGCCGAAGGGGATCCGGCTGACCACTTCCACGTCGGCGCCTTCCTCGAATCCGAGGCGCGTGAGCTCGCGCCGGGCGGTCGCGTCATCGATCGCCTCGATTCGGGCTCAGCAGCCAACAGGTACGCGGTCGATCCCCATCCGAGTCTCCGGGGCAAGAGGACTGAGAACGGATCTCAACCGCAATCTGGGTGCAGGTTCCGTACCCGTCAAGCCCGACGGGGCCGATGGTGCTAACTTGTTTCTCCGCAGAGGATTAGCGGGACGAGCGCTAGGCGGCCGATTGTCCGAGCTGTGGCATAGTGTCACAGAGGGGGCATACGGCGACGGGCAGCCTGGGGCGAAGGGGGGTGGCGGCTGTGGGTCGGAGAGCCGATCCCCTTGTCCTGCAAAACGTTGCGCGGGGCGGGGTCTGAGGTTATGCTGCAGGGCGCGGAGCACTCCCCCAAGGTCATTCCCGTCGAGGCGGGCACTCGGAGCTCGCTGAACGTACGCCGCCGGCTAGGCGGCTTCCTTGTCTAGATAATTCCCGGCATGATCGAGATCGACGGTTCGTACGGAGAAGGTGGCGGAGCGATCCTCAGGCAGGCGCTGGGGATGGCGATGTACGCCACCAAGCCGGTGCACATCCGGCGAATCCGGGCGGGTCGCAGGAAGGCGGGTCTGGCGGCGCAGCACCTGAAGGCGGTGGAGGCGGCGGGCGCGGTGAGCGGGGCGCGAGTTCGAGGAGCGAATCTGGGCTCGACGGAGCTGGTGTTCGACCCCGGCCCGGTTCGTCCCGGTACGTTCAGCGTCGACGTGGGGACAGCGGGATCGACGACGCTGGTCCTGCAGGCGGTGCTGCTGCCCTGCCTGTTCCTACCGGGCGAGTTCATCTTCGAGTTGCGTGGTGGAACGGACGTGCCGTGGAGTCCGCCGGCGGACTACCTGGCGAACGTGACGTTGCGGACGTTGCAGCCGTTCGGGATTGGGCGGCTCGACGTCGCGCGTCGTGGCTACTACCCGAAGGGCGGGGGTGTGCTGCGGGCGCGCTTCGTGGGTGGTTCGGGCTTCGGTTTGTCGCTCGAATTCCCGGCGCCCGGAGAGATCAAGGCGATCCGCGGTGTGAGCCACGCGACGACCCAGCTGCAAGAGCGGGGCGTAGCGGAGCGGCAGGCCGATGCGGCCGAGCACCTGCTGCAGCGGTTGGGTTGCAGGGTGGAGATTGTCGCCGAGTACTCGGAGGCTGCGAACCTGGGCAGCGGGATCACCCTGTGGACCGAGTCGGATGACGGGCCGCCGATCGGAGGCTCGGCGCTGGGGTCGAAGGGGAAGGCGGCGGATGATGTGGGTCGCGAGGCGGCGCGGGCGTTGCTGGACGAGTTGAACGCCGGCGCCGCGGTCGATCGGCACCTGGCGGACCAGCTGATCCCGTTCCTGTCGATATCGGGTGGCTCGTTGGTGACCTCGGGCATCACCGCGCACACGCGCTCCACCATCTATGTGGCGGAGCAGATCCTTGGCGCCGAGTTCGAGGTGGAAGGGCTGAGCGTCACGGCACGGCGTTGAAGCTATCGGAGGCGCTCGGCCAGCGCGCGCAGCGAGTCACCGCTAACGTCTCCCTCCAAAATGAGCAGGTAGCCCTGGTCGTCGAGCCAGCGATAGGCTCGGTGGCCGGAAGGCTCCACCGTCATGGCGGGCGCGGTCTCTGCGAACGCCTCGAAGACACCGCCGACCCACTGCTGGGTCAGTATGATCTCATTGCCGGCGGCGTCCTCATAGACGAGGCGGATCGCCGGCAGGCCCGGTTGCGCGCCCTCCAGCCCCGCCCCCGGTCCGACTTCGACCCGCTGGAGGGTCAGCTCGGGCAGCGTGCGCAGCTCCTTCCCCAGCCAGAGGGCGGCGTCGTCGGCCGGCAGCTCGACGAACCCGCTCGACTTGGCCTCGGCGTCCCGCCGTTCGGCCAGCGTCCTCTGCGCCTCGAAGGCGTGAGCTGCGGGCTGGGGCAGTGCCCGGTCCACGGGCACCGCGGCCTGCGGCTCGGCTTCCTCCCGCGCAACATCGATCCCGGCGACAGCGGGCGGCGCCTCCACAACGACGAGCTCGTCGGCCAGCTCGGCGGGCTGGTCGTCGCGCAGGCGCTGGGCTGGCGCTCCCTCCAGGGCTCGGCCGGCGGACTCGGTCGCGGCCTCCTCCTCGGGGGTGACCTTGGCCCGGGGCTGAATCGCCGTCATGTCGGGCTCGCTAGCGCGGGACTGCTCCTGCCTGGCGGCCCTGGGCTGGGCCTCGCCCGGTGCTGCGCCGCCCCGCTGGCGAAGCTCAGGCGCCTGTGAGCGGTCGGTATCCAGCGCTCCAACGACCGTCTCGCGGGCGCCGAAGTCCGAGGCGGCAGTTCTGAAAAAGTATGCTTGGGAGGCCCAGCCGACGGCAAAGGCGAGGGCGATAGAGGCGGCCCAGGCGAGGCCCGGGCGTAAGCGGACGGGGCGGGGCGCAGCGAGGCGCTGTGCCTCGGCGCGTCGCCGGGCCTCGGCGCGCTCCTCGATCTCGAGCCAGGACGGTGGCTGCACGGCGCCCGGCTCGAGCTCGGCCAGGAGCTCGGCGGCGCGACCGCTCAGCACCTCGGCCGCCTCGAGCTTGGCCTGGCACTGTTCGCAGGTTGCCAGGTGGCCTTCGATTTCCGTGCGCTGCCGCTCGCTCACCTCGCCGTCGAGGTAGGAGTGCAGGGTGCCCTCATCAATATGCGACATCTTCATCACTTCCTTCGCTCTTCAACTCGTCGAAGACCGCAGCCAAACGGGCCCGTGCTCGGGCAAGGGTGGTGCCGATCGAGCCGCGTGACAGGCCCAGCACCTCGGCGATCTCGTCGTACGAGAAGCCCTCTTCCCAGAGGAGCAACGCCTCGCGATCGCGACCCGCCAGCCGGGCCAGCGCCGCCTGCACGCGGCGCACCGTCTCGCGCCGCTCCAGCGCCACCTCGGGTCCCGGCTCGGGTGGCCGGGCCTCCGCTTCCGCCTTGATCAGCGTCAGGTGGCGCCTGCGCACCGAGGCGCGCCGCCCTTCGTCCCGGGCCAGGTTGGCGGCGACGGTGAACAGCCAGGCCCGCGGCTTCTCCGGCTCGTGCTCGAGGGCGCGGACGAACGCCTCCTGCGCCAGATCCTCGGCGCGAGCCTGGTCGCCGATCCGCCTGTAGAGGAAGCGGACCAGCGACCGGTAGTGCTCGCGATACACCTGAGAGAGATCCAAACCCTCTCTCCAGTTCGATCAGTGGGCCGGCCGGCTCAGAGGCTCCCTTCGAAGCCATTCAGCACGGCCCTCAAGTCGTTCGAGTCCCATTCCGTCGCGCCGTCGGCCACGAGCTTCAAGACCACGCCGTCTCCGGCGATGATCAGCTTGTCGCCCAGCGCCAGGTACTCGCCGATCGCCGGCAGCCTGCGGGCCAGTTCGAAGTAGGCCGCGCTGTACGGCGCCAGCTCGATTACCTGCAAGCTGTCGTCAAAGGTCATATCCGTCCAGGTT
>JABAOH010011675.1_pt2 | contig 30593 bp, 28 predicted proteins | sample 7062181 | NCBI WGS metagenome assembly JABAOH01 (sample SAMN14538630, study PRJNA623070) | marine sediment metagenome | biome: marine biome [ENVO:00000428]; feature: marine pelagic biome [ENVO:01000023]; material: deep marine sediment [ENVO:00002113]; isolation source: pool of 5 deep marine...
GGCAGCCGCCGCTCGCCGGTGGCCTGGCGATAGGCCAGGTCGACCTCACGCTTCGCCTGGGCCTCTCGCCGATCCAGTTCCCGCAGCAGCTGATCGTCGTACCCCGCCGCGCTCGGGTGAATCTCCGTCAGCGACCGCAGCGCCAACCGCTCACGCTCGGCGGCATACCACACTTGATCCACCGCCTGGTGGTACGCGGCCGCTTTGTCGCTCGACCCGGCAATCCACGACAGGGCCAGACGCAGATTCCGACCGATGCGCTCGAGGCCGCGCCCCATTGTAGTCGCCGCGACGATAGGAACGTCGTCGGCGCCGGCGTTCGCCATCGTGTAGGCGATGAGTGCCACGGCGGCCGCGTTTCGGCCAAGCTGCGTGCGATCGATGTTCCAGAGGTCGTCGTCGCTGGAGTGAATGAACCGGTCCGGCATGTTGGTGAAGGTCACGCCCGGGATGCCGATGGGCGCCTCGAGGAAGGTCGCGTGATCCGATGAGGTGTGGAAGAAGATCATCTCCGCGTTGTACCGATGCTTTGTCCCGAGGTGCGAGAGGTGCGCCTTGGAATAGAGCGCGCTGCCAGCCTGCAGCTGCGCCAGCTCAAAGGTGTTGGTGACCACCATGTAGTCCACGACCGACTCCACCACATCGTTGAAGAAGTGGAACCGCGCCGCCGGCAGGCGGGTGATGTTCTGCTTCCGCATCACGTCCTGTGCCTGATTCGCCCCCACCATGTCCTGGTTGATGTTCACCCACATCGCGTTGTGGGCCTCGGGATTGTCCGCAAAGTAGCGCCGCTGGCTCCCGATCTCGGTCACCCACCAGAACCGAAGGTTGCGGCGGGGCCGCGGGAGACGGCCCTCGGTGATGAGCCGGTTGAGGGCGCGGGCGACCTCCAGCACGCTGGCTGAGCCACTGGCATCGTCGTTGGCTGAAAAGCCCTCTTCCTGGAGGTGGCCAGTGAGGACGATGTCCTGGCCCAAGTCCGGTTCCGTACCCTGGATGAACGCCTCGACCATCACCTGCCACGGCTCGCCCCCCTGCTGCGATTCGAACGAAGCATCGACCACCGCTCGGACCCGAATCGGTTCATCGGCCTGCGCCAGCCGGTTGCGGAGCTGCACGCCTTGCCGAGTCGAGAGGTTGAACGCGAAGGTGTATTCGCACTGCTCCGTCCCGCGACTCGGGATCGACAGCCAGCGGAGCTGATCGGGGCGGGCCAGGCCGGCCCCGCTAATGCCCATGTCGGCAGAAAACGGGCTGGGATACCATATGACCCCCACGGCTCCCCGATTACACACCGCCTCACGCAGTGCGCCGAACACCGAGCCATATGTCAGCACGATCTTGCCGGCCACATCCTTGCCCTCGTAGTCCGGCGGCTCGCCCTGCCCGATATCCATCAGCTCAGCCGTCACGTCGGCGCTACGGCTGTAGTCGGCCAAGTGGAGCACGGATTGCAGCGTGCTGGCAATGCGCTCTGGCTCCGGCTCCACGATCCACAGATCGGCGAACCGAGCATTCCAGGGACGCGTGTTCGAGGCCTGCTTGATGAGCTGGACGTCACTCAGACCGTACTCGTTGGCCTTGCGTTCCATGTACTCGGCTACCTGCCATAGCCCGTCGGACCCACCTCGAGGGCGGTGGAAGTGCGTCATGAAACGGATGTGCTCATACGCCGCATCGCCCGAGACTTCTTGCGTGATGAGCTGAGTGTGGAGCCGATCGAGCAGCGTGAACTCCTGCGCGGTGGCGCCCCTCATGGTGATTACCCCAAGGAGCACAAGAACGGCGCAGCAACGGAGAACGAGTGAACGTGTCATGGTACCTCCTCCATACCCCCCCAAGTGATCGATCGCGCTGAGCACTGTCTGAACGCCAAGCTCCAGCGGACCGCAACTCGAGTCGCGCAGGCCCGCGACCCGCTCTGGAGTTCGGGGCTTGGATAGCCCTGCTGGCGGCGCTGACGTGCCGACGCGCCGCACCCTGCGCGAGCAATGGCACGCGGTGACCCACGATGGTTGCGGCGACTCGGCTGACAGTACGCCAGCAAAGCTAGCCACTTGCACCGGAGCACGCCGCCCGGCGCTTGCAGTCCGTACGGCCGCCCCTGGAGGCAAGTGTCAGTGGTTCCAGCTTGATGTTGCGGCTTGAAACTCGTCACCCGCGAGTGGCACTCGGCGAGCTACGAGCCCTGATCCCAGCCGCCGAGCTCGCGCTGGTGGAGGCCGCAGACCTCGAAGCGGTGCGTAGGCGCGCCGAGGAGCACGCACTGACGCACCGGTGCAGCCCGACCGGCGTCACCTTGCGGCTGCCCAAGCAGCAGGATCTCGACGAGGTTGCCAGCTACTTCCGGGGAACCCAGCTCCACTCCATCAGGCTAGAACCCGTGGGGCTCGAAGAGATCTTCGCCGAGATCGTCGGGAACGCGCAGTAGGACACACCCAGCGCGGCCACCGCACCCGCTCAACAACGTGCCACACACACCGTTATCGACGCGGCACCCTGGCCAAGCGGGTGCCGTGTCCATATGCTGAACGGCGGGGCGGGTGAGAGCATGGACGCAGCCGAATACACCATCATCTTGGTGAATCTGGGCTTAGCGGCGGGGTGTACGTTCCCCGTTGCCAGGCTCCTCGCGAGAGCGGGTGGGAACCGACGCCGCGTCCGTCGCTACTGTGCGATGCTCATTGGCGTCTATGTGGCCGAAGCCGTGGCGTTCAGCGCAGGAATGGCGACCAATGTCTTCAGCGTCGGGCTCGCGGTCGTGTGGGGCACCGCTCTGGGCCGTTGGCTGCGCCACTCCGAGTCACCGGAACGTGAGATGCTGAAGACCGCGTTGTGCTTCTCACTCTACTCCTGTCTGCCAGCTATATCGTTCCTCTCCGTCTTCCTCCTAGTGGCTCTCGCCGGATGGCCAATACTCTCTGCAGATGCAGGAGCGCGGTTCGGCGTTCCCGCGTTCGTACCGTGGCCTGCCAACACACTTCTCGGATTCTTCGGGATCGTTATCGGGTCAGCCGTCGTGCTCAAGACCGTCATCACGACAGGTGAAGTGCATCTGCTGATTCACCGGGGACGCGGGCGGCGCCAGTAGTCCACGCTGGAGCGGTGCTGTCAGATGCGCGCTATCCCCAGCGCCTTATCAAGCGCCCGCAACAGGTGTTGCTGCGTGAACGGCTTCCTCAGCAACTGCACCGGAGCAAGCCTCCTGGCAATGGCGAGGGGATCCCGGCTCCCATGTGGTCGGTTGGCTGACATGGCCACGATTCGGATGTCGGGGAAATCCCTCCGACACCGCCGGATGAACTCCAGTCCACCCATGACGGGCATGCTCATGTCGGTCAGGACCAAGTCGGGGGAGTTGAGCTCGCAGCATTCAAGCGCCACTTCGCCGTGGGGAGCCGTGACCACTTCATGACCCGATCTGGCGAGCAGCATTCTCAGCGCATTGCGAATGGGCTCGTCATCGTCCACCACCAGGATACGCGAGGTGGCATAATCCGCGGTGATGACACTGAGCCCACAGGCTGAGCAATGCACCTCCCGGAGCGTGCAGCCCGCACCGACCGACGGGGCGCGGAAGGTGAAGGGGCCAGTACACCGAGGGCAAGCGCCACGAATGTCCGGATGAGCGATCACATCCCGGACAAGTGCAATCTCATCCCGCGAGTAGACTGTGCCGTTCTGACGACGCCGATCGCCGACGCGCCGGTCGAACCGGGCGCGCCGCCGCCCGCCGGGTCGGGCACTCTGTCGTCGGTCCAGCCCGCTGCGGCGCTCCTGCTCGAGGGCGACTGGGTGTCCGACTCGGCGTTCGTTGTCACCAGAGCGGCGCTGGGGTGCCGAGCGACGGGTGGCGAGCTTCCGCCTCTCCCCCCGGCGGCGCTCCGCAGAAGGTCCTGCACTCATTGCATCGCTTTCCATACGAGGGAGTCGTCCCCCGCTGCACACCGGGTATTAGTGCCGAATCCGGCAGCTCAGACAAAACTTATGCTACCCACCCGGCCGTGAGGGAGCCGTGAGCGCCGGCCACGATGGGACGCGTCGGCTTCACTGCTGCCGATACTCGATCGGCACTCGTTCAGGCCGCTACGCGCGCAACGGGGTGTACCGCAGGTGGAGTCGCTCCATCCTAGGGGCACAACACGACGGCGCCCAATTTCCCGCTCCGTGTGCTGCAGCCTCACAGTGACCGCACAGCTCTGCGGCCCCAGCCTTCTCGTCGAGACCCGTTACATGGCTCCAGGCGGCGGAAAGCCCTCGGCAGCGTTCACGATCTTCCACTCGCCGCCGCGCAGGACTGGGACCACGGTCCACGCTCCCGCCATCTCCCCCGTCACACCGGTGGTGTCCTCCCCCGACCAGTCGAAGGCCGATGTCAGCACGGCCACCTCCGCGGTTTGAAGCTGCCGGTGCTTGGGGTGGGGTTCCGCGCGGGCTGTGCTACGCACCCAGAAGCCACCAACCAGCTGCCTCTGTCGTGTTCCCGCAGCCATGCATACCGGGCCCCTGGGTTGTATGAAACGCGGTACCGCACCGCGCTACTGCATCACTGTTCGTCGCTCCCGTAACACCGTATCCCACCGCGGCCCATCATCCCGCCGCCCGCAGCCTGCGCGGCAGCGAACGCCGTATCACGCGGCCACATGTTGTCCGTCACGTCCCCGTCAGGGAACCGGCACCGCGGATCGAGAATGATCTTCTCGATCGGACGCGCACCGAAATTGAGCACGGCGTCGAACGTGCGGCTGCCCGAGAACCAGACATCCGCCGGATACGTCACGATCGCGGTAGCGTCGTCAATCATCGTGCTGTTCGCCATGGGCGTGATCGCCGGGCCCTCCGGCGCGAACAGCACCTTGAGCACGACCGGCGACGGCATCTGGCCATCCTGCCGGACGGTCACCGTCGTGTGCGATCCAGACGTCGTCACCTGCTGAATCGAGCCGTCCACTGACTCCGTCGTGAAGAGCCAGTAGTACCAGAACCACCCGAGGTCCCGACCAAGCGCATTGCTCATGAAGAACGCGTAGTCCCACGGTGACGGGTGCTTGAACTGCCACGCCTTCGCATACTCGCTCATCGCGTTCCACACTGCGCTATCGCCGACGATTCCACCGAGCATCGAGAGCATGAGCGGCGCCTTCTGGTAGGCCTGGAAGCCATACATCGGGCCGCCGTAGTTGGCGTTCCACATCAGCGGCCCCTCTGTCTCCAAACCGCTGATCTGGCCGTACATCTGCCCCCACCCATCGAGGTTCGGCGACTCGCCCTGCCGGCGCGCGCGGGAGAGGATGTTCATGTAGCGGTCGAATCCCTCGTCCATAAACCCGTACCACGTTTCGTTCACGCCGACCATCATCGGCCACCACTCGTGTCCGACCTCATGGTCAGCTGCTCCGGTGGCCGACATGAGGAACATCGGGTATTCCATGCCGCGTTCGGGGCCGTCAGCCAGGGTGAGCTGCGGAAACGCGTATGGCATCCACAACTCCGAATAGAACTCGAGTGCGTGCCGCGCACGTGCTGCAGCCTCGGCGTAGGCCTCGACACTGCCTGGTAGGTAGAGGATGTGCACCGGTACTGCTCCCACATCCGGTATGGTGGCACGTGTGGCATCCCAGACATACTGGCTCGACGTCGCCCAGGCGAAGTCATTCACGTTTTCGGCCACGAATTGCCACTGCAGTCGGTCTCCCGCGGCGGTCGCCCTCCCTGGTCCCCGCTCATCCTCACCGACGATCACGCGAATCGAGTCCGAGTCGAGCACATGGGCCAACCGTTCGCGCACCATGGCCGTCAGAACCTGTTCGGGATTCTGTAGCACCCCCGTAGCGCCAACGAGCCATCCTGCCGGGACGTCGATCGTGACATCGAACCGCCCGAAGTTGTTGTAGAACTCCGAGGGACCTAGGTACGGCTCCGTGTCCCAGCCGCGGAGGTCGTCGTACACCGCGACGCGGGGGTACCACTGCGCGACCTGGAACAGCGAGTCGCCCCAGCTGCCCATCCGGATGCCCTGCCCGGGGACCTTGAAGCTCCACTCCACCTCCAGGGTGGCGCTGCCTCGCGCCGCGATCGGGTCGGGCAGCGTGATGCTCGCAGTGGTCCGGTCCAGCCCGTACGCTGCCAGCAGGATCTCGGGCGGCGGGCCGCCGGGCCGGAACCGCCGCGGCGGCGGATTCAGATCGACGGCTTCGCCATTGAGGCTCAGCCTCGTGATCGGCATGCCGTCGGTGATCTCGGGCGCACGCATGAGCCTCGGCACATTTGCTGCGAAGATGTTCTGGTCGAGACGCAGCCGCAGCGTGCTGAGCGGGTCATCGCTGGTGTTGTGGATCACCACGGTCTCGCGGCCGGTGACCCGCGACGTTGCGGGGTCCAGGTGCGCGCGGATCGTATAGTCCACCTTCAGCTGCCAATAGCTTGGGCCGGGACGCCCGGTCGAGTCCCGGGTTCCCGCGGCGAACGCCCGGCGGATGCTGTTGGTGAGCGGGATGTCGCGCCGGATCGCGCGCTCGGGCACCGCAGCCGGTTTCCCGGTGGTCTGCGCCACCGCAGGCGAGGGAACGATAGTCACGCCAGCGACGAGCGACAGCGCAACTAGGAATCGTGTGATCATGTGAGCTCCGAAGTGGATATGGAGTACCGTCCCGGCTTCGAGACACACCTAGAAATAACACCGTCGGCAGGGGCGAGGGAGTGCACAAGGGAAACCGGGCACGCCTTGCCACTGAGCCAGCAATCGACTGGGCAGTTCCGCCCGACTGTTGAGAACGGCGGATTCATATAGTAGGTGCAACACCACCGTCGAGCGAAGAAGGTGACCTGGGGTACGGTAGACTTCAGTCTCCACCAAGAGAAGGAAGCCTGCCATGATGTATCACCAGATCACCTTCGAAGAAAGATACACGCTCGGCCTACTGCGGCAGCAGGGCCTCACTCGAGCAGCGATCGCCCGGGTGCTCGGGCGGCATCGCAGCACCATTGGGCGGGAGGTCCGGCGCAGTCATCGGACTCACCCTCGGTCCGCTTGCCGCAAGGCTGCCGCTGCCTGCTGGTCAGCGAACAGGAGTGCTGTTTGCAGTGCTTTATGGCATAAGCAGCGTGACCAATGGTCTGGAAGTCGCCTTCTTCACCACTACGACGTTTCGTGAACTAACCTACATCCTGCTCTCAACCGCAATCAGCTATAGCGGTATAGTCGTCCTCCTTACGGTCCTTTTTCGACCGAGGGAGACCGGACTGACACTTGGAACCACGTTGAGGGCGGTAATCACGAAGCGGTCACGGATTTCACTGGTGTGGCGGTTCGCACTGGCGGGGCTGCTCAACCTACCGCTCTTCTTCGTCTTTGGTCTTCTTGTCTACCCTTTCATCCAGAGCTATTAGGAGGATTCGTCTCTCGGCATGGTAGTCCCGAGTATCGACGTCATCCTGGCAGTCGAGATCGCACGCGGTTTTCTCTTCGTCCTCACTGTCTATCCGCTAATCACTATTCTGGGACATAGTCTGAGCCGCTGGGGGCAGACGTTTTGGGTTGCGCTGGCCATTGTTGTGCCAGGTGCGTGGTTACGTATGCTGGCAGCGAGCTTCTTTCCGCTGGTGCTGCGATTACTTCATGCGCTCGAGAATACCGCCAGCTATATTGTGCACGGCACTGTAATCGTCTGGCTGCTCAGCCTGAGTGGCAATAGAGAGGCTCAGCCGCAAGAGGGGAATGTCGAATTGCAATCTGGCGGCGTCTAGCCGAGTGTCGGCGATTCAAACAAAAGGATGTGCGTGAAACGCAATGCGCAATAGCGCAAACCGTTAGACGTAGCGTCGCGATGTGCGCCAACTCAGGCGGTGATTCTTGAGCAACCAGCACCCTCGGTTCTCCCAGCTAGCGATCACTACGATCGTGGTCCACACGGTGACTTACTCCGTCGTGGGTATTCTCGCCTTCTGGCTATTCGACTATGGCGAGCTCTACGCCCGCCCAGACCTGGCTGGGCTTATGCGGCAGACTAATGACCCGATCATCATGGCTGGTCCTGCGTTCCAGCCACTCCGGGGGTTGGTTTTCGCACTGGCCATTTACCCCTTGCGCGAGATCGTCTTCGCCAGGCCACGTGGTTGGCTCGTGTTGTGGGGACTGTTCGTCGCTTTGGGCATCGTATCCACGTTCGGACCGGCCCCGGGCTCGATCGAGGGCCTGATTTACACGGTTGTCTCGGTCCCGCATCAGCTGCTGGGCCTGGTAGAGGTGGTCGTTCAGGCGCTCTTGCTCGCCTTCGGTGTGGTTTACGGGGTGAACCACCCCGAGAAACACTGGCTCAATCGGCTGATGATTGTGGTGTTTGCACTCCTGATCCTGCTGCCGCTCGCCGGGTTGCTCGCGGGACCGCGTGGTGGTTAACAAGCGCTTGCACCTTGCGTGCGCCTCACTACGTGCACGGGGAACTATCTCGGTCGCGCTCGCAGAAATCCGAATTCCTCAGGAAGCGGCGGGGCCCGTATCTCGAGGTAGTGCGCTCCCACGGCATCGCTCTCGCGGAGCTTGGTGCATTCGTTCACCACGGCCTCGAGGCTGGCGCGATCCGGCTGCGTGTACGCAGTGTTCATGGTCCGCAGACGTTCACCGAGGGTCTCGCCCAAGCCCTCGTGGGGAAGGGACCGCCGGCCGTCTGACAACCGAGGCCGGCCCGACCACGCGCCTCGATCGGCGTGCCGGCTGCGCCGGCACCGGCCGCGGACGGACGCGTCGAATCCAGCAGTCCTGTCTCACGGCCAGAGAGTTTCCAGCCGGAAGCGCTCCGGGTACTCTGAGGTCGTGAGCCACAGCCGCACGTCCTCGCGGGCGTCCGGAAGGTAGGTGAGAATTGCCTCTTCCAGGCGCTCCACGTCGAGGGTGTCCGTGCTGAACAGATCGTGCGCAAACTCCAGGAAGCGCTCGCTACCCATGCGAGTCCGCAGGTAGTTGAAGAACAGGCCGCCACGATCCCCTAGCAGGAACCGGTCCTTGTACTGCGGTACCTCGTCCGCCGTGATCTCGAGGAGCGGCTTCTCCGGCGGCAGCCCACGGCGACCGGCTCGGGCGTTTTCACGGTTGCGCAGGTAGATCTCCTGCAGGCGCCGCATGTCGGCGCGGTAGTACTCCTCTCCCAACAGCTCCGCGAGGACGGGCTTGAAGAAATAGCTTGGAAACCCCTCGATCATGAACGCCCAGAGGGGATCCGCGAAGTCCATCTGGGGTCGCACGAACGCATGCACCAATTCGTGTGCGATGGTAGCGATCTTGCCCGTCACGGCGTTGTTGGCCGGGTCCATCTGCGCGAACTCCGCCCACCCGGTCGACGTCAAGCCCACCACATTGCCGCTCGAGATGTCCCCGAACGGCGGCATCTCCATGAAGTACACGTCGGGAGCCACGGCATCCGACCGGAAATAGCGGCGAAAGCGTACGGCCAACTGCTCGCCGACCTCGAGCAGGCGGGCCGCCGCACGCCGGGAGAGGTCAGTGCGTTGGTGATAGGCATGGTACGCGCCCCGGGACGTCACTTCCCACGGCTGCGCGCTGCATTGCACCTCGAGTAGATCGACGTCGGTCGCGCGCCACTCCGAGACGCGATGGCCGTTCTCCTCCCGCTCCGCCAGCTGGGTCCCGACGAAGACGGTGCGGAGGGAAGGTGGCGTGCGGATCGTCACGCGAGGGAAGGAGACGCGATAGCTGGATTGCCACGCATCCAGGAAGATCGGGAACCACACCGAGTAGGCGTAGCCTCGAAGGAGGACACCGTCGGTATCGACCCGCATGTAGTCGGAGTTGCTGCGGGCGCGGGACGGATTGAGGTATCCCTGATAGAATACCGACAGCCCCTCGGAGAGCGACCGTCCACCGCGCGCGACCGTAGCCCGGGTCGCGATCAGGGAATAGTCGAAGTAATAGTACACCTTCTCCTGCACCACGGGCACGGCAGCGCCTTCCCACAGGACCGAGTCCACCGCCAACTCGCCGTGGAGGTAGAACGTTAGGGAATCCGGCGGCGCCGCACTCGGCTGGAACGTGATGTGGGCCTGCGCCTCCATCGCGGCGCGCTCGGGGTGGAACGTTACGTCCAGTGCGTAGGTGCTGACCCGGACGGTCGGGGACTGAGTGTGAACCGGCGCCGCAGCGACCAGGATCGTCGCTACGCACACCGTGCCAATCGATCGGGCCCCGGAGCTCATGGGGGAGGTCGTGCGCCTGCGACTGGAACTGCCGGCAATGCGGGCCATGCTTCCTCCGCGGACAGAGTGCGCGCCACCATGGACCGGGAGCGGAAGCCGCGTCCTCAAGCGTCGCGCGATCGAACACGTGCCACTCACCATGACAATACCGATCCGTCCGAGGCGTGCAACATCGGCGACCGAAGTGGCATCTGCCCGACGAGATCCCGGCGCGCCGCGATACCGGAGCGCCGGGGTCACGTCCTACCACTGCGAGGCACCCGGGGGAGTGAGAGCCGGCCCGCGACGTCGACGCCGNNGAATAGACACACCGTCTCGGGAGATCGTGACGACGTAGTCACCTTTACCCGGAATGCATATCCCTTCTTGATACCGGCTTGTTCAATTCGGTCACCGCCATCTTGTCAGCTCGGCACGTGAAGCGGACGGGGCCTGCCGGAGGTCCGCGCTAGTGGACACCCTATTACACGGGCCGCGCGCACTAGAACCAGCTCCGTTGGAATGATTCGCCATCGGGCGTTATCATAGAGCGTTTCACGGCTGCGCATACGTGTACCTGGTAGCCGGATTTGCCAGAATTCGGACGTTTCGCTCCCGTGGGATACAAGGTGCGCCGTACAGCTACGAGCCAACACGCCCGATCGTGAAATGCTCCGGGGAATCGTCGGCTACGAATCTCCGCTTCGCAGACTCGTTTCTTGAAAGGTGCTACCTCGGGCGCCGCAAACGACTTTCTGGGTTCCCTCTCAATTCACGGAGAACGCAAATGGACCGTCGCGAATTCATACAACAAAGCATGGTCGGAGCGACAGCGTTGTCAGTGCTCAGCTTTCGAGGGGGCGTGCCCGTGCGTGCCGACGTGAACGCACCCGGTGAACCGTGTCAGACCGACAACCAGGCTGGCAGCGCCCTGACAACCGGGGATGTCCACAACTATCTCCGAAGCCTGGGGGCGGAATGGGTCCAGGCCAACAACACCGTCGACACGTTCAAGGCCGGCGGTCCGGGGTTCACTGTCCAGGGAATCGCGGTGGGATGGATGAGCTACTTTGGATCGTTGCGCAAGGCGCGGGAACTGGGCTGCAATCTGTTCATTACCCATGAGCCAACGTACTACGATCATCGCGACCGTGACGAGTCGGTCTTTTCCTTCGCCGCCGCCAGGATGAAGAGGGAGTTCATCGGGCGGAGCGGCCTCACCATCATTCGCTGTCATGACGTCTGGGACCGGGTCCCGGAGATCGGGATCCGTGACGCCTGGGCTCGATTCCTCGGGTTGGAGACGGAAATCGAGGCAAGGATCACGACGGATCAGTCTAGGGGGAGGCCGTTTTGCGGCGTCTACGAGATCACCCCGGTCGAAGCCGGAACGCTTGCTCGAAGAGTCGCCGGCAAGGTAGCCACGCTCGGACAAGATTCCGTTCTCTTCATCGGCCCCGAACGTAAGCTCGTTAGCAGCGTTGCGGTCGGCACTGGAGCCATCACGCCCTTCCGGCAGATGGTCGAGGACCTGAAAGCCGACGTCGTCATCTGTACCGACGACGGGTTTAGCTTCTGGCGAGACGGTTCGCTCGCCATCGACATGGAGTATCCCGTCATCATCGTCAACCACCCCTGTTCCGAGGAAGTCGGCATGCGAAAGCTGGCCGAGCATCTGTCGGAGAAGTTCCCCCAGATCTCAGTTCATCACATCGCACAAACGTGCATGTTCAGATCCGTGCCGAGCCGTCGGGGCCTACTTTGACGCCTACCATCGCAATTCCTCAGCAGTCTCCCCGGCACGAGGAGGCTGAGATTTCGCCCACGATCGGTCCCTCTACTGGCAAGCAGCGGGTGTGAGCCCGCTGAAACGCGGCGGACGCCGTTCTCGTCGCCGAGCTGTCAAACATCACTCGACGCGGGCTGTGTGCACTTGCGTGCGACGTACCATTGCGACGGTAGTCCAGGGCGCTGACGCCCCCCGAGGAACTGCCGCTCGCTCGGTGAGAGAACCTCGGGCCCGACATAGGAGTTTAGCTGGGAGAGAGAAATGCCCGGAGACTCCGACGGTCTGGGGTGGGTGCATCGGGTGAATTCGTACGCGAGCCCCGTGGAAAGGGGGAGCTATGCGGCAGCGTGGTCGAACTCGGTCTGGAGGCGCTCTCTGGCCGGCAGTCCACGATCTGCTGTGTCACCGCTATGGTGAGGAGCGTCTTACCCAAAAGCAAAGGAGCAATCATGAACATCGAGGACTTGAAGCCCGCTGACATCCTGGTTTTCTCCGGCGAGAAGGGAAGCCTGGTCTCAGAGATCATCATGCTCCTAACCGGCGCTCCCGTGAGCCATGCGGCGATGGTCTTCCGCGAGCCTCAGGAGATTGTCGAAGAGACCCCTCCCGCCGTCGCCGTGCACAAGGCGGTGGAGCGCTTCCAGGGGCGGAAGATCTACGTCAACCGGTTGGTGTCCGGTCCCACCGACATCGGCCCGGTGCTCGACGCCGCGCAGTCATACGTCAACGAGGAGGAGCCCTACGCGATGTCCAACCTGTACCTAGTCGGCCTCCTCCTCGTCTACCAGCGGTTCACACCCAACACGCTGACGAAGCGCGTGATGATCCGGATCCTGAAGAAGCTGACGGCGAAGATCCTCCACCGCATCCACGAGCACGAGACACCGGGGAAGCAGCCGATGGTCTGCTCCCAGTTCGTGTACCAGTGCTTCGAGGACGCCGGCGGGCCGTACCACCTCGACCTGCGTGACGCGCTCCTGGCGATGCGCCCCCTCATGGTGAGCGCGGAGGGCGGTCCCGCGTCCGAGGACGAGAGCACGCTGGATCGCGTGATGCGTCGCGTCGAGGAGGAGGGCTCCCCCCAGCTCGAGGAGCGACTCTTGCGCGCGAGCGTCCAGCCCGCGTCCACGGCCCCCGACGAATCCGAGGAGGAGCTCCTGGCCGAACTGCGCGACGCACTTCAGTCCGTGGAGGCCCCCGTCAGCCCGGAGCCCGAGGACGACGTGATCGCTGTCATCAGTCGCTTTGCACAGGCCGTGCACGCGACGCACCCGGAGTCGGGCCCCGAGGTCCGGCTGATGGCCACACGCGGCGGCGTGTCGCTGCCGGCGCTGCGCTTCCTCCACTCGCAGCAGGCAGTGTTCGTGACGCCGGCTGATCTCCTGGACGGATGCAAGAACCTGACTCGCATCGGGACAATCGACATCTAGACCGCCGAGTCCGGCCTTCCCTTAGGCCACGCTGAGCACGACCGGCAGCACAGGACAGCCGCACTGCCGAAGGATGGTAGTGCGGCTTTCCTGCTCCTGGTCGTCGAAGCCGTCCCGCGGCGACGGAGGCCTGATCGCCTGGCCTTCGTAGCCTCTCGATAGGAATTTGCCTTCGCCCCTGGCGAGTACGCCGCTTGGCCTGGGAGCTATCCAGCCGCCGGGATGAGGCCTGCGAACCTTCGTGGTTGGCTCGAACCTCTTGGGAGAGCGGCATGCGCACTATGGTTTGGGTACGCGCCGGGGCGGAGCGCGGGGACGAGACCTCGCGCGGGCCGTCCGCTCGAGGTGCGCCGGGACGGCGTCGATGACCGTGGGGTCGGTGATGAACGCCACGATGCGCGCAGGTGGAAGCCGAGTGCACCCAGGCGAGCATGCCGGCGGCCGTGTCGCCATCGAGCAGTTCGCGCCGCACGAACAGCTTGAGCACCGCGCGGCGGAACGCTTGGGTGAGGGTCGCGACGTCGTGCAGCGGCAGGCGGGCGAACGTGCCGTCCTGGATCCCGATCCACGGGCCAGAGTGAAGGCGGAGCATGCCGCATGGCAGCGGTATGCTTTGAGAGAGGGATTGATCGCGGAGGATATGATTCGAAACTGATGGATCACGTGGTCAAGTATTCCCACAGCAGGTGTTACCCTTGGTAGCAATCCGACCGAGCTGCAAGTCTACGAGGTCTCTTTGGGGCCACTCAGTCAGTCTACTTCTAGAAAGAGTACACAGACTCTCGGGGACTCAATAACCTGCCTGCGTAGTGTGAGCTTTGCCGGAGGCGTCGGTCGCCCGTTGCCAAGATGGAGATTAGGGAAAAGAGTGAGACTTCACGGAGGGAAGTACCTTGTGGAACGCTCGCCTCATTCGCTAGCAGTCACGCACCCAATATCTCCGGAAGTCGCGGAAGGAGCCAGGCGGTAGCTACCCCGGCGTTGTGGGCGGCAACGAAGTTCTGACTGTAAACACGCGGGCCCACATCGCAGTCGAAATCGCCGACTTGGTTGGCGATTCCTGAAACATAGAGGAAAGGCGCGTTCGACGATTCACGGATGACTCCATGGGTGGTCTCGAGCGATCCGATCCGCGCTTTCCCTTGCGCCACTCTCTCGAATTCTGCCACCAGCTCGATATCCGCCCAGGCATAGTCGTCGTAGTTGGAGATATTGACGTTACCCAGGGCCACAAAGGAATGTCCGGCAACGATAATCGGAGGCTCAGCGGGACGCATCGGCGGGCGGAGGAAGCGTCCCTCAGCGGGGAAACGAACGTTCTCGTCTATCTCCCGAAGAATGCTTGCTGGCACGCCCTCCGACCGCACGACCGTGTCCGGATGAGGTAGCGTCCCAAAGTCCTTCGCGATGAGAGCTCTTCGCAAACGGGTCGTGGAGAAACACGGAGCTTCCCACCACGACGGAACCGATGAGGTTGACGTCGCCTGGCGCCGCCGCGGTACCAAACGCGATCACCAGATCCGGTGCTTCCTGGTAGGAAAAGGCCCAGGGCAGCACCCGCACCTTTTCGAGGGTGCTCGATCCGCTGACCTTTGGGTTCATCAGATCTTCGATGCACCAGACCTCGACCACGCTGGTGGCCGGGGCATCCAGGGTGATCTCGATGCGTGGCTTTGCCACCGGATCAGGCCCAACCCGTTGGCTCATGAAAAAGGGATGATTGACTACGGTGATCGACCCCAGGTTACGAGGGACACCCTCTTTGCTCAGCAACACCCCCACCAAGGGATCGGCCTCCCAGCTCTTGTTGGCGACAACCAGAATCCGTTGACTCATGACTTCTTCACCACAGCGCCTTACAAGCCCTCTCGCTCACAGTGGTTTGAGATCGCGGAAGCGGCCATCGACCGCGTCGCCCCATTCAAAGTGTGCATCCTTGAAGTGGTGCGCGAGGAGCTGGCGCAAATTGCCGAGACTTCCAACTTGTCGGCAATCGCCGAACGCCTCGTAACCGGAGCCGCCTTTCGCGAGAAAGTCCAGTGTGACGACACGATAGGTCGAGGTCGAGGCGCCTTCGGGAAGCGGGTAGAGAACCGAGCCGTCGTGGGCCTGGATGCTCACGAGCTCTGAATGGTTATCGTCGCCGGGCTCGACACTGCAGTCGCGACGGCGGAACTCCACTCTCAGCCCACCGGGTATCAAAGCGCCGTACTCGCCACAAGTGTTGATAGATCTTCTCATCAAGGCAACCACCTGTTGTGCGGAGCACTCGACGACGACCGCCTGATTCTCGAAAGGCAACACCGCAAAAAAATCCTCATAAGTCACTGTTCCCGGCTCTATGGAAGTGCGCAAACCGCCAGTGTTCAACATGCTGAACACCNNAAACCGCCAGTGTTCAACATGCTGAACGCCACCTCCGACGGGCCCCCGGCAATGGGAGTCGACTGGGCGACCTCGAGAAGCGCGTCGGTCATACGATCGGCCAGCGAGCTCTCGGCGATGCGATCCGATTTCAATGTGGCGGTAGCACTCCCCAGAACTTGATCGGACAATTTGGAGAGGCGCTCCCTTGCCTCCGCGATTCGCGATACCACTTGCGCGTCCGGCACGACGCCAACTCCCTCGTAAGCCACCCGTATCGCCTCGTCATCGATCTCGCTGGTAGCTTCATCGAGGATTTCGCAAAACGAATCGAGTCCCGGATCACACGCCGCGGGCCACAAGGCGATGCCGCCGCGAAACCGAGTCCGGCTCTTGTCGACACTTTGTTTTTCGTCGTCCCAGACCAGATCGATGCGGCCAAAACGACGAGAGCTAGACCCGGATTGCACCGCAGCGACTCCATCCACCATGACATTATTGGTGAAGTGCGTGTGACCGGCCACCACCACGTCTACGAGATCGCGCTCACCGCCGGTCAGCTTTCGCGCGATCCCGGTCAGCTCGAAATCACTGCTTGAATTGCCGACGTGGACGAGCAGCACGAACACGTCGGCCTGGCCCTCGAGCCGGGCTCGCACTTCGAGGTACGTTTCCGCTTCGTCGCGAAAGCACAAGTCAACCACGTTGTCCGCTTTGGTCGTAAGTGCTGTCTCGTGATGTTCGATCCCAATGACCGCAACGCGCACTCCGGCGATGTCTTGGATCGTGTAAGGTAGAAACATGTCCGGGTTCTTCGCCGTGCTCCAGTCGATCGAACCCGGTGCGTCCTTCGGCCGGCAACCCACCTGCTCAACCTCTACCGAATTGCCTCCCATATCGACCAGTGAAGACCGGAGATAGACGTTCGCGGCGAGCAAGGGGAAATCGGCTTTCGAGGACAGGTGGGACAGCGTACCCAGGTGGTTCTCGGGCCCGGCGGGATCGGTGACCACGACGTCTCCGCTCTCGAGATTCATCTCCGAGACGGGGCCGAAGTCGAAACCATGATTTCCCGGGACGGCGGCGTTGTATGCGAGCAGATTCATGACATCGAACATCAAGTCCCCTTGATCGGAATTGCTGAGCAAAGTTCCTTGATACTGGTCACCGGCGTCGATCAGGAGCACCCCCGCCCTCGTGCCGTAGCGGGCAGCCAGGCCCTGCCGGATCGAAGTCACCACCCCGGACCAAATCGCGAGACCGCCCAGCTTCTGGCCGCGCTTGGACCCGAATCGCTCTCGCGCCACCTCGGCGCCGCCATGCATATCGTTGGTGCCTAGAATGGTAATGAGCCGCTCGTGCTCACCCAGGATCGGCGGCGGCGGAAAGGGAGGAAGCTCCCGCTCAGTAGTCTCCGCCTCCATCCTTTCGGCCCGCTGCTGCTCGTCGCGCTCGGTGGGCCGTGAGCAACCAATTGCCAGAACGACCGAGAGCGCCAGACAGGCTTGAACGTAATCTCGATAAGAAGCCGCCATCGTGTTCCCCCTAACCCCAACCGTTCGCGAAAACGAGGCGATTCGACAACGTGCGAATGTCACCGCTTGCAGTTCACGAACACTTTTGACTTACCGGCTGGCACCGTTGTTGGCTGAGAATAGCACAATCGAGAGGAAATGGGGACGGTTGATTGGCCGGCAATAAATTCCATAATCTGGATAGGAATTTGCTTTCGTCCCTGCCGAGTATGCCGCTTGGCCTGGCAGCTATCCAGCCGCCGGAATGAGGCCTGCGACGCCTTCGTGGTTGGGTCGAACCTCTTGGGAGAGCGGCATGCGCACTATGGTTTGGGTACGCGCCGGGCNNGAGACAGCCAGTTGGCAGGTGTCGTAGGTGCCATCATGTCCGCCTCTATTCGGCGGGAAAGTCGAAGTGCTGAATCGAACCTGCGGTTCTGGCTACCTGCTATATTGTCAGAGCCTCTGGAGTGAGGGTTTCGAGTGACCGCGGTTCGCCGGAGGAATGGAACGTGCATTTCTCGGTAGCGGGTGTTGAGGTCAACCCTCTCGTTCCCCCGCTTGTCGCTTTCGTTATCTCCGTCTTCACATCCATGGGTGGCGTGTCCGGGGCGTTCCTGCTTCTGCCGTTTCAAGTGAGCGTTCTGGGGTTCACGAGCCCTGCCGTCAGCGCTACCAATCAGCTCTACAACGTAGTGGCTATCCCGAGCGGAGTGTGGCGTTACATTCGCGAGGGCCGCATGGCGTGGCCCCTTACCTGGATCGTGGTGGTCGGTACGTTGCCCGGCGTCTTCATAGGAGCGCTCATTCGCGTGACTTTCCTTCCCGATCCTAGGGACTTCAAGCTCTTCATGGGCGTTGTGCTATTCTACATTGGGTCGCGGTTGCTCCGGGACTTGCTACAGCGCCTTGACGATCCAGAGCGCACGACCTCTGCAGAAGTCCGCTTCCAAGAGCTCATTCGTGGGTATCATCGTCGGTTGGCGGACGGAGAGGACCTTCCACGGATACTTGTCGAGCAATCCTCTCTCCGGCGCGTGGCGTACTCGTTCTACGGCGAGCGATTCGAGGTTCCGGTGTTCCCGATTCTCGGCATCAGTGCGTTGGTGGGTGTCGTGGGCGGCACATACGGGATAGGGGGAGGGGCGATCATAGCACCTCTTTACGTCACGTATTTCCGTCTTCCCGTATACACGGTCGCCGGCGCAACGTTGATGGGCACGCTAGTGACATCTGTTGCAGGGGTGGCATGCTACCATGTATTGGCACCTTTCCATCCGGACCTCCAAGTAGCTCCTGACTGGTTGCTCGGTCTTCTGTTCGGTGTGGGTGGCTTCGCGGGCATGTACTGTGGAGCGCGCCTGCAGAAGTTCGTTCCCGCCCGGGCCATCAAGGGCATTCTGGCCACGTGTCTGTTCGCACTGTCTGGGAGGTACCTCGTCGAATCACTTCGACGATGAGGACCGGTCTCCTGTCATTCCCGTGCTCATTGCTGACCCGTGTTCGTGTCCGGTCATGGCATCGTGATCGCGTCGCAGAAGGATCGGTGAAGCGCCAGCGCTTCCCTATCTGAGAGATCAAGCGTCGGCCGCGGTTGCCTAATGGTAGCGATGGCCTAAGGATGAGGGTGGCGCGGATGAACGCGGTGACTGTGCGGGCCGCGACCCCGGGAGAGCTCGCCGAGCAGGGCGCGATCGTAGAGGCGATAGAGGGGTGAGGCCCGCGGGTGGCGGGGCCGGTACACCCGCACGGGTCCCGCACGCCCGGGCCCCGTGCGGGTGGCTGCTGGCTCTCCGATGGGCCCGTCGCTACTGCGTGCTCACCGGGCGCATCATAGGTGAGCGGCGGGGGAGATCCGCTACCGAAAACCACTCCGCCGGCGCCAAGTATTGCGCAACGGCCGGCCCGGGTAGCGCCCCGGCCGTCGGGTACAGGAACCAGCCGTGATCGCCGGATCGGCTGCGGCCTGGCTCGGCCAGGAAGCATGCGCGTGCTGTTCAGGCCGCCGCCGGCAAGCTGACGCCGTCCGCCGTCAGGCGCCCCCCGTGGTGGCCGGCAATTCTAAGTCGTGGTTACGGCCGCGACGGCCAGTCCCCGGTCAACGCGATGCAGGGGTTCACCACCAGAAACGGGCCGTTGTTGTCGAACGACTGGCCACCGCCCTGGGCGGCGGTGTTGATCGTCCCGGAGATGGCGACGTTGCCCGAAGACATCTGGTCCGATCCGTAGCCCGCGTACGCGTTCGCGCCGGTACCCAGGACTTTCCCCGCGGGGCTTCCCTGGCCGCCATCCTCGCCGTTGCACGTCGTCGTACCGACCAGGCTGAAGGTCACGCCGTGGTTGTGGCTCGGCATGTTGGCCACCGAGAGGTTCGTCGCGTCGTAGCCGCCGGTCTGGCCCATATACCGCGGATAGCGTCCCGGCCCGCTGCCCTGCCCCTTGGCGACCCGGCCTCGCAAGTCGGGCAGGCCGAAGGTCGTGTGCCCGTCACCTCCGTAGGTGGTGCCGACGAGGGCATACACGGTCGAGTAGTTCGCGATGGAAAGGAGCTGCCCCTGGCAAAGCGCCCAGCCCTGCGGCGCATAGTTGAACCCGAAATACCTGATCTCCGCAATGAACGGTGTCGACATCTCGTTCTCCTTGATGCGTCTCTTTTTCGGCTCAATTGTTGTTGGCGCCCGCTACTTGGCGAATCGCGAGTAGGGGAACTCGAATTGCTGATCGTCGCCAGGGGTGACGATCGGCCCCAATAGCAGCTTCATCTCCCCCATCTCGGGGTGGGTCACGACGTGCTCGATGTGCGGGAACTCCTCGTGGTGCACCCCCTCGAAGATCACGGACCCGTTTACGACTTTGCCCTGCTGCCACTCGTCGGCGCTGACCAGCTTCAACTCGAGTTGCTGCGGCGGCAGGCCCGATCCCTCCGGCGACGGGATGTGCACCGTAAATGTGCTGCCCACGTGCTTCTTGAAGTCTTCTGCGCATACTTCCTTAGGCATCTTCTCTCTCCTGTGTTTGGGTGGTCGCTTCGGTTGGTCGCCGCTTCATGTGAAGATAGGGACCGTTCTCATCGATCTCTTGAAATCCCATCCGGCGGTACCACGGCAAGATGGGGTTGTTTTGCTCCACGTAGAGCGTAATCGGGAGCCCCGCCCGCTCGGACTCCTCCAGCAGCGGCGCGAAGAGCCGCGCGCCGATCCCGCGCCGTCGATATTCTGTCAACAGGGCGATGTCGATCACGTGGATCTCCCGCTCGCTGCGGTCCACGTAGAGCCGCCCCACGGGCTCGCCATCCAACAGGACGAGCTCGAAGGAGGCCTCCGGGAACATCTGGAGGTACGCCTGCCGCTGCGTTTCGAACTGCCAGCTGAGGAATTGCTCGACCTGGGTCGCGTCCCAGCCGCTTTCCGCCATTTCCTCGGCGCGCGAATCCGCATAGATCTGGAAAAGGACTGGCAGATCCTGATCGGTCACCGATCTCTTCTCGAGTGCTAGGGCCCTCTCCGGCATATTTCGCTCGCGTGCCTCCCGCGTCGGGCAACCGGTTTACGCAACACTTCGCTTGTCCGGTAGACCCTTCCGATCAGCGATCTCGTATGACACGCCCTACGTGAAAATCCTATGAAATTTCTAGGATATTTTCTATATGAGATTTATGAATTCGGCCGAACGGCGATGGCGCTTCACAGCCACTGAGATGAACCTGGCCGTTGAGCCTACCTACTGAGATTCTCGACTTTTCAGTGAAGGACTCGCGGCCGTGAAGGACCCGGCCACAGGGAAGTGGGGGTTCATCGACACCACAGGGACTTACGTCATTTCGCCTCGCTTCGTGGATCCGGGCACGGGCGAGCACAGGTATATGTCGAGTCTAGGCCTCAAGTTCGTGAATGGTCGGGCAATTGTCGGCGTGGAAGGGAACCAGCTCATGCGTGACCGGGGAGTGGCCTTTGTCGACAGAAGCGGAGCGCTCGCGGTCAGGCCCTATGGTGCATACCTCACATCGGTGAGCCCGTTCCATGACTACAGAGCTCTGATCTGCCGGAGTCCGCACGAGCAAGTGCGGTTGGCGGATCCAGAGACCGGAAGGGTCGCGAGGATGCGGGCGGCTTGTCGGTACGGCTACATCGACAGATCAGGAAACACCGTGCTCTCGCCCCGCTTCGCGGCAGCGGAATCATCCTCAATGGGCTGGCACGCGTGGTCGAGGATGGTGTGAGCGTCTACATCGATCGCGATGGCAACATCGTGTGGCGGCCGCCGGCTATCATCAGATGACGGTCGTACACGTCCGGAATGTAAGGAGCGCCCGGCCTCGCGTCGGGCGCTCTCTTTGCACGAAGTCGCGACACCAGAACCAGATCCCACCCAGTGACCAGGTCTCGTGCGTCCTGCGTGACTAGGCTCGGAGTCGGGAACTACCGGGCGGCTGAGATGGGTTGCGCTGCTCCCTAGTGAAAGAACAGGTACGCGATCGAGATCCCCGCGATGACCGCCGCGAGATCCGCGACCAACCCGCATGTTACCGCGTACCGCGTTCGCTTCACTCCCACCGATCCAAAGTAGAGGGCGATGATGTAGAACGTCGTATCGGTGGCTCCCTGGAAGGTGCTCGCGAGCCGCCCGACGAACGAATCCGCCCCGTACGTCTGCATCGCATCAACCATCATCCCGCGGGAGCCGCTGCCGCTCAGGGGTTTCATTAGCGCCGTCGGCATGGCTTCGATGAAATCCGTGTTGATGCCAACGGCCGCTAGTGCACGCTCGATGCCCACGACCAGATAATCCATGGCCCCGGAGGCGCGGAACACGCCGATCGCGACGAGGATGGCCACGAGATAGGGGATGATCTTGATGACGACCGGGAAGCCCTCTTTGGCGCCGTCGATGAATGCCTCATACACGTTGACTCTGCGCAGCATCGCCAGCGCGATGAACGCGGCGATGACGCCGAAGAGCATCACGTTGGCGGCGACAGTCGAGATGGTTTCGATCTGTTCCTGAGGAAGCCGCGAGAAGAAAATGATGATCGCCACCACCGCGCTGGTGAGACCGACGAGGTAGGCCAGGACCACCCGGTCGAGCAGGTTGATGCGCTGTACCACGGCGACAGCGATCAAACCGGCTAGCGTGGAGAAGAAGGTGGTCAGCAGGATCGGAATGAAGATATCGGACGGGTTGGCGGCACCCAGTTGGGCGCGATAGACCATGATGCTGATCGGAATCAGCGTGAGGCCCGACGTGTTAAGCACGAGGAACATGATCTGGGCATTCGTGGCCGTGTTGGGCTCGGGGTTCAGCTGTTGCAGTTCCTGCATCGCCTTCAACCCGAGCGGCGTCGCCGCGTTGTCGAGCCCGAGCATGTTCGCGGCGAAGTTCATGATCATGGACCCGTGCGCCGGATGGTCGCGGGGGATCTCGGGGAACAGCCGGTGAAAGAACGGCCGCACGACCTTCGCCAGGATGTTGATCACACCCGCCTTCTCGCCCACGCGCATTAGCCCCAGCCACAGCGTAAGCACTCCCGTCAGGCCGAGTGAGATCTCGAACCCGGTCCTGGCCATCTCGAACGTGCTGTTCACCATGGCGGTAAAGACTTCGGTGTCGTCGAGGAAGATCAGCTTGATCAGTCCGACGATCAGCGCGATCAGGAAGAATGCGATCCAGATATAGTTGAGGACCATGGCGCCTGGGCTACGTGTACACGGGTGGCGGCATATTCACAGGTCGGAGCGGGTGAGCAGCTCCACGAGCACCGGAACGTGCTCGCGCACGAGTTCGTCCGTGGACGTGAGGGGGAATTCGTAGGTGACCACCGCGATGCCCTGTTCCGCGCCCCACGATCCGAACGAGCCGGGCGTGGGGTAGCCCACGCCGCTCTGGTGCGGCAATCCGGTCCGTTCGGCCAACCACGTCCCCAACGGTGTTTCGCTTTGCTCGTCAATGCAGGCCAGTGGAGCGTGGAGGGCGATCACGGCGTTCGGCTTCAGCTCCTCGATGAGACCCATCAGCGCTGTGGTTTCGGGCTCGGAGCCGGGCTGTTCCCCCGGGCTCAAGACGACATCGCTGGGGTCGTCCAAGGTCGACCGATGGGTGACGGGGTTCGGCTGCCAGTCACTTGCCGGAAAGTTGCGGTTCAGATCGACCCCGCAGGCGTTGCCCCGGGTTCCGCGGATCAGGCCGTCCGGATTGGCGGCGAGGACCGCCGCGCACTGGGGCGACGATTCGGATAGCTGTCGCAAGGCCCGGGAGAGGGCGAACGTCGTTTCCGGCTCCTCCCCGTGGATGCCGCCGAACAGCAGGAGCTTGCAGTCGCCCCGTGGGCGCCAGACCTCCAGCGGGAGCCCGAGGCGCGAACGCCCGTACGTGTCCGGTTTGAGGGCGAGCGTACCCCAATCTCGTCGGGAACGGAGGTTCATGAGACGCGGCCCAATGTATTGACGTTGGTGACGAACCGCTCGTAGATCTCGTCCAGCAGGAACAGTACCGTTTGCTTTAGTAGGATGTCAGCCTGCTCGACCGCCGCGCGCAGGACGTCCGTGGTGAGCTGCTCCAGATACACTGCGGCAACGGGGGCGTAGCTCAGATGCCACCGCTCCGGCGCCACGCCTTGCCGGTCCTGGTCGTACGGTCGAAAGAACCCGAAACAATCGTCGGCGGCAATCCGCTCGTCCAGCCACTCGTGCAGCGGGCCGAACATCCCGCCGGCGTTCACCTCCTCCGGGATCAGCTCGATGTCGTATCCCTCCGGCGTCACCGCCGCATCGTACACATCGAGGTCCGTTCCCCAGTGGTGCCGGGATCCTCCCGGCAGGGCCGACCAACGCAAGATCGCGAAGACTAGTTGCCGTTCGCTCAGCACTTCGATGTCGAGGGGCACGGCGTCGCTGTCCAACACGGCGAGCTTGCCCGACGCCTTCCGGTTCCAGATCGAGAGCTGCTGTTCGAAGCTGCGATATCCGCTGTGGATCTGGAGGTCGAAGCCCGCCGTGCGCGCCTCACTTTGCAGGCGGCGGAAGGGCTCCACGACCTCCTGGTGCACACGGGCGCCGAACGAGTCGGCGTCTGCTGGTTTGCACAGATGGTGTTGCGCCTGCCCCGTCAGAACAGCGGTCATATCGGCGTGGGCCTCGCCCAAGGGTCGGTCCAAGCTATGACGAGGATGGACAACGGGCTAGCGGAAGACCAATCTCAGCCCGCGCAATCGCGGGTTGAGGCCCCGTGCGCGGTCCCCCTAACCAACCGCACGCCGACCTCTACTCTTCATCGACACCTCGTGCCGAGCGGGTCGGCACGCACCGTTCCGTCATCTTCAGCATGTACGATCCCGGCCCCGCTTCGGATGACGTATACTCCTCCCCCAGCCCACCGGGGAAATTACCGTCCAAGAGGAGTTGCAACGCGCTGTATTCCTCCAGTGGGGTTTGAGCCTGCTGGAAGCGGGAAAACGCCCGTCGCAACTGTTCCTCCGCAAGAGGAAACTCCCGAATCGCCCGTTGGATTACTTGCGTTACGTGCGAGCGTTGTTCAGCAGTCAGGCGACCCTGATCGAATTGAAGATCCCAGCGATGCCGGTGGATCCCTGGTTCACTCGTCAGCACCGCCGAGTGCGTGCTCCGACCGGAAACACCGGAGATTTGCGAGCTAACCGGTGCCTCGGGCTATGTCGCCAAGTAGTAGGATACCACGGCCGTATTACGGAACCGCGCACGCGGAGGCCCCCGAGGAGCGCCGCACGCAGGACGAAGAGGAGGACGTAGTACTTCATCTGCTGGTAATGCTTGCAGCGGTGGGACACCAGGAGCCGTGATCTCGACGGCCCCGAACCCGAAGAGGTCCCCCGGGGATCGCCGCCGCCGACGGGTTGGTGGTGGGGGCGCAGCTCACGAAGGACGGCGTGGTCATCTGCGGCGCCACCGACTCCCTGGAGGCGACCACGGGCGAGGCGGTCCGCGTGTCCGAGCTCACCGCAGCGGAGGTCCGTAAGCTCGATGCGTACCAGTCCCCCGTTGACTTCGAATCATATGCAGCGTGAGACACCGTCTACAAGACTGCGGGAAGATCCCACCACGGTGCCCGCAAGGACTCACTGCGTGCACCGTGAGTAGACCAGCTTCTGATACACTGCACTAGATGCCGATCGCCACACCAGCGCGAAACGTCACCAGGTTGGTCTCGCTGCGAATGGGGAACAACGTGAGCGAGCCATCCGGGTTCTCCCGAACCCCCCCGCGCCGCAGGTACTCCACTTCGCCGTTATAGGTCGACTGCGCCGAGAAGTCCAGGAAGATCGGGTGCCTGCCCCGGGACAGACGCAGCATCACGCCGCCGCCCCCTGTTAGCGCGAGGCTGAGGTCGTCGAAGTTCGTGGTGCTCGCGAAGTCGGAGTAGCCCGCCGTTCCCCCCACCGACGACACGGTGGCGAAGTAGGAAAACCCGGCGGTGCCGTACACGTACGGCCGGAACCGGCCGGTGCCGAGCGTGATCTGCGGCCCGATACCGAGAGCCAGAATCATGTTGTCCGTGTCCACGTCAACCCAGACACGCCGGACTGTCGAGCTCAACGGCGCGTCGAAGCTCTCGTGGCCGTAGATCACCAGTAAGCCGTCCATGCGGAGACCTATGTGGCGACCCCGGTCGAGATTGATGAGTCCATACAGGCCGAACCCACCACCCCAACGAACGAAGTTCTGAAACTCGCCCACCGGCCTGGCCAGGGCGGCATGGATGCCGATGGCGCTGCGGGGCCGTAGCACCACTTCCCGGGCTTGGGCGGCGAGAGAAGACGTTACCGCTAGGGCGGCGAGCATCACGACCGGCGGAATCCGATGGGTACGCATAAGGCCCTCCCGTGCTGGGGGCGCTGTCATCTCTCACAGGTTGCAAGGAGCATGCCCGAACACACCTCACGCAATTGCTTGCGACAGGCGCACCTACGAGAGCCCCGACAAGCAGATAGGTCCTCGGCCGTCCCCGATTTCGGACGGCCACATGGGCGAAGTGCGACATCGTCTGCTTGGAGCGGCTGCTGGACGACGCTGGCTGTCCCCATCCATCAGCCGTATCCTTAGCGGGGTGCTGAAAAACGGTGATGGCGGCGATCCCTCCCTGCCCCACAGCTACCCTCTCCGAAGGCCCCCGGATGGGACGGCCAACTCAACGGCGGCGGATCGCCACCGGAACGCGGCGTACGACACCGCTGGCTCATAGGTTCCGAAACCGCTGGAGTGCGGCCTGCCTCTGGTGCCAGCATCTGAACGGTGAGGAGGCCCTCTCGTGCAAACACAAGGCCCAGTTCACAGCGAGTACGGCTTGGAGAACCACGGCATCCGGAACGTGGATACCGTGTACTGGAACCTCTCCACCTCATTGCTCTACGAGGAGGCGATCCGCCGACGCGAGGGGCACCTGGCGCACCTGGGCCCCCTCGTGGTACGGACCGGGCATCACACCGGTCGCGCGCCCAACGACAAGTTCTTGGTCCATGAGCCGTCGAGCGAGGACAAGGTCTGGTGGGGCAAGGTCAACCGGCCCATGGAAGCGGCCAACTTCGAGACCCTGTACCGCAGGCTGCTGGCGTACCTGCAGGGCGAGGACATCTTCGTGCAGGACTGCTACGCGGGCGCCGACCCGATACACCGATTGCGGGTCCGGGTTATTTGCGAAACCGCCTGGCACAGCCTGTTCGCCCGCAACCTGTTCATTCAGGCTCCTCCCGATGAGCTGGCCGCTCACGTGCCGCAGTTCACCGTGATCCATGCGCCCGGCTTCCACGCGGTACCGGAGCTGGACGGCACCCGCTCCGAGGCATTCGTGGTTCTGCATTTTGGGCGTGGACTAGTGCTCATCGGCGGCACGCACTACGCGGGGGAGATCAAGAAGTCCATCTTCACCGTCCTGAACTACCTCCTCCCCCAGCAGGACGTTCTCACCATGCACTGCTCCGCCAACATCGGTGGCGATGGTGACGTGGCCCTCTTCTTCGGCCTCTCCGGGACCGGCAAGACGACACTGTCCACAGAGCGCAGCCGCACCCTCATCGGCGACGACGAGCACGGCTGGAGCGATCACGGCGTGTTCAATCTCGAGGGCGGGTGCTACGCCAAGGTGATCCGGCTTTCGCCGGAGGCCGAGCCGGAGATTTACGAGACCACACGGCGGTTCGGCACCATCCTCGAGAACGTCGGTTTCGACAGTGCCACAGGCCATGTAGATCTGGACGACGACTCGCTCACCGAGAACACTCGGGCCGCCTACCCCATCAGCCACATCCCCAACGCGACCCGTGGAGGCACCGGCGGCCATCCGAAGAACATTCTCATGCTCACCGCGGACGCCTTTGGCGTCCTGCCGCCCGTCGCCAGGCTCACGCCGGAGCAGGCGACCTACCATTTTCTGTCCGGATACACCGCAAAGGTGGCCGGCACGGAGGTAGGCATCGTCGAGCCCAAGGCCACGTTCAGTGCCTGCTTTGGCGCACCGTTCATGGCGCTATCACCAACAGTCTACGCCAAGCTCCTGGGCGAGAAGATCGATCGCCACGGCGTGACCGTCTGGCTGGTGAACACCGGCTGGACCGGCGGGCCTTACGGTGTGGGCCAGCGCATGAGCATAGGCCACACCCGGGCGATGGTGCACGCAGCCCTCGACGGAGCATTGCATGACGTGCCTATGAAGCCCGATCCCAACTTCGGAGTCGCGGTGCCCAGTACCTGTCCAGGCGTACCCACCGAAGTGCTCAACCCGCGCAACACGTGGCAAGACAAAGGAGCCTACGACCAGCAAGCGCGGAAGCTCGCAGCAATGTTCAGTGAGAACTTCCAGACCTTCGCCGACGAGGTGCCAGCGGAGGTGCGCGCCGCCAGCCCGCGGACGGAGTAACAACCGATGAAGCGTATCGCTGTGCTGACCAGTGGAGGCGACGCGCCAGGAATGAACGCCGCCATCCGCGCGGTGGTTCGCAGCGGCATCGACCGGGGCTGGGAGGTCCTAGGTGTCCGCCACGGCTTTGCCGGACTAATCGCCGACAACTTCATCCCGCTGGGCGCCCGGGAAGTGGGCGGCATCATGCAGCGCGGCGGCACGATGCTGGGCAGTGCGCGCTGTTCCGAGTTCGAGACGGAGGACGGGCAGTCAAAGGCGTTGCGCCAGCTTCACCAGAGGGACATCGACGCCCTGGTGGTGATCGGCGGCAACGGATCGCAGACCGGAGCCCATGCCCTATCGCAGGCCGACTTTCCCGTCGTGGGGGTAGCATCGACCATAGACAACGACCTCTACGGCTCGGAGATCACCATCGGGGTTGATACCGCCCTCAACATCGCTCTGGAGGCAATCGACCGGCTGAAAATCACCGCCTCGTCCCACCAGCGCGCCTTTCTCGTCGAGGTCATGGGGCGCCATTGCGGGTACCTGGCTCTGATCGCCGGCATCACGGGTGGAGCCGAGGCGGTCGTCATTCCCGAGTCCGAAATGAACCCGGAAACTGTGGCGGCGGAGTTGCGGCACGCTTACGAGCGAGGCAAGCCTCATGCCCTAGTGGTCGTCGCCGAAGGCTGCCAGTACAATGCCGAGCGGCTAGCGCGCCACTTCGAGGAGAACCGGGAGCGGTTGGGCTTCGACCTGCGGGTCACCAAGCTGGGCCACGTGCAGCGTGGCGGCACGCCCGGCGCGTTCGATCGCCTGCTGGCTACCCGGTTGGGCGTCGCAGCGACGGACTACCTCGCTCAGGGTGACCGAGGGGTGCTCGTAGGATGGCAAAGAGGCGACGTCGCCACCACTCCGCTCACCGAGGTCGTCACGTGCGAGAAGCAGCTGGACCTTCGCCTGCTGGAGATGGCGGGCGTGTTGGCAAAATAGCCCGGCCGGAGTCCAGTACTGCGTCCGAGTTCCACCTGGTGATGACACTTCCTGCACGCTCCTTCTCGTGCATGGGTCCCGCCCTGAAAGGGCGGGCTCGGCCGAGGACGGCGTTCTCAAGAACGCACGGCTCACGCTGGGCAGCCGAGCCCGGGCTTTCAGCCCGGGACCCTCGATCCACCGGGGGCAAAGTGCGGAGAGCTGGTAACCGCAAGACACACCGGAGGAGCATGACCGAGTATTCTCTAGCGCACTGCGCCGCTGCTGGAACCTTGGATACGGGCCGCTAGAGAACGAGGAAAGGTCCGGAGCCATCAATGCCGAAGCTGATGCGAGCGGTCTGGCTGGAAAACGGCGAGTTGGGTGTGCGGGACACAGTCCCAGTGCCCATACCACCGCCGGGCGAGGCATTGGTGAAGGTCCTGCAGGCCGGCATCTGCAACACCGATCTGGAGCTCACTCGGGGCTATTACCCGTACACAGGGGTCCTCGGCCATGAGTTTGTCGGGATCGTCGAGCAGGGAAGCGAGGCGATAGCCGGCAAGCGGGTCGTGGGGGAGATCAATGCGGTGTGCGGGGAGTGCCGTGCGTGCCGCAGTGGGCGACCGACCCACTGCGAGAACCGTACGGTGCTGGGCATCGTCAATCGGAACGGCGCCTTCGCCGAGTACCTGACGCTCCCGGTAGCGAACCTGCACGTGGTGCCGGAGGAGGTCTCGATCGACGCGGCGACGTTTGCGGAGCCACTCGCTGCGGCGCTGGAGATCCAACAGCAGGTAGAGGTCCACCCCTACGATAACGTGCTGGTCGTGGGTGACGGCAAGCTGGGTCAGCTGATCGCCCAGACGTTGGCCCTGACCGGCTGCAAGCTCTCGGTGGTGGGTCACCACCAGAGCAAGCTCGATCTCCTTGCGGCACGGGACATCCGCACCGTCCTGGGCAAGGAGGTGGAACCGGGGGCGTTTGACGTCGCCGTGGAGTGTACCGGCAACGACGAGGGGTTTGCATTGGCCCAGGCCGCTCTCCGCCCCCGGGGGACCCTGGTGATGAAGAGCACCTATGCCGGGAAACTCACTATGGACGCCGCGGCGGTGGTGGTGGACGAGCTGACGCTGGTGGGGTCACGCTGCGGGCCATTTGCTCCGGCCCTCCGCCTGCTAGCGGAACGCCAGGTGGATGTCGAGCCGCTGATTCATGCCCGCTATCCTCTCAGTGATGCGCCCGCCGGCTTCGAACATGCCCAGCGACCAGGAGTGTTGAAGGTACTCCTGGAAATCGGTTAGAGCCCAAGGACAACCTGGGTTGGAAGTTCGTTGCATAGCACACGCGCCGAGCAGTTCCTCCGTGCGGTGGCGCTCTCGCCGGGGCCACGGATTGATGCGCGGATTACCACGGATGACCGATCAGTGTTGATCCGCGTAAGCATCCGTGGCCCCGCCGGACCGCCAC
>JABAOH010147838.1_pt1 | contig 30587 bp, 37 predicted proteins | sample 7062181 | NCBI WGS metagenome assembly JABAOH01 (sample SAMN14538630, study PRJNA623070) | marine sediment metagenome | biome: marine biome [ENVO:00000428]; feature: marine pelagic biome [ENVO:01000023]; material: deep marine sediment [ENVO:00002113]; isolation source: pool of 5 deep marine...
AACAGCCGATCTCGGGCCTGAGGTAGGTCCACCTGCTCCACGATGGGCGCCAGGAACCCCTCTACGAGCATCCTCCGGGCCTGGTCCCGGGGAACGCCCCGACTCATGAGATAGAACAGTTGGTCCTCATCCACCTGGGCCACTGAGGCGGAGTGCTTAGCCCTCTGTACGTCGTTTGTCTTGATCTCGAGGCTGGGGATGGCCGTGGACTTGGACTTCTTGCTGAGCAACATGGAGTACTGGCCGAGGTATGAATCACTATTCAGGGCCGTATCCTCGATGGTTATGACGCCCTTGAGGGCCGAGCGAGACCTCTCCTGCATCACCGCCTTCGCCAGGAGGTCACTGGTGGTGTCCCTTCCTACATGGACCACGAAATTCGTGTTGTCGAACTTCTCGGAACCATTGCCGTAGACGACCTCCACCTGCCGGATGCTGGACCCCTGACCCGCCAGGATGCAGTCGGCCCTGGATTTGCAGAGGAAGCCACCGAAACTGCCCAGGGCCTGGCTCAGGTTACCGTCGCGATTCAAGATAGCCTGACGGGTGAGGAAGGACACTACGTGGTCTCCGAACCGCTCGATGGCGGCGTACTTAAGGCTCGAACCGTCCTCCAAGAAGGCCTCCGTGGCGTTGCCGAAGAGGCTCTGGCCCTCCTTGTTTTCATCAGACTCGAACTCCTCGATGATGGAGGCGCGACTGCCCTCTGACAGGTAGAGGATGGTCCTAGTCATCAGGGAGGAGGACTCCTCGGAGAACCTCCAGAGGAGGTGGATGGGCAAGGTTATCTCCACGCGCGGGGGCACGTAGATGACGAAGGCTGAGGAGAAGAGGGCCCTGCTCATCATCCCAAACTTCTCGTTTTGGGGAAGGCCTCCGGGGCGGGTAAGGATGGTCTTGGCCAGATCTGGGTCCTTCTCCACAAAGTCCGAGGCCTCGTTGAAGTAGAAGTCACGACCCTTCAGCTTCTCAGTGATCCTCACCTCCCCAACCCTTCCCTCCTCTATGACCCCGAAGGCAGCCTTGTTGCCGCCGTCGTAAACGGGCCTCGCGGCACTGGGGTCGATGGCCTCCGGCAGATCTAGGCTGGCCACGTCCACGCCTCTGATGTCGGTGTGTCGGACGAAGAGAGGAGTCGACTCGACGGGAATCTTGTCATATGCATGCAAGGCCTCCAACCTGTCCCTTAGAAGCCAGTCGGGTTCTCCCCTCGCCTTGGAGACCTTCGAGACACTGTCTTCCGTGGCCTGGTCTAGCTTGAACTCCATGGAACCCGTCCTGTCATCCGATCAAGGGCCTATCCCACGTCTCCCTCGATCTCCATCTTGATGAGCCTGTTGAACTCCACTGCGTACTCCATGGGGAGTTCCTTGGTGAATATCTCGAGGAAGCCGAGGACGACCATGTTCATGGCCTCGGCCTCCGTCAGGCCCCGGGACATGAGGTAGTAGAGCACATCCTCGCTGATCTTCCCCACCGTCGCCTCGTGGGTAATGGTGGCGTCGTCCTCCTCTATGTCCATGTAAGGATAGGTGTCCGAGCGGGAGATGGCGTCCAGCATGAGGGCGTCACACCTTACGCTGGATTTGACGTTGGTCGCCCCCTTGGCCACGGCCAGGTGCCCCCGGTACGTGACGCGCCCACCGTTTCTCGACACCGACTTGCTGGTGATCCTGGACTGTGTGTCGGGGGCCAGGTGGATGGCCTTCGCCCCCGCGTCCTGGTGCTGGTTAGCCCCCGAGAAGGCCACGGAGAGGACCTCCGCCTTGGCGTTCTTGCCCAGCAAGTACACGGATGGGTACTTCATCGTGAGCCCGCTCCCGATGTTGGCGTCCACCCACTCCACGGTGGCGTTCTCGTACGCATAGGCTCTCTTGGTGACCAGGTTGTAGACGTTGTCGGACCAATTCTGTAGGGTGGTGTATCTTACTCTGGCCCCAGGCTTGGCGATGACCTCCACCACGGCGGCGTGCAGGGACTCGGTGGCATAGCTGGGGGCCGTACACCCCTCGATGTAGTGGAACTTGCTGTCCTCCTCCCCGATGATGAGGGTCCTCTCGAACTGCCCGATGCGCTCAGCGTTGATTCGGAAGTAGGCCTGAAGGGGCTGCTCGATGGTCACGCCCTTGGGAACGTAGACGAAGCTGCCGCCGCTCCAGACGGCGGTGTTGAGGGCGGCGAACTTGTTGTCCTCCGGGGGAACCAGCGTCCCGTAATACTCCTCGAAAATCTCCGGGTACTCTCTAAGACCCGCATCGGTGCCCATGAAGACGACGCCCTGATCCTCCAGTTCCTTCAGTACGTTGTGGTAGACCACCTCGGACTCGTACTGGGCCCCCACCCCAGCGAGGAACTTCCTCTCAGCCTCGGGGATGCCCAGGCGTTCGAACGTATTCTTGATCTTCTCCGGCACCTCCTCCCAGCTCCGCTCTTCTCCCTTGGAAGGCTTCGCATAGTAGCTCAGCTCTTCGAAGTCGATTCCGGTGAGGTCACCTCCCCAGTCCGGCATGGGCCTCTCGAGGAAGTGTCTGTAGCCCCTCAGCCTCATCTCGAGCATCCATTCCGGCTCGCGCTTCCTGCGGGAGAGGTCCTTGATGACATCCTCATCTAGCCCTTTGGGTGCCTTGTAGACGTATTCAATCTCGTCCCTGAAGCCGTACCTGCTGTAGTCCCTCTCGTAGATCTCTCGCTCCAACGCCACGCTAGATCACCTCGACAGTGGTCTCCTCCTTAATCCACTTATAGCCCAGCTCCTCCAACTTGGCCGCCAGATCACTCCCACCAGACTTCACGATCTTGCCTTCTACCAGGACGTGGACGTAGTCCGGGGTAACGTAGTCCAACACCCTCTGATAGTGGGTGATGAGCAGGATGCCGTTCTCCGGGCTCGCAAACTCGTCGATGGCCCTAGCCACGGTCTTCAGGGCGTCTATATCGAGGCCCGAGTCGGTCTCATCCAGGACAGCGATGCTAGGCCTGAGGACCAGCATCTGCAGAACCTCCGCCCTCTTCTTCTCCCCGCCGGAGAAGCCGTCGTTGAGATATCTGGCACCGAAGCTGGCGTCCAGGTCAAGGGCGTTCATCCTCTCGTCGACGTACTGGAAGAACTCAGGCACCTCCAGCTGTTCCTCGGGATGCATGCGCTTGTAGGCCACGTTCAGGAAACTGCCGAGTTTGACGCCTGGCACCTCCATGGGGTACTGGAATCCCAGGAAGAGCCCGTGTTGAGCCCTCTCATTAGGGGGAAGGTCCATGATGCTCTCCCCATCGAGGAGTACGTCGCCCTTGTACACCTCGTACCTCGGATGGCCCATCAGCACGTGGGACAGGGTGGATTTACCGCTGCCGTTAGGCCCCATCACGGCGTGGATCTCGCCAGACTTCACCGTGAGGTTCAGGCCCCTTAGGATGGCCTTTCCCTCGACGCCCGCGTGCAGGTTCTTTACCTCTAGCACAGCCATCAGATGGGTCTCCCGGGGATAACCAAACCCCGCCAAATGTACCAATAACGGTGTTATATATAAGGATAACCTCGTGGCTTCGCTGCCCCGAAACGAGACACGCAACGTTAAGTCAAGCGCCCACCTATAAACTTGGATGGAGCCCATCGAGGTGAAGGGGCGGCAGTGGTGTGAATACGCGGCTCCGAACTTCCTGCCGGCCCTGCGGGCCAACATCGTTCTTAACCTGTCTCAACACTTCGGTCTGAGCCAGAGGCAGATGGCGAGGCGCCTGGGCCTCAGCCAGGCCGCCGTCAGCCACTACGTCACCCAACGGCGGGGGAGCGGTGCCTCCCTAAGAACCCACCCCGACCTCATGAGGTATGCAAACAAGCTTGCGGAGCGGGTGGCTGGTGGACTCTCAGGAGCTCGGCTGACGGCTGCTATATGCGGAATCTGCACCTCCTTCCGCCAGGCCGAGGGGATTCAGCCCTGTCTCTGCGTCTACGAAGGGGTCTCCAAACCTGATTTCCTCTCGAGCTTGGGCGACGAGGCGGGATTCCCCAGGCAGCCCTGCGAGACCTTCGTGGTCCAGAGGCTCATTCCCTTGATCCGGTCGGGGGCGGCCCGAATCCTCTCCACGAGCTTGAGCCAGCAGCAGGTTGCCTCCGTACTCGGGGTTACCCAGCCTGCCGTGAGTCAGTACGTCTCTAGCCAGAGGGGAGAAGGCCCACTCGCCGAGGACATCCCTGAACTGAGGGACGGCATCCAGGATCTCGCGGTCGGACTGCAAAAGGGCCTTTCCACAGAGGAGAGGCAGAACTCCATCTGTCACATCTGCGTCCAGTCTAGGAAAGTACTCGCTCGAGTGGGCTCTGGCTAGTCATGGGGTAGCCGGACACCGTCACTACAGGCGAGCCATCAGAGTCCTCCATCCGTCGCGACACGAGGGCCAAAGGCTTAAGAATCCCCCCCTCATCGAATCAAGGGATCGTTATGGGACAGAAAGGCAGGGAAATCGTCGGTCCAGACGTCGGTGACATCATTTCACTCCTAAATCAGGCGGCCGCCTTCGAGGCGTTGGCGGCCTATCGATACCTATACCTCTCCAAGTGGGCTGCTGGGATTGACTCGCCAGAGATAGCTGAGGCCTTCTTCAAGTTCTCCGGCGAGGAGTGGAGCCACATGGCCCGCCTCATCGATAGGGTCATCGAGCTGGGTGGTAGGCCCATGACCCGGCCATCGGAGTGGGAGAGCCACTCCTTTGCCAGGTTTTACGAACCACCGAAGGACCAAGCGGACCTCAAGACGATGGTCGAGGACAGCCTCGCCACGGAGAGGGTCGCCGTGGAGTTCTACCGGGACCTCGTTCGGAAGGTTGACGGGAAGGACTCCGTGACATACTTTTTGGCGGTCGAGCTGCTAGCTGACGAAGTCAAGGATGAGGAGTACTTCGAGAAGCTGCTGCTCGGCTGGAAGTAGGGACAGCTGGCCTCCCTCACCACATAAGGATTATGTACGCCTCCACCGGATAAGACGCCGATAGCATGGGCAGGAAAGGCAAGGAGATCTTGGGGGAGAAGGCCTCTGAAATTACTGATAGGCTGAATCAGGCGATGGCCGCCGAAGCGCTGGATGCCTACAGATACCTGTACCTTTCCAAGTGGGCCGCTGGGCTGGACTCGCCCGAGATTGCGGAACTCTTCCACCGCATCTCTGAGCACGAGTGGCAACACCTCGGAACCTTCATGGATAGGATAATCGAGCTGGGAGGCACACCTATCACCCGGACCTCCGATTTCGAAACGCTTTCCTATACCACCTATATGGAGCCGCCTAAGGAAAGGACTGCCCTCAAGAAGATGGTCGAGGACAGCCTGGTTGGCGAGAGGAAGGCCATCGAGTTCTACCAGGAACTGGCCGAATACTGTAGAGACTCCGACCCCGTTACCTATCTCATGGCTCTAGAGGCTCTGGCAGACGAGGTCAAAGACGAGGAAGATCTGGAGAACCTCCTGTAGCGAGTCGTCGGGGGGACTTTCCGCAGAAGCCTTCTCATACAGAATGCTTAATATATAACGCTGTTATGAATCTCATCAAGGAAGTGACATGCCGCTCAAGCTAGATATCGTTGACCTTCACGCAGGCGTAGAGGGCAAGGAGATTCTTAAGGGCATAAGCCTCTCCGTCCCCCAGGGGGAGATCCACGCCCTCATGGGTCCTAACGGATCAGGCAAGTCCACCCTCTCCTATGTTCTCCTGGGCCACCCCAAGTACGAGGTGTACAGTGGGGAGGTGCTGCTGAACGGAGAAGACCTGCTCGAGATGGAGACGGACGAGAGGGCCCGAAAGGGACTCTTCCTGGGGTTCCAGTACCCGCTGGAGATCCCCGGGGTAAGGTTGTCGCGCTTCCTGGAAACCTCCCTCGGCCATCTCAGGCCCGACCTGTTGGATGGCCAGGACTTCCAAGGCCTCCTGAGGGAAAAGAGCCAGATGCTTAGCATCGAGGAGAGCTTCCTGGAGAGGTCGGTCAACCAGGGCTTCTCTGGAGGAGAGAAGAAGCGGGCGGAGGTACTACAGCTGGCTCTCTTCGAGCCCAAGCTGGCCGTCATGGATGAGACGGACTCAGGCCTAGACATCGACTCCCTTCAGGTCGTATCCTCTGCCATCAACGCGGTGGCCGAGAAGGGTACTGGCATCCTCCTGGTCACCCACTACCAGAGGATATTGAGGTACATAATCCCCCACACGGTTCACGTCCTCATAGATGGCCGCATAGCGAGGTCTGGCGGCGAGGAGCTCGCTTCCGAGCTTGAGGAAAGAGGCTACGAATGGGTGAGGAAGGTTAAAGGATGAGCGAGGCCCTCCCCCTGTCCCGTGGTCGGGCGGGTCAAAACCGATGGCCTCGCCCCCACGCGAGAGAGGAGTAGAGATGGTGGGTAAGACGAAGGAAGGCGGCCACTTCGACGTGGAGAAGATACGGAAGGACTTTCCCCTCCTGAGCCGGAGGGTTCATGGCAAGCCCCTAACCTACCTAGATAACGCGGCCACGTCCCAGAAGCCAGTCCAGGTCATCGACAAAGTCAAGGAGTACCTCAGTTCCTACGCGTCCAACGTCCACAGGGCCATATATCAGATCGGGGAGCAGGCCACCGAGGAGTTCGAGGAGGCTAGAGAGAGAGTCCTCCAGATGATCCACGCCAGCAGCCCCAAGGAGATGGTCTACACCAGCGGGACAACGGAGGGCATCAACGCGGTAGCCTATGGCTGGGGCCTCAAGGGGCACTTGAAGGAGGGCGACGAGATAGTCACGACGGTGATGGAGCACCACTCCAACACCATCCCTTGGTACTTCCTGAAGGATCTGCTGGGGGTCGTCATCAAGTGGGTCGACATAGACGACGACGGGACCCTGAGGATGGAGCAGTATGACGAGCTGATCACTCAGAGGACGAAGCTGGTCACCGTCGCCCACTGCTCCAACGTCCTGGGGACCATCAACCCGGTGAAGGAGATCGCGAAGAGGGCCCATGAGGTGGGCGCCCTCTGCCTCTTGGACGCCGCTCAGTCCGTGCCCCACATGCCCGTCGACGTCAAGGAGCTGGACTGCGACTTCCTCGCCTTCTCGGGCCACAAAATGGTGGGGCCCACGGGCATTGGCGGCCTGTACGGTAAGGAGGAGGTTTTGGAGGAGATGGAGCCCTTCCTAGGCGGGGGAGAGATGATCCGGGAGGTTCACCTGGGCTGGGCGCGCTGGAACGAGCTGCCCTGGAAGTTCGAGGCCGGAACGCCCAACGTGATGGGCGCCATCGGCCTGGGCTCAGCGGCTGACTACCTCTTGAAGCTGGGAATGAAGAGGGTGAGGGAGCATGAGATAGCCCTGACCGACTATGCCATGAAGAGGCTCAGGGAGATTCCCGGAATCCGGATCTTCGGGCCGCCGGTGGCCGACCACCGAGGCGGCGTGGTATCCTTCGTCCTAGAAGGCGTCCACCCCCACGATATCGCCTCCATCCTCGATGCCGAGGGCATCGCCATCAGGGCGGGTCACCACTGCGCCCAGCCCCTCATGGAGCGACTCGATGTTCCCGCCACCACGAGAGCCAGCTTCTACATCTACAACATGGAGGAGGAGGTCGACCGCCTGGTCGAGGGCCTGCAGAAGGTGAGGGAGGTTTTTGGCCTTTGAGCTACGAGATGTACCAGGAGGCCATTCTGGATCACTATCGCAATCCGCGGAACTACGGGGAGCTGAAGGACGCCGACATATCCGCCAGCGGAGACAACCCCCTCTGTGGCGACGAGATCGCCATCTACCTGAAGCTCAACAAGGAGAACGCGGTTGAGGAGGTGAAGTTTCAGGGCAAGGGGTGCGCCATAAGCCAGGCCTCCGCCTCCATGCTAACGGTCCTCCTGAAGGGTAAGACCCTAGAGGAGGTCCTGAAGATTGACAAGGAGAGGATTCTCAAGACTCTGGGCATCCCCATCAGCCCCGTGAGGCTCAAATGCGCCCTCCTTCCCCTAGAGGTCCTGAAGGTCGGGCTTCGGACCGCCGGGCACGGAGAGGTGTAGATGCAGGAGAGCTTCGTAGGGACGGCCCGCGGCAGGATAGAGGCGAGAGACCTCTCTAAGCTCATCGGTAACACCCCCATGCTCAGGCTGAACGATGAGCTCTGGGGGCTCGAGGGAGTCGACATTCACGCCAAGGCGGAGTGGTTCAACCCCGGAGGGAGCGTCAAGGACAGGCCCGTGCTGTGGATGATACGGGACGCCGTGGAGCGGGGGCAACTCAGCGAGGACATGACCCTGCTGGACGCAACCTCAGGCAACACGGGCATAGCCATCGCGATGCTGGGTGCCGCGATGGGATTCAAGACGAAGCTCGTGATTCCGGCCAACGCCAGCCAGGAGAGGCAGTCCATCTTGCGGTCCTACGGCGCCGAATTGGTCCTCACGGACCCCTTGGGCGGCACCGATGTGGCCCAGAGGGTGGCAGAGAAGATCCGCCGATCTGACCCGGAGGGCACCTTCTACCTCGACCAGTATAACAATCCAGCGAACTGGAGGGCCCACTACGAGGGCACCGCCGAGGAGATCCTCCGGCAGATGGATGGAGAGATCACCCACTTCGTGGCCGGCGTGGGGACCAGCGGCACCCTGGTGGGAATCGGGCGTCGCCTGAAGGAGTACGACCCGTCCATCCGTGTGGTGGGGGTGCAGCCTGCCACCCCTCTCCACGGAATCGAGGGGCTGAAGCACATGGAGAGTTCCCTGAGGCCAGGGATCTTCGACTCCTCGGTCCAGGACATGGAGTACACGGTGGAGACGGAGGAGGCCCAGGAGTACGCCAAGCTTCTGGCCAAGCGGGAGGGGTTCTTGGTGGGCACCTCCTCGGGAGCGGCCCTTGTGGCCTGTCTGCGCCTTGCGGAGGAAATGACGGAAGGCAGGATAGTGACCATCTTCCCCGACAAGGGTGAGAGATACCTCAGCGAAAGCTACTGGGAGGAGGAGTGAGGTGCTGGAGATTTCCGGGGCCTTGATGAGAAAGCTCGAGGCTCACGCCCTGGAGGGGTATCCCTCGGAGGTCTGTGGCTTCCTCTTGGGCACCGACGGCGATGTCAGGCGCGTCCAAGGCGTCAGGCCGGGAGCCAACCTTCTGGCCGAAAGCACCTACGATCGCTACCTAATCGACCCGAAGGATACTCTGAGGGCCGACGGCGATGCCCGGGAGAGAGGACTCGAAATCCTGGGCTTCTATCACTCTCACCCAGATCATCCGGCCGCCCCCTCCGTCTACGACGTGGAGAGGGCATGGCCCTGGTACTCCTACTTAATTCTCGCCACCTCGTCCGGCGGCGTCCACGCTGTAAGGGCCTGGCGGCTAAGGGACGAGGAGATGGCCGAGGAGCCATTGACTGTCACGGATGGTGAAGCGGAGGGAAGTGTGTGAAATGAGCAGACCGAAGGTAACTGTGCAGATTCCGACGCCCCTGAGGCAGTACGCGGAGAACAGGGATTCCCTCGAAGTTGAGGGGGAGACCATTCACGACGTCCTCGAAGCCCTCATCCAGAGGTACCACCCTCTGGAAAAGTACCTCATGACCGAGGATGGCAAGCTCAGGAACTTTGTAAACGTCTACGTGAACGAGGAGGACGTCCGCTACCTGAAAGGAGAAAAGACATCTGTCGAGGACGGAGACGCCGTGATCATAGTTCCCAGCGTCGCCGGCGGGTCCCTGCCTAACCCCATGATGGGGAGGCTACTCCCGATGCAGGGTGAACTCAGCCAGGAGGAGATCAAGAGGTACAGTCGGCACCTGATCCTCCCTGAGGTCGGCCTAGAGGGTCAGAAGAGGTTGAAGAGTTCCAGCGCCCTCATCGTCGGTGTCGGAGGCCTCGGGGCGCCCCTGGGGATGTATCTGACGGCGGCTGGCGTGGGCCGCATCGGACTCGTAGACTTCGACGTGGTGGAGGAAAGTAACCTCCAGAGGCAGGTACTCTTCGATACCTACAGCCTGACGAGGCCCAAGTTGGACGTCGCAAGTGAGAGGCTCGAGGCCCTCAACCCTGGCGTCAATGTGGAGACTCATGAGGCCAGACTGACCTCCGACAACGCCATGCAGATCCTCTCAGATTACGACGTGGTGGTTGATGGAACTGACAACTTCCCTACCCGCTATCTGGTCAACGACGCCTCCGTGCTGCTGGGGAAGCCCAATGTATACGGCAGCATCTTCCGCTTCGAGGGTCAGGTCTCCGTCTTCGACGCCAGCCGGGGTCCTTGCTACCGATGCCTCTACCCGGAGCCTCCGCCACCGGGTCTGGTACCAAGCTGCGCTGAGGGAGGCGTCCTAGGGGTCCTGCCCGGAGTGGTCGGCAGCCTACAAGCCACGGAGGCTTTGAAGGCACTCCTGGGCAAGGGAGATCTCCTCATAGGCCGCTTGCTCCTCTACGACGCCCTCAAGACGGAGTTCCGAGAACTCAAGCTCAGGAAGGATCCTGGATGTCCGCTGTGCGGTGAGAACGCGACCATTACGGAACTCATCGACTACGAGGAGTTCTGCGGACTCACAGAAGAAACAAGCATCTCATCAGAGTTTCAGATGGGCGCCGAGAAGACAGCGCAACTGCTGGAACGTGGGGAAATCGCCCTGCTCGATGTGAGGGAACCAGTAGAGTGGCAGATATGCCGGATAGAGGGCGCGACCCTCATGCCCGTGGGAGAGGTACCCTACCGAGTCGGGGAACTCAGCACCGCCGACAACATCGTCGTGTATTGCCACACGGGGGCCCGTAGCGCTCGCATCACCCATTTCCTCCGGGACTTGGGCTTCGAGAAGGTCTGGAACCTGGAGGGAGGCATCGACGCCTGGGCGGAGAAGGTGAATCCCTCTCTTCCCCGCTATTGAGGCCTGGCGGTGTAACACGTCACCGAGCTGATGTGACATTGGCAAAACGTCTACTCTTCGTCTGCGTGGGAAACAGCTTCCGGAGTCAGATGGCTGAAGGCTTCGCCAGGGTCCTGGCTCCCAGAGGCATCCTCGTGAAGAGCGGCGGCCTGAAGCCTAACTCAGAACTGGACCCGATGGCAGCGCAGCTAATGGCCGAACGGGGCATCGACATCTCTCGCCACGTCCCCAAGGAGGTGGACCTGGCCTTCGCCAGGAGGGCGGACAGGATCGTAGTCATGGGCTGCGACCCGGAGGAGGCCTGTCCGGTGGAGGTCTTGGACAGGGTGGAGGACTGGAGACTACAGGATCCCAAAGGAATGGAAACCGATGAGGCCCAGCAGGTCAGAGATGAGATTGAGAAACGAGTGAGAAAGCTCATGGTGGGCTTGTAGTAGCCCGGAATCACCCTAACCTCACTAGGGGGAAATCGTCAAGCTCTCGAACGACTCGGAAGCCGTTTCTCAAGTACAGCTCAACAGGCCCGGACGGGTTATTCTCAGAGCCTCTCCTGGGCAGCGCCTCAACCCTCTCGAAGCCCCTAGAGCGCAACTCTGCGATGGCGGTTCGCAGGAGCTTGGTCCCAACCCCCTTGCCCCGGTTCTCCTTGTCGCTGATGTATAGGCACGAGATGAAGACGGAGTCCTCGCTAGGTGGTCCCGAGGGGTACTCCTTGAACCTGTCCCCGTAGTAGGCAGGTGGAGCATACTGAATGAAACCCACGCTTCTGTCATCGACACTTGCCCTGAGACCGCAGTTTCCGAAACTATTCAGAACGTGCGATATCCAGTCGCTCTTCAACCCGACATCCCGAGCGCCTCTGTCAAACTCCTCCGGATACTCCCAGTAGATGCACTCAGAGCAGCTGCCTATCCCTTCGAAGGACTCGGGGATACTATCGAGGTCTACGAACCTCTCGATTTCAAGGACCGTCGCATCCCCGCCAGACGGTGCTTTCGAAATACGCCGGTTTGGCATTGTTAGATCCACCGTGTAGCTCTGAGGTTCATGTGTCTGCTAATCCCCCACATAATCGGGAATGACTCTCTTACGGCCCGCTCTTCCGCAGCAAGTTCTTGGTCCAGTTCCTCCCAGAATCCCCAGGCCTTCGCACCGACGGAGTGATGGTCTTCACCGAGTTCTGGGTAGAGCCTGCCGATATCGTGCAGCAGAATGCTGGCCAGAACACGCTTCATTTCCGCGCCTTCTTCCTCACCTATTGTGATGCCCCTCCCCAGGTCCCGGAGTATGTGGTTCCAGTTGTGATGCACTAGCCTTCGCTCTAGGAAATCCTCCTTCACCCGCGCATGTAGCGCGTTCAGCGCAGGGGAATGAGAAAGGTATTCGTCAAGCTTCATACTTCTCCCGTCCTACTACCCAATGGAATCTGAACCTGAGTAAGTAAAGCTTTATTCCGCCCCATCTACTGCGATGTCATGCCTCAATGTCCATCAATGCAGTCCTTTTCGACCTGCACGAGACTCTCGTTACCACAGAAGTCTCAGTTAGTGATGAGGAAATCTCGATGTACCTGAGTGGGAGAGGCTACGAGGTCTCTCCACAGCAGCTGAAGGCCGCGTGGATGTTCACCTCCTTCGTTGATTACCCGAAACACGGGTACAAGGATTGGCGGACGTACCTCAAGAGCGCGCTGGAGCGACTGGACGTAGAGGTGGACGGGCAGACTATGGACGGGCTGGTCCAGTTGATGGAGCGATGCGGGCTCAGACTTTACTCAGATGCAGAGGAGGCGGTGAAGAGGGCCAAGGAGCAAGGCCTGAAGACTGCCGTAGTCACGACCATTGCGCGGTTCAAGTTCCAGCACGCGTTACAGCCGCTTGAGGAACATCTCGACTACATCATGACCGGCTATGAAGCAGGATGCGACAAGTCCGATCCGAGGATGTACAAGCGCCTGCTGGAGATCCTCAATCTCAAGGCCGAAGAGACGGTGATTGTAGGCGACGACATGGGTTTGGACGTTCTGCTCCCCAAGAAGCTTGGCTTAAACGCCATCCTCCTAGATAGGGGTGGTAAACAACAGACCGCCACTGAACCGGACGCAATCGCGAGGAGTCTCACGGAAGCCATGGACCTAATACAGGACCTATGGCCTGCGTGATAGACTGACGATAACCCTGGGCCGGGTTAGCCACAAGTCATCGCGAGTGCCCCTTGCGGTTGAGGCCCTACTTGACCCCGTCAACCTCAACGCAAATATGACCGGCTCGCCTTGGTTAAAGGGGGGTTTGGACATGAGCAGGGGATACATGGGGCGAGTCACAGACCGGGACATCGAGATGGTTAACCTCATAATCGAGGAACCAGGCCTTTCCTTAGATGAAATGGGCGCTAGACTCGGGGTAACGAAACAGGCTGTTGCTGAGAGAAAGAATAGGCTAGAAGAGGTCGGGCTGACGAAGAGATTCTACTTCTGGAACATAGCGCCAAGGTTCGAGAGCACCAAACGAGTCTCCATCAAGGTCGCGAAGGGCTCCGGCATTGCTAATCGCACACTGCGCATCCTTGATCATCATAACCCCGTTGTCGTTCTCTTCAGAACAGACCCTGAGGATTTCTTCGAGGGGGAAGCTTCCTCCCTAACGGAGACCGTCAGTGGCATCGAGGCCACAGTGGTTCTCAACAACGCAAAAGAAGAGAAGGAACTGACTTCTGATCTAGCGAGAGTCGGCGTAACGGAGTTTACCATTGAGCCCGTTCTGTTTGTCAGACTACTCGGAGAGAAGGGCGAATTGACCTTGAGGACGCCAAGAGAGGTGGAGCGCACTGCGCAAAGTATCGCCCAAGAGCTCTCATCCGAGGCATCGATTCAAGCCGTGCTGTGGGAGAGGCCTGAGCAACCCATAGACCAGTTTGACCTGCTGATAATTCGGGACGAGAGATTCCAGACAGAGTTTGACAGCTACGAGAGAAGGGTTGAGCGGAGTCTCGTGGACTACCACTTCACGAACCTTCGGGATTTCCTCAGATCTACTGACCCGTGGCTAGAAGACATGGAGGTCCTCTACGCCCGAGATGGGACCGTGAGGGGAAGAGTACAACGAAAGATCCGGAGTCTGAGAGAGGTTCATGGGGATCCACAGACTGTCTCGGAGGACTAGTGGATAGCTTTCGATGGCTCCCAAAGCACTTATGACGTGCCCATAATTGGTCCCCGTGTCCGCTGGCAGACATCTCGTGGAACAGATCACAGAATCTTCCCGAGCTGAGGAGTTGTGGTGGCAGTTCTCGATGGTAGAGGGCCGCTTCGAGACGTGGTTCCCCTGGACCTCTCTAGGCGAGTATGAGGCCTGGAAGTCCCACCTCGAGCGAGGCGTGGGATCCTTCTGGACCTGTGAAGGGGAGAGACTAGCCCTGCTGTGTACATACCGGAACCGGCAGCCGGTGGGAATCGTCAGGGTTCTGAAGGTTCCCATATTCCCTTGGGACCGGCGATATTGGGGTGAGGGCGACTCAAGGGCGGAGATACAGGACCTGATCTGCAGTGAGGATGAAGAGGGAAGGAAGGATCTTCTGGAGGCTGCTATCAGGGTATCGGAGGAGGCGGGCCTCGGCGCGATTGGCGCCTCAGGCTGGAGGGAGAACCAGTGCGAGGCCTTTCAGAAACTCGGATTCAAGACGATAGCCCGCTCGATCCTCCTCGGCTGGCGAACCTCCTGTGGTCCCGGTAAATCCAATGACCGAGTCAAGGTGGGCTTCGTCAAGCCTGGCGAGGAGGGCCAGGTGCAGGGGGTCTTCTCGGCGAACTGGGGCATGAAAGTGACTGTCGTTCCCTACATGGAGTTCCAGCAGCCACTCGTCGCCCTCATCGGTAACCAACCCGTGGGAACGGTGTTGCTAAACGAGCACTCCCGCAACCTAGACTTGGGGGTTCAGGTCTTGAAGGAATATCGACGAACATACGTGGGCAGTGAGCTGGTCAAGGCAGCCATCACGTACTATCGCGAACAGGGCTTCTCGCACATGTACGTCATCCGAAGCTTGCCCCCAAGCGGGTTGAGGGCATCGGATGAGGTGGCAATACAGTTCTATGAGGACACAGGCGCAAAGATGTTGAGGGAGTACACCTGTTTCCGACTGTCGCCTCGAGAGGACTCGTAAGCACCCAGATTGAGGCAGGCCTCGTACACAACGTCTCACCCTTTTGGTCAACTAGCCCGACGTGAATCTTTTAATCTCTTCTGGTGCTATTGTCACACGGGGTTCACCCTTGTCGGAGGAGCTCGATGAAGTGGTCAACATCTGCAAGAACTTCGTCCGAAGCATGTACGAGACTGAGGAAGCGGTCTCCAAGATGGATGATGTTCTCACGGTCGAGGAGATGAAGGAGGCCCTAGGGGAGGTCTTGGCGTGGATTCAGGAGACGGACGAGATTCCCGAGAACTCCTTTACCAGGGAGATTGCCAGGGAGATCATCGGCCAGCTCTCTGGCATTATCGTCCTCAAGGACTATGAGGGATCCGCCGACTACTACATTGGCTAGAGGGCTACGTAATCAGCTGTTCTCGGGTCTGGACCTTAGCCGCTGACTCGAGACAATCCCCCTGCCCCCCCATTCAGAGCTTACAGCCGGCCGTCGCTCCTCCTGCGGCCCTAAACGGCGCCTGAGGGGAAAAGCTTGAAGCGTGCCGTGAACGTCAGTATGTACAGTATGGGGCCCGTCGTCTGCCCACCGATCAAGAGGCGAAACCTGGCCATTCTCCTTCAAAAGTTAGACACTTTCTCGAGTCCAAGAGCTGAGCTGGAGCAGTACCAAACCCCCGCTGAGGTGGCGGCTCACGTGCTCTTCAAGGCCTACGGCATGAGGGACATCGAGGGAAGGATTGTTGCAGACCTGGGTTGCGGCAACGGCATTTTCGCCATTGGTGCGGCTAGACTAGGAGCCAAGAAAGTCATCGCCATCGACGCGGATCCTGAGGCCGTGGAGGTTGCCCGGAGGAATGCGTCCTCCTTCGGCATGACGGTTGAGATTCACACCATGGATGTGCAGGACTTTCACCAAAAGGTGGACGCAGTCTTCATGAACCCTCCCTTCGGCGGACAGCGAAAGCATGCGGATCGCCCGTTCCTTGAGGCCGCCCTACGCTGCTCTCAGGTAGCCTACAGCTTCCACAACGCAGAGACTCGAACCTTCGTGAAGAGAATGGTAGAGGATATCGGGGGAGAGGTCGAACTACTAACAACATATAAGTTCCCCTTGCATCATGCGCATCCCTATCACAGAAAGGATGTACAGGATGTCGACGTTGACCTCTATAGGATAGTCAGGAGGGATTGATGACGGGCAAGGTTGTATTTCCCGGCGAAATGGTAGCCGTGAGTGAAGAGTATATCCCCGGTGATGGGACGTACGAGCATGAGGGCGACATCTACGCCGCACAGATTGGAGAGCTGGACCTCGATCCCCAAGACAAGGTGGCCAGGGTAAGGGGCTTCAACCCCCCGCTGGAGCTCAAGGTGGGGGATGTCGTTCTTGCCTCTGTGGAGAGCATTAAGCCCACCATGGCAGTTGTCCAGGTCCAGGCCGTTGAAGGAGTTGAGAGGGGCGTGACGGGGGAGACGGAGGGGACGATCCACATCTCCAAGGTCTCCGACTCCTACACGGAGGATCTCAAGAAGGCCCTCAGGCTAGGCGACCTCATCCGGGCCAGCGTGATACAGGTGAAGCCCTCTCTGCAGTTGGCCACCAGCGAGCCTCCCCTGGGAGTGGTCCGGGGCCTCTGCACCCGATGCCGTTCGACCCTAGTCAAGAAGGGCAGAAGTCTGTACTGCGAGCGCTGCGAGAGGTCTGAACCTAGGAAGGTGGCCACCGTTTACGACGCCCTGACAAGCTGGGGAAAGGGTTAAGAAAACCGATAGTATAGTTCAACAGGAGGAGGCAGCATGGCCGGTACCAGCGAGGAGCTGCATCTGGAGGTTCAGAGACTAAGGGAAGAGATTGCACAGCTGCGAGATATGGTGACTACCCTTTTCAGCGTCGTCTTCGAGGAGATGGGGGACGAAGGCCTGGAGGCACTGCCCTCCAGGGAGAACGACTTCTCTATGTACAACTGAAGTTCATGAGGGATGCCCTCTCCCTGGTCCGCCAACACGAGGAGTGGCGGCTCGGACGCTGCATCAACCTCATACCCTCGGAGAACGTCACCAGCCCCCAGGTCAGGGCGTTGCTGGCAAGCGACCTGGGCCACAGGTACAGCCTGCCCGTTCATGATGAAATACACGGCAGCTACGTAGAGAACGCCTACCAGGGAACCCGCTACTTGGATGAGGTGGAGGCCCTGGGAGAGGAGGTGGCTCGGAAGCTCTTCAAGGCCGGCTACGCCACGCTGAAACCCCTCTCAGGACACGTGAGCGGCTTCATCACCCTCATCTCCACGTGCAGCCGCGGCGACGAAATCCTGGTAATCAGCCCCGAGGATGGAGGCTATGACGGCTACGGTCCCGAATACATGCCGAAGCTCCTGGGACTGCGGGTGCAGTACCTCCCCTTCGACCGGAAGAGTTGGAATCTGCGAGGGGAGGACGCTTGCGGGATGATTGAGGAAGTGAGGCCACGCCTCGTGATTCTGGGAGCCAGCCTATTCCTTTTCCCCTATGATATCTCGCCCTTGCACCGGACCTGTGAATCCGTGGACGCCCTCCTCGCGTACGACGCATCCCATGTGATGGGACTCATAGCCGGCGGCGAGTTTCAGAGACCGCTAGAGGAGGGCGTTGATTTGCTTCTGGGCAGCACTCACAAGAGCCTCTTCGGACCCCAGGGCGGCATCATCGCGGCCAAAGAGGAACTAGGGGACAGGATCGAGGACAGCATCACCTGGAGAGCCCTGGACAATGCCCACTGGAACAGAATCGCTGCCTTGACCCAGGCTCTCTTTGAGGCTCGTGAGTTCGGGGAAGCCTATGCAAGGGCCGTGGTCAGGAATGCCAGGAGGCTCGCTCGAGAACTGGATAAGAGGGGCGTCTCGGTAGGCTTCGGCAGGGAAGGCTACACCAGATCTCCTCAACTCCTGCTAGATGCCAAGGGCGTCCGCGAGGCAATCGGGCTGACCTTGCCAGAGCTGGCCCAGAGCTTGGAGAGAAGCAATATCATCGTGGACGCCGTGGGGCGTCTGGGGACCAACGAGGTCACCCGGATGGGGGCGCGGGAGGAGGATATGGCGGAGATCGCCGAGTACATCCTGAGATCAGCCAGGGGCGAGAACCTCTCGGAGGACGTGGGCCAGTTCACCCGAGGACTCAGCCTCAGCTATGCCCCTGAAGACGTGTCGCCGAAGATGGGCTGAATGGACGATCAGGAGAGGTATAGCAGACAGGTGCTCCTGCCCTTCGTGGGGCCTCACGGTCAGGAGAGGCTTTCTAGGGCTTCGGTAGCGGTGGTGGGCCTCGGGGCCCTGGGTTGCATCTCCTCGGACCTCCTCACGAGAGCGGGGGTCGGATCCCTGCACCTGGTGGATCGGGACCTCGTTGAACTCAACAACCTTCAGAGGCAGACCCTGTATGAGGAGGCAGACGTGGAGAAACCGAAGGCCACGGTGGCGCAGGAAAAGCTGCGGCGCGTGAACTCCGAGATCGACATCCACGCATACGTCAAGGACGTCAGCTACAGAACGGTCAGGCCCATCCTGGGGGGTGTTGAGCTGGTGATGGACGGTACCGACAATCTTGAGACGCGGTATCTCCTCAACGAGGCTTGCCTCAGGCTTCGCATCCCCTTCGTTTACGGGGCGGCCATAGGAAGCGATGGGCTAACAGGCACCCTCTGGCCACCGGAGACTCCTTGCTTCAGATGCCTCTTCCCTACTCCGCCTACGCCCGGCTCCCTTCCCACCTGCGAGACGGCTGGAATCATGAACGCCACAGCCTCGATGGTGGGTTCCCTTCAGGCCTCCCAGGCTCTCCGATTTCTGCTCAGGGGGGAAGCGGAGGGCAATCTCCATGTCGTCAGGGGCTGGGAACCAGCAGTAGAGAGAGTAGTCGTTCGCCCCCGGGAGGGATGCCCCGCGTGCGTCGAAGGCAGGTTTGAATTCCTTGAGGCAGGGAGGACGAAAGTCGTCACGCAGCTCTGTGGAAGGGATGCGGTTTCTGTGGACCCTCTGCTGGATGAGGAAATGCCGCTTGCGGAGATAGCTCAGCGGCTCTCTAAGGCGGGGGAGGTCAGGCTCACGTCCCACGTACTCCTCTTCGAGGCTCCGCCGTTCAGCTTGACTATCTTCCCCGATGGCCGTGCCTTGATCAAGGGGACAGACAGCCAGGAGAAGGCCATCTCCCTCTATGCGCGGTACATCGGCCTCTAGGCATGCACGATGAACAGGTTATAAGAGCTGCGAGGTCGCTACGGATGAGGGTGACGCTAGAAAGGGGTGTCCTGCTCCTGAGTGGAGGCATCGACAGCCCGGTGGCAGGCCACCTTATGGCCCAAGCCGGCGTGGATGTAGTCGCCTTACACTTCTCCCTAGAGCCTTTCACGGACAGCGCCCCGGAAGAGAAGGCGAGGAGGATTGCGGAGTTACTCGCTCTTCAGGGGCTCTACATCTGCGATATCGGCGATGCGCTGGCCGAGATCGCCAGGAACTGCCGACATCGCTACTACTTCGTCCTCTCCAAGAGGCTGATGTACAGAATCGCCGAGACGCTCGCGAGGGACGAGGGGGCTGGATTCATCATTACGGGAGAGAGCCTGGGCCAGGTGTCCAGCCAGACCCTTTGGAACTTGAGGGCCATCGATGCCTCCGTCGAGATCCCCGTCGCAAGGCCCCTAATCGGCTGGGACAAGGTTGAGATCACGGAGGCGGCCCGGAGCATCGGGACCTACGACATCTCCAAGGGCCCGGAGGTGTGTGACGTCCTGGGACCTTCGCATCCTGCGACTCAGGCCAAGCTGGACGTGGTCGAGTCCGAGGAGAGCAAGCTGAAGTACGAGGACCTATTTGGCAAGTCGGTGGAGACCCTGAGGCTTGTCTACCCACATACAGCGGAACCGGCCGTATCGGGAGCGAGGTGAGGAGCCCCCCCGTGGAAGGTGAGGAATGAGATACTTCATGATGAGACCCTGCAGGACGGCCGCGGCCTACTTCGCTACCCTGAGGAAGCCCATGACCCTCGATCTGGAGGAGAGCAGGCGATCCCTCGAGGAGAAGGGGTATCGGATCACTGATTGCGGGGTCCTCCTGATAATCCATGACGATCCAGAGCGGACCCTCTATAAGAGCGGTAGAATACTGGTGAAGGCGTCGGAGGAGAACGTGGCTCGCCCCGCCGTGGAGGAGATATACGATATCCTCGGAATCATCCGGAGACTGGCGGGCTGAGACCAGTGGAGTGAGTGGATTTGAGACTGGTGCTGGATACCTCGGCGATTCTCTCCGGCATGGACTTCGGCGGAGAGGTCTACCTTCCCTCCAGCGTCTTGCAGGAGGCCAGAGAGGGGGAAGTGGACCCGCGCTTGGAGTCCCTTCTAGAGGCGCGGGCGAGGGTGTTGGAGCCCAGGGCGACCGAGTTGGAGAGAGTACGGGAGGTCTGTAGGGAGACTGGCGACGAGAAGAGGCTGTCACAGACTGATAGGGACGTCCTGGCCCTCGCCCTGCAGCTGGATGCCATCCTCATCACGGATGACTACTCCATCCAGAACGTGGCCAGCAGGCTCGGAATTGAGTATCGTCCCGCCGTCTTGCCTGGAATCCGCGAGGAGGTGGGATGGGTCTTCCGGTGTAAGGGCTGCGGCAGATATTGGCGGGAAGAGCTGGACCGCTGCCCTGTCTGTGGGTCGGGCGTGAGGCGGTATCGTCCCAGGCGCTAGCGCCCGTACCGCCGCTGTCTCATCTGGAAGGAGCGAATAGCCCTGAGGAAGTCTATCTTCCTGAACCCAGGCCAATACACGTCCACGAAGTAGAGCTCGCTGTAAGCCAGTTGCCAGAGGAGGAAGTTGCTTATCCTCTCCTCGCCGGAGGTCCTGAGAACGAGATCGGGGTCCGGGAGATCCCCGGTGTAGAGCTGCTTCGAGAAGAAGGTCTCGTCGATCTCTTCCAGTCGAATCTTACCTGACTGAGCGTCCTCCACCACCCGCCGAATGGCGTCCACGATTTCCTCCCGACCGCCGTAGGCGACGCCCAGGTTGAAGAAATACTCGTCGTAGTCTCGGGTCCTTGACTCCGCATAGTCGATAGCTTCCTGGACCTTCTCTGGGAGCAGGTGCCTCTGCCCCAGGACCTGAATCCTGATGTGACGCTTGTGTACCCTGTCATCATCTCCCGCCCTTCGGAAGTTCTCGGCGAAGAGGTTCATCAGGTCCTGGACCTCCGCGTCGTCCCTCTGGAGGTTCTCCGTCGAGAAGGCGTAAACGGTGAGGATGTGTATGCCCACATCGAGACACCACTCCAGCACCTCCTCCAGCTTCTCCTTCCCCTTCTCGTGACCATCTGCGGAACTCAGCCCGAGCTCCCGCGCGAAGCGGCGGTTACCGTCCATGATTATCGCCACGTGCCCGGGAATGGGTCCCTCGAGTATCTGCCTCAGAAGCTTCCTCTCATAGGCCTGGTAAGCTGCCTCCGAGATCAGTCGAGTGATTTCCGCCGCCATGGCTGAAAACCCATCCCGCCTTCGCCTATAAGCCCTTCTCTATCCGAGGTCGTGGCTGTCGCCCGGATTCAGGAGGATGACCTCACCTCTCGTCTTCCTCGAGACCTTCTCGCTGAACTCCTTGGGGTCCTGCCGGATGACATCGAAGGTGTTGTAGTGCATCGGAATGACCCTCTCGATGCCTAGGAGTTCTACCGCCTTGGTCGCCTCTCGTATGCCCATGGTGTAGAAGTCCCCGATGGGTAGCAGGGCCAACTCGGGCTCGTACAGCTCCCCTATCAGCCCCATGTCGCCGAACACCGCCGTGTCACCGGAGTGGTATACTCTGCTGCCGGAGTCTATGACGAATCCCGCGGGGTTACCGCCGGCGTCCACTCTGCCGTCCCCAACGAAGCAAGAGGAGTGGATAGCATTGGTCATGGTTATCTTCGTGTCACCAACCGTCGTGGACCCCCCAATGTTCATTCCGATGACGGAGGCCCCGGCAGCTTCGGCGGGAGTGGCGACCTCCAAGATGGCGACGATGGGGGCCTCGTTCCTCTTGGAAATCTCCACGGCATCCCCAAAGTGGTCCCTGTGGGCGTGGGTTATGCAGATGATATCGCACTCCACGTCCTCCGCCTTGAGGGCGGCCTTTGGGTTGCCAGTGAGGAATGGATCCACGAGAACTCGACTCCTCCCTTCGATGAGAAAGGCAGCATGCCCTAGCCAGGTGACTTTCATCCAACCACCAGGGGGATATCAGGGTGCACAACTTCATCCTTTCGACCCACCAGCGTTCTCAGGAGAGAATCGCCCCGCGTCATCTGGCCAGATAACCCTAAATAAAGGGGGCCTCTATTCAAAAGAAAGGAAAAGTCGAACATGGAGTACAGTACCTACAAGGAGCTCTACGACGCCCTTACTACAAAGGACGAGTTGGAGAGACTGAGTAACACCTCCGACCACGACGATGAGCTGCTGATGGTCATCTACACCCAGAGGGTCGTTAGGGGTGCCACGAAGCGATTCTACAAGGTCAAGCGCCACTCTAGGGGCCTTCATCATAAGTGGCGGCAAGGTACCACCATCACGCAACTGGCCGAGAAATACAGCTTTCCGCCAGTCCTCATGGCTTTGATAGTGCTTGAGGGGGAGAAGATCTCGAGGCGACAGTTTTGGAAGATGCTCAACAACTTGGATGAGGTGGATAGTGAGAGGCTAAGGCGGGAGCTGGAGGAGGCGTGTGAGAGGGATCTGATATACTCTCCACAAGGGACGGAGAGGCAGTACAGGAGAGGCGCCTGGGGTGAGGAGAGGCTGTGGGAATGGCTTCAGGCCAACGGCGTCCCCTTTAGGACGGAAACAGAACTCAGGACTCAGTTCGATAAGACGCCGGATGCCCTCCTCTCAGAGCCCCTGGAATACGACGGCGGAAAGGTCTTCTGGGTCGAGAGCAAGGCAACCTTCGGAGACCCGCTGGAGATTAAGAAGCACGCACGGCGACAGCTCAAGCCCTACGTGGACTTGTTTGGGAATGGTCTAGTGGTCTACTGGTTCGGATACGTGGACGACGTCGACCTCCCCCTGCCTGATGGTGTGTCCATCACCGACGGAGAGAACTTCACAGAGATTCGGTGAAACGTGGAAGACGCGGGTCTGCCTTGCCGAGATATACGCGCCCCCGATTCATGGATGAACGCATCTTCTCCGGCGCGGGGGAAGGAGGAGATATCTTGAAGTTTAGTTGCGGGATGACAGAGGCCGCCTGGTGGGCTCTAGAAGCCGGAATTAGGAGGCTCGCCACATGAAGAGGGAGGACCTGCTTAGCAAAGAGGTGGAGCACGTCGACATCAAGGCCTTCGACTCGACGCCGATGATTGAGGCTTTCGAGAAGATGGCCTTCCAGGCCAGGGCCCTCGCCAGGACGGCGAGGATATACGACGGCATGGTCTCCGACGACGACTGTACGATCATCCTCTGCCTGTCCGGTTCCCTCTTCAGTGCTGGCCTGAAGGGTATCGTCCATGACCTGGTCAGCCACAACCTGGTGGATGTCATCGTGGCGAGTGGGGCAATCATCGTGGACCAGGACTTCTTCGAGGCCCTGGGGGCTAGGCACTATCAGGGAACGTCCATGATTGACGATGAGATGCTCAGAAGGATGAGGATCGACCGGATCTACGACACCTTCATCGATGAGAATCAGCTACGGGCGTGCGATATGGCCGTGGCAGAGATTGCGAACGGTCTGTCCCCTAGACCCTACTCCTCCAGGGAGTTCATCATTGAGATGGGAAAGCACCTTGCCAAGAAGGGGAACGACATCCAGTCCGTCGTCTTGGAATGCTTCAAACAGGGCGTTCCCATCCTGGTGCCTGCCTTCTCTGACTCCAGCGCGGGCTTTGGGCTGGTGTACCATCAATCTCGCAGAAGCGATGAGCCGAAGGTGACCATAGATAGCGTGAAGGACTTCCTCGAGCTGACTAGAATCAAGACACTGGCTAAGGCGACAGGACTGGTCATGATCGGCGGCGGTGTGCCGAAGAACTTCGCGCAGGACGTAACCGTCGCCGCAGACGTCCTGGGGGAGGAAGTGGATATGCACAAGTACGCGGTTCAGATCACGGTGGCTGACGAGAGGGATGGCAGCCTGTCTGGCTCCTCCTTGTCAGAAGCCCACTCTTGGGGCAAGGTGGACCGCGAGCTCGCTCAGATGGTATTCTGTGAGGCGACCATAGCCCTCCCGCTGGTCGCTAGCTACGTTTACCATGCGGGCAACTGGAGGAACCGCCCCAGGAGGAACTACAACCAAGTTCTGGATGAGGCGATGTCATGATTCCAACGAAGGCGTTCTTCACCAAGGGCCTGGGCGTACACAAGGACAGGCTTTCGTCCTACGAGGCGGCCTTGAGAAAGGCGGGGATCGAGAAGTACAACATCGTCAACGTGTCCAGCATATTTCCTCCCGGCTGCAAGAAGCTGTCCAAGGAAGCGGGACTCTCACTGTTGAAGCCGGGTCAGATCATCCATTGTGTAATGGCAAAGATCCAGACGAATGAACCCGACAGGCTCGTATCAGCCGCGATAGGCCTTGCACTGCCTAAGGACAAAGAGGGGTACGGTTACCTCTCGGAGTACCATGCCTTTGGCGAGACGGCCAGGGTGTCTGGCGACTATGCCGAGGATCTGGCGGCGACGATGCTAGCCACTACCCTGGGAATAGAACTCGACCCGGAGATCGCGTGGGACGAGAGAAGACAACTCTATAGGGCGAGCGGGAGGATATTCAAGACGACGCAGGTGTGTCAAGCGGCCAAGGGGCATAAGGATGGCTTGTGGACCACGGCCATCGCCGCCGCCGTGTTCATAACGTGATTCATACGTAGGTGAGGAGGATCTGACGCCGGACGCCCTCGCCACGGCGACCGCATCGGCACCCAGACCCCGAGAATCTCGAAGGACCCTTTATAAGCGTGACGCAATATTGGTGACCCATTGGAGGATGAAGGCTACATCAGGGTCCGTCTCCCAAAGGCCAAGGACGGCGAGCTATTCGGGATAGCAGATCAGCTCCTAGGGGCCTCCCACATCAAGGTTATGTGTGCCGATGGCAAGGCCCGGATGGCTCGGATTCCAGGGAAGTTGAGGAAGAGGATGTGGATAAGGGAGGGGGATCTGGTTGTGGTGAAGCCTTGGGACTTTCAGGATGAGAAGGCCGACGTCGTCCACAGGTACACGAAGACGGAGGCCACATACCTCAGCAGAAAGGGAATGGTTCCTGAGAGCGTCGATGTCTTCTAGGCCGTGAGGAGGATGGACGAGAGGGCCCTCAGACTCCTCGAATCGAAGGTCGAGAGCTGGAGAATTCGAATCAAGGACGCGGAGGAGAGGAAGACCTACGACGAGGTCTTCGACCGGCGCACCCTCTTCACCCTTCAGAAGCTGATCAGTGACGGCACCCTAGAGACCATCGACTATCCCATCTCCACTGGCAAGGAGGGCAACATATTCCGGGCCACGAGTTCAGCGGGAGCGAGGGCCGTCAAAATCTATCGGACCTCGACCTCCACCTTCCACACCATATCGAGGTACATCGAGGGGGACCCGAGGTTCCCGCTTTCAGGAGGGAATAGGAGGAAGCTCATCTACGCCTGGGCCAACAAGGAGTTCAAGAACCTCATAAGGATGGCGGACCACGGGGTGCGCGTACCGAAGGCCCACAGGTGCTTCAGAAACGTCCTCGTCATGACCTATCTCGGCAGCGCCAGGGGTCCCGCCCCCGAGCTGAGGAGCGTCAACGTGGACGACCCCCATCGCCTCTTCGACCTCATCCTCGAGGACATGCGCCGCATCCGCCGATCCCAGCTCGTCCACGGAGACCTCAGCGAGTACAACATCCTCCTCTGGCTCAGGCTACCCTACATCATCGACGTGGGCCAATCCGTGACACTAGACCATCCCCACGCGGAGGAATGGTTCCACCGGGATATGCGAAACATGGCTCGGTACTTCGCAAAAATAGGCGTGAACGTGAGTCACGAGGAGCTGGTAAGGCTGGTGCGAGGTGGTTGACTTGCTTTACACCAGGATCTCCCGGAAGAGGCTGGGGGTCCTTATCGGGACCGAGGGACAGACGAAGAACACGCTGGAAGAGCTGACGGGAGTCAGGATATCCATCGATTCCTCCAGCGGTGAGGTCACCATCGATGAGAGCCCCTGCGAGGACCCCTCCATGGGGCTCAAGGCTAGGGACGTGGTGCAGGCCATAGGGCGGGGCTTCTCCGATGAGAAGGCTTTGGAGCTTCTGGAGGAGGACTGCTTCCTGCGGATATTCGACATCAAGGACTTCGCCCACAGCAGGAACAGGATCGTGGAGCTTAAGGGTCGGGTCATAGGAACCCGCGGGAAGACCAGGGGGCTCCTCGAAGAGTTGACGGGCTCGTCGGTCTCCGTGTACGGACATACCGTGGCAATCATCGGTAGCTCCCTACAGCTGGACGTGGCTAGTCGAGCGGTGGAGATGCTCTTGAAGGGGAGTGAGCACGCCACCGTCTATCGATACCTGGAGAGGATGAGGCCCCAGCTCAAGATTGAGGAAATGGGATTCTAAGCACCTCGGAAGGGTTTTCTATCGGTTCGCTCTATGAAGGCGGCCGGGAGAGCATGGTGAAGTATGTCTACAGCTTCCACCAAGGGGGAGGCAAGGGAAAGGAACTCCTAGGCGGCAAGGGCTTTGGCCTCTGTGAGATGACCAACCTCGGGCTGCCAGTACCTCCTGGTTTCACCATCACCACCGATGCCTCCGTCGAGTACGCTCGGACTGGTAAGCTTCCTAAGGGGTTGAAGGAGGAGATACTGGAGCATCTGAGGCTCCTGGAGGACCAAGTCGGCCGCAAGTTTGGCGATGCTGAGAAGCCCCTTCTCGTATCCGTCCGTTCGGGCGCCGCCGTCTCGATGCCTGGGATGATGGACACGGTCCTGAACCTGGGACTCCACGACGAGTCGGTGAAGGGACTAAGCGGAATGACGGGAGATGAGGCCTTCGCTTACAACTGCTACCGTCGCCTCCTCTCCATGTTTGGAGATACCGTCGTCGGCATCCGCCGAACCGAGTTCGAGAAGGAGCTGGAGAAGATCAAGGAGGCTGAAGGTGTCCAGTTCGACATCGAGCTAAGCGAGGGCGCCTGGTGGAACGTTGTAGAGTCCTTCAAACAGGTCTTCAAGAAGGGGAAGAAGGCCTTTCCACAGGATCCTCACGAGCAGCTGTGGCAAGCCATCGTTGGCGTATTCAAATCCTGGAACAGCGACAGGGCGGTGAAGTACCGGGAGGTCAACAACATTCCCCACGACATGGGGACAGCCGTCAACGTACAGATCATGGTCTTCGGGAACATGGGGGAGGACAGTGGGACGGGGGTCGCCTTCACCAGGGACCCTGCCACCGGGGCCAGTGAGCTGTACGGCGAGTATCTACTCAACGCCCAAGGCGAGGACGTAGTGGCCGGCATCAGAACGCCGAAGCCCATCGTACAGCTGAGGGATGAGCTGCCGAAGGTCTACGAGCAGCTTACGGAGACGGCGGAACTCCTAGAGAGGCACTTTAGAGACGTCCAGGACGTCGAGTTCACCATCGAGAAGGGCAAGTTCTACATGCTACAGACGAGAGCTGGCCAGAGAACCGCCGCTGCCTCGGTGAAGATTGCGGTGGACATGGTCGGCGAGGGGCTGATTGACGAGGAGGAGGCCGTCCAGCGAGTCACCGCCGAGCAGGTGGAGAGGCTCCTCCACAGGCAGATCGACCCGGAGAGCGAGGTGGAGACCCTGGCAAGGGGCCTCAACGCGTCACCGGGAGCGGCCGTAGGCGCCGTCGTCTTCGAGCCCAACGAGGCCGAGGAGCTGGCGGCATCAGGCCAGAAAGTCATCCTCGTTCGGACTGAAACCACCCCGGATGACATCCACGGGATCGTCGCCGCCGAGGGCGTCCTCACGAGCCGAGGTGGGCGGACCTCCCATGCCGCCATCGTAACGAGGGGAATGGGGAAGCCCTGCGTGGCAGGATGCGAGGCGATTCGCATCGACTACGAGGACCGTTCCTTCTCTGTGGACGGAACGGTGGTGCGGGAGGGGGACACCATCACCATCGATGGCACCACGGGCAATGTGGTCGTGGGCGAGGCGCCATTGGTGGAGCCCGAAATGACGGAGGACTTCGAGACCCTCCTGGAATGGGCGGACCGTGTGGCGAGGCTTGGGGTAAGGGCTAACGCTGATACCCCAGAGGACGCCCGAAGGGCCCGGGAGTTGGGCGCAAAGGGCATCGGGCTCTGCCGGACGGAGCACATGTTCATGGCTCACGATAGGCTGCCCCTGATGCAGAAGATGGTCATGGCGGCCAGTGACGAGGAGAGGCTGGAGGCCTTGGAGAAGCTGTTGCCCGTCCAGAAGCAGGACTTTGCAGACATACTCAGAGAGATGGAGGGCCTTCCCGTGACCATCCGGTTGCTGGACCCTCCCCTCCACGAGTTTCTACCTAGCCTTGAGGAGCTGTTGGTGGAGGTAACCGAGCTGAGACTCAAGGGTGGCGACCCCGAGACGCTCAATAGGAAGGAGGGTTTGCTGGACAGGGTAGAGGCCCTTCACGAGGTCAACCCCATGCTCGGGCTCCGGGGCTGCCGACTGGGCCTCCTCTACCCCGAGATCAACGAGATGCAGGTGCGGGCCATCATCGGAGGGGCCTGCCGTTTGAAGGCCCGAGGGGTGGAGGTCATCCCGGAGATCATGATACCTCTCGTGGGCCATCGAAATGAACTCGCTAAGGTGAGGGACCAGCTGGAGGGCGTCGCGAGGGAGGTGATGGAGGGCGAGGGGATCGACGTCGAGTACTCCTTTGGGACCATGATAGAGGTGCCCCGCGGGGCCATAACAGCCGACGAGATTGCGGAGGTGGCCGAGTTCTTCTCCTTCGGCACGAATGACCTGACCCAGACCGTGTATGGGTTCAGCAGGGACGACGCGGAGGGCAAGTTCCTGGCCCGCTACTTGGAGAAGGGCATCCTGGATGACAACCCCTTTGAGGTCCTGGACGAGAGAGGCGTAGGGGAGCTCATGAGAATCGCCGTGGAGAGGGGACGGAGGACCAGGGCCGACCTCAAGGTGGGCATCTGTGGGGAACACGGTGGGGAGCCCCGGAGCATCAGAGTCTGCCACCGGCTGAATCTGGACTACGTCTCCTGCTCTCCCTTCAGGGTCCCGGTGGCACGAATCGCCGCCGCCCATGCCTCGCTGGAGGAAAGGGGGAGGGTTGTGGAGGAGATTCGCTGATCGATATCCTTGCCCAGATTGGAGAGATCTCCGCCACCACCTTCTCCCTCCTCCTCCTCTTCGCNNAGGGAACCCTGGAGGATAGTGTTCAGGGCCTTCGTCTGGGGTGCCGTCATCGGCGTCTTGGTGGCGGTCGTCCTGAGCCTTGTCCTCGACGTAGTCCTGCGATTCATCCTGAGGGAGACGGCCAGGTTCCTTCAGCAGTACTACGTGAAACTCGCTGAGGTTCTTGAGGGCGATCTGAACGTGGGCTTCTTCGTGCTCGTGGTCTTGGTCGCCCCCTTCGCGGAGGAACTGGCGAAGGGCCTGGGAGTGTTCAGGGTGAGAGCCCACCTAAATGAGTTGGAGGACGGCATCGTCTATGGCGCCTCCGCAGGCCTGGGCTTTGCGGCCACGGAGAACCTCTTGTATGGAGCGGTGGCCTACGCGTTGGCCATATCGGAGGGTGCGGTGGCCAGGGACGCGCTGGGAGCCTCCCTCTCGGTCATCGGAGTGAGGAGCTTCTCCTCCGTACTCTTGCACGCTTCCGCCACCTCTGCCTTCGGCTACGGGGTGGCGAGAAGCCTACTGTCTCCCCAAAGAAGGAGCATCGTGCCCTTCTACCTTCTTGCTGTCTTCATGCATGGGGCTTTCAACTTCTTCGCTGGCTTCGGCGAGCTGTTCGCGGGCAGGTACGGGGAGGGCGCCACCTTGATAGGCCTCGTGGCCGCCATCGCCATCGCTGTCCTGGCAGTGGGCATCGCGAGATCGGCCATCACTCGCCAAGAGAAAGAGATGGCGGCATGACGTGGGTCGCGACCCCTGTGGGGAAATTACGAGTGGGCAAGATCCTTTGTCTCGTTCGGAACTACAGAGGCCACGCTGAGGAGTCCGGGCATGAGGCGCCTCCGGAGCCCACTTACTTCCTGAAGCCGTCAACATCCATCATCCATCATGGGGATACGGTGGTCGCCCCGACACTCGCCTCCGACCTCCAGGCGGAGGCGGAGCTCGCCGTAGTCATTGGATCGACCGCGAGGAAAGTCTCACTGGACTCGTCTCTCGAATGCGTACTTGGCTACGCGGTGTTCTTGGACATGACCGCCCGGAATCTTCAGCGGGAGGCCATACGCGAGGGGCTGCCCTGGACCCTGGCCAAGGGAATGGACACCTTCGCTCCGATTTCCGAGGCGAGACTTAGGGAAGACGTGGGCGACCCCCATGGCCTGGAGATTCGTCTGAAGGTCAATGAGGTGACGAGGCAGCGGGCCTCAACATCACAGATGGTTCACAAGATCCCGGACATCATCGCATCCAT
>JABAOH010006243.1_pt1 | contig 30579 bp, 27 predicted proteins | sample 7062181 | NCBI WGS metagenome assembly JABAOH01 (sample SAMN14538630, study PRJNA623070) | marine sediment metagenome | biome: marine biome [ENVO:00000428]; feature: marine pelagic biome [ENVO:01000023]; material: deep marine sediment [ENVO:00002113]; isolation source: pool of 5 deep marine...
TAAGGGTCGCACTTAATGGGAGGACCACAGACGGCATGCGCTGGAAGGAACCGCTGGCGATGCCCGGCGAACTGTTCCAATACCGCCTTGAGCCCTGGCCGGCAGCGCGGCCTGAGAATGTGCAAGACCCCGGCTACGATGTCACTCGATTCAATCTCGAGCATTTTCGCAAGGCTGAACGAACGCTCAAATATGCCCGCGAGCGAAACATCATTGTATCGCTAATCTTCCACCTTGACGGCAGAGACGCGGGAGTGGACCCTTTCGGCAAGGCCGCAATGGGAGGCGAAGATGAGCAGCGTTATTATCGTTATTGCGTGGCGCGCTTCGGGGCATTTTCCAATATTATGTGGGACGTCACAAATGAGTGGCACCTCTTTCGCGACGAGGCCTGGGTCAACAAAATGGGTGCATTAATCAAGCAATGGGACCCTTATGACCACACTACCAGTGTTCACGGGACAGGGCACTTTCCGTTTCGCGAGTCACCCTGGTGCGACTATGCCATGTATCAATGCTGGGACGAGCACGGCAGCTATGAATTCATGCTGAAGAACCGCCGCGAACAGGCACAGACCGGCCGGCCGATACCGCAGGTCAACGAAGAATACGGCTACGAAGACCATTATCCTTTCCCCTGGGGTGAAAAACGCAAATGGCCGCTTCGCATTGCCGAGTCCCGGCGTAAGCTGTCCTGGGAAATGACTATGGCCGGGTGCTACCAAACCACCGGCGAACGCGCGAACGTCCTGGGCTACGGAGGCTGGATTACCGGACGCGGTAACAGCGAGATGATTATGCTCGAAGGCTATGCGAGGATGAAAGAATTCTTCGAGAAGCTGCCGTGGTGGCGGCTGGAACCGAGTACGGAACAGGCAACCGACTCCGCGATGTGTCTGGCGGAAGCAGGACGGCTTTACGTAGTTTATTTACCCAACGGAGGACGGACCACCCTCACCCTCGAAGACGGGCCTTACAGCGCCACTCGATTCAATCCGCGTAACGGGTCCACTCTGAAACTAAAGGGCGCGGTGCAGAAAAAATGGACATCCCCTCTAATGCCGGACACGGAGGACTGGGTTCTGCTGCTGAAAAAACAGTAAAAATCGACCGCGCCGAGGCCGCAGCCGGGAAACTTCATCGGGAATTACTCACCATAGTTCTGTTCAGAGCAAGTAGAAAACCGCCTTGCTTCGCCGTAGCGGTTCGCCCAGGCGAGCACATTATCTCTTCTATTGTTGCCTATTAAGCCACTAAGAGGTAAAATACGGTTAGTTGTCGATTGACGATTGAAATCGAAATTAAGATATAAGGGCGGGTCGGACTTCGATGAGCTCTCGTCTCGGCGGAGGCCGGAGCCGGGCAGTCGAGTCACAAAAGACAAGACCTGCGGTTTTGGAAATTTCCTTTATGAAATCCGATAGCATGAACCGACGGCAGCTTTTGAAGAGATTATGCGGTAGAACATTAGCAATAGCAAGTTTTCCGTACATCGTTCCCTCATCGGTGCTGGGTGCAAATGGGGCTGTGCCGCCCAGTGAAAAGATTGTGATGGGCTTTATCGGAGTGGGCAGTATGGGCGGAGGACATTTGAGGACCTTCCTGGGGTACAAGGATGTCAGGGTTGCTGCCGTTTGCGACCTTCGGGAAATGTTTCGCCAAAAGGCCAAGAATAGGGTCAATCAGCGATATGGCGGCCAGGGATGTGAGACCTATCATAACTTTCGCGAAATGCTCAGCCGAAAAGATATCGACGCCGTAGCTGTTGTCACTCCTGACCACTGGCACTCACTTGTAGGTCTCGAAGCCGCCCTCAACGGCAAAGATATGTATTATGAAAAGCCCTTAAGTATGTCTGTCCGGGAAGATAAGGTCCTTCGGGATACGATAAATCGTTATGGTATCATATTTCAGTTTGGCACCCAGCAGCGCTCTGATGACAGATTCCGCTTTGCCTGTGAATTGGTTCGCAATGAAAGAATCGGGAAACTCCACACGATTATAGTAAGCTCGCATCCCAGTCACCCTTGCCCGAATCAACCGACACAACCGGTGCCGGATAAGAAAGAGTTCGACTATGATATGTGGCTTGGCCCGGCGCCGTGGGCGCCTTACACGTATGAACGTTGTGCTTCGCGGGCTATGGGAACGCAGGGCATGTGGACTTTCATTCACGATTATTCCTTAGGCGGCCTGGGCGGAGCGTGGGGAATTCATCATGTTGATATCGCCCAATGGGGTAACGGAACAGACCACACCGGGCCGATTGAAATAGAAGGAACCGGCGTAATTCCCGAAGATGGATTCGTCGACACCGCCGTCGCATGGGAGATTGAACACAAATATGCCAACGGCGTCAAAATGATACACATGAACACCGCGATAGCTCTCAAGCGGGCCCCACAATTCTCGCTCCACAAAAGCGTGGGCATTCTCTTCTTGGGCAGCGAAGGATGGGTTTTTGTCTGCCGTGATATGATTGAAGCCCACCCGAAATCATTGCTGACATCAACTATTGGTCCCGATGAGATTCGCCTGCCTCGAAGTAATAATCATCGCCGTAATTTCATAGATTGCGTTAAGACCAGACAGAAAACGATCTGCCCCATCGAAACTGCTGTTCGCTCCGACACCATCTGCCACCAGGATGATATTGCCATAAGGCTGGGACGAAAACTCAGATGGGACCCCGAAAGAGAGGAATTCATAAACGACGAACAAGCTAACAGGATGTTGACGCGACCTATGCGGAGTCCATGGCACTTGTGATCGCCCTACGGGCGTGATTTTTATATTCGTAACTATAATCTGGTAACTTGCAGGATATCGTTAAATTTGTGAAAAGTTAATAAGGGCAGAAAATGAGGCAAAAGTCGAAAAGTATCAAAGCAGCTTTACTTGTCACCTGGTGTTTCTCGCTGTTAACAAGCGATTCGTTCGCGGCCATTTCGCCGGAGGAAAGAAAAAAGATAGAAAACGCCATACCGGAAAAGGCACCGGCTGTCCCGAAGCAGCCTCGAAAACTCCTGGTTTTCAATCTTGATATTTGGGATGGCGAGCTGAGAAAAGGCCATACTTCAATCCCTTATGGCAACCTGGCGATTGAAATGATGGGGCGAAAGACAAAGGCTTATGAAACGGTAGTTAGTAATGATATAGCTATGTTCAGGCCCCAGAACCTTCGACAATTCGATGCGATATGTTTTAACAACACCACGGGTGTGCTCTTCCAGGACCCCAAACTCAAGAAAAGCCTCCTTGAATTTGTTAGTAATGGTAAGGGATTCGTTGGTATTCACGCAGCCGGTGCAACCTTTGTGCAATGGCCTAAGTATGACCAATGGCCTGAATTCGGCGAGATGCTCGGAGGTTATGAAAACGGAGGCCATCCCTGGAAATCGAATGAATGGATTACAATTAAATTGGATGACCCCGAACACCCGCTCAACGCTGCCTTTAATGATACGGGCTTTAGAGTTAGCGACGAGGTATTTCAGTTCCAGAAACCTTATTCGCGTGACAAACTGCGGATTTTGCTGAGCATTGATATGACTAAAACCAACATAATCAGCGGCCGGTATATTTTGCCGGAACGTCAGGACCACGACTTCGCTATCAGTTGGGTACGCAGTTATGGAAAAGGGCGAGTTTTCTATTCCACGCTGGGCCATAACCCCCATATTTTTTGGAACCCGCTGATACTTCAGCATTATCTGGCGGGCATTCAATTCGCTCTTGGTGATTTAGTTGCTGACACTACTCCCAGTAACAAGCAAAAAAAATCATAGAAATAGAAATAGCAGATTCACCTATTTGAATTATGATTTCGTGGGTTATTCTGAGGTCATACCTACCAGTTCAGAACGAGTTGGTCTTAATTTAGCAGTTGTTGAGCGAATTATATATACTCTTATAGGCGTCCAACAACACAGGTGTGATTTTGCAGTCTCTACAGGCCCAGTGAAATAAAATTTTCTGCTCTTCGGCTTCAAGATTATTCGGAGCGTAGGGCTTGCGTATATACTCTTTTACGCAGCACGGTGGATAGCCGAAGAGGAAGCCTTCGAATCGCTGGGTTTGGGCTGACTTGTCTATCGGCCTGTTTTCAAAGCGCTGTTCATACAATTCAAGATAGGCAGGCAATCGGCTGAAAATTGTCTCAATAACTTCCTTGCCAGTCTTGACTGTTCGCCGGACTTGTTTTGTATGCAGACCCGTTTGTCGCAGCAATTCAAGACCGTCGTCGGTCAGAGGTTTTTCCCATCTGCTTAATGGCTTGAGACCTTCGCAGGTAAGCAATGCCAGATATGCTAATTCAAAGTCGATTCCTTGAAGAGCCCGTACGTATATTTTAACCTCAGATGATTCTAAATCCAAATTTACACCTCCGCATTTACTATTCATCCCGTCCCGTCTTCGACGGGCGGGATTCATCACATCAGCCTTGGTTTGGGTCGGTATGCTCGAGCCATTGCTCGAAAAACACAGTGAGGTCATCGATATCCACCCGGCAGTCTTGATTTAAATCTCCAGGCGGATATATAGTTCCTAAATCACCACATCGTCGCGGCATTTCTAAAATTTTTACCAAAAGGGCCACATCAATTCTGCTTTTTTCGTGAACGTCACCCCGATAGCTGAAGGAGCCGTGTTCCATATAGTGACACACAATAACAGGCACTTCAATAGAAAGACCAAGATGCGGATTTATGACCTGCCAGTAACCCATATTTACCGACTTGCCGCATATTTCACACCATTCAAGACCTCTTTGAAGAAAGCTTATCTTATACACTTCAGTTACATCGGACCTGTATGGTTCGTAAACCGAGAGAGCGTCGATTACCTCGGCACATTGCCTGGCAAGCTCAATACCATCAGCGGTAAGGTCTTCGTCCTGGTCGGCATCATAGAGGTTGTAGCCTGCCGCCAATTCTTCATTGTCCGTCAACAAATCCCTGTCAAGGTCGCTTCCATCTACGGTCAACCGGTGTTCGTTAGGGTCATAAGGAAAACGAAGCTCGAGCGCTCGTAATAAAGCCCCTACATCAAGCCTTCCTGTATGCTCATCGCCTTTATAACCAAACGAACCGTGCTCCATATAATGCATGGCGATAAGAGGGCAATCCACACGCAAGCCCAGCCGTGGATTTACTATTCCCGCCGGCCCCATATTAACTGTATCCCCGCAGACATCACAGGTTTCCAGGCCAAACGTGGCAGTCAACCACTTGTACGTTTGATTTTGGTTTGTTACCTTGTCTTCCCAGGGCAATTTTTCGATAACAGCAGCGCAGCACTTGGCTAACTCAACTCCATCGGGTATCTCATTACGATTCTGGTCAGGCTTGAATACACGATAACCAATCGCAAGCTCTTCCAGGTTGGTGAGCAAATCCCTGTCCGCATCTTGACTTACAGATAATTGGTGCTTATTCGGCGTATATCCAGCAAGAGTATAACTAAGGCTTATTCCTGTACCAAACGTAATTACAGCCGCAGAACCAGCCGCAATAGCCCGATACTTGAACTTTTTACGTTTCCCGCGGTGTGGGTTCCCGCCTTGCGGGGTTCCTCTTTGATAAGCTCTTCTTAGTCTTTTCATTTCTTCCTCCCGACACAAAACTGTAGCGTCCCTCCATCCTTTGACATTATACCAAATCAACCGGGCTTTTGTCCAGAAGTTTTGCCGGTCAGGTGGGCACCGCTCACCTTTTCTTTGTTGGTGTGCAGTGCACACCCTGTTTGGTAGACCATCCGGGCAATTCAATTAGTAGCATAAAATTAGAAAAATAAAAAATTCGAAAATTTTTTTCAGTCTGGATTGGCTGGCGCCCTAAATGATTTTATTGGACAGTTAAAAAAGTGATAAAGCCGGTTTGTTCGCTTGGACTATATATGGTAGTCAAAGCAAAGATGACTCCGCTATATGGTGGTTTGGGTTATAGGGCTTTACCCCTGTCGCTTCCTGCTTGGCTAAAGAAAAATTGTTCGCCCTGTCGATATTGCGTTGGTTGATTAGGATTTTTAGCAGTTTTAAGGGACCTGTAGATATGAGCAAAAGGGAGTTGATAGACTACATTTGCGAAATCAACAAAAGTGCCAAGCCGGAATTTCTCGCCAATTTTTCAGAAGAAGAACTCAACGCTTATCTTGAGCATCTGATGGAACTGGATTTGGACGAATTGGTTGTCTGCAACTAAAGGTATATATAGTAGGGCCAAAGATCCTTTAGGCCGTAATATCTGCACTACACAATTTCAAGTTTTTTGCTGTACACCAAACCCAGACAGACAAGAGAGAAAAGAGTTGGCTTCTGACATCTGACCTGCTTAAATCGCTAAACTCACATTTTCCGAAACCAGAACCAGTGCCCGACTATTTCCGTGGATTGGACAAGGGCTTGTCTGGCTGACTTCGGCGAGCTCAATCGAGTGGTGTTCTTCTTAGTTGCTTTTGGATGACTGGGTAAAAAAAACCGGTGGCGGCGCCTGGTCGGCGGTTACAATTGCCCTGGTCGGTATCTCGACAATGCTGTTTTGCTTAAACTCAAGCAGTACCGGCACAAAATCTCTCGGGATGCAAAAAACAAAGTCAATAAATTTTTCCCTGGCTCCATCTTTGAAGTCGTCGTTACGATCTATTTTTATCTCGGTGCTTACTTGTATCTGGTCCGCCGCCTTCAGGTGTCCAATGGGATAAATGTTTATCCCCGTACCAGCGAGTGAGTCGTCGCCGTATCCTTTTTGTTTACATATTAATCTTAATTGAGGAAGTATGAATGCGCCGCCATTTATGCTTGCTTTCGTGTTACTTACCGCTCTTTGTCTTATTCCCACGCGCACTATTGTTGGCTGATAATTGCTGCTGACCGGCCCTGGCATAGATATTGACTTGCCGGTTGACTCATCCTTAAGTTTGCCTTGACGATTCAGCTGCGAAATAATCTGACCCACCTGCTCACTAAGGCTTTCTGGGGCCGGCCAGACAGCCTGTTTTGGCAAGCTTATCGCTGGAGTACTGCTGGTAAGGGTGGAAGTACCAGAAATCATCCGGTTCAGGTGGACCTGGTCAAGGAAATCGGGATGAATAGTGGCAAAACTTCTTTTGCCGCTGAGGCTGCCCTTGCTTATTATGCTGAACAGGCCCGTCGCAAAGCCATCGGCATTGAGTAAAACTTTGCTGCGTCTCCCGTCAAAGCGCTGATAAGGAAACTTGTTTGATAAAGGTGCCATCCCAAGAGCGGTAAGCAAAAAACCCGAAAGCAAAAGGCCTAAGAAAATTCCGCATACTACCCGTCCGATACGTTCAGGCATAAAGCCCAAATCGACCGGCTGGTGAGTTAGAAACATCATACCTGTTTGCAACACTCCAAAGACTACAATGAATATCAGCGTAAAACACAGCGTCTGAGCCCAGGGCACAAGGGAGAGGAAGCTGCCGCTATCACCTCGACTGATAAAGACATTTGCCAAAACCTCGAAGAAGCCGAACGCAGCTACACTTGCACAAACAGCAATTATTATCGTAGCGAATGCCCTGATAAATGTGCCTTTGAAATATTGATAAGCAGCACATCCCAAAATTATTAATACCACAGCTAAGCTGGCCATTACAATATCTCCCGTTTTTTAGCGATTCGTGATTCGCCTCATAAGCCCCAATTAACAACCGCTATTCACAATCCGCGACTCCCTAACAACTATGTTGGTTTTTTCGTTCTGGGTCTTGAAAGCACCCGAATCATTTCATTTATTGCTACTGTTCCACTGATGACTCTTCTTAGTGCCTGTTCCTGCAAATAGAGCATTTTGGCACGTCTGAATTGTGTGCCGATTTCCGGCAGTGACCTCGTTTGTATTAGAGCCTTTCTTAACTCATTGTTCAGTGTGATAATCTCGAATACTCCCAACCTGCCGAAATGCCCTGTGCCCTGGCATTTTTCGCAAGTAGAGGCTTTGCCGCGTTTGTCGTACAGCACTTTACCGGCACGGTAAAGCACTTTGGTTTTTTCTGCGTTGATGTTAAACTTTTTGAAAAGTTCCTTATCCGGCGTGTACGCCTGTTTGCATTCAGGGCAGAGTATTCTCAGCAGCCGCTGGTTACTTATGCCCAGAAGGGTCCCGGCGGCCAGATTTCTGTCACCGACAAATTTCAGCCATTTAGCAAATGCCTGTATCACGCTATCTGCTTTGAGCGCAACATACATCAGTTTCCCATCCGCGGCAGCCTTACAGGCAACCTGGGCCGTCTCGGCATCCTCGCACTCGCCAACACCGACAACATCCGGCCCCGTTCTTACTAAGGTCAGCAGCTTTTTAGCAAATGTCGTTGTACCTGTGTCGCTGAGATTAAAAGAGGTTTGAGTTATATTCGGTAGATTATGAGAAGCTTGTCTTTCAAGCGTGTTTATATGATTAATGAAAGCATCATGATTTCGCAGAAATGCATAAAGTGTTGTTGTTATACCGCTTCTTTGGGGACCACTTATGATAAATACACCCTGCTTTACCTCGTTAAATCTGCTTAACTGTTCGTACTGCTCTGGCATCAAGCCGATTTCGTTTAACCTCGGTAGTTCCTCATGTGATATTTCTTTGAGCCTAACCTGTTCGCCCGCGGTTGACCCGGCCGTGGTTACTTCCCACTCTGTATAATTTTCGCCCCGAGCAACCTTAAAGGTACCTTTTTGTGGTTTTCGTTTTTCCTTAATATCCAAATCTGCAAGCTGCTTGACGAAGCGAATGAAATACTTCATCTGCTCTCTGCCTGTACTTGGCTGTTGAAGCACTGCACCGTCAACATAATAGGCCACCTTATAATCTTGTGGCGTCGGGGAAAAAGCAATACTGCTCGCCCTTCGCCAGAGAGCGTCGCTCAGAATTTCATAAGCTGTCTTATAACCGAAAAAGTCCGGTGTTCGGGGTTCAGGAATTGGAATTTCATTTTTGTTTGCTGTTATAAAAGTATAGCTTTTGAGTTTCGCAAGTTTCTTTTCTTTGCTAACGAGCAGGTTCTTGATGTGGTCAACCGTCAGCACCTTGTCAAAGTCCATAACCATAGAATTGCGATGCTTCACATAAGCCAGAGATGTTGCCCCGACAACTATCAAATAGATTAGCATCCCGGCGAAAAAGATCGGCGTAACCAGCCAGATTATTGTCCCCGCCGCCCCGGCGCCCAGGACAATACCTGTCCAGAAAACCTCTTTTGTCTCGATTGCTTTAGCGTCCTGGAAAACCCACGTAAGCAGCGGCAGCCATCCAAAAAAAATGACCAGAAAAATGAGAAATTTGATTATTGATATGTAGCCGCCGTACCCTATAGCTGCTAATAATAAATCCGGCATAAGATGCTCCGTTAAATCCTACAAAATGCCACTGGCAGTGGTCTTAATACCTTTTAGTGCCATTTTTAGTTCTTCTATATTTGGTGCCTGTTTATATGCGTCCTTTGCGTCGATTGAACCGTCGTTCACCAGTGCACAAAGGTTATATGTAAGGTCCTGCATACCTTCCTGTTGAGAACCCCGTATAACATTTGGCAAATCGGCTTCGCGGCCTTCGGATATTAGTTTTCGGACAGCCGCATTTGAAATTAAAATCTCTACAGCAGGTATCCTGTCAACGCCCTCTATCTGGCATGGTAGTAATACCTGGCTGACAACCGCTTTAATTGCAAGAGCTAAAGTCTGTCTTACAAGGTCTCGTTCGTTTTGCGGGAACAGGTCCAATAGCCGGTGAATACACTGCGAGGCATTTGCCGAATGCATCGTTCCGAAAACAAGATGCCCCGTTTCCACGGCTCTCATTCCGGCGCTGACGGTTTTAGCATCCCTCATCTCGCCAATGAAAACCACATCGGGGTCCTGGCGCATCAAATATGTTAAGGCCTCCTCAAAGTCTTTGACATCAAGCCCGATTTCCCTTTGTGATACTATCGCTTTATCATCTTTAAAAAGATACTCGATAGGGTCTTCGACCGTAATTATATGACACGAGCGAGTGTGGTTTATGTGGTCTATCATCGATGCGATTGTCGTGGTTTTGCCGCAGCCCGTAGGTCCAACTACAAGAATCAGTCCCTGTCTGACCTCACATATCTTTTCCAGTATCGGCGGCAAGTGCAGTTCTTCAAATGGTGGGATATCTGTGTTCACGCGTCGGGCAGCAAGGCTAATCATACCTCGCTGGCGAAATATGTTTGTTCGAAAACGATGTTCACCATCGAGCTCGTGGGCAAAGTCAAGTGTTCCATGCTCCAGGAAGAACTCCTTATGAGCAGGGCTAAGTATCTCGAAGACTAACTCTTCAATTCTTTTTACTGTCATCACCTCGCCGGTAGTTTTTTTCAACTCTCCGAAAATACGCAACTTCAGCGGCTGACCAACTTTCAGATGCAGGTCGCTCGCCCGCATTTTGATAGCTGCCTTGAAAAACTTGTTCAATTCCGGCTCATGCTCAATGCTTGCTTGTTCATCAATAGGTTGTCCCGTGGACATAATTACAACTAACTCCAGAGCTTATAAACAAATTATTATCGCCACGACCGCCTTAATTGCCGGTTGCGGCCTGGCAGAATACTACTCTTACCCTAAGATTTGTAAAGACAAACCCTTATACAGCTATATTATAAAATTCTAAACCCTTTGTCAACCTTGATGCTTGAACAATATTGATTTTCGCCACAAATTACAGGGCAATTCTTCCCCCACTGTAATGGTAGGTGCGGTTCTCGACTCGTGCTCCGTAGCGACTTCGTAGAGTATTAACCGCCCTTATTAAATGCCCACTGTGCAGGTTTTTTCCAGTCTTGACCTGCCAACGGCGGCCCTCGAAGAAAAACTCTAATTCTTTTCAAATAAATATTTGACAATTCCCTTATATCTTGTTAGAGAATTGGAGACATTACAAGGAAGTAATATAAATAGAGGGGTGGTCTTATGGAATTGGAGAAAAGAAAGCTTTCAGGCCGAGAAAAGGATGAAGCATCAATAAAACTTCTCAGAAAGCTTCGGGAGCAGTTGTATTCCTCCGATGCATCGAACAGACGGCGGGCCGCTTATAAATTGTCCTGGATGCAGGAGGATGGTTTAGACATCTTAAAAACCGCCTTGTTTGGTAACTGTCCCGTACCAACGAGAAACGCTGCTGCCTACGGCCTCAGAAAAATGCGAGGCAGGATGAAAAAAATGGCTCTGAATGTTTTACAAAAGGGCCTGAAACATCAAGACGCTTCTACAAAAGAAATATGTAGAAACGCCCTACAGCTATTAGGACAGAAAGTACCAAAAGAGGCTGTTCCCAAAAAACCACCGGTATCACACTTGAGGATTAAGGAGATTCCGAGAAAAAGCAGCCCAAGGAGAAGAGTCGTTAACCGGCGAACACGCAGATAATGGTTTGTGGAAAATCCAGAAGTCGGTTCTGCCCTATAGTTTCTGTCCTCTGAGCTTACGTCACCAATAACAGTGTCAAAGTCATATAGATTGCAACGCTTATCGAATCGTTTGCGGTTGTAACTAATGGCCCGGAGCTTATAGCCGGGTCTATACCGATTCGGCGGAATAAAAACGGCAGAAACAAACCAAGCGTCGTCGCAACCATTATTGCCGAGAACATAGCCGTCCCGAACGCAAATACAAGCTGGATAGACTTTATCGTACTTTCCGGCGCCTTCAGACTAAGCAGGAGTGCGCACGCCAGACCACCTATAACTCCGCAGCTCAATGCTACGAGAACAGCGATGCGCACTTCACGTGTAAAAACCTGACTTACTCTCAGTGCCACAAGGTGACCGGTTGCCAGTCCGGAAACCACAATCGCCGAGGTTTGCAGCCCGGCGTTTCCGCTTATAGCTGCAATCATCGGTACAAAAGCAAGCGCAGCGGTATAAACAATAGCTGAATCTTCGCCAAATTTGTCGTGGAAAAACATCAGGACCAGAGCCGTTACACCCGTCCCGATTAAACAGGGCAAAAGCCACGTCATTCGGATACGGGCCGCGTTTAAAGCCGAAAACGTATCCAGCTCATCTGCGTCCGTACCTGCCATTGTGTACATGTCCTCTGCGGCTTCTTCCTCCGCGACCTCAATGATACGGTCGGCGGTGATTCGCCCGACTAACTTATTGTCATTCTCCAGAACCGGAGCTACAATCAAATCATTCTTGCTGAATATATTCCGAACTTCCTCCTGGTCCATATCGACAGTAATGTAAATCGTATCGGGGTCAACTAAATCACCTATCCTCGTCCCTTCCGGCCGGGTCAGCAGGAATCTAATCCTAACATCACCTACAAATCTGCCGTCCTTGTTCACAACATACACCGAAAAGAAGTCTTCATCAATCTCAGCAGCACGGATTTTATTGACCGCTTCGGCAACCGTGGCATCCTCGAACACACTTATCACAACCGGGTCCATAATCCCGCCCGCTGAATCCTCCGAGTAGCTCATCAATTCTTTAATCTCAGCCGATTCCGCAGCAGGTATGCTTTCGAGCAGTGCGGCTCTTTCTTCTTCGGGCAGTTCCGAAAGAACGTCGGCAGCATCATCAGGGTCAAGTTCGCTAAGAATGCTGCTCAGCTCCTCATCTTTGAGCAGCTCGAACAGCTCCGCTCTGGTCGCCTCATCGACCTTTTCCAGAACCTCAGCCGAAGTTGGCTTGTCCATAGCGTCGAAGATGACACGTCTTTGCTCGTTATCCACAAGCTCCACGACTTCGGCTATGTCACTGCTCCTCTGGTCGCTGAGCAGCTCCCTCAGGGCCGATTTATCTCCCGATTCAAGTAAAGGCTCGATTTGTTGTACTAATTTTATTTGTTCATCCGCCATTAAATCACATCCGCTGTTCTTTTGGCGTTGTTCGTATCACTTGTCCCCGCCGGCAACAAGCGGGGGCCTGCGGAATAAAATAACTAAATTTCTTGCACCAGGCAACAATTTTACACAAACCAACCACTTTTTAATCTGTCATACTGAATCCTCCCACCGAATAATCATTAATCAACTAATACACACAATAATGGGTGAATTCACATATGTTAAGAAAAGAAGCTTAAGATTCGAGTCAATTGTGATATCGACCGCACCGGTGCCGTAGTTTGTAATGTTGTTCTTTGCCTGATATTCCAGCTGGTTGCCCCGGATATCATAAGCTTTGAGCGTGCCGGCATCATGGTCTGTGATTGCATATAGCTACTTTGAATTGGCTGTACGAGAAATGCTGGTGTCGAAATCAAATAATCTTCACCTGCTAAGTACAAAGTTCTTACTATAAACCCTGTACTTTACTCATTAGTCATTGAGCAAAACTAATTTTTAACCTGAGAACAATAGAGATTTAATCCGTTCAAAAAGGGCTGATAAGAAACTATCATGCCAAATGTCAAGCCTGTCTCGACCTGGCTCCGCCATCCGCTGCGACTCGATGTGTTAAGTCGCATCGCGGCAAGAGCAAGCCACGGCGGGCAGTTTTGCCTTTGGAAATGCTGATTGTCAGGACTAACTTTTCTTTGCTTTTTTGGGCTTCTTTGGCTCTTTAGGTTTTTTCTCTTTCTTGGCTTTTGGAGCTTTCGGGGCCTTTTTAGCTTTAGGCTTTTTAGCCTTTGTAGCAGTTCCGCCACCGCCCCCAAGCATAAAAGCCGCACCAGTTACCAAAACAGCTACCACAGCAACCCCACCCATAATATACCAGATTAGACCCTGTATGCCCGCCAGAATCGAAGGCGTCACGCCTTTTAGACCTGCCACGGCCACGACCATGGTATAAAGAACAACCACCAGAGGCAAAAACAGCAGCATCCCTAAGGTATTACTTTGCATATCCGGTGCCAATTCGATATACGGTCGTGCTAATGCCTGGACATCTGCAGCAGGTTGGATAGCTACAGGCTCTTCTTCTGCAATCATTTGCTCCGCCTCAGCGGCCACTGCTGCTGCAGAGCCGCTCCCGACCTCGGCCGGAGCCGGTTCCTGACCTTCTTCCTCGGCCATGTAAATTTCATCAAGAATGCCACCTAATGAAGTATCATCAGCCTGAAGTGAAAGGTCCAACAAGCCTGAGCCGCTTCCGAAACTATCCAGATTTACATCTCCTTCGATCTCTTCCAACGGTACTTCAGGCGCCGTACCTGCCGTACCCATTGGGACCGCAGTTTCGGCCAGCGTATCATCCGTTATCTGGTAGTCACTGTCGGTTTCCCCGAGGACGCTGATTCCTTCACCAGTTAAAGCGGTGTCTGCATCTGTCAACTCACTTGGCGCAACTGGCGCCCCGGTTTCCGGTGCCAAAAGAATCTCACTTGTGCCTGCCGCCTGTTCCGATGGTGCCAGTAGTTCCTCCTCCAAAGCTTCAGGCGCCGGTGCTTCGGATTCCGGGGTCTCCGGTGACGGAGCTTCTGGTGAGAGCGCTTCGGGTTCCAGAGCTTCAGGTTCCAAAGCTTCAGGTTCCAAAGCTTCGGGTTCCGGGGTCTCCAATTCAGCAGCTTCTGGTTCCAGTGCTTCGGGCTCAGGGGCTTGTTCTGATGGCATAACACCTGTGTCGGCCATCAACGCTTCGACTTCCTCAACCTTAAAGAGCAAATTCGGGCCATCGCGAAACTCACGTAACTTGCCTTCCTTGACAATCTGTTTTAATTCCTCCTCTGTCTTATTGAGCTTCTCGACGGCTTCTTGTAATGAATAAAACATCCCAGCCATAATCACCTATCTCCTACAAGCTAACAACATGGCTTACGTGGTTTTTTAGCCTACCAAAAACTGGCTCTAACATCAATTATTGTATCCTGAACGCCGGAAATATGCAACCTTTTTTTATTGAAAATACCGGAAATCAACAGCCAAAAATCAATTTTGAAGCATTCCAGGCTGAAAAATACGTAACAATCGCAAAATCTGCGGTTGTGCCTGTCGCGAATTGGCTCCGCCAAGCGAGCCACGGCGGGCTTTTTGCCCATAACACGCTGTGTCTGAGCCTATTCATGAGGCGCAGTGAATTATAATCGAAAAAATTCTCAAGATTATCGGAACACCGACATTTTGCCCTTGACGGAAAAGTAGTTGATTTGTTATAAATAAAATTGATAAAGTTTATACCTGCATAGACCAATATATGTGGATTTTGGTCTTCTGAGGTGTGAAATTCTACAATTTTCCGAAGAGAGGAGGAGTTATTGTATGTTATGTGAGGCACAGAGCCGGCTTTGGGGCTGTGTGTTTCGCAGTGTAGATATTTACATTTCAATTAACAACCCATATTTTTTGAAGGAGGACTATTATGTATAAGAAATCGATGTATTTATTTTCCATTGTCTTAGTGCTGGGTCTTGCTTGCGGCGTGGCAAGCGCAGATCCATTCCAGCAGGACCCCGGACCGGACGGCATTGTGTCGATGGAAGCTGAGAACTTCGATGAGAACGTCCCGAATCCTCCCCACACCTGGATCTTCATCACAGATCCGGAAGGCTTCAGCGGCACCGGTGCGATGCAGTCAACGCCGACAGATCCAGGCGGCGGTGCCGGCAATGACACGGGTTATGTGGAAAACAGTCCGCGTCTGGACTTCGAGGTCAACTTCTCAAAGAGCGGGACTCACTACATTTGGATTCGTGGTTATGGTCAGGACGGCAATTCTGACTCCTGCCATGCAGGTATTAATGGTGAGGATGTACCGTCAGCTTACAGATTCTGGAGCTTTACAACGAGCTATACCTGGTTGAATGTCACGGACAGCGACCCGCCGCGTCGGACGATTGATGTCCCCAGCGCCGGTGTGCACACGGTGAACGTGTGGATGCGCGAGGATGCATGTATTGTCGACAAGATCGTGCTGACCACCAATCCCGATTACACACCGATGGGTGAAGGTCCAGAGGAAAGCCATCGAGGTCCCCGCTTGAAGGCTTATCATCCTTCCCCGGACGATGGCGAGCTATATATGGATACGTGGGCGAGTCTTAGCTGGTCACCGGGAGAGACCGCAGTCTCGCACGATGTATATTTCGGTGAGAATTTTGCCGATGTGAACGATGGCACCGGTAATGTATTCCAGGGTAACCAGGGTGAAACATTTTATATTGTCGGCTTCCCTGGATATCCTTATCCGGATGGCCTGATTCCGGGCACAACCTACTACTGGCGAATTGATGAGATTGAGGCTGATGGTGCTACAATTCACAAAGGCCATATCTGGAGCTTTTCGATTCCACCCAAGACTGCCTACTACCCAGACCCGGCTGATGGTGCCGAGTCTATAGACCCGAATGTAGAGCTTAGCTGGACGGAAGGTTTCGGTACAAAATTACACTATGTCTACTTCGGTGATAATTTTGACGAGGTGAACAATGCTACTGGAGCTGCCCCAATGGGATCTACAACCTATACTCCCGGTCCACTTAAATTGGCTAAGACCTACTACTGGCGGGTCGATGAGTTTGATATTATCGAGACGCATAAAGGTGACGTCTGGAAATTTACTACTCAGGGCGCCGTCGGGAGCCCAGACCCGGCTAATGGCGCTGTGGGTGTAAAGCAGACCCAAATTATCACCTGGACACCGGGAGTCTATGCTGATTCGCATCAGATATACTTCGGCACAGATAAAGAGGCCGTACGCAATGCCGATACCGGTTCACCGGAGTATAAAGGCACAGGAGACTTTGGTGCTGAGAGCTACGACCCCGGAAAACTCCAGTGGAATACCACCTACTATTGGCGTATTGATGAGGCCAATAACGCCCATCCCGACAGTCCGTGGACTGGCAATGTATGGAGCTTTACGACGGCCAACTTCCTTATCGTGGACGATTTTGAATCTTACAACGACCTTGACCCCGCTGACCCCGAGAGCAACAGGATATTTAATGTGTGGTTGGATGGATACGATGACCCGACAAACGGTTCTTTAGTTGGCTATGATACTCCTCCTTTTGCCGAGCAAACTATCGTTCACGGAGGCAACCAGTCGATGCCGCTCTACTACGACAACAGCGTTGGTTACTCTGAGGCGACTTTGACATTGACTTATCCACGTGACTGGACCGAGAATGGTGTCAGCACTTTATCTATTTGGTTTAGAGGCAACTTTGATAACGCTTCTGAGACTTTATATGTTGCTCTCGACGGCAATGCGGTCGTTACTAATGATAATCCTGATGCAGCACAGGTAACTGCCTGGACGGAATGGACTATCGACCTGCAGGCGTTTGCGAACCAGGGCGTGAACCTGACTAATGTCAATACGATTTCCCTCGGTCTTGGTAACAAGAACAATCCGGTAGCCGGTGGTTTAGGTACGATGTACTTTGATGATATTCGCCTGTATGCTCCGACACAGTAAGCTGCAAGTAACAATTAAAATTGTGCGGTTGACCCCGCTAGATAACGTCATATTTTTCGTATCTAACGGAATTGATATAGCAGATTCGCATCAACTCGGGGCTTATACCAATTCGGTATAGGCCCCTTTTTTGTTGGTAATTGGTGAATGGTGATTGGTAAGGTGGGGTTACAGAAAACCTTTCAATTAATTCAGCCATAAGCAGAGCGGCGATATTTCTTCCGCCCACAGCAGGTCTTTACCCTGTTAGAAATTAGACTTTTTTAGACACCATTATTTCTCGCTATAGACTTTCTAACGGGGTGAACGTAGAAAAACTTTTCGCTATAGACCTATAAAAGGTCTGTGTTCCTCCCAATAAGCTCGTAATTGGCTCAGTAAAGGCCGTTTTGAGACTATTTGGCTTGAATTGAAAGGGGCTTTACGGTACAATATTAGCAACATTTCAGGGACGAGGGGCTTAACTGAGACAGCACGATTAATCGGTACTATTGCGAATCCAAATGGCTTGATTGTGGGGAGGGTGTTCATTGGGAAAAGCAAAAGTCAAACATTTTAGTGTCGTTTTTCTAAACCTGATGACTTTGAGAGTTGCCATTTGCATTCTGGGTACAATCGCCAATACAGCTCAAACGAAGGCCGATGATCCGATAACTTTACTCAGCACTACCATAACCGAGGCAGAAACCAGCATTGCCGCTGTTTTGGAGAAGCCCAGAAAAGCCGGGCCCCCACGCTTTCTGCCGAAAGGCATCCTGCGGATTACGAAAGCAAGGGTTGGGGACAAATGGGAAAGCATACAAATGCGTGTAACGGCCTATTGTCCGTGCAGGAAATGCTGCGGTAAATATTCAGATGGGGTAACGGCCTGCGGGCACAAGATACAGCCGGGTGATACCTTTGTGGCGGCAGACGAACGATACCCCTTCGGCACCGAAATGCTCATCCCCGGCTATAGCAACAGCCAGCCTGTACAAGTTCTCGACAGAGGCGCCGCCATCAAAGGAAACCGGCTCGACGTGTTCTTCGCCACTCATCAAGAGGCCCTCGAATGGGGCGTCAAGTACCTTGTGGTTAAGGTAAACCACAAATAGGCAAACAGGAAAAAATTGCAAATCAACCAATTCCTTCTTGTGGAAATGCCCTCCTTTCAGTAACAAGAAATCCTTCATTATCTGCATCTCTAATCCGGTTTACGCCGGTATGATTATTATTTTTTAACAGCATATGAATCCACTGCGGTCTTCTTATAAATCCCTACAAACCTAAGGCTAAAACGTATTCGAAAGGATTCGCTTTTTTGTGAAAAAATGTTGTGAAAGCGAACTTTTTGGTGTAAACTACGCTGATATTTTCAAGCATAAAAACTTGCTATTTTTACATTATTTTTGAATTTGAAACAGAGGTTTATTATGAAAGTAAATTTCAACAGAGCGGCCCTTAACGAGGCCTTGGGTTTGCTGACGTCCGTCGTGCCGAGCCGAACGCCCAAGCCGATACTTCGATGCGTGCAAATCACTGCCGAGGAGAAAGAGGTTCGGATATGTGCGACGGACTTAGAGGTCGGTATCAACTATCTGGTCTCTGAGGTGCAGGTCGAAAAGGCAGGCGAGGTTATCGTGCCGGCAGACCGGCTGGCGGCGATTGTGCGTGAAAGCGTTGACGAGGTCCTGCTATTAGAAGCCTCAAAAGGCACGTGTGAAATAAAAGGGGCCGACAGCCACTTTACGATTTACGGCCAGGAGCCGGGGCAGTATCCGGTGGTGCCGGGTTTCGACGGTGCTGGTGAGATAAAGATTGCTTTGGGTAATCTTCAGGCCGGTATCGAGCAGTGTCTGTTCGCGACGGCTAGAGAAAGCAGCCGCTACGCTATTAACGGTGTGCTGTGGGAGATTAAGGACAAGAAGCTAATGCTGGTTGCCACAGACGGCAGAAGATTGGCACGGTCCAGAGTCAACCTAACTTCTGCTCCGGCGAAAGACAAAGCACCGGCGAATATTATAGTGCCGGCTAAGGCGATGGGACTCTTAGATAAAGTCGGCAGCAATGAGAAAGACAGCGTTACAATTAAACTCGTCGATAACCAGATTCTAATAAGCTGTGCGAACGTCGTTATAAGCTCAAATCTTGTGGAAGGCAACTTTCCGAAGTACGAGGACATAATCCCCACCGATTACGACAAGAAGCTGACACTATCGACCGAAGGTGCGTTGAGTGCTGTTCGTCGTGCATCGCTGCTGACGAGCGAGGAGTCGAGGGGGATTAAGCTGTCGATTGGAAAGGACAAGCTGGTGTTTTCCGGCAGAGCGCCGGAGACGGGCGATGCGCAGGTGGATATGCCCATAGATTATAAAGGCGAGCCGATGGACATCGGCTTTAATCCGCAGTTTTTGATAGATGTTCTGCGTGTTATCAAGACGCCGGAGTTTGAATTCGACTTAGGCCAGCCGGATAGACCGGGCCTGATAAAAAGCGGGACAAATTTCCTGTACGTTCTGATGCCTATCAACCTGGGATAGTCCATATCAGCCGGACGGAATCGGACTTATCACTATCGTGAATTGTATCCCGTCCGGGATATGAGATACATTATGTGTGAAGATGAACAATTACTACACAATGCCGTCGAGGGACGAAGAGCACGGAAATCTGACAGGACGGTCAGGTTGGGTGAAGTTGTCCAAAATTTTATGACCAAGTGGGTTTCGCCGCGGCAAGCGAGGTTCGGCGCGGTAGCTGAACTCTGGAGCCAACTGCTGCCTGCTGAACTTTGCCGACACTGTGAAATTGTTGATATTTCCGGCGGTCAACTGAAGGTCAGGGTGGATTCGCCTGCATATAAGTACGAGCTACAATTGTGCAGTTCAGAGATTCTTGAAGAGCTGCAACAACAATGTCCAAAGGCGCGTTTGACAAAAATAAAATTTGTTGTTGCTTAAGCAATAGTTCACGGAGTGAGAGCAAAAAAATTCGATAGTTTCTCGGTTAATAGAGACGATATATAGAATAGAGGCAGAGAACTGGTATGAAAGACCACAGATATGATGCGAGCAACATAAAGATTCTTGGGGGGGTGGAGGCGGTTCGTAAACGACCGGATATGTATATCGGCGACCGTGGAAGCGGAGGGCTCCATCACCTGGCCTATGAGGTATTAGATAACTCCATCGACGAAGCATTGGCGGGGTTCTGTGACAACATAAACGTGCGCATCTATCCTGACGGCAGTTGCATGGTCGAGGACAACGGACGAGGCATACCCATCGAAAAGCACAAAGAGGCCAAGACCAGCGCTCTGGAGGTTGTGCTGACAAAACTTCACGCAGGCGGCAAGTTCGATAGTGAAAGTTACAAAGTCGCTGGCGGGCTTCACGGTGTGGGAGTGAGCGTTGTCAATGCCCTGAGCGAATGGCTGGAAGCTGATGTGTATCGCGACGGAAAACACTATCATTTCGAGTGTGTCAGAGGTGTTGCCAAGGGTCGGGTTAAAGAAATTGGTCCGACCAATAAAAACGGCACAAAAATATCCTTCAAGCCAGATGAAGAGATATTCGGCGATGCGGAGTTTGCATACGATACGCTGCTGAAACGAATACGAGAGTTAGCTTATTTGAATGGCGGGCTGCAGATTAACTTCAGGGATGACAGGAATAAGAAAAAAGAGGTGTTCAAATTCGAGGACGGTATAAAGGCATTTGTCAAACATCTTAACGAGGGCAAAGAAACCCTCCATAAAGATGTCATCTATTTAGCCAGGGAAGACCGCAAGGCAATGCTGAGCTGCGAAGTGGCTATGCAATACAACGATGGGTACACGGAAAACGTGCTGGTTTTTGCCAACAACATCCGCAATATCGACGGGGGGACACATCTTTCAGGCTTTAAGACGGCATTAACCCGGACGATGAACTATTACGCTAAAAGTAATAACCTGCTAAAGAACGGACAGGCGACAACAGGTGATGATCTTCGCGAGGGATTGACAGTGGTGGTGGCAGTGAAACTTGCGGACCCGCACTTTGAGGCCCAGACGAAGGTGCGGCTGACTAATCCGGAGGTTGGGGGTTTCGTTGAGACGACGGTTAACGAACAATTGGGTCATTTCTTAGAAGAGCATCCGGCAGAAGCGAAACGAATTTTGAACAAGGCCATTCAGGCAGCGGCGGCCAGAGAAGCGGCGAGGAAGGCACGGGAACTGACCAGACGCAAAGGTGCGCTGAGCACTTCCAACCTTCCCGGCAAGTTGTGGGACTGTGCAAGTAAGGAAAAGGCGAGTACGGAGATATTCATTGTAGAAGGTGATTCGGCCGGGGGCTCGGCAAAGGCCGGGAGGGATAGAAATATTCAGGCGATTCTGCCGTTGAAGGGTAAGATTCTAAATGTGGAAAAGGCCCGTATTGAAAAGATGTTGGCCCACGATGAAATCCGAACCATTATCAGCGCTTTAGGGACCGGTATCGGGACGGATGAGTTTAATTTGGGCAGGTGTAGATACGGCAAAATAATACTGATGACAGACGCCGACATTGATGGCGCACATATTCGAACTCTGCTGCTGACGTTTTTCTTCAGGCAGATGCAGCAGTTGTTTTCAGAAAATATGATTTATATCGCCCAGCCGCCCTTGTACGAGATTAAAGTCAAGGGTAAAAAGAAATCTGAATATATCCTAAGCGAAAATCAAATGCACAAGCAGATGATCGCCAGGGGGCTGGAAGGTACAGAACTTATCATTAGAGACGGCAAAAAAAGTAAAAAGGCTAAAAAGGCACAGGTGGGCCGAGGCCGCTCTGTTAAAAATAAAAAGGCGAGTTCTAACGGGGCCCGTGAAGTTTGTGACAAAGAGCTGACCGAGCTTGTGAAGACCTTGGCTGAGGCCGAACGCATTATAATGGTTTTGAGCAGACGTGGTATTAACTTCACTGATTTTATCCAGGCCTATTACAGTCCGTCCAAAGGAGGACTGCCGCAGTTTCGTATCTGCACCGAAGCCCAGGAGGAGATTTATTACAAAAGAGAGGAGTACGAAAAACGTGTCGATGAACTCAAAGAGCGAACCAAGGGCACGTCCGAGGAGGAAGAATCAATTGCCGCCGAGGAGCTTCACGAGGTTGACCGCATCAATGAAATAAACAAGCAGCTTAAAAAGCAGTTCGGCTTAGACCTTCAGGATTTTCTACTAAAACCTGCTAAAGGCCCTTCAGGTGAAGTTACACCGACGAAGTTTGAGCTGGTCAGCGGCGATGATAAATATGAGGTCGCATCCTTAGGGGACATCTGCGCAAGCATCAGGCAGATAGGCGGCAAAGGGATTGAGATAAAACGCTTCAAGGGTCTGGGCGAGATGAACGCCGAGCAGTTATGGGAGACGACAATGAATCCGCAGACACGCACTTTGCTGAGCGTCAAGCTCGACGATGCCGGTGAAGCCGACCGGCTGTTCAGTATATTAATGGGCAGCGATGTGGAGAAACGCCGAAACTTCATCCGCGACCACGCTCTGGAAGTACAGAACCTCGACGTTTGATTTGTATCTCGTATGTCGTATTAAGTATCGCGTGCAAAGGAAAACCCGCCGAGTAAATCGGCGGGTTAAAATTTTTGAGATTCCCAACTTAGCGGTAATTCAACTTCCACTACACTTTCTGAGAGAATCTATCGCCGGCGGGCTCTGCTACTTCTACCAGTCCTACCTCCATAGTACATACCTATCGAGGAAGAGCGGGATGGGCCACCCACATTTTCACTCAGATAGGAATATGAAAGAAGCTGTGTCTTTTCAGTAAACTGGTCAAAACTGAGCTGGCCTTCTGCGAAGGCATCGATGTCCGACTTTTTGGCACGAATGGTCAGAACCGTAGGTGAGAGGGAGCCCGATCCGGCACCTGCAGATCCAGTTGTGACATACTTGCTGTCGCCACTTTTATATACTCCTGTGACAAACGGACCAGATTGACCAGCTTTACCGGTGACCGTAAGAATTACCGACTCATCCGGTTTCAGGTTCCGGATATTCGCTGCATGTTTCAATGATTTGATAAGTGTCTCTTTCAACTCTTCGACCTTCTCGGCATCGTATTTTTCTTCCGGGCGGTCGCCGGTGCTGCGCCCTATACCGACCTCTTCGGGCGCATAAATCTGCTGTCTCATCTGTGTCCAGACTCGGTCTGTATCTTCTTCTTCGGTTTCCTTTTCTTCCGGCGCTTCGGGGGGCGGCGAGAGCAGAAAATCAACCTTTATCAAAAAGAGCGCTCCGTAGCCCTGAATGTACATCGCCCCTGTAGAGCCGCTGTCCCAAGAAAAAGGCGTCGGGAGTATTATCCTACTACCGTAAGTGAATCGTCCCGAAACCAAGTTTGACTGTTCCAATCTTTTGTCAAAGATGCGGCACATAACAGTCATATCTTCCATCATCGTGACCAGGTCCTGCGGCTGCATTTCTGCGGTGGGAATTACGAGGACTCTCCCGCCGTGGTAATGCCCTGTCGTGGCAATATTTAGCTGGATGAGCTTATCACGCACACGCGCCAGCGTATCGTCAACCGTGCTGACCGCTTGGGGGCCTGCTGGGGCAGGAGCCGGAGCAGGAGTGGTTTGGGCTGTGGTGGAACCTGCTGGGATTAAAGTTAGAACGATGGTAATGGTAATGGCTTTGATGAAAGTTTTCATTTTTTTACTCCTCTAAATTAATAACCTGTAATTCGTTAATCAACCGTAAGAATCTCCGTCTATTGGCGAAATCAACTAAAATACAAAGTGCCCTTCATGAGCAACCGTCCGATCCTCGAGATCTGGAGAATCTTCCTTTCCGACTTTTGCATAAGATGTGAAAATCGTGGTCCGTTCCCGAAACTGGTCAAAACTGAGTTCGCCTTCTGCGAAGGCATCAATGTCTGACTTTTTCACACAAATAGTCAGAGCCGTAGGCAGAAAGGAGCTCGCTTCGTCTCCAGATTCAGATAGTACAACCCTGCGGTCTCTTCCGTAGCTGTATGATCGCGTGACGGTCCTCGTGCCATACTGGCTGTGGCCACCGATAACCGTGAGAATCACCCACTGGTCCGGTTTTAGGCCTCGGATGTTCGCAGCGTGTTTCAATGTTTTGATAAGCGTTTCTTTCAACTCTTCGACCTTCTCTGCGTCGTATTTTTCTTCCGAGCGGTCGTCGGTTCTGCGTCTCCTATCGGTCTCTTCGGGCGCATAAATCTGCTGTTTTGTTTCTGTCCAGATTGGGTCGGTATCTTCCACTTCGGTTTTCTTCTCTTCTTGTGCTTCGGGTGAGGGCGAGAGGGGGAAATTCACTTTCATCAAAAACAGAGCCGCGTAGCCCTCGAGATAAATGGCTTCTGTTGTGCCTTGACTGTGCACTGAAAACGGATCAAACCCGACAAACAAGCTTGCTCTTGCTGTAGACAAACGCGCCTGGCTAAGTCTGTTATCAAAGATGCGTGACATTACGGTCATATCTTCGGTTATAGCAGCAAGGTCTTCTGGTTTCAATTCGGCGGCAGGAACGACGAGGACCGCTCCACCACCGCTGTGCCCCAATAACGGTATGTGCGGTACTGCTACTTCGATTTTAGGAATCTGTAGTTCTACCTGCTTTTGTGCGGCCTCTACCTGCTTCAGCGCTGCTTGCATCTGCTTTTGGGCAGCTTCCATCTCTTTTTCCGCCGCCTTTACTGCAATCTCAGCCTCCTTTTGCGCCGCAACTGCTTCTTCTTTTGAGGCTTCATCGGCAGCGTCCTGGGCCAGGGCGAAGCCTGCTGTGATTAGATTGACGGCGACAAAGAAAATAATTGTCTGAGTTAACTTTTTCATTTTTTGCTCCTTTCAATTTAGACTGTTTGGATTCTCGGGTTCGTTCGGAACTGAGCTATCGGGTTGAGTATAAGACCATAGTCGCTCCAGCTCGTCTTCGGTCTGGACGGCGAAGGTTGCAAAGGCATTGCTTAACTCGGCGTTGTCCCGCAGTCGATTCAACTCAATCTGCTCAAAGGCTGCTGATACCCATTGCCTGTCCTGTGTTTGGGCTTCATTAATCGAGTCGATGAGCTCTTCGAGCAGTTGATTGGTCGCGGCACCGGAAGCAGCTAAGGTATATGCTGCAAACTGATTCAAATCGCTGCGATATTGCTGACTAAGCTCGTTTTTAAGCTGGGCATAACTGCTCGTCAGAGCTAATTGCCAGTATTGCTTCATCTCGTCGAGAAGCCGGCTGCGAATAGCCGGTTCGAGAGCAGCCTGAAGTTGTTCTATATCGGGCTGCCTGGGAGATGAGATTCGGCCTGCAGCGTAGCCGGCTATAATCAGCAGCACAGCTGCAGCGGCAACCTTAGTAAAGCTGTTCGGAGCCTTTAGCCAATCTATAAACCAAATTCGCTTCCCCGTCGTTAGATTATTCGATTGTCCCGAGGCTTCAGTTAGCTTTGCAATGGTAGCTTCAGCCAATTCCTGCGACGGACCGGGCGGAATCTGCTCATTCTTAAGAGCTTTAACAGCTTTTTCCACAATATTTTCATTTTCTTCCATAATACAACCTCACTTTTACTCTTTCAGTGACAACTCGAAAGACTGTCGTAATTTTGCCCTGGCCCGGTGCAGCAGCACACCAGCAGCATTTGTTTTTATGCCCAAGGCTTTGGCGATTTGCCGATAGCTCATATCATTTAGATATCGCATACAAAAGACCTGTGCTTCCTGCGGCGGTAGTTGAGTTAGCGACTCCCGCAGCCTGGCAGCCAGCTCCCGCTGCTGTGCCATTTGAGCCGGGCCCGGACTTGTGCTTGGCACAGCGTCCCAATCAGTTGAGACGGCATTACAGTGTGACTGGCGAAATCGCCGGCGGAGCTGGTCTATTGCCCGGGTTGTGGCCAGCCGGGTCAACAAACCGGAAAAGTTCCGGACACGCTGACGCTGGGAGAGTTCCAGAGCACAAACAAAAGTGTCCTGAAAGCAGTCGGCGGCATCATCGTTGTTGCCCAACAATCTGTAAGCGGTCTGCCACACAGCCGGGCCGTGTTTTTCGATAATTATCTGCCAGTCAATCACTTGCAAGCGAATCTCCTTTTAATCGGCTGCCGTTGTTATATTATTAGTCGCTGGAGCTTCCTATTTTATTACAAAAATTCTGAATGGGAAATGTCTACTTTGGTTAACATTAGCGAACCTTAACCTTCATTTTATCCTTATTAATGAGCCATTGTGGGTCTTTAGGTAAACCTCGCCAACACAAAAGAGCTGGCCTGGGCCTACGGTTTCTACCAGTTTTCTTTTTTTCTTTCCGATTACCGTTAAGGGAAGGTCTGTTCTTACGGAACCATTATGTGTCCAGGCTGGTTTTAGGTAACAATTTGCTTTCATACATTACTCACCTACCTTCCTAAATACGACAAGGAATTTGTAAAATTCTGATTCGGCAATGACTCATAGGCCGTTACTCTGACACGATTTACTGTATTATTTTGTTTTTGCACCGCTTTTTTAGGTCCCCGCATAGCGGGGATTCCTTCATTAATTTTATAACGGTACAGACAAATCTATTTTTAAGACCGCCTGTGGCGGGTTGTTGTTATATTAGTCGCTGGAGCTGCCTATTTTATTACAAAAACTCTCGATATTCGGTTCTTTCTTCAGGTCAAATCCGTCATAGGCGGACTTCCGCTTCGCTCCAGCACCAAGTATCAATAAAAAAATTTTATTTGATTTGCTGAAATTTTTTCTTGCAAAGCTTTAGGCGACATGGCAAAATTGCGACATTCAAGCCTGCTGACGGAAAGCCTTTGGCGGGTCGAGATTTTTTTGAGGGAGAACAGGATGACAGAAAAAGTCAAAAGCAAAAAATTAAACTCAGGAAGATTTGTCTTTTGGCTTGATTCGGTTTCTCTTTTTGTCTTTGCCCTTCTCTTCATTTGCACAATGTCACTCCTGGGGTGCAATAGTCAAAAAGCCAAGGTGGTTGGAACCGGCCAGGTCGAGAGCATACCTGCTGAGCAGAAGAAGGAAGCTTTACTGAAGACACTCGACCGCAAATTTGAAAATCCCAACGCTCATTACGAATTAGGTCAATTGTATCATGCCGAGAGAGCATGGCTGAAAGCAGAGCGTCATTATAATGTAGCCTTGGGTTTTGACCCTATTCACAGGGAGGCTCAAGCAGCAATGGTAAAGTTATTTTTCGATAGTGGGGATACTTCCAAGGCTAAAACTTATGCCGATATTTATATGAACCAGGTTGTAAGCTCAGCAAGCGGGTCATATCGACTTGGATTTGCGTTTCAGAAGCAGCTTCTTGATGAGTATGCGTTTGATTGCTATCAGCAGGCGCTTCATTTGGCGCCGAATTCGGCCAGGGTTCACAGGCAGCTCGGCTACTATTATTTGAGCAAGAACGATACAGTCCGGGCGGAGGAATATTTTAAGCGTAGTTTTCAGCTTGATCCTCTCCAGCCGGAGGTGGCCGGTCAATTAGGCCGGCTCGGCGTGGAAGTAAGAATACCGCGTAAAACCGAGAAGCGCACGAAGATAGCCGAAGAGTCAACCAAAGAAGAGAAAGGATAACGACAGGGCTCAACACCAGGTTGTAATAGTGTATGTTGGGACCCTCCGGGGTATCTATTGAGCTGGCCATAGGCGGACTTCCGCTTCGCTCCAGCATCAGCTTATATCTCAGAGGTATGGGACAGAAAATACGGTCTTTTTCATTGCCCCGTGGCGAAAGGATGCGCTGCGGGGTTTTTTATTTACTATTTACTATTTTCTATTTACTATCTTCCTTTGCTTGAAGTCTGTCTGCCGTGGATGGTGGATTTCCAGCTTGTACAGTCGATTTCCAAGAGACCGTTGGGAGCAAATGCTGAAAAACAATAGGAGGTAATTGACGCCGAAGATGGGATTGCACATTGCGGATATTTTGGTGTTGGGGATATATCTTGTCGGGATAACTGCTATTGGTATCTGGGCGGCAAGGCGGATAAAGAATATTGCAGACTTCTTTATGCCCCGCAGATTCGGTAAAGCAATGATGGTAACACATGCGTTCGGGACAGGTACACACTCCGACCAGGCTGTCAGTGTAGCTTCAAAGAGCTTCACAAACGGGCTGTCCGGTATTTGGTACCAATGGCTGTGGTTGTTCGCGACGCCGTTCTACTGGTTGATTGCGCCGGTGATGCGACGTTTTAGGGCGATAACGACGGCGGATGTTTTTGAGGCCAGATTCAGCCCCAGTGTCGCGATGCTGTTTGCAGTTGTCGGGATGCTGAACCTATCAGTTAATATTGGCGTAATGCTCAAGGGCGCCGGTGCCGTTATTGATGCAAGTACGGCCGGTGATGTTTCATCTAATATCGCCATCGCTGTGATGACGGTAATGTTCGTGATATATGGAGTGGCCGGTGGGCTTTCGGCAGCAATTATTACCGACTTCATCCAGGGGGTGTTGACAGTGGTCTTTTCCTTTGTGCTGCTCCCGTTTATTTTAAATGCGGTAGGCGGCATGCAGGGAATTCACGAAGCGATAAATGATCCTGGTATGTTATCACTCGTAGCTCCGGCGGAGATTGGGTTTTTCTACATAACGGTGATTGCCTTCAATGGCCTGGTGGGTATTGTGACCCAGCCGCACACTATGGGTAACTGTGCCGCGGGTAAAACTGAGATGGAAGGTCGCTTTGGCTGGATGTTTGGAAACTTTGTCAAGCGAGTCTGCACTGTAGCATGGTGTCTAACAGGGCTTGCGGCAGTTGTGTATTTTGCCGGTAATGACGTTGAACCGGATAAAATTTATGGATTGGCGGCAGCGGATTTTCTGCCCAAGATAGCACACGGCGTACTCGGCCTTTTTCTCGCGGCCCTTCTGGCTTCCGTGATGAGCTCGTGCGATTCATTTATGATAGCATCATCGGGTTTGTTTACGGAGAACATATACAAACGCCTGTTGCCCGAAAGAACTGCAAAACATTACGTTTTCGTTGCCAGAGCGACTTCACTGGCGATAGTTGCCGGCGGCGTAGGTTTTGCTTACTGGCTGGAGGGTGTCGTGCAAGGACTCGAAATATTCTGGAAGATTTCGCCGATGATGGGTATTGCATTCTGGCTGGGTCTTTTCTGGCGTCGGACAACGGTAGCCGGGGCCTGGGCCTCAACACTTACGGCGTTCGGAGTATGGTGGCTGACGACACAGGAATTCTTCATCTCGTGGCTGGGCAGCCTTTCGATGGCTGAGTCTTTGACGCTTGTTTTTATCAAGAACGGAGTGGCAGAGGTTTATCTGCCGTGGCAGATGGTTTTCTATTTGTCGGCGGGGACAATTGTCGGAATCGTTGTAAGCCTGTTCACTAAGCCTGTGCCGGAGGAAAAACTCGATAATTTCTATGCACTGGTGCGAACACCTGTCAAGCCGGGCGAGCAGGTATCTGTGCCCTGCACTTTGCCGGACGATGCTGAGGTTCCTGAGAAAAGAAATATCTTTCCAAACACGAATCTGGAAATAGCAATTCCATCACGTACATCGGTGGTCGGTTTCTTGGCCGGCTGGTTGTGCGTGGCGGCGATTATTTACTCGGTGTATCTAATAGCAAAATTATAATCGATGCTCGATGCTGGGTGCTCTATGCTCGTAAAAAGAAATCGGGAGTCGAGGTCCGTATTACAACACCTCCAAACAAACCTTCGACGAACTCAGGCCAGGGTTTGAGGGTGCAACCCAACCATAATGGTTGCCAAGGAAGAATTGACTTGAAGCACAGTTAGAGCAGAAAGGAGAATTCAAGATGGAACAATATAAGATAGATTTCGAATCAAAGCCGTGGGACAGAGCGGCTGTTGGTGCTAAATTCAAGGCTTCTGAACGAAACGGAAGAAAACTGCGACTGGTAGAGTTTACAAGAGAATTTGCCGAACCGGTTTGGTGTACAAAAGGACATATCGGCTATATTCTTGAAGGGCAGTTAGAAATAAACTTCGATGGTAAAATTGTTGTATTCGGTCCAGGCAATGGGCTTTTCATACCGCCCGGCGAAAAACATAAACATATAGGTCGGGCGCTTACAGATTCGGTTAAGATAATCCTTGTAGAAGATGTCTGAGTTTTCGCCGGTAAATGAAAATCGTTGAAAATAACCGGAGTAATATTATGAGTGCGAAATCTGAACAGGCGGTCGAGAGATTCAGGAAGGGTTTCAATTGCTCGCAGGCAGTACTAAGCAGTTATAGTGAGCAGTTTGGTCTTGAATGCGA
>JABAOH010000726.1_pt1 | contig 30578 bp, 23 predicted proteins | sample 7062181 | NCBI WGS metagenome assembly JABAOH01 (sample SAMN14538630, study PRJNA623070) | marine sediment metagenome | biome: marine biome [ENVO:00000428]; feature: marine pelagic biome [ENVO:01000023]; material: deep marine sediment [ENVO:00002113]; isolation source: pool of 5 deep marine...
GATCGTTGCACTTTGGCGCAGCAACTCCTCGTGGAGACCCCTCTGGTGCCTGCCAATTCGGACGAGCCAGATCGGCGGCGGTGGCGGCGTGGGGTATTCGGGAGGAACTGCGACACCGCCCCACGCTCCACGACTTCCTGGACGTGCTTCGCGCTGCAGGCGAGGATGTGGGCGTTGCACGTGGATGCGACGAGCGTCAGCTGGGACGGTGACCTGCTCCGCCTCAACAAGGGTGACGTCGTGCACGACGGCGTACTATACGACGCGGCGGGCAAGCGGCGCGAGATGGACCGGCCGATGCAGATGTTCACCCGCTGGTACGGGTACGCGCTGACGTTCCCAAAGACGGAGGTCTACGAGCCGGAGCACCGGTAGCCGGCTTCACGCGGCCTTCATCCCGCCTTCATTCACCTCCCCGTACAAGGGTGGTTACGGGAGAGCTTGGCGTACCCGGTAGCCGCCTCTGCCGCCGCCTTCCCTCCCGGCACCGTGGGCCCACCACCCACGATGCCCCACCCCGCGCCCGAGGAGGTTCTATGGCGAGAGACCGCAACGATCACACCGACGAGCCTGGCGAGGGCGGTCGGGGACTCAGCCGACGTGGGTTCCTCACGTCGATGGGGACCGGAGCGCTCTCAGTGGCTGCGGCCACGCAGGTCTCCGCCGAAGCGGTACCGCAGGCGGAGGTCCTAGCCGCCGAGGAGCTGTCAAAGGTGAAGCTCCGCGTGAACGGTCACGACCGGGAGCTCCTCGTCGAACCGCGGTGGTCGCTGGCCTACGTCCTGCGAGACGAGCTCGGCCTGACGGGCACCAAGGTCAGCTGCGATCGCGGCGAGTGCGGTGCCTGCACCGTGCTCATCAACGGCGTCCCCCGATACGCCTGCATAACCCTGGCCGTCGAGGCCGAAGGAGCCGAGGTCACGACCGTCGAGGGGCTCATGGAGGGCGAAGAACTGGGGACGGTACAGCAGGCGTTCCTCGAGAGAGACGCCTTCCAGTGTGGCTACTGTACCTCAGGACAGATCATGGCAGTTGAGGGACTGCTGCGGGCGAATCCAAATCCCTCGATCGAAGAGATCCGGCGCCACATGGCCGGCAATCTGTGCCGCTGCGGCACGTACCCACACATCTTCATGGCCGCCCAGCGGGCCTCCGAACTCAAGGGGAGCTCAGGAGGTGCGTCATGAGGAAAGAACCGGGAAGCCGCTACTACGTGGAAGGCATCGAGGTCCCGGAGACGCCGGAGCCGCGATCCGAGCAAGAGCAGTGGACACAGACCGAATACGTGGGAAAACCACGTCCTCGCGTGGACGCCTATGAGCGGGTGAGCGGCTCCGCAGTGTACCCGTCGGACACCTACCTTCCCCGGATGCTCTATGGTGCAATCCTCCGCTGCCCGCACCCCCACGCAGTGGTCAAAGGCGTAGATACCAGCGAGGCAGAGAAGATGCCCGGCGTGAGGACCGTAATCAGCGCGTTCACGCCGGACGATCGGGCCACGCAGCCGCACTCAGAGCTGATCCACACGACGCTGTTCAGTACCCGCTGTCGGTACGAAGGCGAGACCGTGGCTGCCGTCGCTGCCGAGACGCCCTATCAGGCATGGGATGCGGTCCGAGCGATCCAGGTCGACTATGACGTCCTGCCATTCGTGTCGGACGAGCGGAGGGCGCTCGATCCAGACGCACCGAAGGTCCACGACGAAGGCAACCAGGTAGCTCCCACGGACACGTATGAGCGGGGAGACGTGGCGCAGGGCTTCGCCGAGGCCGACGTCGTCCTGGAGGAGATCTATCGGGCCGAGTGCGAGATCCACACGCCGATGGAGCTGCACGGCTGTGTCGCCAAATGGGACGGCGACAGCCTCACGGTGTGGGAGTCGACGCAGGGAGTGTACAACATCCAGGCCGGATTGGCTGGAGCCCTAGGCCTACCGTTATCGAAGGTCCGGGTTGTCGGTCACTACATGGGTGGCGGCTTCGGGAGCAAGCTCCAGGCCGGGAAGTACACCATCATTGCGGCACTGCTGGCCAAGAAGGCTGCGCGTCCGGTCAAGCTGACCCTCACCCGCGAGGAGACTTATCTCGCGGTCGGCAACCGGCCTGCCAGCAACATGCGGCTCAAGGCCGGCGTCAAGCAGGATGGCACGCTCACCGCCCTCGAGTACGTCGGCAGCGGGGCGAGCGGAGGCTACCAGGCAGGCGGGACGTCGCTCCTGGACTGGCTGGTCAGGGACCTGTACACCTGTCCCAACGTCCGGACGGAACTGACGAACATCTACGTCAACGCCGGTCCCGCGCGCCCCATGCGGGGGCCCGGTCATCCCCAGTGCGCCTGGGCGCTGGATCAGATGATGGACGCCCTCGCCGAGGCGATCGGGATGGATCCCGTGGAGCTCAGACTCAAGAACGTTCCAACCGTGAGCCAAGCTCGGGGCGGCAGTCCGTACACCACCACCGGGCTCAAGCAGTGCCTGGAAGAGGGCGCCGCAGCCTTCCGCTGGAAGGAAACCCGTGCAGCGATCGCCCGTGAGGGCAACACCAACCACCTCCGACGAGGTGTCGGCATGGCCGGCGGCCTCTGGGCGGGTGGGGCGGGCGGGCCGCCCTCCACCGTGATCATCAAGCTCTTCTCCGACGGCAGTGTGAATCTCAACATGGGAGCCAGCGACATCGGCACCGGCACCAAGACGGTGATGGCCATGGTAGCTGCGGAAGAGTTGAGCGTCGATCCAGATGCGATCCAGATCGAGCACGCCGATACCGGCACCACCCAGTTCGCCACCGCCAGCGGCGGCAGCAAGACAGTACCCACGGAGGCGCCGGCCGTTCGAGCGGCCGCTCTCGACGTCAAGCGGCAACTGCTGGACCTGGCTGCCGGAGAGATGGGGGTGGAGGCGTCCGGCCTCACTCTCAAGGATGGGAAGGTCGTCTCCATCGACGATCCATCTCAGGAGCGTGAAATCACCGCGCTCCGTAGCCTGCGGAGGCGACGGTCGATTACCGGCGTCGGGTATCGAGGTCCCAATCCCCAGGGCAAGGCGGTCAATCCCTTCGCCGCCCAGTTCTGCGAGGTGGAGGTCAACACCCGCACGGGCGAGGTGAAGATCCTCCGGTTCCTGGCCGCTCACGACAGCGGACGGGTGATGAACCGGCTCACCTACCAGAACCAGGTGTTCGGTGGGATCACCATGGGCATCGGCCTCGCAATGACCGAGGCCCGGGTGCTCGACGGGGATCAGACGGGCAAGATGGTGAACAAGAACTGGCACGACTACAAGCTGCCCACCGCATTGGACGTTCCGGCGGACATGACCTGCGTGCCCATCGAGCTCGAAGATCCCGAGGCGAACTCCGTAGGGGCCAAGGGGCTCGGCGAGCCCGCCACGATTCCCACGGCCGCGGCAGTCGCCAACGCCGTCTACCACGCCACTGGTGTGCGCATCACCAACACACCGATCACGCCAATGCGGCTGGCCCAGGCGCTCGCCGACGCGCGGAAAGGAGAGTGAGCCATGTTGCCCAAGTTCAGCTACGTCCGCGCAACATCGCTCGACGAGGCGGTGAGACTGCTCTCCTCTGACGACGGCGCGAGGGTCTGCGCGGGTGGATCGGACCTCCTCGGATGTCTGCGGGATCAGGTCTTCGAGTGCTCGAGAGTAGTCAGTCTTACGGGCATTGATGGGCTGCGCGGCATCGCCAGAACACGGGATGGGGGCGTTCGCATCGGAGCCCTCACCACTATCGCCGATGTCGCGGCGGATCCGACGATCAACCAGTCCTACCCGGGTCTGGCGCAGGCCGCCGGTGAGTTGGCAAGTCCCCAGCTGCGCAACCAGGGAACCATCGGCGGCAACATCTGCCAGAAACCCAGGTGCTGGTACTACCGCGGCGATTTCGACTGTCTCCGCAAGGGCGGCACCACGTGCCACGCCGTTGCTGGCGAGAGCGAGTTTCACTGCATCCTCGGTGGAGCAGGCTGTTTCGTAGTGCATCCATCGGACACGGCCCCCGCCCTGGTGGCCTTGCAGGCGACGGTACGCATCGCCGGCCGGAGGGGAACGCGCAGCGTCCCGATGGAAGAGTTCTACGTGCTGCCGAATCAAGACGTGCGAAGGGAGACCGTCCTCGAACCGCACGAGATCGTCACGGAGATTGTCCTTCCCAGGCCAGCGGCCGGAATGCGAAGCTCCTACCACAAGGTGCGGGCGCGCGGGGCGTGGGACTTCGCCCTGGCAGGTGTGGCCCTGGCCCTGCAGTTCAGTGGGAATCGAGTCACGGCGGGCCGCGTAGTGCTGAGCGGTGCCGCACCCACCCCGTGGCGTTCGAGGGAGGCAGAGGAGGCCATCATCGGCAAGCAACTGGATGCCGCGACGGCCGCTGCTGCCGGAAGGGCGGCGATGGAGGATGCCGTTCCCCTCAGGCGGAACGGCTACAAGATCCCGCTGTTCCAGGGGGTGATTGAGGAGGCGTTGCTGGCGATCGGTAGGGCCTGAGGCGTGCCCCCGGGACGTGGCGCCAGGACAGGGGTTAGATGGGGATCGGTAGCTAGTGTAGTGAGTCAGAGATTCGTTGCATAGCACACGAGCCGAGCAGTCCCTCCGTGCGGTGGCGTTCTCGGCGGACTCGACGCCAGGCCACGGCCCCGGGATCAGGCTTCCTGCGGCAGACCCGGCCGCCGAGACCGCCGGACCACCACCCGCACTGCGGGACTACTCGGCTCGTGGTTTTGGCCACAATCTGCTGACTCGCTAGACTGGCGTGGTGAGTCAGAGGTTCTACACAAAGCAATTGTTCGTTGCCCGCTCGGCACGCATCGGTAGGTCCCGAAAGGCGCGTACGTACCGGCGGTCACGGCGCCGAAGCACTCGTAACCGGGCCGATGGCCTGGCGCCACGGGCGTCGAGTCCGCCGGTACGGCAGCGGCTGGAGGGACCTACCGATGCGTGCGATAGGCCGCGAACTTCCGACTCGCGACACTAGCTACCCGCCCCCCTTTCGTCCTATTCCCCCAAGACCCTCATTTCGATCCTTCCGACGCAGCGCGTCGAGTCTCGCCCAAGAGATGCTGGTCGAACCACCGTGTCATCCGCTTGTAGCTGTCCCGCCGGCTCGGCACCTCGTTCCATCCGTGATCCTCCATGGGGTACACCACCAAGTCGAAGTCCTTGTTCATCTCCATGAGGATCTGCGAGAGGCGGAACGAGTCCTGGATCTGGACGTTCCCGTCCACCAGGCCATGCTGAATCTGGAGGGCGTCCTGTAGGCCCTCAGCGTAGTAGACCGGACTCGAGACTCGATAGGCTTCCTCGTCCTCATACGGTGCGCCATTCAGGATCCGATTGGTGTAGCCCTGGTTGTAGTGCGCCCAGTCGGTCACCGGATACAGCGCCACGCCCGCGGCGTATTTCCCAGGATGTCGGAACAGGGACATGATGGTGAAGAACCCACCGTACGACCCACCGTAGATGCCAAACCGGTTGCGGTCGACGCCATAGCGCTCGACCAGGAGGTCGAGGAAGGGCAGCCCAGTGTCCACGTCAGAGACCCCCATCTGCCGGTACGCGTAGGTGCGATTGGCGTGGCCATAGCCTGCGCTGCCGCGGAAGTCGAGGTTCGCGGCGAGGTAGCCGAGCTGTCGCAGATAGTTGGCGTAGAGCCTGGTGCGCACACGACGCCATCCCTTGGCGATCCCCTGACCACACTCTCCACAGCCGTGCACATAGATCACGGCCGCACCATTGTGCTGCTCCGGAGGCTGCCAGATCTCACCCCAGGTCTCTTCGCCCGCCGGATCCGGGAAGGTCACGATCTCGCTCGGTGCCCAGGCGTATCGATAGAACTCATCCGTTCCCGACTTGGTGACGCGTCGGGCGCTGGCACCTCGGCGGTTGTCGCGCACGTAGAGGTCCGCCATCTGCGTGACCGTCTCGTACGTTACCGCCAGTCGTCGCCCATCGGGCGAGGGATACGCTCGGTACATGCCCTCGCCCTCGCTGAGCCGTGTGAGCTCGCCGCCGTGCACCGGGAGGTGGTAGATGTGTTCTTCCCCCGGGTGGTGCTGGCTGGTTCGCAAGTACCAGGTCTTGCCGTCGGGAGAGAGTTCGGCCCCGCGCACCTCCCATTCGCCGTCCGTCAGCTGGCTAACCGTGCCGTCGACTTCCGCGAGGTACAGCATCGCCCAGCCCGTGGCCGTCGACGCAAACCCGAAGGCCGAACCGTCGGGCAGCCATTGGAGCCATCCCGGCCCCCAGCGACCGCCCACCAGGGGGCCGCCGATCCAGGCGTCCTCATCCTGGTGGTCTATGACGGTGACCTGGCCCGTCTCGATGTCGAGCAGCGCGAGCCAGCGATCCTTGTGATCGAGCGACAGTATCTGCACCACGGCGTGCTCGCCGGTGGGGCTCCAGTAGGGACCGTGAACGATGGTCTCCTTCTCGATGCCGTCATCCACCCAGGTGGCCGCGACGCTGTCCGGATGCACCGTGGGGTCCACCCGCACGATGCCCATCTTGGCCGAGAACATGGGCTCGCCAACCTTGGGCCGCGCGCGGCGCTCGGCGGCGTAGCCGCTCTCGTTCACGAACTCCATGTAGGAGGTACGGTGTTGCGGTGCTGGGTTCTTGATCCACTGAAAGGTGACGAAGCGGCCGTCGGGGGAGAGCCGGAAGTTCCTGACGTTACTGCCCTGCTCGACCGGGATCGTCTGCGGTCGCTCCGGGCCCCGTGCCCGGCTCACCGAGTCGGCGATCTCCCGGTTGCGCTTCCGCCGGCGCACGATGTCGATCAACTCGAGCTGCTGATTCTCGAGCCATTCGCCGGCTTCGGATTTCTTCTTCTCGTCCTTCGAGCGGGCAACGGCCACCTGCCGCGCCTGGCCGGTCGAGCGATCGTACACCCAGAGGTCGCCGTTCTGCCGGGTGTCGCCACGCTCGAGGCTGCCACTGAACCCCTGGGTGGAGAAGTGGATGCGGTTCCCCTCGGGACTCAGCCGTAGGTTGCCCACCGAGCGAGAGCTCGTGTAGACCGGACGGGTGCCTGTCGAGCGCGTCCAGACGAAGATCGTCCCGCTGTTGGACCACACGGCAACATCGCGGCGCCGCGACCACTGGATGTTCCCCTGGGGAATCAGCGCTACCTCCTCATCGGATACCACGCGCGCTTCGGTGCCGGCGCGGTTGACGGCATACCACGGATCCGTGGCCGAGGTTTGCCCCGGCTCAGGATCTTCCCGCCAGCGGAAGTAGATCCAGCGACCGTCAGGCGACCATCTGATCTGCCGTGGGGCGAGACCGAGCCAACGCAGGTCCTCACCGAGGTGCTCGATGGTGAGTTGGAAGCTGGGGTCGCGGTCTGCGGGTGTGAGGGAAGACTGCTGGAGGATCTGGGCATCCGTGGGCAGGGTGACTGCCACTGTGACTGCCACCAACGCGAATACGACACGGTTGAGCGCGTTCATTTGGAAACCTCGACCGAAGGTGTGTGTCGACTGTGGAGAGGAATAAGATGGTGAGCGGGACAGGTAGTGCGCGAGGTGCCCTACCTGCAGTGCCTCGGCCTGTTCCCCGATGCTGAGCAGCCAGGATCAGGGCGAGGGCGCGGGGTTCAGCGCCACCGAGGCTGCCGGCTAGGGCCGGTGGGGCGGGCTGGAAGCTGCGGGGAGCTGGCGGCTGAGGCGGTGGTGGCCAAGCTGCGGGCGTCGCCAAGTGGCATAGCGGAAGATGGTAGGGTGAGGCAGGAGAGCGCCGGCGGTCCTTCGAACGTCTGCCGCGAACCGGAGACCAGTGAAAGCGTCAAGCGATTCCCTCACCCCTCCTATCGCGCCTCGACAGCCTCGTAAGCGAAAGGCCAACGCGGCGAGAGCCAGCGCATCTTGCCCGTCGCCCGGTACATGCGCCGCTTCAGCGCAACCCAGCGACCACGCCCTCGGGCGCCCCGGCGAACCGCTCAACGACCTCCGGGTCGCCCGCCTGCCCGCGGCCCGCGGAAGGTTCGCAGCACGGCGATCATCCGCTCGGCGTGATGGAGACTGTTGAGATCCACAGGGACCAGCTGCGTCGTTTTCAGCGTCTGACCCCAGTTGGCGTCATCGATGTGGCACTGCTGTCTGGGCTCGAACAAGTCAACGCCGAGCAAGAGGGTTGCTGACTACGAGGCGTTAGGGACCCACAGGATGGCAAAGCTCACCGCAATTCCTTCACATAGATGTTCCTGAAGTACACGGCGCTGCGATCGTCATGGTTCTGCAGCCCGATGTAGCCCCGCTGAGCGATATCCTCCACCTTGCCGCGCGGCTCGGCCTCCCAGTCGATGACCAGCTTGCCGTTCAGCTCCACCGTGATGTGGTTGCCCACGAACGTGATCTTGTAGTGGTTCCACTCCCCGGTAGGCCTCGAGGCGAGCTCCGTGGGCGCCTCGCCGTCGTAGACCGCGCCGGTCATGTGGATCCCCTCCCCCGCATCGTTGATCTGGATCTCGAAGCTGTGGTAGATGTAGTCGTCGCTCGTGGGAATGCCCGGCACCCTGAGGAACACGCCGGAATTCGTCGCTTGGCCCGCGCAGCGGAACTCCAGCTCCAACACGAAGTCCCCGTACTGCTTTGCGGCGTACCAGAAGAGCCCCATCCCACCGTGTGACGTGAGTACTCCTGTCTCACGATCCAGCTCGAAGTAGCCCGGGCCATAGTGGTTCCAGCCCTGCTTGGTGTATCTGCCGTTGCGCGATTTGAGAATCTGTTCGTAGCCCTCGCGCTCCTGCGCGCTCGCGCAGTGGGAGAAGACGCCCCCCACAAGAGAGATCAGGGCCAACGCGACGGCAACTTCAGGCATCAACTTCATCATCTCACTTCTCACGTTGTCATTGTCCCCCACCCGACTGCGCTCACCGCTCCCCGCTCACTGCTTCCTTCTTGGATTCCATTCTCCCTTCGCCACGGCCGGCACGAACGACTCCAGATCCGGCGGCGGGAACGCGATGGTCTTCTCCTGCTCGGCACTCATGTAGGCCGTCATAAGCAACTCGGCCACATTCACGCCGTCGCTGAAGTTCTCTTCCGGACGTTTGCCCGCCAGAAACGACTGCACCATGTGCCGGTCCTCACCCACGTAGCCGTACTCGCTCTCCTCGTCACTCACCACCGGCATGAGCCCCATCTCAGCATTCTGTTTCTCCACCAGGTCCTCGCCAGCGTCGCCTGTCACCTGCCTGCTGAAGAACACCTTGGGCCCGGCGTCCAGGGAGTTCACCGACAGTGAGTACTCTGGACCCAGCAGCTCCATGCTGAGACGAAGCCCAGCTCCCACGAAGCACCAGGAGGTAGTCGCCTCGACGACTCGCTCGTTGCCTTCCTGGTCTCGATACTCTACCAGTACACGGGCGAAGTCCTCGGCGGGTCGGTTGATATAGTCGGTCTTCCCACCACTATTCTCTGCAAGGATGCCGGCATAGTGAGGTTGCTGCCATTTCAGGCAGGAGGTGTGCGCCGAGACCTTGACTGGAGTGAGAACACCACGCTCAGCCCCCGGTGGAGTGAGAAGAAAGCGCGCCACCTCTACCGAATGACACGCCATATCGTTTAGCACGCCGCCACCCTGAAGCTCTCCCTCCCAGAACCAGGGCATGTGGGGACCGGAATGCTCTTCCGCGCAGCGCGCCAAGTATGGTGGACCAGTCAACGCGGCGCCGCGGCTCCACAGGATGTCCTTGCCCCTCACGACAGCCGGTGAGAACAGCTGGTTCTCCAGGTAGCCGTCGAGCAAGCCGGCCTGCTGGACCAGCTCGAGCATCTTCCTGGCTTCCGCCACGTTCCTGCCCAGCGGCTTCTCACACGCGACACCCACGAGCTCGCCCTTGCCCGACTCGATCGCGTCGGCGATCTCCTCCATGATCTCGATGCGGGTGAAGTTGGGCGCGCAGATCCAGAGGGCATCGATAGACGGATCCGCCACCATGTCTGTCACCGAGCCAAACACTTTTGCATCGCCGACGCCGAGCCGCCTGGCGAGCTGAACAGCATCTTGCGCAGCTTCCTTGGGGCGGGCCACCACGCCCAGTATGTCGGAATCGCGTACGCCGACCCACGAGCGGACATGGAACTTCCCGACGAAGCCCCCGCCGATCAGGCCGACGCCAAGTCTTCTGGTTGTCATGCTGAACGTTGCCTTTCTATCGAGCCGCCGTGCAGCTCATAGCACCCGGTGCTAGGCCGCGGCCTCGGCAGGTGCGGGGGCAGCCTCCTCGCGGAAGAAGAGCAGGAACGCCACGGCGCACAGCAGCGTCAGGGCCAAGGGCACGAGGAACACGTAGGTCCAGTTCGTCTCGCCGGCCGTGGTGAACACGTCCCTGACCTGTCCGGCGAACAGGCTCCCGAGGAATCTGCCGAAGCCCAGCGCCACTATGGCAATGAGGCTCTGGGCAGAAGCCCGAACATCCACCGGCGCCACCTTGTCCACGTATATGAAGGCGGCAACGAAGAAGAACACGTAGCAGAAGCCGTGGAGCGCCAGTGAAGCGATCACTAGCCAGGCGGGAGTTCCGATCGCGAAGATGATGTAGCGCACGGGCCACGCCACGACCCCGAAAGCGAGCGTCTTTCGCATCCCGTACTTCTTCAGGAAGTACGACAGGAGCCATGCCATCACGAAGATCTCGGCCAGCTGGGCGACAGTCATCACCGCGGGGACGTTGGTGCTCGACACGCCGATCTTGTCGGACTCTAGAAACGGCGCCGTCAGGATGTAGTAGAACTCGAGCTCTGTCGCGACCACGAACGTGATTCCCACAAAGATCGCGAAATGTCTCGCCTTCAGCATCTTCATGGACTCGAGGAACGCCCACGGCTTGACGCCCTCCTTCTGGGGAGGCGTGTGCGGCAGCGTGAACGACTGGACGCCCATGACGATCGAGATAACGCCGGCGAGGAACAGCGTATCTCCTTGAGCGATCGGTACTGCCGCGTCCTCAGCGAGCCAGCGCCAGCCCGTGAGCAGCCAACCGGCCGCGATCCATCCCAGTGTCCCCCAGACCCGGATCCCGCCGAATTCCTGTTCCGAGTCCTTCAGATTGATCATGGCGATGGAGTTGGTGAGGGCGAGGGTGGGGGCGTAGAGCAGACAGTAGGCGAGCATCAGCACGAACATGACCGTGTAGTCGGTCGTGCGTGACACGACGAGTAACAGCACTCCCCCAGTGAACGCCAGGAAGCCGATCACTTTCTCCGATGAGAAATACCGGTCGGCGACTTGGCCGCCTACAAATGGGGAGATGATCGTGGCCAGCGGCAGCAGCGCGTAGATCCAACCGACCTGTCCGCCGCTGAAGCCCAGGTCTCTGATGAGGTACGCCGAGAGCACCGGGGCCCACGCACCCCAGATCGCGTACTGCAGGAACATCATGATTCCCAGGCGGGTCTTGGCGCTCACATGACCTCCGTCGCACGCGGCGGGTTTGCACTAATGGACAAGAATAAGGCGCTACACGATCCTGCGACGAACTGGGTCCCACTCCACCTTGCGGCCTTGCAGATAGGAACGCGTCGCCATGTGGCAGGTGATCGCTTCCTCGAAGGCGCGGTCGATGTTGCAGCTCGTGATACCGCCGTTCCTGATGACGTTCAGCCAGTCTTCGATCAGCAGGTGATAGGCAGAGACGCGCCTGCCACCCCGATACGTGTACAGCAGTCCTCTGCTCGCGAAGTACTCGGCCGTAGCCGAGGTCACCGCATCGATCCCCTTGAAGCCTGGCTGGTACGAGAACATGGGCAGGTCGGTATCGATGATGCCGTCTTCGATCTTCTGCTCGTAGCGCGTGGAGTCAGGCTCAGCGGAAACCGTCAGCGTGCCGCCCACCCGCATCCATGCGTCGTGGCCCATGAACCTGAGGCCGCGGTTCATGCCGTTGGCGAGGGTCGCGCTGTACATGAACGTGAGATCGCGGTCGGGATACTCGTACACGGCCTGGAACACGTCAGGGACGTCACGTCCGTCCTTGTGATAGTAGATGCCGCCCGACGCCACGGCCGACTTCGGTATGCCCACCGCCATGATCTGATTGACGGCATCGTACTCGTGCGACAGCAGGTCGCCCGACAGCCCGGTGCCGTAGTCGAACCAGCAGCGCCAGCGGAAGAAGCGCTCGAGGCTGAACGGCACCCGGTTGGGCGCCGGTCCCTGGAACTGGTCCCAGTCGATGGTCTGCGGACTCCCCTCCTCGTGAATGTCCCACACCCAGGCACCCCATGGCGTGTTCCGGTTGGTCGTGCCTTCGATCAGCGTAATCGGGCCCAGGATATCCGCCTCGATGACCTCACGGGCCTTCATGTGGCCTTCCGACTGACGGTTCTGATGGCCCAGCTGGAAGACGATGTCCGAGTTCTTGACGGCGTCGTACACGGCGTGCGCCTCGTCTTCCGTCCTGGTCAGAGCCTTCTCGCAGTAGACGTGCAGCCCAGCCTTCACGGCGTCGATCGTCATCCGCGAATGCCAGTGATCGGGAGTCGCGATGATCACGCCGTCGCAGTCTCCGCTCTCAATGAGATCGCCGTAGCGCAGATAGCGCTTGGCCGGCGGCATCACGCGTCCGCCCCCGGGGCGAACGTCTACCTGAGACGCGGCTATGGCCCTCTCTGCCCGCACGTCGAACACGTCACACACCGCGGTGATGGCGATGTTCAGGTCTTTCTGGTTCAGGTAGACCTCTAGGCTCTTGTTGCGAGGGTTCTCCTCCGCGTCTTTCCGCGCTTCGTCGATCCAATCGGGATGTGCGAAGCCGGCATGCCGCACGAGGGCTTCGCCCTCCCAGCCGTACCCGATGATGCCGACGCGTATTCGCTCACCGGGCGGCCGGGAGATGAGGTCCGGGATGACTGCGGGACCTTCGCGCACGCCGAGCTCCGCCATGATCGCGCGGCGCTTGGCGTCATCGGCGGCCTTCTTCTTGAAGAAGTTGTAGAAGAACGCTCCCAAGAACGGGATCGATACCAGCGCCTTGATGAGGCTCCGGCGGGTTATCCCACCCTGCTCTCCCACATCCGGGTTGTTGGGTCTCTCGCTCATGCCTTGGTCAGTCATCGCAGGTTCCCCTCAAGCGTGAGCCTGTCTCTGGGGTGTCGGCTCAGGGTTTCGCTTCCAGAACATAAGTCGGTCCAGCACCAACCTGTCGAGCCCGAACACCCTGCTCGTCGGGAATGCGAGCAACACACACAGGGCGGTCAGCTCGATAAGGACTTTGTTGACAACCAGATAGCTCCCCTCGGCCGGCATGGCATAAGTATAGCCGACAAACGGAGGAGCCACGATCCAGTACAGGGCGAGCAGCACTATTCCGGCGATAGTGGCGGCCCGGCTGAAGAGTCCCAACATCAACCCCAGCCCGATCAATATGAGCCCCCACACGTTGAGGAAATCAACGACTGCCAACGTGGAGGGGCTCGTAGCGATCGAAAGGAACAAACCCTTGAACCACCACTGTGAGTCGGCGAGGTATCCCGCCGAGGTCCAGTACTGATTGAGCAGCTTGGCAAGACCTTCGTAGAAGAAGTGCCAGCCTATGAAGATTCGTAAGGCGACCAGCGTTGCCACTTGAAAGTTCTTGTAACCCCGAACGGCCACTACCTCAGAGTTCGCTGATTGCTGCATCATTCCTCCGCCTATTCTCCCCGGGTTGGAGCCGCACTGTTCCAGCCTCGCGACTTCAACTGAAGTCCATCCCTATCGATGATGAGACACTCACAGCTGGGAAGCGCATCGATCAATGCGATTCCCTCACCTGGATCCATGACGAAGACGCCGGTCGCCAAAGCATCCGCCGCCATCGTTGACGGGGCGATCACCGAGACGCTCGTGCTGAGGTGGGGCGACCGGCCGGTTTTCGAGTTCACGATGTGGTGAAACAGCTTGTCGCGGTCGAAGTAGATCTCGTAGCTGCCCGACGTGGCTACTGCGCCATCGGTCAGGTGTATCGTGTCGGGAAAACGCGCTCCCCTCGAGGGATCCTGCACCGCAACAGTCCACGGCCGCCCCTGTTCCTTGCCTCCCGCGGCTCTGATGTCGCCCCCGGCGTTGATCAGATAGCTCTTCACTTTGTGGTCAACGAGCACACGAGCAATCGCGTCAACGATGTAGCCCTTGGCGATACCGTCCAGCGTGATTCCCATACCGGACTGCGCGAAACTGACGCCGCGCTCGGACAGCGCGATATGTCGCGAGCCCACCAGCTGCAGCGCCTCCAGGATCTCGCTCTCAGTCGGCTGCTTGGGCACCTCCCCTTCCAGACTCACCCTGAACAGGTCGACCACCGGCTCGACCGTGATGTCGAAGGCGCCGCGACTCAAACCGTGATAGTCCAGGGAATGTGCCACGACCCGGGAGAACTCGGGCGGCGCGTCGTCCAGCCGGCCTGTGTCATTGAGATGGGTGACGGCGGACGAGCCGTCGAACCGGCTGAACACGCCAATCAGGCGGTCCATCTCCTCGAACCCCCGCCCGATCGCTTCCTCCAGCCTCTCTTGCGAGCGGGCGAGTGCCGAGATGGATACCAGCGTGCCCATGGCGGGCCGCGAGCTCGTGACCTTGTGAGTCTTGCGATCGACGCGGACTGCTTCGCTGGTGGTGGGGGAGACGTCGACGCGTTCGAGGCCCAGGGCTTCGAGAGCGGCTAGCTTCTTGGCGATGCGAGCAGTCTCCTGCATCAGTACTCAGCTTTCGGCGTCATGGGAAGGACGCCACCAATATACCAGCGGTCGGCGATCTACGGCCAGGTTGGCCGTCACTGATACTCCTCGTCCAGCTGGGCGCGCACTCTCTCGAGCAGCGCCTTCGTCGCGCGGATCCCGTCAGGCTCACTCAGCCGGTCGCCCTCGTACTCGATGCCCACGTAGCCGCGGTACCCGGCGTCGAGCACTATACGCATCATCCGCAGGTAATCGGTATTCCGCTCGTTGCCGTCCGGGTCGAAGTCACTCGACTTGGCGCTCACGGCCTTGGCAAACGGCATCAACTCTGCTACGCCGCGGTAGCGGTCGTACCACTCCTCATCCTGAATGCGGAAGTTGCCGAAGTCGGGTAGCGTGCCGCAGCGGGGGTGGTCCACTGCCCTGATCACGCTCGCGAGCCAGGCGCCGTTCGACGAGAGACCTCCGTGGTTCTCGACGATCACGTTGATGTCGCGCTCTGCCGAGAAATCGGTGAGCCTCCTGAGACCGTCGGCGACGAGCCTGCCCTGCTCGTCGGGGCTGCCCGCTGATTGGGCGTTCACACGGATGGAGTGGCAGCCCAGGTACTTCGCGGCCTCCACCCACCTGTAGTGGTTCTCGACTGCCGTCGTGCGTGCGCCGTCATCGGGATTCCCCAGTGCCCCCTCGCCGTCGCACATGATGAGGAGGCTCGTTACACCATTGTCATCCGCCCTTCCCTTCAACTCCGTCAGATAGCTCCGATCCTCCGCCTTGTCCTTGAAGAAGGAGTTCACGTACTCCACGGCATCTATCCCGTAGTCGACCCGCGCCGTCGTCAGAAAACCGAGGTTGTCCAGCTGGCCGGCCCACAGCATCCGGTGCAGCGACCATTCCGCCAGCGAGATCCCGAAGAGCTGTGAGCGGAGCGTGAACGGCTCTGAGACGACAAGCGCCCCAAGGGCGGCTGCCGAAGTCTCGAGAAACTCACGACGCTTCATCTGGAGATCCTCCCCTCCCACGCGCGGAGCTTTCGCGCGTCCCGAGTATGCATGTAGGCTCGATCGATGAACACACGCGTGTGAACATTCTGTCGGATGGCCGTGTGGGTACCCTGGACCACCACGAGGTCGACGCCATCTAGGGCTCCTGCAGCCGGGCGAGGCCCTGCTCCGGCGGCGCGCTGGGGCAGCCGTGCCAGCGCATAGCCTCGATGGGCCACGCTGTCATCCAGCCCAGGCTCCAGGAAGCCAGCACTGGGTGGACCTGCTGAGCGGCGACGGCCACCTGGGCGGCGATCACTGTTGCCGGAAGATCCATATGCCCAAACCTCCTCCCGCGACGCCCATAGTCAAGCGCGGCGTCGACGACCACAGCACTGCCGAGTGGCCACTCGCGACGCGTTGCACCGCGCGCGCTCATCAGAACTCGAGATTGCGCAGGTAACGGTAACTGGCTGCGAGGCTCTGGAACGGCTCACCCGGGTTGTCGTGTTCGACGAAGTAGTGCTTGATTCCTGCCTGGCCGCTGCGGGCGAACAGAGCCGCGAAGTCGATGGTGCCGGCCCCAACATCCACCATGGAACCGTCGGTAGCCATGTCCTTCACGTGGACCAACGGGAACCGACCAGGGTGCTCCGTCAAGTACTTGAACGGATCTCCACCGGCCTTGGTGATCCAGTAGAGATCCAGCTCGAGCTTGACGAGTGCGGGATCCGTTTCCTCCAGGAGGACGTCCCACGGCATACGGCCTTCCAGCGGCTCGAACTCGAAGTCGTGATTGTGATATCCGAACGTGAGCCCGGCCGCCTTGGCTCGCTCAGCCACGCGATTGAAGCGGTCGGCCATGCTGCGGTAGCCATCGAGGCTGGTGCGATTGGCAGGGGCGATTGAGGCGACCACGAGATATTGGTGACCGGCCACGGCGGCGACGTCGACCGCTGCCTCCCACTCGTTCTCCAGCGTCTCGACCGGCGTGTGCGTGGCGGGCGCGCTGAGCCCCGTGTCGTCCAGGACGCGGCGAATCTGCTGCGCAGACCGGCCGAAGTAGCCTGCGAACTCCACTTCGTCATACCCGACTTGCGCCACTCGCTCAAGCGTGCGCTCCACACTGTCCTGCATACTGGATCTGACCGTGTAGAGCTGGATCCCGATCCGATCCAGCCGCCGGGCGGTTGACGGCACGCCGCATCCCGTTGCAGCGAGACCTGCGCCAGCCAGGCTCGCGGCACCGATGGTCTTCAGAAACTCTCTGCGACAGGTCATCTCAGAGCTCTCGGCGTTTCATTTGGCCGTTGGCATGGGCACAGGCGCGAGCAGTGAGCGCCATCTTACATGAGCGAGGGTTCTTGGACCCCGCCCAATCACAGGATCTAGACGGATCCTGGAGCGATTCGGTCCAAATAGAGAGCGATCAATCGAAGAACGGGAACAGCTTCTTCAGCTCTTCAAGGGATGGTTGCGAGCCGTACTCTGAAACCTGGAACGCTTCCGCTTGCTTCACCTGGCTGCCCTTCTGCTGTCCGTACAGCTGGATCAGCAGTTCTCGATAGGTCTCTCCGGGCCGGGACGATCTGAATCCTCGAGTCTCGGCGAGCCAATCGCGCCGATCCGATGGATCACTTGGCACTGAGTCGAGAATCCCTCGGTTGTACGGCAGCCATTCATACATCTGCGACTCGTGGCAATGGTACATGTCGATCTTCTTTTCGATGACATCGTCGACTGCCACCACGATGTCCGGAACAAACGGAGAGGGTTCAGTGAACCTGTCCGACATGTACATGAAGATGGGGTTCTTTGTGAGGTGGGGAACCGAGGCGACGATGTTCGGCACAGTAACCATGTAGGCCGCGTCCCTCACCAGCAATCCCGTGTTGCGGTGATCCGGGTGGTAATCGTTGGGACGGGGGCTGATGACGATGTCCGCCTGGAACTCGCGAATCTGACGGATCACTTCCTCGCGATTCTCCAGAGTGGGCATGAGCTTTCCATCGTCGTTGTCGAGGACGATGTACTCGGCCCCAATGATCTGGCCTGCACACTGGGTCTCCCTGTAACGTCGCTGAGCGAGGGGCCCGCCGCCCATCTCGAAATGACCCGCGTTCCCGTTGGTCAGGGAAACAAGGCGGACCTTATGACCCTGCTCGATGAACTTGGCCATGGTGCCACCCACCTTTTCGGGATCATCCGGGTGTGCACCGAAGACGATGATCCGGAGTTGGCTCTCGCCGCCCTGGGCAAGACCGAAAGCCGTCGACAGAACCCTTGCAGCTGCCAGCAGACTGAAGAAGAATCCGACTCTGATCATACACAAAGAAGCTACCAGCGGCGCTCGATGCATGACAAGTGGAAGAAAAGACTAGTGTGATGGTCCCCAAAAAGCCCCGCCTGGCGAACTGGGTGCCAGCCTGACACAAAGCCTTCAGGGAACTGCCACTACGCTCTCAGCCGCCGTCGACCTCGACCATCAGATACCCATGGCAGACCGAGACGCCGCGAACGGCACTACGTGTGAGATTGGAACCTTTCTCCGTGCTGAGCCAGGTGCCGAGATCCTGCGGAGGATATGCCACCGCCGCTGTGTGGCTCGTACAGTACGGCAGCGACGCCCGATTTTCCTCACAAAACCGATAATATGTCTCCCTAATTGCCAAACCAGGCCATCCACAAGATCGCGCCCGCCGTGCCGTCCATGGTGGGCTCGTTCGTCGAGTAGTCCCCGATGTCATCGTGGTACACCACGTAGGCGTTCTGGAACTCGGCGAACTCGTCGGGATCGTGAAGCGTGATGCCCAGCAGACTCGAGTAGATCGACCGAAGCACCGGACCATCGACCAGCCCACCTGCGACCTCCCGCTGCGTGAGCGCCCAGACGGAGGTATGAACGTCCACCGGGCGCTCCCCGTCGCGCGGGATCCCCGTGAACATCGACGTACCCCAGGGGTTTACGCCCAACAGCCAGTCGCGTTGCCGCAACATGAAGTCGTGATACCGTCTATCGCCCGTCATCCGCTCATACAACAGGATCTGGGTGATCAGCGCCGTGGTCAGGTTGTTCGAGCACCAGATGAACGGCACACCGATACCGTACGGATTCGTCCGGCCTCGTTCCATCGTCCGTTCGATGCCGTCGCGATAGTAGCCGGCGAGCGTATCCTGGAAAGCGGCATCGACGAGCGGATAGAGTGCGAAATGTCCGACGTTGACGAACGGGTAATACTCGTAGTGTTCTGCCGTGTCGCGTTGCATCCACGAGGTCGCCCCCGCCATGCGCGCATAGCGAATGGCGTCTTGCAGGTACGCGGACTCCCCTGTGGCCTTGAACAACTCGGCGGCGCCCCACTCCATATCATCCGCCCAGGTTCGTTCGGAGTATCGGTATGGCGCGCCGTACGAGTTGCCTTGCTGATATCCTTCCTTGCGCCGGCCCATGGCGTACACCTCGCGACCGGCCCGGAGACTCTCGAGGGCAAAGGCCGAGTCCCCGCCCTCGGCAGCCCAGACGCGATAGGCCATCGCCATGGCCGCCGCGAACCTGCCGGCCAGGTTCGCAATTCCCGTCGCCTCGCTCTGGAATTCCCCCAACCCCTGTGGACTGCCGGTAGCGAAATAGGCCGCGCGGTAACTGTTCGGACCCCAGCCATAGTCGGAGTTGTCTTCGTCCGGCATCTTCCATCCGCGGTGATCGCGATCATCGGCAACTTGATGAACGAGTTGGTCCGGACCCGGGTGCATCTTGTGCAGCCAATCGAGGCCCCACTTCGCCTCATCGAGCACGTCGGGGAGCCCGTTCGGGCCGGGTTGGCCAAGCTCGTTGGTGGCGTCGCCAAAACGATCGCCGGCGAACTCGTACGCCAGCAGCATCCGGGCGGTGGCGTTGCTGCCCGTTATCAGGTACTTGAGCTGGTCCCCGGCGTCGTGCCAGCCACCCGAGACGTCGACGAAGGTGGAATCCGGCATGGGACCGTAGAAGCTCCGGCCATCTCGCTGGTGGCAGACCCGATCGAGGAACGGATTGTACCCGCACCGCTGTTGTCGCATGAATCCGAGCAGGTCCTCGTGCGCTTTGCCGTAGGCAGCTCGGCCGATCGCGAAAGCGGGCGTACGGTCGTCTCCCGCCCGCAAGTAATAGCGGCCCGGCACATCGACGGCTGAGAAGTCCGCTTCGTAGTAGTGTGCAAAGGTGCCCCACCCCTCGGCCCTCGACGGTTGCAGCGTGCCCGTGAATACCACGCCTCCCGTCGCACCATCCACCAGCTGAAACTCGGCCTCAACCGTTCGATGGGAGAAGGCCACGGCGACCTTGCTGTCATCCTCGAGGTAGCCCAGCAGATTGACGCGGAGGTGCACCGTGCTCGAGTCGACATGACTCACTAACCCCTGGTGCGCGCTCCGGTCCGGCACTCCCGAACGGCAGGCAACGGAAGTGAGCACCGCCAGGCCGACGATGATCGAACACCAAGCATCAATCCTATGAACCGTGGGAGTCGTCACGCTGATCCCTCCAGTAGCTGCTCGATACGCCGCAAACGGTACCCCCTTTCCTTCAGAAGGAAGACGAGTTCCTGGAGGCGAACATAGTACTTGTCACCGCGGCAATTCTCACCGTCCCGACTACGACAGGTCAAAGCAGCACAAACATCTGAATGACCAGGGCATCGAACGGCACGGTCACACGCCCCCGACCGCCGCCGAGACCTCACGAAGCAGGCGGCCTGATCAAGCGACCCCCTTGTGCAAGAAACCGGGGGTGGCTACAAGGCTCAGCTATACTCCAGCTTCTGATGATCCCAGGTGATTATCCTGTTGTTGAAATAGCTCTCATTGGCTGCCAGCGAAGGTCCAGCTGCTCTCAGTCCGTACGTGGCGTCTTCTACGATGGTTTTCCCATCCCGAACCGCAGCGATCAGATTGGCCCAGTGATCATCACGGTCATCATATCTCTCCGGTGCAGTATAGATGACTTCACTGGGTTCCCTGATGCTGGGGGGCACATCGTAGTATTTGAGACGATACTGTCTCGCGAATTCATCCTGTACGTCCTTCGGGAACGTCGAGAAGGAGTCATACCCCCCATATCCCGGTTTGGCTGGAAATGGCGTGCGGCTCAGCGTCACCGAATCCCCTGCAAGCCCCAGTGTCCCCTCCGAACCGACCAGCGTCAGTGAACTCCCCCTCGCACCTCCGGCCACGAAATTGACCCGGATCTGCAAATTGAAGGGCGGATGGGTTGCTGCCTCGGGATAGTCCACGACACAGGTCAAGACATCCGGCACGTCTCTGCCGTCTTCCCAATAACGCAATCCACCGGAACCATAGATCTTCGTCGGTCCGTCGGAGCTGATAACCCAATGCAGCCAAGAGAACAGGTGCACGAACAGATCCCCTGCAATGCCGGTTCCATACGCCCGGTAGTTGCGCCACCGGAAAAACCGAACCGGATCGAACGGCACTCTTGGGGTGTCTCCAAGGAACCGGTCAAAATCGACCGTTTGCGGTGACGCATCAGGGGGAATGGAATACTGCCAGGCGCCCAGGGATGAATGCCGGTCATTCACCGCTTCCACGACGATCAGATCCCCTATTGCGCCGGCTCGGTACAGCTCCTGTGCCTTCTTCATGACAATGGAACTGACACCCTGACTGCCGACCTGGAATTTCGCGTTATGCCGTCTCTCGGCCGCTATCACCCGATGCCCTTCAGCCACCTCCTGCACCATGGGCTTTTCGCAGTAGACGGCCTTCCCCGCCCTCATAGCATCGATGCTGATGACGTCATGCCAGTGATCCGGCGTGGCAATCAGAACCACATCGATGTCATCCCTGCCCAAGATCTCACGATAATCTCTGGTTGCAGTGATCTCCTGACCGAAGACCTCCTTTGCCCGCGTCAGCCTGCCATCATACAGATCACACACAGCAGCCAATTCGACTCCCGGAACGGTCAACGCCGACCTGATGTTGTAGAAGCCGATGATCCCCGTTCCGATCACTCCTAACCGTATCGTATCGTTTGCAGCGAATTTCCTGTTTCGATACGGGTGAGGTTCTCGCTCCAGGATCACCCTTTCCTGTGAAGGTCTCCGTGTTGCGATGTAGGGCAACGCTCCAAGGGTCAATGATCCCTGGGCAAGCTCCTTCAGGAATCCCCTTCTCGAAGACTTCTTTTCCCGTCGCATAGTGAATGCCCACCTTTCAGGGAGAATACCTGCCTGCTGCGGATTGAATGACCTGAAAGACCCTCAGGTACACGGACGATTCCAGTGTGCCATCATCATGTTCCTGTGGGGACCGAGCCACCAGATCATCACGGTCCGTGCCTACCGCCGCTCGAGCGCTGTCGTGGCTCGAGGGGCTCAGTACTTCGCCAAGGTCACGCGCACCACCCGTGGCCTGGCGGTGAAGTTCAAGCCTTGGTCCGTCCGCTCGGCGTTCCACATTGAAGTTGCCACCATTCGTCGAGCCGCACAAAGAAGGGGCACCCACGGACTCCAGTGTCTCGCCAGGGTGGAGATCGCCCGGCCAAGCAACGGCATCGCATTGGTGATGTGCCCTTGTGATCTCCTTCATACGCCCATGGACTGTGTCATGTCAACAATCATGAATGAAATGTGTGGGTGTATTTGACCAGGATCGTCCGGGTATCAGCGAGGGGCAGCGCCGTGAGTCGGTCTCGGTCGGTATTCAGGTCCTCATTATAGACGATCCAGAAATCGTTGCCTTCGCGGAAGTTGACGCGAAACCGAACATTGGCCGACACCGCATTGGCGGCGCTGTTGAACTGGATGAACGCGTTGGCGGACACCTTGGTGTTGAGCGCCGTGCCAATCCGGAGTCGCGCCAAATGCGAGTCGAAGTGCTGATCGCGATCCGGAAAGCGGATCCTGTTGAACAAGTAGGAACCCGAGAACTCCAGGTGCGGTGAGATGTACCAGATCGGAGACACCCGCGCTGTCGCCTGCCACCCGTCGAAGAACGTGCCGACCTCGATGCGCGGGCGCAGTTGAAAGAGCCTGGTGTGCGAGACGTGGTACGACGCGGCCAGCTGGAAGAACGTGTAGCTGCCGACGGGTACCACGGCTTCCTCGGAGAGCTCGAACGGAACAACCAGGTCTTCGAACAGGACCTTTGCCTCGAGGCTACCGCCCGCGCCCGACTTGGCCGCGAACTCCCACTCCGGTCCCACCTCGGCCGACTCGATGGAACGATCCCCGTTGCGCACGAAGGCGAAGCCAGCCAGCCCCAGCGTATGCCAGATCAGCGACGACGCTTCACCAGGCAGCCAGGTGTGGGATACCGTGTGGTCGAGCAGCGTGAAATCGTTGCGCTGCGTGAAGCCAATGCCGGGATCGTACGTGGGCCCAGCCCAGGCTACGACGGCGGCGTAGCCCCAGCCGCGCCGTCGTCGTCGCTCTATCTCAACGGTGAATCGCCCGCGGTTGACGAAGTCGAAGCTGCCGTCGTCAATCCGTTCGTCGTCGAAGGTTTGTGCCCACTGTAGGGTCAGGTAGTCGTCTCCGCCCAGGCGAACGACGCCGTCGAGTCCATAGGCCACATTATGGCTGCCATCCGCACCGACGCGGCTGGTGACCATGGCGCCGGCATACGAATAGGCGTTGAACACCTGACGCCGCAGGCGAAGCACGCCGAAGTTCTCGGACGGGAGGGAATCGCTGTCGGCGGTCTGCATGTCGAGGAAGCCGAGGTCCCACTGGCCCCAGCGGCCTACCAGGCGTGCACCGCCGAGTATGCGAACCGGCTGCCCATCTTCGGTCAGGCCGATGCGGCGACTGTGGAACAGGCGGCTCAATCCGCCCGTGCTGAAGTCGAAGATGCCCGCCCGTTCCTGGAAGAACTGCCGCTTCTCGGGAAAGAAGAGCGAGAAGCGCGTGAGGTTGATCTGTTGATCGTCGGCTTCGACCTGCGCGAAGTCGGTGTTGACGGTCAGATCCAGCGTCAGATTGTTCGTGAGGCCGTACTTGAGATCCACGCCGGCCTCGCCTCTGAGGTCGTCTTCGCGGGGGTAACCGGTCGCGGCGTCGTTCAGCGGGAACGATTGCCCGAGCCCGCTGAGGCCGTACGGCGTCACGTACAACGGCCTACGCGGGCGAATGCCTTCGAGAACGATCTTCTGAGCTAGCGAAGGCTTGAGAAACGCCCAGTTGACAATGGGGGGTACGGACGGAAAGACAAGGCGCTCTGTCTTGCGCGCCACCTTACGCTGCAAGATTATGCCCATCACGACCTGCCCGTCTTCGTCTTGAAAGCGAAGACTGGTGAACGGCACTCGCATCTCGGCAAACCAGCCGTCCTGATTGACGACCGTCTCGACATCCCAGTACGTATTGAAATCCCCGTTATACCATCCTCCCGAGGCGATGCCCCCGCCGCTGGCATCGTTGGCGATGGCCGCGTCTATGCGGTTTCCCCCCGGCGTGGTTGTGAAGAGGACGGCCGTCTCGTTGTCGTTGAAGGTGTCGAGGAGAATCTCGAAGTGGTCGTCCCCGCTGAGACGGTCGCGATAGAGGGTGTTGGAGCGAATGCCGGTGCTATCCCCATCGTACCCGCGCAGCGCGAAGTAGAGGTAATGGTCGTCGTAGGCCACCAGGAATTCGGTGCGCTCGGTCGGTGGCGCGCCGTTGTCCGGTTCGTACTGCGTGGGCAGCCAGGGCTCGACGGCCTCCCAGGCCGGTTCGTCGCTCAACCCGTCGAGCTGGATAGGCCCGTCGAGACGAGGCAAGACGAGAAGCCCCGATACTTGCGCCCACACGACGGTAGCGGGCACGAACTGCGCCAGCAACACGACAGTGCATGTTCGTCTGAGGGAGAGCAACCGAGGCATTAGTGAATCGGTCTTCAGCCAGTTCTGTCGATGCTCCGTTCAAGCTCGGCGCGGATGATTGCTTTCTGTTTCCGCCGTTCCAGAACGCTCGCGGCCCCAGTTGCTCGGCCCGCCCTGGGCCACGCCGTGGTAGCCCTCGATGTGGAACGACCCAATCACGCCGAGCCGCGGCACACCCGGGCGCCAACCCAAAGCTCCGATCTTCTCCTCGAGCGCCATGCGGCCGATGACCTCGGTGACGCGCTCCTCTTCGGACAGGTCGGGGTTCTGGAACCGGTATTGGAACAGCAAGGAGGCCCCTTCAGTATCGGAGGTTCGGGCGGTGGCCGTCACGCCGGCGAGCGGAGCAGCTACGGGGATGGCGACAGCGGCGGTGGGCGTGGACTGCATCCCGGTACTCACTGTTTGCGGAGTATCCAGACTACATCCTGTGGGTCGGTGAGCGTCATACTGTCTTCTTCTACGCTACCGTCCCACATTTCAGACAGCAAGACAATGCTAACCGTCTCTTGCTCCAAGTTCACGGTGTAGTCGCACTCATCATAAGTGTCGGTGACGCCATCGACTCGTTGGGTGAGTGTGCATCGCCCTCCGTCGTAGAATGCCCAGTCTACGTACTGGGTATCGTAGCTGTCGCCCTCGTATACCACGGTTCCCGGAACCGAATAGCCGTTGATTGATTGGGTGTTCCAGATGCCGAGAACGTCATCGATGCCGAACGCGTCGCTGCACGCGGGTGCGGCAATGCACCCGAGAACACCAAGTGCGAGCCACCGTGCCATGCGTCCCGTAGGTGGGCTTGTTCTTGTCATTCACCGTCAGGCAGGTTCCGGATCGCCGACCGGATATTGTGGAACCCGATGATTCCCGTCCCGATCACTCTCAGCCGTATCGTGTCACCGGCAGCGAATTTCCTGAATGACGCGAAAGATCTTCAGGCAAACAGACAATTCCAGTTTGCCGCCATCTCGCATCAATTCAATCTCATCATCATCATCATGATATGGCAACAACGACTTGCGTGTGATGTTCTCAAGGGGGGGCTCCGTCCTCTTTGGACGTTCGAGTTGACCACCGCGACGTCGCAAAGCTCACGCGCGCCGCTGGACAGCTCCATCTCGGGACGGCATCGTTAGCAGCCAGCAAGGAAATTCCTATCGCGACGCGAAGGAGGTCCCCATGGGCACCATCGTCCTGTTCGTTGCGACCTGGATGAGCCTGGCATCCGGCGGCAGCGCCGCCAGCGACCGGCTCCTCCTCTCGACCGGTTGGACACTCCGTTCCTCGGTGGAGCTGGACTTGAGGGGCGAGGTGATCTCCCGGCCCGGCCTGAACACTGCCAGCTGGCACCGCATTTCGGTGCCCAACACGGTGGTCGGAGCGCTGGTGGAGAACGGCGTGTACGAGGACCCGTACTTCGGGATGAACCTGCGTGACATTCCGGGCACCACGTACCCGATCGGTCAAAACTTCGCGATGCGCCCCATGCCGGAGGACAGCCCGTTCCGCCGGTCGTGGTGGTACCGCAGGGAGTTCACGCTGCCGGCACGGCTGGACGGGCGCAGCGTGCGGCTGCATTTCGACGGGATCAACTTCCGGGCCAACGTCTGGGTCAACGGCACACGGATCGCGGACAGCAGCCAGGTCGCCGGGGCATACCGGCGCTATGCGTTCAACGTCACGTCGCTGCTCAGGGCCGGCGAGGCCAACGCGATCGCCGTCGAGGTCTTCGCCCCGGAACCTCGCGACCTGGCCTTCACCTGGGTGGACTGGAACCCCATGCCGGCGGACAAGGACATGGGCCTGTGGGGTGAGGTCTACCTCACCGACAGCGGCCCGCTCGAGCTGAGCCATCCCCACGTGGTCTCGGAGCTGGAGCTGCCGTCGCTGGACGAAGCGACGCTGAGCGTGAGCGTGGAGGTCCGTAACACCACCGACGCTCCGGTCGAAGGCGTGGTCCGCGGCGCGATCGAGGAGCGCCGCTTCGAGGCCGCCGTCACGCTGGCTGCCGGCGAGCATCGCACGCTCCGCTTCACGGCCGAGGAGCACCCGGCGCTCCGGATCGCGAATCCGCGCGTCTGGTGGCCCTACCGGATGGGAACGCAGGAGCTGTACACGCTCGCGCTCGACGCGGACGTCGGAGGATCCCAGTCGGACCGCCAGGTCGTGCGCTTCGGCATACAGGAGATGAGCTCCGAACTGACGGAGGACGGCCACCGACTCTTCCGCGTCAACGGGCGGCCCATCCTCGTGCGCGGCGGAGGGTGGGCCCCGGACATGATGCTCCGCCCCGCCCCCCGCGAGCGCCTTGAGGCCCAGTTGCGCTACACCCGGGAGATGGGACTCAACACGATTCGGCTCGAGGGCAAGCTCGAGACCGATCTCTTCTACGACCTCGCCGACGAGTACGGCATCCTCGTCATGCCTGGCTGGTGCTGTTGCAGTCATTGGGAGCGGTGGGCGGAGTGGGACGACGAGGACTACCGCGTGGGGCCCGCCTCGCTGCGCGATCAGGCGCTGCGGCTCCGCAACCATCCCAGCGTGCTCATGTGGCTGAACGGAAGCGACCACCCGCCCCCCGCGGACGTCGAGCAGGCGTACCTGGACGTGCTGGCCGAGCTGGAGTGGTCCAAGCCCATCGTGTCGAACGCCACCGATACCCCCGGCCCCGTGAGCGGCCCCAGCGGCGTCAAGATGCGGGGGCCCTACGCGTACGTGCCTCCGTCCTACTGGCTCACCGACACGGAGCGCGGCGGCGCCTTCGGCTTCGCCACCGAGATCGGGCCGGGGGCCGCGGTCCCGCCTCTCGAGAGCCTGGAGCGCATGCTCCCCGCCGATCGTCTCTGGCCCATCAACGAATACTGGATGTTCCACGCCGGAGGCGGCCAATTCAGGGATCTCTCGCGCTTCACGGAGGCGCTCGAGGCCCGCTACGGGCCGGCAACGAATGTGGAGGACTATGCCCGCAAGGCGCAGGCGCTGGCCTACGAGGGGCAGCGGGCCATGTTCGAGGCCTACGGCCGCAACAAGTACCGCTCCACCGGCGTCATCCAGTGGATGCTGAACGACGCCTGGCCATCGCTGATCTGGCACCTGTACGATCACTACCTGCGCCCCGGCGGCGGCTACTACGGAACCAAGAAGGCCTGCGAGCCGGTCCACGTCCAGTTCTCCTACGACGACCGGTCGGTCGCCGTGGTGAACGACGAGCAGCACCCTCACGAGGGCCTGACGGTGACGGCACGCCTGCTGAACCTGGATCTGAGCGAGGCCTTCGCGGGCGAGGTGCAGATCGACCTTCCCGCGGACACTGTGGTCCGCGCGCTGACGCTCCCCAGGCCGGAGGGGCTGTCGCGGACCCACTTCCTCGTGCTGGAGGTGACCGACGCCGCCGAGGAGCTGGTCAGCTCCAACTTCTACTGGCTCTCGACGCAGGAGGACGTGCTGGACTGGGAGAACACGCGGTGGTACTACACGCCGACTGAGACCCACGCCGACCTGACAGCGCTGGCCGATCTGCCCGAGACGACCCTGGCCCTCGATCTGGAGCCAGCCGGACCCGACGGTGCGGTGCGGGTCCGCGTCCGGAACACCGGCTCCTCGCTGGCCTTCCAGGTCCACGTGAGGGTCGAGGACGCCGATGCTGGACAGGAGGTGCTGCCCGTCTTCTGGAGCGACAACTACCTGCCGCTGCTCCCGGGCGAGAGCCGGACGCTGACGGCGGAGTTTCTGCACGGCCCGGCGCCGGCGCGCGTGACGCTGACCGCCGAGGCGTGGAACGCGCAGAGGGTGGTCCGCTGAGCACACGCTGACGCGCTAGGCGTGTGACGGTATCCACAAGGTTGAGTGCAAGCTCCGTTGCTGGAATCACGGAGCAAGGATCTGCGCCTCTGGAGATGAACGGATCGAGTCGGACGATGCAGCTCGGTACCTACGAAGGCACGATTGTGGAATGGAAGCAGCAATCGCAGCCGGGAGATACATGATAGGCGCGGTCGATATTGGAGGGACGAAGATTGCGGTTGGCATCGTGAATTCCGAGGGCAGACTGCTAATTCGTCTCGAATCGCCAACCCGGGGGGGTGGTCCGTATGAGCCGGTGATCGAGCGCATTGCCTGGATGTTGAGAACGGCTGTGGACGGGGTTGGAGAGCGGCTGCACGGGATTGGCATCGGGTCGACGGGACCGGTAGATCCACTCACCGGGGCGTTCGGCAATGTCAACTTCTTTCCCCATTGGGAAGGACGGAACCCGGCTGAGGATCTAGAAAGGAACTTTGGCGTGTCGGCTGTCATCGAGAATGACGCCGACGCCGCCGCCTTGGGCGAAGCCAGTTGGGGCTGCGGGAAGCACAAGTCACGACTGCTGTACGTCACGGTGGGCACTGGTATTGGCGCCGGCCTCATTCTCGACGGGAAGATCTATCGCGGAGTGAACCATTCGCATCCCGAAATGGGGCACCACGTCATCGACGCCTCATCTGACACGAGCTGCACCTGCGGTTCCCGCGGATGTTGGGAATCCCTCGCCGCAGGTCCCGCTATGGTGCGTTGGATCGAGAGGAATGCACCAGCGGACTACCCGTATCGTGCAGAACTCAGCGCAAGACGGATCTGCCATCTAGCCCGCGAGGGTGATGGATGGGCGCAACGCTCGGTCGAGCGTGCAGCGCGATACCTCGGCCTAGGCCTGGCCAACTTGGTGACGATGTTCGTTCCGGACGTCATTGCTCTGGGCGGCGGCGTGATGAAAAGCGCTGACCTGTTCCTGCCCGCGATCCGTACCGTACTTGCCGATAGCTGCCGCCTCGTTCCGTACGAGAGCACAGAGTTGGTCTTGGCTTCGCTCGGCGACGATGCCAATCTAATTGGCGCAGCCAGGGCCTGGTATCACCATTGTGCTTCCGCCGGAGGCAACGGTGCCGACTGAGTTCTCCGTGCTCGAAGGCGAATATCTTCGGGACATTCTCGATCAGCCACGGGCGCTCGAGCGAACGCTTGCGGGCTTGGAGGACCCCCAGACTCTGACCCAACCGAAACGATGTCTTCACGAGGGGCGATTCAAGACGGTGGTCCTGACCGGCATGGGGGCATCGTTCCACGCACTCCATCCACTACATCTTGGGCTCATCGACCACGGCCTGACCTCGGTCATGGCTGAGACCTCGGAGCTGGTTCACTACCAGCAGCGGCTGTTGAATGGCGAGAACCTGGTCGTAGCTGTTTCGCAGTCGGGACAGAGTGCGGAGGCCATTCGCCTTCTGGAAGCGAATCGTGGCAGATCCTCGATAATTGCAATCACCAACACGCCGGGCAGTCCGCTCGCGGAACAAGCGGATGCAACCATCATGACACAAGCGGGAGAGGAGTCCTCCGTATCGTGNNTGAAGCGGGCGATTCGTGCAGTCCAATCCTATCTGACAAACTGGACGGACCACGTCCAGGACCTGACCCAGTTGCTAGAGGGGATCCGTCACCTTTTCCTAGTTGGGCGGGGATCTTCTCTGGCCACGGTCGGAACCGGCGCACTGATCGTGAAGGAGTCAGATCACTTTCAGGCCGAGGGAATGAGTAGCGCCGCGTTTCGCCATGGACCGTTCGAGATGCTAGGCGAAGAGACCTTTGTCCTCGTCTTTGCTGGCGACACCAGGACTCGGGACCTAAATCGGCGGTTGTCTGAAGACATTCGCGCCAAGGGAGGAAGGGCAGAGCTTGTCGTCGAAGGCGCGGCGTTTGCTCCATGTGTTCTGCCAGAGGTGCCGGAACGTGTTCGACCGATTGTGGAGATTCTCCCTGTGCAGATGATCACGCTTGCACTGGCGGCGCACGCCGGTCGGGAACCGGGCCGATTCCAGCTGGCATCGAAGGTGACCACCACGGAATAGCGAAGCAAGACACCCCCTAGGTCGCGTCGTGCCCGGCTCCGACGCACTAGAACGGGATTGATGGGGAAGACGCCCGTGCGACTGACCCTGAGCCTAGTGGCGCTCGTTGGAACGAGTGCTTGCAGCGGTCCGAGTGAACCGCAGCCACCCGCTGACAGCGAATTCCTCGCCAGCGCGGTGCGC
>JABAOH010053703.1_pt3 | contig 30576 bp, 39 predicted proteins | sample 7062181 | NCBI WGS metagenome assembly JABAOH01 (sample SAMN14538630, study PRJNA623070) | marine sediment metagenome | biome: marine biome [ENVO:00000428]; feature: marine pelagic biome [ENVO:01000023]; material: deep marine sediment [ENVO:00002113]; isolation source: pool of 5 deep marine...
TAACACCTGCCTTAATCACTGCACGAGCACCAATAATTGCCCCATCTTCTATTGTAACTCCAACCATTTTATCACACATTGGATAAGGATCATTTGTTAAAGCTGCATTTGGACCAATGAAACAATTCTTTCCTACTCTCGAAAGCGGAGGTAGATAGGCCATCCCTTCAATCTTTGTATTCTCTCCAATCTTTACATTGTAATCAATATGAACAAGAGAACCAATCTTTACATTATCACCAATTTCTACATCATCTCCAATGTAGGAAAAGTGCCACACAGTAACATTGTTTCCTAACTTTGCTTTTTCAGAAATAAAGTTGTTAACCAAAATAGTTCACAGATGCCATGGTGAAGCTTGCTTAATTATTTTTTCAGGAAGTTTTTCTTGATTATTTTTTAAAAATTTCATATCTTGTTCTTTATCTCTTAATTCATCAGGAAGCATAATTGGTATCTCTTCAATAATGGGATAAAATCTTGAACAATCTGTGCAATATAGCACTCCCTCTTCAACTACTTCTTCTTTGGATTTTAACTCAAAAATTTCTAGAGGATGATGTTTGTCTATGGGACAGGCAAGAATTTCCATCATTTTTTTATTCATTTTAACTCTAAGTAAATTGGAGTTCCTTTTTGGCTTGATAAAAGTGCAGCTTCAGCAATTTTTGTAACATTTACTGCATGTTCAGGTTTAACAACAAGTTCATTTTTTCCTGTAATTGCACCTAGAAAGCTCTCAATTTCTTTCAATAATGGTTCTTGCTTTTCATGTCTAGGAATTTCTGTATCATCAGATTTTTCAATTTTTACTTCTTGTGATATAAAATCTGAAGAAATTATTGCTTCAGTGCATACTGCATTAAAGTTTCTGACCCTTGTTGGTGTAATCCAGTTAGAAGAAATAATTGCCACTTTGTTATCTTTAAAGCCTAACATTATTGATGCAAAATCCTCATGCTCGTGTTTTATCTGTCCAGCTCTTGCAAAAACAACTTCTGGAGTATCATCAAACAACCACATTGCAGTATCAATATCATGAACAGAAGTGTCATAAATAATTCCAACATCTTTAATGTGTAAAGGCATTCGGTTTTCGCGATGAAACTCTAACATTACAAGTTCACCATACTTTTTTGATTGTACAAGTTCTTTAACAGTACCAACTGCTGGATTGAATCTTTCAATATACCCACATGTCAATAGAACTTTATTCCTTTTTGCAATCTCTAAAAGATCCTCACCTTCTTCAGAAAGATAGGTCATAGGTTTTTCAACAAATACATTTTTCTTTGCTTGAATAAGCTGTGATGCAATCTTTGAATGCGTTGAGGTCGGTGTACAAACAAAAGCAGCATCAAAATCTTCTTTTTCTAATAATGAATCAACAGAATTGTAATAATTTACAGAATATTTTTCTCCATACTCTTTTCCTCTTTGCTCATCAACGTCACAAACCGCAGTTAATACTCCTAGTTGGGAAAGAATTCTTGTGTGATTTTTCCCCCATCCTCCAGTTCCGATTTGAACAACCTTCATTCTAGTACACTTCCGTTAACCAGCCAGAATATTTTTTGTTTTTATTCATTACTATATTCGTATATTCATCCATAAACTCTCTAGTTATCTCTCCTACTTTGCCATTAGCCACTTTCTTTCTATCAATTTTGATTATTGGGGTAATTTCTGCTGCTGTTCCACACAGAAAAATCTCATCAGCAGTATGCAATTGACTTTTTTTGATTTTTTTAATTGATGCCTTGTAACCCAAGTCTTTTGAAACTTTGAGAATAGTATCTCTTGTAATTCCTTTTAGAGCAGAAGAGCTAATGGGCGGTGTGATTAACTCTTTATTTTTAATAATGAAGATATTTTCTCCTGGCGCCTCACTAACATTATCTGATAAATCCAAAAGAATTGCTTCATCAAATCCTTTCTTTTTTGCTTCCTGAGTTGCAATTATAGAATTAAGATAATTTCCTCCCATCTTTGCTTGAGTTGGAGTTGATGAATCAGAAAATTTTCTCCAAGATGTAATACCTGCAGTTATCCCATTTTTGTTAAATAAATCTCCAAATGGGAACATAAAGATAGCAGCGTGAGTGGGTGCTTTTTTTGTTACATACAAATTAATTCCATACTGTCCTATGAAATAAAAGGGTCTAAGGTAACATGATTTTTTCATTTTATTTTTTTTACAAAGATTAATCATTGCATCTTTGATTTGTTTGTCAGAAAAATTTAGAGACATTGAATAAAATTTTCCAGAATTTCTAAATCGTTTTACATGCTCATCTATTCGAAAAATGTACAGATTTTTTGAATTCCAATATGCTCTAATTCCTTCAAAAACAGAGGTTCCATAATGAATTGCATGAGTTGTGACAGGAACCTTTGCTTTATTTACATCGACAAATTTTCCATCAAACCAAACAAATTTTGAAAGAGGAAGTTTCACAACAAAAAATTATGGTACTATAATTAATCTATTTGGACCAACCTTCTTTGGGAAACTTCATTCCTGCAACTCTAGTAGTCTTATCCTCAATATTTGCAAATTTTTCTACTACTGTCCAATTTTCCTCTATAATTTTTGCAACTTCTGGAGGAACATCATCTTTCCAACTGGTTTCTGTACCATTAACTGCATCGTATAGTTTATTTTTAACAGAAGCCGCAGACCCCTCCTTTCTTGTTCCTACTCTAGGTTTAAGGCGATAAATTTTGAGCATATATCCTTCGGCTTTATCGCCTGTATAGGTAAAATAATCATCTTCAATTCCTTTTAGGATCTGTTTTCTTAGTTTCCATGAATTTGGAGATAGTAAAGGTGGCATGTACTTTGAAAATGGAGAATAAAAGGTGTAGTTTCTAGAAACGGAAATTGTATCCCCAAAAACCGATTCAAGCATTTTTTTTCTAATCTCAAAACTAAATGGAAAACTCCTACTGTTTACTTCAGTTTCATCATTCATAAAAATAACAGGCATAACTTGAACATTATCAGCTTGTGACTTTAATTCCTCGATAATTTTTACATGGGCATTTGTTACTGGATTAAGATGTGCAAGATAAATTGCTGTAGTCAATTGAATTTTTACTCTAATTGTCCTATTTCAATGATGATTTTCTAACATCTAGGGACGATGGGACTTGAACCCATGCTCTCCAGCGCCCGAGGCTGGCAGTATACCAAGCTAACCTACGTCCCTGTAGAGAATCCAAATCACATAATATTATTTCTTTAAATTTTTTTTCTAACCGTAGGATTCTTCTTTTACTTCAAAGCTTCCATCTTCACGCTTGTGACTTTCAGTAACAAATCCTTTGGGACCAAGAAAGTCCATTACACCATCAATTGTTCCTTGCCAACCGCAAACATAGAAAATTGTATTTTCTTTTGTAATTTTTTCTCCAACAAGTTCTTCTAATGGAGATAAGCCACCATCACGTGGTCTAAGAAAAGTTTCAACTCTTCCTGTCTGACCTCCCCAAGATCTGTTAAACCATTCTTGAGGTCTACTGATTGTAGCTCTGTAAGTAAAATTCCATTTGTCTTTTCCTTTGTCTCTACTTTCATTTTCTAAATCAGTAAAGAGTTCTTTGTAACTTAATTCATCAACGTAGCTAGCACCATGTAAAACAACAATCTCTCTTTTATCCCCGGCAGCATGAAGATGTTGTGCAAAGCTTACAAAAGGTGCAATACCAGTTCCTCCTCCTACGCACACAATCCTTCTGGTATCTTTACTGCCATCTGGCATTGTATCGTTAATTAGCAAAGCCCTTCCTGTAGGCTTTAACCATTTTATCTCATCACCTTCTTTTGCATTAAACAATTGAGTTGTCAACTGTCCTGGTAATGGTCTTCTAACCCATCTTATTACAAATTCAAAGAATTTTTTATTTTCAGGATGCGAAGCTATCGAATACGCTCTTCTAATAATTTTGTCCTTACTTGGAACATGTAATCCAAGAGTTGCAAATTGTCCAGCTTGATAATCTGGAACAACACCATCATTTGGTACTACACGAAAAATTGCAAGATCTTCTTTTAATAATTGAACATAAGTTATGGTTCCGATATTATCTACGACCATTCGATTCATCAGCTACCCAGTGGTTAAATATCTTATGATGATTATTAGCAAAAAAATATTGTAAAAATCACTAAACGTTAATAACCAATCCAAAAAATTTAATTCGAACAGAATTTTTTCCCCTGTTCTTGTGGGCCGGTCGTCTAGACTGGTAGGATACGCCCTTGGCATGGGTGAGATCGAGGGTTCAAATCCCTCCCGGTCCACCTTAACATTTCTCAGCTAACACAAGAAGTTTCTCTAATTCTTCGTCTTTATCTTTAGAAATTTCTTGAATCTCTTCAGGTGGAAGCTTATATCCAATATCAATTGCTGCTTTGACAGCACTTTTTTTCACTTCTAAACTTGAATCTGAAAAACAATTATGAATTGCATTACTTGCATCATTTGCTTTTAGAAAACCAAGAGCACCTAAAGCACATGCACGAACCATTGAACTTGAATCCTTTGTTAATTCAATTATTGATGTTATTGCATCTGTATCTTTTCTATTTGCTAAAATAAGTGCTGAAAATCCCCTAATGTTTTTGCTTGGCGACTTTAAATTATCAATTAATAGATTTGAAATTTTATTCTCATTTAATACCAAACTACTAAATGCTTCTCCTCTAACCTGGATGTCATCATCATCCAACTTTGATATAATCTTGTTTATTATCTTAGGATCTTCTTCATTTGATAACAATTCCAAAGTTTTGATTTTTTCATCTGATGAATTAGAATCTAATTTTTCATTCATTGATTGAAAATCTATCATAAAATCTCCCATCCATGGTATAGAGAAGTAATATTTTTCATAAAACCCTCTAAATATAACAAATAGCCATTCTTAGATTTAAATTATCCTGAGATACTTTAAGCCCTATGTCTGAACAGACGGCAAGAGACACCATATTCATTGGTAAGAAACCATTGATGGCGTATGTTACTTCTACGCTAATTCAATTGGCAAACTTGCCTGCCGTGAACATCAAAGCTAGAGGTCTAAGCATTGGACGTGCAGTAGATGTAGCACAAATCATCTCACGCAAAACAGAAAATGCAGGATACTCTATCGGAAACATCAAAATCGGCTCTGAAACACTAGAGTCAAAGGACGGCAAACAAAGAAACGTATCAACAATTGAAATTGAAGTAAAGAGAAACGCAGGATAACTGCGCTTTACTTGATTTTTTCTTTATTCTCTTTTTGAAAAACCATAACGCTTTTCTAATTTTCTGAATTTTGGCAACTCCACTAAATCATTAAACTGATTGAAATTTACAACTTTTTTATGGAATTTTTTCGTATTACCTGACTTTTTGAGTTCTTTTAAAATATTCATTGTGGCATAGGTATTTGCAAACAATACTGACAATGGATACAAAATTATCTTGAATCCCATTTTGTGTAACTCTGTAGATGAACTCAAGGGTGTAGCTCCACCTTCTATCATATTTGCAACAAGTGGAGCATTTATGGACTTACCAATCTTTTTCATTTCTTGAATTGTTTTTGGAGCTTCCACAAAAATTACATCTGCACCCAATTTCTTGTTTTTCTTACCTCTTTCAATTGCTTCATCTAGTCCTTCTGTTGCTCTTGCATCAGTTCTTGCTACAATAATGAAGTCTTTACTACTTCTTGCATCAACGGCAGCTTGTAATTTTTCAGCATATTCTTCGTGAGGAACAACTTCTTTTCCTTGCATATGACCACATCTTTTTGGCCATCTTTGATCTTCAAGAAAAATTCCAGAAGCACCTGCAGATTCTAATTCTTTTACTAACTTCCAAACACTTAGTGCATTTCCATAACCAGTATCTGCATCAACAATTACTGGAACTGAAACTGCACGGCAAATTCTTCTTGCATTATCAACTGTTTCAGTTGAACCAATAAAACCATAATCTGGCATTCCAAACAAAGTTGCTGATGTTCCATAACCTGTTTGAAACATTGCATCAAATCCTACTTTTTCTGCAATTTTTGCACCAATTGCATCATAAACGCCAGGGATTACTAGGGGTCCATTACGTTTAAGGAGATTTCGTAAAGTCTTCAACGTTAGACGTTTCTTAGAGAATTATTTATGATTTTAAATTGTATCATTCTAATCACTACATGAGTAAAACTAGTCATGCAATAATTTTACAAAAAGAGCTATCCAAAAAAGTCATTTCTAAAAACTCTCTTCCTAAAAACATCAGAAAAGTTTGTGGAATAGATGTTTCTTACAAGGAAAATACTGCGTATTGTTCAGCTGTAATTTTAAACAAGAAAAATTTTGAAATTATTGAATCTGTTAATGATATGATATCGGTTTCTACTCCATATATGCCAGGATTATTCATGCTACGAGAATCAAAGCCAATTCTTAAAACATTAGATAAACTGAAAAATAAATTTGATTTACTACTTGTTGATGGACATGGACAACTCCATCCTCGAAAATGTGGTTTGGCCTGTTATGTTGGATTAGCTATTGACAAACCAGTCATTGGAATTGGTAAAAGTCTTCTTTGCGGAAAAATTTGGCCTGATAACAAAGTAGAATTTGAAGGTAAAATTTTAGGTCAAACATTAATTCATAACAATAAAAAAATTTTTGTTAGTATTGGCCACAAAATTAGCCTCAAAACTGCAGTAATTTTAACAAAAGAATTGATTCTTCCTAATCAATGGAATCCTGAACCACTAAGACTCGCAGACAAACAATCAAAACTATTTCGAAGAGCTAAGAATATTTCTTAATCCACTAATGGAAATTAAAGTTATTTGTTTTCTTCACTCTTATTTTTTTTAACCCATTCATCATACATTTGGATCAAGTTATCTACATCTTTACCATCTTCAGAATAAGTAACTATTACACCAAATTTTCCTTTCTGATCATGGCCTCTAGCATAATAACCCCAAAATGTATCTGGCAGTTTTTGAAAACTTGATTGGTTTTTTGAAACTCCAATTAGATTCTGTGCTATTGTATATACTACATTTGCAGCATCATTTGATTCTATCATATTAATTCTAAAATTCTTGTCAGTAATAAATTATAATTTCAATTCAAAATCAAGTATATTTATTCTACTCTGATTTCCTTTCCTTTTTTCTTTGTAGGTTTTTCTTCAATTTTTTTTAGTTCAGATTCTAGGAATTTTTTGTATTTTTTTGTCTCTTGTTCAGTCATCCTCTCTACATTAGAAGACAAAACATCTCCCATACTGAAAATTTTTTCGAGAATATCCATTGCAACAAATCTGCCTACATTACTAACTCGAAATAATACATCAAGCTGTTTTTTTACAATATCGTTGATCTTATCAACATCTTCAGAAGTGATCCTTCCCTTACGAGTGATTTGATATTTACCATCCTTTGTTTCTTCAATTAATCCCTCATCTAATAAACGACCAAGTAGTGGATAGATCAAACCTGGCGATGGTTTCCATATGCCTTGACTTTGTTCAACAGCGTAATCGATAATCTGTTTACCCGTATACGGTTGCTTTTTCAATAATTCCAAAATAAAATACCTTGAAAATCCTCTTGGAACAGAACTTCCAACTCTTTGAAACCACTGCGATATCATCACTAGCGATATCGCTAGTGATATATATTAACTCATTGGATCACCGCTCTCAATACTACATATTTAACCTGCCTCTATCGTAGCTTGGCTTAGAATGGTCGAGTCTCTTGATTATGATTTGATTATTTGTGGATCTGGCTTGGCCGGTTTACGAGCAGCAATTGCAGCAGCACACAAAAACTCCAAGCTAAAGATTGCAGTAGTCTCAAAGGTTCAGGTAATGCGTTCTCATTCTGTTTCTGCAGAAGGTGGTACAGCAGCAGTTCTTTTCCCAGAAGAGGGTGATACAATAGAATCTCACATTTATGATACTGTCAAAGGAAGTGACTTTTTAGCAGATCAAGACGTTGCTGAACGACTTTGTAATGAAATGCCAAAACAAGTCTATCAATTAGAAAGATGGGGAATGCCTTGGTCTAGAAGAGATGATGGTAGAATTGATCAACGAGCATTTGGTGGTTACAGTTTTCCACGTGCAACTTATGCTTCAGACAAAGTAGGATTTTTTGAAATGCAAACATTGTATGATACTTGTCAAAAATATGATAATATTGAATATCTCAACGAATGGTTTGTAACTTCAATTGTTCATGATGGACAAAAATTCATGGGAGTTACAGCAATTGAACTATTAAGTGGTACATTTTATCAGATTCGTGGTAAAGCATTAATCATTGCTACTGGAGGAGCTGGAAGATTATACAGCTTTTCTACATATGCATACTCTTCAACACCTGATGGACTTGACATGGCATTCAGAGCTGGACTTGCACTCAAAGACATGGAATTTGTACAGTTTCATCCAACTGGAATTTTACCATCGGGAATCTTAATTACAGAAGGAGCAAGAGGAGAAGGTGGATATCTTCTAAATAACAAAAATGAAAGATTTATGAAAAAATATGCTCCAAGCAAAATGGAGTTAGCTCCTAGAGATATTGTTTCAAGATCAATTATGACTGAAATCAATGAAGGACGAGGATTCAAACATGAAACGGGAGTTGATTGTATGAAATTAGATTTACGACATATTGGTGATGAAACTATCAAAGAAAAATTAGGTGGAATTAGAGAAATCTCAATTAAATTCTCAGGAATAGATCCTGCTGATGATATTCTAGATATTCGTCCTGTCTGTCATTATATGATGGGCGGAATTCATACCAATATTGATGGTGCAACAGAATTGCAAGGTGTGTGGGCAGCTGGAGAAGCTGCATGTAACAGCACTCATGGCTCTAACAGATTAGGTGCCAATTCCACATCAGAATGTATAGTTTGGGGAAATATCACAGGAACACTTGCAGCAGAATATATTGAAAAAGGAGTTCCTTCTACTCCTTGGCCTCATCATATTGTCGCTGCTGAAGAAAAGAGAATCTATGATGGCATATTTAGAGGAAATGGAGATGCAAATCCATATGAAATTAGACAAGAACTTACTGATACAATGAATGATAAGGCATACGTTTACCGAAATGAAGCCCAATTAGTTGAAGGATTGAAAAAAATCCGACAATTAAGAGAACAGACTTGGAAGCATGTTGATGATAAAGCAAAAGAGTACAATACCAACTTTTCAAATGTTATGGAACTTGACTCTATGTTTAGAACTGCAGAAGTTGTCTTAGTTGGTGCAATTAACAGAAAAGAATCTAGAGGATCTCATGCAAGAACTGATTTCCCCAAACGAAATGATGCAGACTTTTTACACCATACTCTTGCCTATTTTGATCCAAAAGAACCAATTATGAAAACACATCCAGTAACAATAACTAATTACCAACCAGTGGAGAGGAAATACTAGATGGAAAATCAAGACGAAAATAAAGAAGGCATTAAGGGAATGGCAAATCCTGGCCGATATGGAATTGAAAGAGTAGCATACTGGTTAATGAGACTAACTGGATTAGGATTGTTAGGATATTTTGTTGCTCACATTTATGAAACAAGCAATATTCTAAAAGGACGAGCAGGATGGGATGAATTCTTAGCACTTACACAAACAACTGAAGGACATATCTTTCTGGCCTTAGTAATTGGTATGTGTGTTTTTCATACAGGTAATGGAATTAGACTAATGTTTGGACATGGTGGAATTGGTGTTGGAAAACCTACACGACCTGACTATCCTTACACCCCACTTTCACAAAATGCTAAAAACAAAATTGCAATCTATTCTTCCATAGTTCTTGCAGCAATTGCCATGATGTATGGTTTAGCAGTCATGTTTGGGGAGGTAACACATTGAGAGAAAGCACCATTATGAAAATACACTATGGAACTGCCCTAGGTGCAGTTGTTTTAGTTGCTGTACACATTTTGATGAGGCTAACTCAGGGATTTGCAGAATCTTTAGAATATGAAAATGTAATTGCCAATTATCAATTCTTACCATATGCTGGAATGCTAGAAATAATATTGATTCTACTTTCAATTCATGGATTTAATGGATTAAGAGTTATTCTTTTAGAACTCAAACAAGGACAAGCATATGAAAAAGGAGTTTCATATGGTTGTATTGCTGCCATGGTTGCAGTTATTGCTTATGGCTCAAGAACAATTTTCATGACTAGTATGGGGATGGTGTGATGGCAGCAACAACTGAAATTCCAAAAGAACAGCAATCAGCTACATCGAAAACAGTAACACTTCGAATTGCAAAATACAATCCTAATCAGGATTCTTCAACAAAATACATAGAGCATAATGTTCAATATGAAAAATGGACAACTGTACTAGATGCAATTCTTGATGTAAAGAAAAATCATGACCACTCGATTGGTGTAAGATATTCTTGTAGACAAGCAACATGTGGCTCTTGTGGCATGGTAATTAACGGAAAGCCAAGACTTGCATGTTTTACTAAAATCTCTGAACTAAACTCTAATGTTGTAACAGTTGAACCAATGAATAATTTCCCCATTATTCGAGATCTTGCAGTAAAATTTGATAGATTATTTGCTACCCACCATAAATTAAAACCATTTTTGATTCGAGAAGATTCTGAAGTCACAACTCAAGCAAAAGAATTGGTTCAAACACCTGAAGAACTTGAAAACTTCATCCAGTTTGCAGGATGTATCAAATGTGGTTTGTGTAATTCTGCGTGCCCAACCATGACTACTGATTCTTCATTTATCGGACCACAAGCTCTTGCTCAAGCATATCGTTATGTTGCTGATAATCGAGATAAAGGAAAAGACGAACGTCTTAAGATTGTTGATGAATCTCATGGAATTTGGAGATGTCACTTTGCAGGTTCTTGTAGTCAGGTATGTCCAAAAGGAGTTGATCCTGCAATGGGAATTCAACTACTGAGAGGATATCTTTTAGGATTTAGAAGCTAGCCTTCTTTTTTGGCAGGTTTAGGACTATTATTTACCTGATTGTTTATCTGCTCAGCCATAAAGTGATTAGAAACATTGACTTTGACATCATCAATACCTTCAAGCTGAAGTAGATTATCATGAATATCTTGACAGATTTTAAATCCAAATACTGCTGGACAAAATGGACTTGTTAAATGCAAGTCAACTTTGACATTTCCACCTTCAATGTCTACTTCATCAACTAACTCAAGATCAGTTATCGTTGTGTTAATTTCAGGATCTACAATTTTGGATAACTCATCAAAGATTTTTACTCTTAGCTGTTTGATGTCTTGTGTCATGTGCGCCAAAGCGTCGATGCTATATATAACCATTCTAGAAAGTTAGATGTTGTACCGTTCAAGATTAGGACATGACCTTAATGAAATCACATTAGATTATGTGTCATCAATTTCAGATGATATAGAAATAGCTCTAATTGACATTCTTGGAAGCCAAGCACATGTACTTATGTTACATGAAAATGAAATCATTACAAAAGCAGAGGCAAAAAAAATTCTTTCTGCACTTGAGGGGCTCAAAAAAGAAAAATTTGATAAAAAATCAGATGCTGAAGATATTCACGAGCTAATTGAATCACTTGTAATAAAAAAAGCAGGTTTAGCAAGTGGAGGAAAGATGCATACTGCTCGTTCTCGAAATGATCAAGTTGCTCTTGATATTAGAATGAAAATTCGTGATGATATCAATGTACTTTGTAATTGTTTATTAGATACAATTGAAGCACTTGTTTCATTAGCACATCAACATCAAAAAACAGTCATGCCACTATATACACATCTTCAACAAGCTCAAGCAGGTACATTTTCACATTATCTTCTAGCTCATGCGGATGCTTTGTTACGAGATTTTAATCGACTTGAAGATTCTTTTGATAGGGTTAACCAAAGTCCACTAGGAGCAGGCCCAGTAGGTGGAACAAGTATTCCAATTGATAGGAATCTTACTGCAGAATTACTTGGATTTAATGGAATTGTAGAAAATTCTATTGATGCAACTAGCACCCGAGATTTTGTTGCAGAATATGTTTCTGCCGTGGCTATTCTCATGACTAATTTAAGCAAAATTGCCGAAGATTTTGTCATTTGGTCAACCTCAGAATTTTCTTTCATTGAATTGGCAGATCAATTCACATCTCCATCAAGCGTAATGCCTCAAAAGAAAAATCCTGACATACTTGAGCTTACTCGTGGAAAAAGTTCTGAAGTAATTGGAAATCTTATGGCAATCTTATCAACTGTAAAAGGATTAGCCACTGGTTATGGTCGAGATTTACAACAAATAAAATCTTCAATTTGGTCAACCTCAAAAATTTCTATTAGTGCTCTTCTAGTTTTAAAATCCATGTTGCTTACCCTTAAGGTAAATGAAAAAGCAATGAAGAAAGCAGCAGAATCTGGATATCTTATTGCACTAGATATTGCTGAAAAATTGGTTCAAGAAGGAATTCCATTTAGGACTACTCACAAAATTACTGGACAACTAGTTCAAACAGCGTCAAATTCTAAAAAATCTCTCTCTAAACTAACTCCCTCTGAAATCAAAAAATCTATTTCTGATACGAAAGTTGATTCAAAACTTCTTTCAAAAATTATCAAATCTGTATCTATCTCTTCATCACTGCAAGATAGGGTATCTCTTGGTTCATCAGGATTTGAAGAACAAAGTCGAATGATTGAAGATCGAATTTCAAAAATTAATGATCTTCGAAATAAAGTAACTAAACGAGATAATGATATTACAAATTCTTTGGAAAATCTTACTACAAAAGTAAAAGAACTAATAAAATAAAAAGCGGGTCTGGTGGGATTCGGACCCACGACAACCGGATTAAAAGTCCGGTGCGCTACCTGGCTGCGCCACAGACCCAACGACAAGACTGCTTGATGTGTATAATTTAGTCTTTTACAAGAAGTTTTGAATTTATGGAAACTTTTTATCTGGCATTTTTGTTTTGAAAAATTGCGCCCTTGTAGTATAGCCCGGTCTAGAATTCGGCCCTGTCACGGCTGAGACGCGTGTTCAAATCCCGCCGAGGGCGCCACAAATTTTTCTGATTTTACCTTCGAAAAATTGACATGAATATTTTCAGAGAACTTTTTGATTTTTATTCTCAGATTTAAGAAAAATAAAATGGCTTATTTGTAGGTGAATTTGCACTATTCACATGTTTGTTGTAATTGCTGACATTTCTTTGAAAAAAGAAACTGAGAATGAATTCAAGAAATGGTTTGAAGAATCAAACAAAATTTTATCAAAATTTGAAGGATTTGTTTCCAGAAGACTCTTAGAATCTGCTGAAGGTAATCACAGAATAATAGTTGAACATGAAAGTAAGGAGACTTTTGAAAAAATGCATCAAAGTCCAGAACATGCAAAACTTCACCCAGAAGCATTTAGCTTTATGGAAAAGCCCCCTGTTCATCTATTCTATAATGTAGTAGCTAGCTAGTTCACTCATTGATTTCAGACATTATATCGTCTAGTACTTTTTGGCTTGCTGCAGCAATAAATGAAAGCCTAGCTGTATAGCTAAGGTCTGATTCTAGAGGTTTTAGATTAGCATCTAAAACCATCCCGCCAGCTTCTAAAATCAAAAAATAACCTGCAGCAATATCTTGTATTCTTATTTTGTCTCGTAAATCAATAAAAATATCCATTAGTCCATTGGAAAACATCGCCATCTCTAGAGCATTAGCTCCAAAATGTCTTGTATGATTATGATGTTCAAAAACCGGTTGGAGTTTTTGCATTAACTCTGATGTTGCACCTGAAGTATTTACTCCTACAATTCGATAAATTGGTTCTTTATCGTGAACATGGATTTGGTTTTCATTAAGAAATGCACCTTTACCTCTTGAGGCCCAATAAAGGTCGCCGTTTGATAGATTAGTTACAACTGCATCTGTAACTGAGCTGAGCTTATCTTCAGTTGCAAAAGCTAGTGAACAACAAAAAAATGGAACACCTCTTACAGCATTTGCAGAACCATCAATTGCATCCATTATTAGAAATCCTTTTGGATTTTTTGATAATTCTACTCTACCACATTCTTCACCAAGTACAACACATTCAAAATTAATTTTTTTTAGATAATCAAGAACAGTCTTTTCGGCAACAATATCGATATTTCTGGAAATATCTCCTCCTGCGCCCCTCCCAAAATCTCCTGCTGCATCATCAGTGCCAGCTAAATGTCTGACATTTTCATAAACTTGCTTTGAAACTTCTCGAAGAATTTCGATTACTTCCATGAGAAATTTCGAACTTTTTTGGTAATTTAAGTGAAGGAATATTTCATTCTTTGAAAGCATAAATAACTAGAATGAAACTGTGCGTATGTGAGCAGTAAAGGACAATCAGTTGTTAGCAAAGAAGCCTTAATGAGCACTAAACCTGGAAAACAAATTCTAAAACAAGGACTATTCAAATCAAAAGGTTTCAAATTATTCAATAAATACAAAGAAGACACTGAAAAAGAATTTCCAAATTTTGCAGATAGATTTGCCAAAGATCTCTTAAATGAAATCAAATCTGATTCATCACCAAATTCTACTCAAGCAGCTTTTGCAGAAGAAATTGGTACTACAGAAATTACACTCACTGCATCTGAAATAGAACCTATAAAATCAAAATTAGAAAATATTGATGAACTAAAAATACGAGTTAATAGAATTTTGGATTCTAAATTTGTAAAAATGACTTTTCCAGTTTTTAATGCACTATATGATGCAGCTGCAGATTATTCTGGAAATAAAGATCTAAAATTAAAACAAGATTTAGTGGAAGGACACATTTTAGCAATAGACCTTAGCGAACCAATGGATAGAATAGTTGACAAGGATGAAGACTTGGAATACCTTGATGACTATAAGCTAATGAATCCATATATTTTGAAATTAGCTAGAGATAAAATTTCTAAAGGTGGAGAAAAAGTTCTAAAAGAATTTGAAGAAGGATTCAAAGATGCTAGAGTTGGACAATATCTTGATGAGAAATTAAAATCAAAACCAACAGAAATCACAGAAGAAGAAATGACTCTATCATACAAAAAATATAGAGCAGTAATGGGAACTGCAGGAAAAAACATGGCTCTTGCAGAAAGACCTCTAGGCGAAATATTCTATCTTGGTATGGCAAGGGCTTCTGAGGGAGTAGGTTGTGGTAATGAAATTGAAGATTCGCTTGAACATGGTTTTGTTAAAATTCCATCTTGGCCACTTTACTATTCACTTTTAGCAAATGATGTCAAAAAAGGATTTGAATTAACTCTTGAAAAGAGTAATCTATATCTAAAAGATGCAAGACTTGCTCTTGAACTATTGCCCGAAAACTTTTCTTACAAAGAATTTTTGGAGTTTTTGTTTTTGACAGTTGAACATTACAACCAATTTTGGTATAATCAATTACAAAAAGCAAACAAGTGGTCAGAATTTGAATCAAAACTTCCAAAGTGATGTAATTTGATGTGGTCTGAAAAACATAGACCTCAAAACATTTCTGACATGGTTGGAAATGAAGAAGCTAGAGCCGCCCTTGTTGAATGGCTTGGAAAATGGAAGAAAGGTACAAAACCAATTCTTTTAGTTGGTCCTCCCGGAATTGGAAAAACTACAATCGCAAATTTGGCTGCAAAGCAATTCGGTTACGATATGATTGGTCTTAATGCAAGTGATGTTAGAAGTAAATCAAGAATTAATGAAATCCTTAGTCCTGTTTTGGGAAACATCAGTGTTCTAGGAACACCAATGATTTTTGTTGATGAAGTAGATGGAATTCATGGAAGAGCAGATTTCGGTGGGGCTGAAGCTTTAATAAAAATTCTCAAAGAACCAACGGTTCCAATCATTCTTGCAGCAAACTCCGATATTTCTACCAAAATGAAAAGTATCAAAAAAGCAGTTAAAACAATATACTTTAGACCTCTACCTCCCAGATTACTGAGATTATATTTAGAAAATATTTTGAAAAAAGAAGGTGCAAGTCTTAGTCCTGGTTCTCTTATCAAAGTAATTGATGAATCAAGAGGAGATATTAGATCAATGATAAATTTGGCACAAGCACTTGTTACAGGATTTAATCCTCCAACTGAAAAATCGTTTGAAGCTATTAATGTTGAAGAAGGAGTTAATGCATTTTTCAAAGCAAATACTATTGATGAAGCAAGAGGAGTTTTGTATTCTATGCAAATTGATCCTCGTGAAAAAATCAATGCATTTTATTCAAGTATTGTTACGAGCAGTATTCCAAAAGATGATCTTGATAATATGATGCAAGTATTATCTGAAGCTGACATGCTCTATGGAAAAATCTTCAAGACTCAAGCGTGGAGATTACTTCGATATCTTGATGAAATTCTTTTAGGCCTATACAAAAAAGATACCACCATAAGATACAATCAATACAATCTATCTTGGCCGCTTCTTAATAGATTAAGATGGGATGGAAAAAGTATCAAGGCTCTTGCATCTGTTCTAGCATCACAAATGCATGTCTCTAGAAGTGCATTTGCAACATTTTATCTTCCATATCTATTATTCTGCATAAAAAATAAAAAATTAGAACTTGAACTTGAAGAAACTTTTGGAGATATTATAGAAAAAGAGGTTGAAAGATTATGAGTTGGCGTAAAATCACAATGAAGTTCCCTGGAACTTGCATTGTTTGTAATGAGAGAATAGAAGCTAATGAAGTTGGTTTATGGTCAAAAGGCGAAGGAGTAAAACATGAAAAATGTGCTGAAGTTAAAGAATTACAATGTATTGTTTGTGGTTCTCCTGCAGGATGTCAGCAATGTGAGTTTCAAGATGATTGTGACTTAGAAACTGTTTCCCAATTATGCATCTGTAAAAAATGTGGAGAGAAAAAAGATTCTTTTGCCTTTTATCTAGACTCTGTAAAAAAGAAATTCCCTCTTTTGAACTTAAAATGAGATCGCCGTTTTCCTTCAACTTTTAGCAAAGGCTTAAAATTTAACTAAATTGAGGTAAAACGTAATGTCTGAGGAGAAGAAGGGAGAAGTCGAAATCAAAGAGGAAGAAAAACCAAAACCAACCTCAAAAAAGAAATCAAAATTATCTGCTGCAGAACTAGCTGCATTAGCTGAAGCTGAAGAAAAGGCATCAAAAGAAAGACTCCAAGCTTTGAAATCTGCCGCAGAAGCAGCTGCAGAAGAAGAATATCAAGCCGCAGCTGCAGAAGCTGTTGAAGTAAAGGCAGATGATGTTTTTACCAATAAACGAGGAAATGAGAGAATTTTTAGAAGAGAACTAGGTGAGCCCGAGTTCTTCTTGCACAAGCCAGATAGAGTCCCACCAAGACGTGTATTAACACCTGAAGAAGAAGAAGAAATATCGAGAAAGGTTGAGATTCCAACGTATCAAACTCCACGATATGAACCCAAGTATGTTTTGAGTCCAGAATTTGGAGGAGTTTCAAATTATGAAGAAGGACTAAACATAGTAAGAGACGAAACAGAAGCAAAACTTGCAAAACTCCAAAGTGATCCTAATGCAAACCCACAAAAACTAAAGCAAGTCGAAGAAGATCTTAAAACTCTCGATTACCTTTATGAGAACTATTATGAAGGCATGAATGTTTTTCGTACAGCAAAAGGCGGGAGAAAAAAAATTGAAAAATAGTGGTGCCAAATGAGCAAAAAAAGTTTTGATATAATCAACGCAAGATTTACTTTCAAAAATATACCTCTACATAAACTAAGTAACTATTCATTTTCAGATGTCTCTGCAGCATGTGAATCCTTTAAGAAAATTCCCGATGTTTCAGAATGTGTAATTGTTCAAAATCCATTCCGAGTTGAAGTTTTTACCGTAATAAATTTAGAAACAGAAGATACTCCAGATGGAAGAAGTGCTGAAGGAAGAGGACTGATTCTTAACAAAATTAGAGAAACTTGGGAATCATTAACAAACTTACAACCAATTGATCTTGATCACTTTGATCAAACTCTTGAAGTGTATAAGAACACTGACGTTTACAATCATCTATTACGTTTAGGAAGTGGTTTAGAATCACTAGTTATCGGAAGAGAAGCAATTTTAGATGAAATTAAAAGTTCAATTTCAACTGCAAAGGAAGCAGAGTTATCTGGTCCAATTTTGAATAAGTTATTTGATAATGTAATTAGAATCTCAACTAGAATAAGAGAGTCCACTGGAATTAGTAAAGGAATTATTTCTTTAGGTGATCTTGCTGTTAAAACTGCAGAAGAAAAGACAGGCTTAGAAAAACAACATATCCTACTAATTGGAACTGGTGAAACTGCTGCAATGGTTTCAAGAGCATTAATGAAAAAAGGTCATGACTTTGATGTTACAAGCATGACTGTGGAACGTTCAACCGGTTTTTCTAAAATTTTAGGCGGTAAACCAATCAAATTTGCAGATGTCATTGCAGGATTTGATAAATTTGATATTATCTTTGTAGCAACAACTGCCGATTATTTCTTGATTAATTATGACAGGATTCGAAGAATTATGGAAAACAAAAAGAAAGGTACCATGATTATTGATATTTCTGAACCTAGAGCAGTCCATGAAAAGGTCTCCACCCTACCTGGCGTAAAACTCATGTTTAGAGACCAAATTGACGAGATGTTTGAAGAATATCTTAGAACTAGTAAAGAAAAAGTTCCCACAGTAGAAAAAATGATCAGTAAAGAAGTTCCTATTCTTGAAGCTGCAATGAATAAACTATCTCCAGAACCAATTACATCGGATGTTACTACCTCTTTAGACTCTCTAAGAGAAGAAGAAGTAAAGAAGGCAGTTGAAGAGTTAGGACTTACAGATGAGAAAAAAATCGAGGTTTTAGAAAAATTGACAAAATCAGTTGTTGAAAAAATTGTCTCTGTTCCTGGTAGTGAATCTAAAAAAGCATCAGAACAAGATGCTTCATAGCATATAATTTAAAATATACAATATCTAGCCTTTTCTAAGGATAAATTGCATTAGAGCTTCTTTGGAATACTCAATTCCATGTTCTTCTTCGGTATGCTTTCCAAATTCTTGAATAACTGATTCTACCTCGCCATCAGCTTCAAAATCACACTCAAATCCATAATCTTTACAGGAAAGTTTTACCATACTAGCCACCTCGTCTTCATGTTTTTAATCGTTTACTTATCGAAAAAATTAAGCTTAACCATAAGATTCGTATTTAATCTCATAACTTCCATCTTCTCGTTTGTCATGCATTGTAACAAAGCCTCTGTCTTTGACGTTTTCAATGACCCCGTCAATTGTTCCTTGATAGCCGCAAATGTAGATAAATGAATTATCAGGAGTAACCTTTTCACCTACAAGCTCATCAATAGGAGACACACCATCTTTTCCTGCCTTAAAGAAGGATTCCACCCTTCCAGTTTGACCTGACCATGATCTGTTAAACACTTCTTTTGGTCTACTTATTGCTGCTCTATACTTGAAATTCCATTCATCTTTTCCTCTTTCAATACTTTCATTTTCCAAATCAGTAAGCATTTTTTTGTAACTTAGCTCATCAACATAACTTGCGCCGTGAAGAACTATTACCTCTCTTTTATCTCCGACATCATGCAAGTGATTTGCAAAAGCAATGAAAGGAGCTAGGCCTGTTCCCCCTCCAACACAAATTATTCTTCTAGTATCTTTACTTCCATCTATCCTTGTTTCATTAATTTGTAAAGCATTTCCTGTAGGATCTCCGATGAGAACCTCATCTCCTTCACTAGCGTAGAATAATTCTGTAGTAACTCGACCTGGTAATGGTTGCCTTACCCATCTAATTACAAATTCATAGTAATCTCTGTTTTCAGGATGTGATGCAATAGAATACGCTCTACGAACAAGCTTGTAGTTTTCATTTGGTATAGGAACTCCAATTGTAAGAAATTGACCTGTCTTGTATTCCGGCATTCCCTTATCAGGTAATATGCGAAAAATCCCAAGATCTTCCCTCAGAAATTGTGTATAGATTATCTTTGCCTTACTATCTTGAACCATGCCCAATATTTTTTGTCTTTTTTGGTTAAATAACTTTTGTCTCACTTTATTTTTAAAAAAATTAGTCTTAGACTAAGTAACACAACCTACAACAGAAGATCCGACAAAATAATATAGGTTAACAAACGTTTGAGATCGCGGGACATGCATTCTGATAAATTAGAAAAATATTCTGAAAACAAAAAAACTTCTTCTCAAGGAGGCGGTCAAGACAGAATTCTAGCACAACACGAAAAAGGAAAACTGACAGCTAGAGAAAGAATTGATTTACTGTTAGATGAGGGAACCTTTACAGAAGTTGATACCCTAACTACCCACCACTACCATGAATATGATATGCAGAAGAAAAAATTCTTTGGAGATGGAGTAGTTGGTGGCTATGGAACCATTAATGGAAGAAAAACTTTCGTTTTTGCTTATGACTTTACTGTTTTAGGCGGAACACTAAGTCAGATGGGAGCAAAAAAAATTACAAAACTTATGGATCATGCTGTTAGAACTGGATGTCCTATAATTGGAATTATGGATTCTGGCGGTGCTAGAATTCAAGAAGGTATAATGAGTTTAGATGGTTTTGCTGATATCTTCTATCATAACGAATTAGCTTCTGGTGTTATTCCACAAATTACTGCAAGTATTGGTCCATCAGCTGGTGGTTCAGTTTACTCACCTGCAATGACAGATTTTGTAATCATGGTAGAAAAAGCAGGAACTATGTTTGTTACAGGACCCGATGTTGTAAAAACAGTTCTTGGTGAAGATATTTCATTTGAAGATTTAGGTGGTGCAATGACACACGGAACAAAGAGTGGAGTTGCACACTTTGTTGCACAAAATGAATACGAATGTATGGACTATATTCGAAAATTACTTTCATTCTTACCACAAAATAATACAGAAGAACCATCACTTGTTAAAACAGATGATGACCCAAACAGACTTGATAATAATCTAATTAACATAATGCCTGAAAATCCACTTCAACCATATGATATGAAAGAAATTATTAATTCAATTGTAGATAATCACGAATTCTTTGAGATTCATGAATTATTTGCGCCAAATGTTATTGTTGGATTTGCTAGATTAAATGGACGGGTAGTTGGAATTGTTGCAAATCAACCACTTGCACTTGCAGGAGCTTTAGATATTGACTCTTCTAACAAAGCTGCTAGATTCATCAGATTTTGTGATTGTTATAATATCCCAATCGTTACACTTGTTGATACTCCGGGATATATGCCAGGTTCCAACCAAGAACATAATGGTATAATTCGTCATGGCAGCAAACTCTTGTTTGCGTATTGTGAAGCAACAGTTCCAAAAATTACTCTAGTAATTGGAAAAGCCTATGGTGGTGCATACATTGCTATGGGAAGCAAAAATCTACGAACTGATGTGAATTACGCTTGGCCTACAGCAAGATGTGCTGTACTAGGCGCGGAAGCAGCAGTTAGAATCATGAGCCGAAAAGAATTAGCCAAAGCAGAAGATCCTGAGGCTCTCAAAAAAGAACTAATTGATGAATTTGCAGAAAAATTTGAAAATCCTTACGTTGCAGCCTCTCATGGAACTGTCGATAATGTAATTGATCCTGCTGAAACCCGTCCGATGTTGATTAAAGCTCTTGAAATGCTTGCAAACAAACGTGAAAAACAACTTCCAAGAAAACATGGTAACATTAACTTGTGAGTGCTATGATTGAGAAAGTCCTTATTGCAAACAGAGGAGAAATTGCCCTTAGAGTAATTAGAACTTGTAAAGCATTAGGAATTAAAACAGTTGCAGTTTATTCAGATGAAGACTACAATTCGTTACATGTAAAAAAGGCTGATGAATCTTATCATATTGGAGAAGCAGCTCCAGCTAAGTCCTATCTTAATCAAGAAAAAATTCTCGAAGTTATGTTATCATCCGGCGCTGATGCTGTTCATCCAGGATATGGTTTTCTTTCAGAAAACGATGACTTTGCAAATCTTTGTGAAAAAAATAAAATCAATTTCATTGGACCGTCTGCAAAATCAATGAATCTGTGTGGTGATAAGATGGAATGCAAAGCTGCAATGTTAAAGGCAGAAGTTCCAACAGTACCAGGTAGTCCTGGTCTTGTAAAAGATGCTGATGAAGCTGAAAAAATTGCTAATGAGATTGGATATCCTGTATTGTTGAAATCCGTTTATGGAGGTGGTGGACGTGGAATTAGATTAGTCACTAATGATAAAGAACTGCGAGAAGGTTTTGAAACAGTAACCTCTGAATCTATAGCTGCAGTAGGAAAATCTGCCATCATTGTTGAAAAATTCCTTGAAAAAACAAGACACATTGAATATCAAATGTGTAGAGACCATCATGGTAATGCAGTCCATCTCTTTGAGAGAGAATGCTCAATTCAAAGACGAAACCAAAAACTAATTGAACAAACTCCATCTCCTGTAGTAGACGAAGCAAAAAGAGAAGAAATTGGTGAATTAGTTGTTAAAGCAGCAAATGCTGTTGATTATACTAATCTTGGAACAGCAGAATTTTTGAGAGCAGATACAGGCGAATTTTATTTCATTGAGATTAACGCTAGACTTCAAGTAGAACATCCTATTAGCGAGATGGTTTCAGGACTAGATTTTGTTAAATTACAAATTGATATTGCAAATGGAGAACCATTGCCATTCAAACAAAAAGATCTACAAATGAATGGTTATGCAATTGAGTGTAGAATTAATGCAGAAGATACATTTTTGGACTTTGCTCCATCAACTGGACCTGTACCTGAAGTAACCATTCCATCCGGTCCAAATGTTCGTTGTGATACTTACTTGTACCCAGGTTGTACTGTCTCACCATTTTATGATTCTTTAATGGCTAAGTTATGTACATGGGGGCCAACTTTTGACGAAGCAAGAACCAGAATGCTTACTGCACTAAATGATTTTTACATTCAAGGTGTCGAAACATCAATTCCATTATACAAAACTATTCTAAATTCTGAAGAATACAAAAAAGGAGAACTCTCAACGGACTTTTTGAAACGTTATGGAATGATTGATAGACTTGCTGAAGATATTAAGAAAAGTAAAGAAGAACACAAAGAAGCAGCATTAGCTGCTGCAGTAATGCATTCAGAACACTTCAAAAGCAGAATAAAGAACTCTTCTGAAAGCAATAGTCTTTGGAAAAGTAAATTGGGTTAAGGTGTAGATTAATGGACTACAAAATACAAGATGTTGAAGGTGTTTTCAATGGAGAAATCTTACAGAATCTTGGAAATAACGAATATGTAATTAAACTCAATGATAGAGAACAGAGTCTCAAAATACTTCAGATGGATGCCAGAGGAATTGAATTTGTTTTAGATCAAAAATATCATAAGGCAAAATATCTTGACAGTACAACCTCAGAAATGAATCTTGTTGTCAATGGAACTCCAATTACTCTTAACATGCATCACAATTTAGATGAAATAGTTTACAAAAATTCTGGAGGTGGTNNCTGCCGAAGAAGGTTCTTCGGTAAAAAAAGGAGATACAGTTTGTGTTTTAGAGTCAATGAAAATGCAAGTAGCTGTAAAGTCTCACAAAGATGGAACTGTTAAGTCTATGAAAATTAAAGAAGGCGGAACAGTTGCAAAAAATGATGTCATTGCAGAAATAGAATAATAAAAAATAAAAAATTAATTTTATTGTTTGAGAAATCCTTTGATTTCATCATAATTTGGTTCTTTTAATGGATCATCTGATACCCACTTGTAACCAATTGTACCATCTTCCATAATTATGAAGACTGAACGTTTTGCTGCATTGTAATCTTTTACATGTAACAAATCTGGCATCAATACATCATAATCTCTGATTGTTTTACTGTTGTAATCTCCAAGTATTGGAAAGTTGTAACTGTGTTTTTCTTTGAAAGCTTTGTTTGCAAAAGGACCATCGTTACTTACTGCAATAACTTGTGCACCAAGATTTGAGATTTCATCCCAAGAATCTCTAAATGTACACAACTCTGTTTCACAAACAGGAGAGCTAGCAGCAACAAAAAACGATAGTACTATTTTCTTACCAGCAAACTCCTCTAACTTTCTCATCTTTAGATCGGTATCTACCAATTCAAAGGAGGGAGCTTTGTCACCAACATTCAATGTCATGCTGCAAATTTAGAATCTACCATATTAAGGACTTTGCAAAAAAATTTCAAATTTTAAAAATTAAAGATCCAAAAAAGGTGCATACCTTTTTATATCATTTTCAGGGCGTAAAGCTACTTTGGTTGGGGAAGTAGCAGGTAACTATAGTACTATATTGATGATGTTTGGCTTTGCAGTCGTTGCAACTGCTCCTGCTCTATTGCTTTCAAGGTTTCTTTCCCCACGAAAACGAAGTAATCCCGTAAAATTTCTTCCAATGGAATGTGGTCAAGTCCCCCAAGGAGAAGGACGAACTCACTTTATGATGCAGTATTACGCTTACATTCTGATGTTTGTTGTTTTTGATGTCATGGCAATTTTCTTGTATGCTTGGGGAAGTACAATCCTTAACCTTCCAAAGGCTGCAACTCTTCCAATAATTGCATTTTTAGCAATAATGTTTGCTGCAATGGGATTTGCACTCTATCAATCAAGGAGACGAAACATATGGTAAGCATTTTTACATATAAGAACGAAAGAGAAGCAGGTAGATTCGATTGATAAAAGATCTTGTAACTCCTCAAAACGCCAACGTCTTTGTTGGAAAACTTGGAGATATTCTTGAGAAAGCAATCGATAAACCACTAGGCTACGCCATTAACTGGGGTAGAATATGGTCACTGTGGCCCGTACACATTGAAACTGCATGTTGCAGTGTGGAGTTTGGCGCTGCATCTAGTCCAAGATATGATGTTGAAAGATTTGGCATCATCGAAGCTTTTGGATCACTAAGACAATGTGATCTAATTGTAGTACAAGGAACCATTACAAGAAAAATGGCTCCACGACTTCGTCTTGTTTATGACCAGATGCCAGAACCAAAATACGTCATTGCAATGGGTGCATGTGCAATTACTGGAGGATTGTACTTTGATTCGTACAACGTACTTCCAGGAATTGATGGTGTATTACCAGTAGATGTGTATGTACCTGGATGTCCACCTAGACCTGAAACTCTTATACAAGGATGTATGCTCCTACAGGAGAAAATTAAGAGAATGAAGGCTAGGAAGACTGTATAATGAGTTCTGAAAAAGAAGAAACAAAACCTGCAGCTGAATCAAAACCTGCACCAGCTCCAGAAAAAAAAGAACCTGAACTTCCACAATTTGAAAAGGGAATGACAGATAAAATTACAGAGAGATTTGGTGAAAAAGCAGAAATTGCATTTGTAATTCCTAATCGAATTGGTGTTAATGTCGAAAAAGAGAATGTAAAAGAAGTTGCAGAATTTATTCGTGATGAACTTAATTTTGATCATGCTGAATCAGTCACAGGAATTGATTATCCCGAATCCAAAGTTATCGAAGTCGTATATCACTTGGGCTCTTATTCAGACCCTCAACTAGCAAATCAAATTCTTACATTGTCCACAAAAGCACCAAGAGAAGATATCCCTAATCCTGGTAATGACTCTACAAAATTACCAAGTCTTCGTGATGTTTTCTACAGTGTAGAATTTCATGAACGAGAATGTTTTGAAATGTTAGGTGTATACTTTGAAGGTCATCCTGATAACAGGAGATTACTTTTACCAGAAGACTGGGCAGATTTACCTCCACTTCGAAAAGATTTCAGGAGCAAAGGAAGATGAGTAATCAATTACCTCCAGGATTAGCAATTGAAAGTGCAGACGAGAGAATAATGACTCTCAATGTTGGACCACAACATCCAGGTTCTGGACACATGAGATTAATTGTGAAGATTGATGGTGACTATATCGTTTCTTGTGATCCTGATCCAGGTTATGTTCACCGTGGAGAAGAAAAGATGGCTGAATATAGAAACTACATAACAAATGTTCCCCATCTTGAAAGACCAGTAATACACGATTCTTGTAACATTCTTTATCCATACGTTCTTGCAGCTGAAGATATTCTAGGTATTGAAGTTCCTGAGCGTGCAAAGTATGTTAGAGTAATTGCATCTGAGCTAAACAGATGTGTTTACATTTTGTATTGGCTTGCAATTTATGGAATCTTTCTTGGTCACTCTACAATGTTTATGTGGCCTGCAGGCGATCGTGAACTCTTTATTGATCTTTTAGAAAAAATAACTGGTGCTAGAGTTACACACTCTTATTTTATTCCAGGAGGAATAAGAAATGACCTTCCTGCAAACTTTGAAGATGTTTGTCTAAGACAAGTCAACTATTTTGAGAAGAGAATCAAAGAATATGGCGACATATTTTATGACAATCCGATTCTTATTTCAAGAACAAAAGATACTGGAGTCTTGTCACGAGATGACGCAATTAGACTAGGAACTACCGGTTCTGTTTTGCGTGCTAGTGGTGTAGATTTTGACATTAGAAAGAAAGAACCCTATGATGTTTATGATGAACTTGATTTTCAAACTAATGTTCTAAAAGAAGGCGACTCCTACGCAAGGTCAAAAATTCCATGGCTAGATATGATGGAAAGCTGTAGAATTATCAAAGATGCTTTATCAAAAATGCCAAAATCTGGCTCCATTAGGAAAAAGCTAAAACCCAATCCAAAAGGAGGCGATACTGCAGTGTATCGAAGAGTGGAATCTGGTAGAGGCTCTTTAGGATGTTATATTGTATCAAACAAAAAACCAGAACCATACAGACTCAAGCTAAGTGTTGGCTCATTTAGAAACATGATTTGTCTTCCCTATCTTCTTAAAGGAGAAAAACTTGGAAATATGCCAGCAGTTTATTGGAGTTTGAATTATTGGCCAGTGGAGGCCGATAGATAGATGTCAGTTATTGCTCCAAAATTTCGACTAGGTTATTTTCTAAAATCAGTAATTGATAATATCTTTTGGGCAATCCTACTTCTTACTCTAATTGGTCTTCCATTAATCCAAATTGTTCTCTTTTACATTGAATTACCTGTTGTAGATGGTGAGCTTGTTAATCCATTCCTTGCATTGACTTGGCTCGCAGACCCCTCACGTACTCTTCCATTGATAAAAGCATTAATGCTAACTGACTTCTTTCGAATTGCAGTTTTCCCAGGATTTGGATTTGCAGCTTTGTTAGCTGCAGGAACAATTTTTGTTGAGAGAAAGATGCTTGCAAAGTTACAGCTAAGAGTTGGACCATTCTATTGTGGAAAAATTGAAGGAATTTTACAATTAATGGGGGATGGACTAAAGCTAATTTCAAAAGAAATTATTATACCGGCAAAAGCCGATAAACCCATCTTTATTGCTGCACCATTACTATTTGTTGGAGCTGCAGCTGCATTTGTTGCACTTATCCCAGTTGCTCCTGGTTGGGTTGTGGCTGATGTAGATATGGGATTAATTGCAGTCTTTGCAGTAATTGGATTCTTCCCAATCATTACAATATTATCTGCTTGGTCTGCGAACAGCAAATTCCCATTTATCGGTGGAATTAGGGCATTATTCCAAATGGTATCATTTGAAATCCCTCTAATCTTGTCATTATTAGGAGCAGTAATTCTTACAGGAACTCTTAACCTATCTGAAATTGTAGAATCTCAATCTGCATTCCCATGGATAATCTTCCTTCCAGTAGGTGCTATTGTTTTCTTTATTTGTATGCTAGCAGAACTTGAAAGAATTCCATTTGATCTTCCAGAAGCAGAAAGTGAAATTGTTGCTGGATGGTTAACAGAATTTTCAGGAATGATGTATGGCCTTGTTCAACTTGGATCTTATCTAAAATTATATGCATTTGCAGCTCTGTTTGTAGTACTCTTCCTTGGTGGATGGCAAGGTCCAATGATTTGGCCTCCACTAGAAGAACAATTACTTGATGAAGGAATTCAAGCAGGACCTATCACTGCAAAAATCCCTGGCCTTCCAGTTTTCTCACAAGAATTTTTTAGCGGAGTAATTTGGTTTGTGCTCAAGACAGTTGCAGTAATCTTCTTTATTCTATTACCGCGTGGTGTTTTCCCAAGAATTAGAATTGACATGCTTTTGCAGATTGGTTGGTTCAAACTAATTGGACTTGCATTCGTTAACATCTTTATTGCACTCGGCTTGCTGTATGCAGGAGTATTAGGTCCGGGAGGAATATTGTAATGGGAACTGCAAGCGGAATCATCAAGGCATTAAATTCGGGAATCAAACATCTTGCAATTAAGAGATTCACTTTACGATATCCAGAAGAGAAACTAAAGTTTGTTGGAGATGGATACCAATTTGATCCATCAACAGGTGTTGGAATTGCAGGTCTTAAAGGACGTCATATGTTATTCCATGATCATTGTACTGGCTGTCAACTATGTTCTATTGCCTGTGAAGGGGTTGCCGAAGCTATTGCAATGGTAAAAGTTCCAGAAGATTGGAAACAAAACAAAAAATCTATCATGCCACAAATCGATTATGGAAAATGTGTATTTTGTGGATTATGTGTTGATGCATGTCCATTTTACGCTCTTTACATGACAAATGACTATGAATTATCATCATTTTCTAAAGAAGGTCTAATCTATACCCCTGCTCAATTGCAAGTTAAGCCTGATGTCTCTCAAGATTCTGAAATAAAAATTGATGAAAGAGGTGCATCACATGGCTGATGGAGCATTTCTTGCCTTATCTGTTATAACAATTGGTTCGGCAATTGCAGCATTAGAGCTTAGATCTTTAATTTATGGCTCCATTGCTTTGATGGGAACTCTTGGTGGTATTGCAGGATTCTTCTTTTTGTTAGACTCTCCATTTGTTGCACTGTTCCAAATTGCAGTTTATGTTGGTTCAATTGCTGTATTGATTTTGTTTACTGTAATGCTTGTAAAAAGAGAACTCATCTTTAAGAAAATAGAAGATAGAAGAAGAAAGTTTGCTGGAATTGCATTAATGTTAGTTTCAATGGTTGCTTTAGGAGCTCTAATCATCAGCTCTGGATTAAATGAAATGACAACCGATGAGCCACAAGTAGACTTTAGAGAAATTGGTGAAGACTTTCTAACATATTATTGGCCAGCATTAATTTTGATGGCACTAATCTTGGCAGGAGCCGTTACTGGCGCACTTGTTTTAGCTAGAAGGGAGGATGTAGAAAATGAGCAACGAGCTGATTGACTTTGTTATTGTTTCAATTGCCTTACTAGGAATCGGAATTTACGGATTATCTGTAAAACGAAATGCGATCAGATTACTTTTTGCAGTTGAGATAATCATCAATGCTGCAAATCTAAACTTGGTTGCATTTGCAAGATTTATGCCACACAGCGGTGGACAAACATTAGCATTATTCTCAATTGCCATCGCTGCAGCTGAAGTTGCAGTTGGATTGGCATTGATTATTGTAGCATACAGAATGTACAAGAATGTCGATATTGCTGACTTTAGGAGCTTGAAAGGATAATGGAATATGCATTATTACAGGCAGTTTTCCTGCCCCTCTTACTTTCACCAGTCGCCTACATAATTGGTAGAAAAGCTGGACCTACTCCTGCTACTTGGTTTACTTTTGCAATTTTGCTGTACTGCACAATCATTCTCATTATTCCTGCCATGAATGGAACAATTGAAGAGCATTATCCATGGACAGATCTATTTGGAGAGTTTGGATTCCTTATGGATGGATTAGCATCTCCATTTGCAATTATGATTTATGTTCTTAGTACAATACTTGCATTGTATTCAAAGCCATACATGGTTCACAAATTCAAAGAACAATTTGAAGAAATACACAAAGAATCAAGAGAAGCGGGTTCTGGACAAAGTACAACTCTCGTAGATTCTACTGCTCTAACAAAATACATCAATAACCAATCTGGAATTTACTTTGCACTATTTCTTGTCTTTGCAATGGGCATGCTTGGAACAATCCTTGCAACAAACCTCATCGAGTTTTACATCTTCTTTGAAGTAATGCTGATTCCTGGTTTCTTCCTAGTTGCTATTTGGGGTGATGGCCCTAGACGAAAAATAGCTTTAATGTTTCTATTCTGGACCCATGTAGGTGCAGTTGTTCTTCTCTTAGGATTTTTGATGATTGGCCTAACCGTAGGCAGTTTTGATTTTGCAGATATTGATGAAGCAGTTATTCCCCAAGAAATCATACTACTTTCTGCAATAGCTATTGCACTAGGGCTTGGAGTAAAACTTGCAGCCTTTATGTTCCATATTTGGTTGCCTTGGGTCCACGGTGCAGCACCAACTCCAATCAGTGCATTATTGTCACCTGTAATGATCGGAATTGGAGCATATGGTATCTTTAGATTAATTATCGAATTTTTGCCATCAGCTTATGCTGACCTTGCAATCTGGTTCCACATCTGGGGATTAGTTACAATGCTTTATGGTGGAGCTATGGCCTTAATGCAAGATGACATCAAGAGATTATTTGCATACTCTAGTGTCAGCCAAATGGGCTATCTCTTA
>JABAOH010002462.1_pt1 | contig 30575 bp, 30 predicted proteins | sample 7062181 | NCBI WGS metagenome assembly JABAOH01 (sample SAMN14538630, study PRJNA623070) | marine sediment metagenome | biome: marine biome [ENVO:00000428]; feature: marine pelagic biome [ENVO:01000023]; material: deep marine sediment [ENVO:00002113]; isolation source: pool of 5 deep marine...
CGTTGCTCTATAACTGTTGCCTGGATCATCTGAGGAAACGAAAGCGCTTTTTCAATATGCTTGGCAAATTCCGAATCGAGTCACAAACGGCCAATATCCTTCCATCCACAAACTCGCCTTCCTTTCAATGGGAGGAATTCAAACTGTTGCACCACCTACGCCCTAAGGAAAGGCTATCCATCTATTTATGGTCCCAGGAAGGATACACCGGTTCTGAAATCGCTTCAGTCTTAGGCTGTTCTCACAAAACCGCTCATGTCTACCTGTACAAGGCCCGAGAGAGGCTCAAGGCTTTATTAAAGGAGAAAAAGAATGGCAAATTGTAGAAGAATAAAGTTTCTGTTCAAGCTCATTCCTGTAAAATCCTTACAATATTCTCTGCTTCAAGGTCATCTTTTAAAGTGTGATTTCTGTCAAACAGAATTAGCCAGCCTCGAGGATGCAAAATCCGCAACTCTTCACAAAGAGAGATTGGAAGGGGTGAAGGATTTTTGGCCCCAATTCCTAAGGAATTTGGAAGCAGAAAAACAGAGGAGAAAACCCACTCTGAATCCCATTTGGCGCTGGGCGATGGGGGCTGTCGGAGCAGTTGCCCTCACACTTGTTTTCATCTTTGTTTTGACTCATTCTCCTCAAAAAGAAAGTCTCGATACATCCATAAAACTGACCATCGATTATGTAAAGATCTATGAAGAGCCTGCGCAGGCGATAATCTTTCAAACCCAGGATACAAGCAGAACATTTGTCTGGGTGGAGAAACAACTTAAAGGAGAAATGCAATGAAAAAGCTTGTACTGCCTTTGATCTTAATTCTTGGAGGCTTCACCATGCTACTTCAAGCCTCCACTCGCGTCGACCTAAAACTTAGGGTTTATGAGGGAGCCAGACAGGGGACCCTTTCCCCACCCAAGTTTATCACTTCTTCCTACATTCACTCGACTATAACAGCCCACCTCCAGACTTCCTTTGACCTGGAAGAGGAAAAGTCGCAGATCAAAAGAGTCTTTAACCTTCAAGATGTGAATCTTTTGACTGAGGCCGATTTGTCCATCGGCGTAGAAAGAGCCGGCCTGCCGTCCGATTCTGCACGTCATTACTTTCGATTGAACGGGAACGCTTTCATGATTTTCCTGAGGCTCCCGGAAGTTGGACCTGATTATCGATTCGTTGTGGTCTTTAATGAAATAATCGATAACAAACCAGAGAACGTGCTGACGACTTCGATGCTGCTGCACGGAGGACACAGTGCCATCTTCGGATTCGAGGACCGTCAGGGCAAGCCCTATTTTTGCTCGCTGCGTGTCACAGGTCCTCCCGATAAGGTCCTGTTGCCTCCACCGCCACCGCCTCCACCTCCGCCACTCCCGCCTGAGCTCAAAAAGAAACTAGAGGAATTAGAAAAGGGCGCCGTCAAAGCCTGGAACACGATCAACCCTCCTCGTCTTATCAAAAGGATCGATCCTGATTACCCCGAAGCTGCCAGGAAGGAAGGCCTCGAGGGCTCTGTTTCAATGGCCGTGAGGATCGATGAGAAGGGAAATGTAAAGGATGTTCTGATACTCAGGAGTTCCAACGAAATCTTCAATGATGCTGCTGTCAAGGCCGTGAAGCAGTGGAAATATGAACCTTATACCCAGGATGGTGAACCGATGGAGCTTGTTTTTTCCTTGACATTCAGATTCACACTCTAACGTCTATTGCTTATTTCAAATGTAACAAAATTTTATTCATTCCGGAGCGAATTGACAGGATTCACCACTGCGGCACGAATTCCTTGAATGCTGACCGTGGTCAGGGCTATCACCAAAGCTCCAACAGCAGCCACAAAGAACACGAACAGGCCTATGTCGATACGGTAGGCAAAATCCTGCAGCCACTTGTTTATGGAATACCAGGCAATCGGGGAGGCGATGAGGATGGAAATAAGAATGAGCAGGATAAACCTTTTAGACAGCATAGTCACGATATTTGTTGTGGAAGCGCCAAGCACTTTTCGGATTCCGATTTCTTTTATCCTGGATCGGGCCACAAAGGAAGCCAGACCAAACAAGCCGAGGCAGGCAATGAAAAATCCCAGGCTGGTGATAATCCCGAGAAGTTTTCCCATCCGGTCCTCATATCTGTATTCCCGATCAAAATTTTCATCCAGGAAGGAATACTCAAAGGGAACACCTGGAAAATGCTCGTCCCATGTGGTCCGGATGAACCGCATGAGGTTATTCATGTTCTTCACACGAATAGAGAGGGTGATGGCTTCGAAAAGGGAGTTCTCGATGTCCATAACCAGAGGTTCCACCATTTCCTGCATGCCTCGATAATGGAAATCATCGGTAATCCCGATTATTCTCTTGTTTATCCGGTGATAAGAGGCCTGGAAATTTTTTCCTAAAGCCTCCTCGGGTGAGGAAAATCCCAATTCTTTGACCGCGGCCAGGTTGATCAGATAACTCTCTCTTTCGTCGTTGCCGGCACCCCGCCGGAAGGGCCTCCCTGCGACTATTTTGATTCCGTATTCGGGTATGAAATCATAGTCCATGGTGATAACCTTGATGAATGGGGTTCCCTTGAAATCTCCTATTCTCGGCGACAAGTAGTAGCCTGAATTCGATCTGTCTCCTGGTACAGAGGAGGATACTGTGGCCCCGGTGATCGAAGGATTCTGGAGAAAGTCATTTTTAATGGCCTCGTAATCCCGCCTCAAATGCTCCATGTTGCTTTTGACACGAAGCACCAGTTTTTGCTCCAGGTCAAATCCCAAAGCCCGTCCTTTCATGAAATTGAGCTGCTTAAAAACAGTGAGGGCGCAGATGACCAGAAAAATGGAGATGGCGAACTGTCCCACCACCAGGATCTTCTGAGCTCCAGATCCCCGCGAGGTCGGAGCCAATTTTCCCTGAAGAACAGAGATAGGATTGAATGCTGTTAAGATAAGGGCTGGATAGATTCCGGATCCGATGCTGACAAGAAGAAGCAATCCCAGCAAAGATAAAAGCACAATGGGTTGTATGAGACCGGATAAAGTCAATTGGGTGCCTGCCATCTGGTTGAACGGGACAAGCAGAAGCGTAGTCAATCCAAACGCCAGAATAAAGGCAAGGAATGTGATCAGGAATGACTCCCCCAGGAACTGCCATACAAGCTGACGGCGCTGGGCTCCTACTACTTTGCGCAGACCCACCTCCTTAGTCCGGGTGGTGGAGAGAGCGGCAGATAGGTTGATAAAGTTCATGCATCCGATGAGCAGGATCAGAAAGGCGATAATGGAATAGATATAGATGTAATACCAATTTCCGGGAGGATCGATTTCTCTCATAAAATGGGAAAACATGTGGATCTTGGTCACAGGCTGGAGGAAGAATTCATACAGATCCATTTTCCGATTATATTTTTCAGAATATTTCTGAAGGACCGTTTGGGAAATGCGTTGAATCTGCTCCTCAAAATCCGCGACATTTGTATCGGGAGCCAGTTTCACGTAGGTGTATTTTGGTTTCGGGTTGAGCCAATTTTCCTCAAAATCCGCCAGGTTGCTTCTCATGGTCTCCATGGACAGGAACATGTCGTATTTTAGATGGGTGTTGGCGGGTGCGTTTTTTATAATACCTGTCACCTCATAATCCTGAAGCTCTACAACACCTGTATCATAGTCGATCTCGATCTGAAGCGTCTGCCCTAGTGATAGTTCTTCACCAAAATATTTCTTCGCCATTCCCTCGGTGATAACGACGGTATTAGGATTGACAAGGGCTGTTCGAGGATTTCCTTGAATGAAAGGCATGCGGAAGAGCTCGAAAATATCCTCGTCCGCAAACCAGACGCGGGTTTCGAAAAACCGCTTTTCACCTTGGACCACCAGGACATGGCTTGCGTTCTCATAAGGAGGAACCACCCTTACGGCTTGTTCCACCTGAGGATAATCTCTGATGAGCTGCGGTCCCAATGGCGCAGGGGTTGCTACGAACCAGTGTTCACCGACGATATTGATCCTGTGCACAGCTACCCGATAAATGCGGTCTGAATATTTGTGAAAGGCGTCGTAAGAGAGTTCGTTGGTCACATACAAAATGATTACCGCACAGCAGGCAAGTCCGACAGCCAGACCTGCAATATTGATGAGGGCATAGATTTTCTGTCGTTGGATTTTTCTGAGCCCGATTTTTAAATAATTCGAAAAGAGCGGAGGCAGCCAACGGCTTTTCTCCCAGGGAGGACGCCCGCTTATATGCCGGGTATCGGTTTTGAAATATTCTGAGCCGATGCTATGGGCTTCACCGATCTTTCCTACGGCTTCTTCGAAAGCCTCATTCTCCGCGAAACCTTGACTGACGAGATAATCGATTTTGTCTCTGAGATGGTTTTCGAGCTCTTCTTTGTAGCCGTCCTCCAAGGCATCATTTTTATTCAGGATTTTTCGCCAATGTTTTATCGCCTTTTCAGGATCAAACATGCGATGCTCCTTTCTCTTGTTTTCTCCGTCAATCGAACGAAGGGGAAAGGGCCCAGAGTTTGGAGAGCACATTGTGCACCTTCATCCAATGATTTCTTTCCTTCTCCAGTTCCCTTTTCCCCAATTCAGTCAAACGGTAGTATTTGCGTCGGCGTCCGCTGTCTGATATTTTCCACTGAGACCGGATGAAGTTTTCCTTTTCCATCCGGTGAAGGACTGGGTAGAGCATCCCTTCGGACCATTCCAGAGTGCCTCCAGAAAGCTGGATGACATTATGGATGATCTGGTAACCATACATTTCTCCTTGGTCGAGAATGGTTAAAATCAGGGGTTTTGTCGAAGCAGCCATTAAATTTTTCGATACCATCTTTTTGCTCTCATACCTAGAGTTTCTAGGTATTATGCCTAAAATTTCTAGGTACAGCAAGCGATTTTTTTAATTAGTCCCCAAATTAGTTCCTCAAATTCAACCGGGCTGCTTTATAACTCCCAGCAATAAAAATCGCCAAATTTCGTTTTTATATAACTACAGGTTATAAAATTCGCCCTCTAAAAAATAACCCCTAGAATCATCTCTGGAGGCGATTGCGTTCTTCTCGCTCAATATGCGACATTTTATCCTTGATTTTAAGCATAGATGGATAGGTTTAGCTGATGAATCAATCAAGAAGGGGCTTGGTATGATTGTTATCCCTATCGGTCATGAAAGCAACGAAGTCAGAAGACTGCCGTGGATAACATTCAGTATCATGGCACTCTGTTTCCTTGTCCATATCTTTATCTCGATTCAAGTCAGCAGCGCAGAGAATGAATTGATGAGCTCAGGAGAAGAGCTCGTCACCTATTATTTCAACCATCCCTATCTCGTGCTGGATACAGAAGTTCAGAATTTGATCTTTGGAGAAGATGGTACTGAGCGGATGGAAGCCATGCTGAGCATCTATCGACAGACCGCAACTCGCCCTGATCGAACCACTCTGGAAGCAGAACAGAAGAAATTGGATGAATTGACACAGACCTTTATGGGTTCTCTGAACGCGTTCCCTTATAGACAATGGGGATTCATTCCAGCTGACAAATCGTTTATTGCCCTATTGACTTATATGTTCATTCATGGGGGATGGCTGCATCTCTTCGGGAACCTGCTTTTGCTCTATTTGACGGGCCCCTTTATCGAGGATCTGTGGGGGAGGCCGGTCTACATTGCGTTCTATGTAATAATGGGAATGCTTTCTGCACTGTTGTATGCCCAACATTATCCCAATTTTGCCGGACCATTGATCGGTGCCTCTGGTGCCATTGCTGGAGTCATGGGTGCCTTTCTGATCAAATACTGGAAGACCAAGATGAGGTTCTTCTACTGGATAGGCTTTTTTTTCAGGGGAACTTTCGAAGCTCCAGCCTTCGTGATGCTGCCCTTATGGCTGCTCCTGGAGATCTTCAATGCCAAGGTCGTCGATTCCATCAGCACTCAAGGTGGCGGCGGAGTGGCCCATTGGGCTCATGTCTGGGGATTTGTTCTCGGTGCAGGTGTGGCCCTGGCGATGATGCATTTTAAGATAGAAGAGAAATATATCCACCCCAAAATCGAGTCCAAAATCGAAGCCCAAGAAGGACCGATCGATGTTGTCATAACAGCCGTCCAGAGAAAGAATACAGGCATGATAGACGAAGCCTATGCCCTCCTTTTGGATGAGGCCAAAAAAAGTCCCACGCGTAAAGATGTTGTGGATCTTTTGTGGGATTATGGAGTGGAAATGGGCAAGGCGAATGATGCGGCGAAATATTTTGTTAAAATCATAGAGGCCGAGCTCCGAAATAACCAGACAGATGTTGCCTTGAAACGGTACTTCGATTTGAAAGCCAAAGTACCTCAGGTTTCTCTCAGTTTTACATATAAATTAGCGCTTTTAGAATATTTGATCGTGCGTTCGGATATTGATGAAGCAAGGAAATTAGCCTCTGAGCTGATACAAGAAGTGAACTCGAATACATCTCCAGTCGTTCTGCTGAAATTTGCGACCATCCTGAAGGAATATGCTCCCTCCGTGGCAGTTAAGGCCATGGAACTGTGCCTTGAGCACGCCGAGGTCCCCACAGACCAGAAATACAGCTTAAAGAGAGAGTTGAATCAGCTAAAAAATAAGCTGCAGACTGCTGGAAACAGGGTGAAGGATTTACCCCAGAAGGCTGAGGACAAAGCTACAGCCTGAATCCCTCAAATTCCTCCCTTTTTATTTTCTTACAAATTTTTCAGAAAGGATTAAGTTGAACATTGACAGATCTTTATAAATAATGAATGTGATATCCTATAATACTCTGCATAGACGGTAAATTGGCCATGCATATACTCGTGATCGAGGACGAACCAAAGGTCGCCCGGGCAATCCGTGAAGGCCTGGAATCGGAGCACTACCAGGTGACTGTCGCAGCAACCGGGGAGGAAGGATATTTTCTCGCCACCACTCGGGCCTTCGATCTCATCGTTCTCGATCTGATGCTTCCCGGACGAGACGGACTCGAAATCCTGACCGCTAAGGAGTTCGAGCTGCTCGAGTATTTGCTCCGCTAACNNGACGGACTCGAAATCCTGACCGCACTCCGCCAACAGCATTGCCAGACGCCTGTTTTAATACTTACAGCCAGAGATGCCATCGAGGACCGGGTGCATGGGCTGGACACAGGCGCAGATGATTATCTCGTTAAGCCTTTTGCCTTCCCGGAACTTCTGGCCCGCATCCGCGCTTTGACAAGACGGGGCAGGCCTGAACAGGCCCTCAGGCTCAAGATAGCCGATCTTGAAATGGATTGTGTCACTAAAAAAGTGGTGCGCAGAGGGAAAGAGATAAATCTGACTGCAAAGGAGTTCGATCTGCTCGAGTATTTGCTCCGCTAACAGGGACAGGTCGTCTCCCGGGAGATGCTTGCGCGCGATGTCTGGCAGGCAACAGACCGAGCTACGCCTCTGGATAATGTGATCGATGTCCACATAACCAGATTGCGGCAGAAAGTGGATGCGCCGTTCAAAAGAAAGCTGCTGAAAACGATTCGAGGCGTGGGATTTGTCTTGAAAGAGGGCAAGGTATGATCCTGAATAAGTTGAACATCCGCCGTCGACTCATCCTCTGGAACACGTCTGTTCTGATGATTATTCTGATAGTTATCTTTTTGGGTATCTATTTTTTCATGCACAACCGGTTGGAATCCATGGTGCAGAGCAGACTGGACAGCGGCTACAAAACCATTGAAGACGTCATCATCAATTCGGGGGGCGACATCTGCGACTTTTACCATCTGGGACAAAACATCCTCTATCAAGTGAAGCAGGATGGCAAAACAGCGTATCAGACGGAAGTATGGGAAAAGGCTCAGTGGACAGAAGCCTTGGAAGGTAAAGATATCGATTCCTTCATCTCCCTAATGTCTGAAGAAGGCCGGCTGTATAAACTGAAAAGAGGGACTGTACCTGAATACGGTCTTGAAGTCACCTTTGCTCTGGATGCCACAGATTCAATCGAGAGCAACAGAAACCTGGTCCTCATTCTGATTGCCGGTATACCCAGCGCGCTCATTCTAGCTCTGGTGGGTGGACACTTCCTGGCCGGGCGGGCTCTCTCGCCCATAAAAGCCATCACACGAAAAGCCCGGGAGGTCACTGCAGAGAACCTCTCGGAACGCCTCCCTGTACAGAATCCTCACGATGAAATCGGGCATTTGGCCTCGGTATTCAACGCCACACTGGCGCGGCTCGAGAGCTCCTTCCAGCAGTTGCGCCGTTTCACGGCCGATGCCTCCCACGAGCTGCGCACTCCCCTGACATCCATCCGGAGCGTCGGTGAGATCGCTCTCCAAAAGCCGGGAGATCAAAAAACCTAAGCTATGGAAGATAGACCTCATTAAACTCACACCGGAATTTCCCCTTTTTCGCACAACCTCCTTAACAGACTGAAAAAGAGCAAGATCCTCCCGTTGAGAAGAAAGACATCTCACTCGTTAGAACCACTCCCCTGAAGGAATAGTTCCATTGGGGACGTCCCCGGCCGCGGAGTGGCGGCTGTATCCCTGATCCCTCATCAGGAGTACGGATCTATTTTAAGTGGAATGTGACTGTGACCGTGAAAATGACACCTCTCGGTTTGCCATCGATAAGAGTCGGTTCATAGACCCACTGCTTAACAGCATCCACGGCGGCCCGATTGAGCTCAGGGATAGATTCCAGCACCTTTATATTCTTTACCCGGCCGTAGATATCCGTGGTCACTTCGAGGAGAACCGTCCCCTCGATCCCCGCTTTTCTTGCCGTCTCTGGATAAATCGGCTCCACCTTTTTGATCAGCTTAGGGGGTTTGATATCCCCCACTGCACGCACCGGTTCGTCTATGATGACTCCTGGCTTAGGTTCATCTAATTTAACTCCTGGCTTAGGTTCCTTCAATTTGAACGCACAGGTTACCGTAAAAACCACACCCCTGGGCTCGCCGTCGATGATTTTTGGCTCATAGGCCCACTGTTTGACGGCATCGATGGCGGCCTGATCGAGCTCAGGAACAGACCTCAGGATTTCTGCGTTGACTACCTTTCCATAAATATCAGTGGTTGCCTCAAGAATAACCACACCTTGGATTCCGGCTTTTCTAGCTGCCTCTGGATAAATCGGCTCGACCTTTTTAATGAGTTTCGGGGGTTTGACGTCACCGACAGCTCTTACCGGCGGCGCATCACGCTTTACGAAGACCTCACCCGCAGCGCTTGCGCTTGTTTTTTTATCTTCCAGCGAAAAACGGCAGGTCACTGTAAACTGTATACCGTGCGGAATCCCGTCTATGAGCATGGGTTCATACTTCCACTGCGTGACAGCATCCACCGCTGCTTTGTTCAGGATGTCATGTTCGCCTTTTACGATTTTCACTTCCTTGACGTTTCCTTTCTCATCGGTCGTGGCTTCCACAACGACTGCTCCTTCGAGCTCGGCTTCTTTTGCTTCATCCGGGTAAGTCGGCTCGACCTTTTTAATCAATTTTGGGGGCTTGACTTCCTTGCCCTTTGATATTTTCTTTTCCTCGGTCTGGTCTGTCTTCTCCTTTTCCTGTACAAAGGGAATGACCAATCCCTCGTTCTCGATCCCTGTGTCATGCTCAACCTTGGTAAAAGTCAGCCTTGAGCCGGCAATCCCTCCCACGACTAGGAAGCCTGCCAGCGCCATCACAAGGATGTTCGATTTTCTGAGCTTTGTGTCCATGATCCTCTCCTTAGATAAGATGTGTTTGATCCGTTCCGTCAGAGGGATATGAGGAGATGCCATTCCAGCAGAAACAGGCAGCCACCTTGACAGTGATGCCTTTTCCACTAGGTTGATCAAACACTCCGCGTATTCTTTCGAATCGTTTTGGAGGAGGACGTGATTGTCGGAGATTTCTTCTCTCGCCTTGGAATGGGCTTTGCTCAAAGTGTAGGCGAGTGGATTCCACCAGTTCAAAGCCGTAGTAAGCCTCTGGAGGATTCCTGTGAGTTGGTCCTTGTGATGGATATGGGATAACTCGTGGAGTAGAATTCCCTGTATTTCGCTGTCTTTCAATTTATTTAAGATGCTCTCGGGCAGGAGGATGATAGGCTTGAAGACTCCGACAGCCATAGGATAGGGCGCCTTTGCAGATGAGAAGACCCGGATTCTGGGGCGCAAGGCAAATGTCTTCTCCACTGAGTTCAAAAAATGTGAAATTCTGGGATTTTGGATTCTTCTCATTCCCTTTTTCAGCATGCGAATGGATACCGCACCCATCACGAACCAGGCGAGAAGAAGAAGGAATCCCAGCCCCCAGATGATCCCGAAGAGATTGCTAGCCCTGACTGCAGCCAGTCCCAGCCCTGTCAGGCCCAAAATTCCCTGATTTTCTGTTAAGGGATTGCCGGCGAGCTCCTCGGCTCCATCTGTTACAGAGCCGTAGTTGACGTCGATCATCGAGGTTGATGTCGATTCAATGGTAAAGGGCAATATAGTCCGGAAGGGAATACAGTTGAGTTCGGCTAACGACACCGACAGCAGGGGAAAGATGATGAGAGCCAGCATAGTCACCAGACTGATGCCGCTCCTCAAGGGTGCCGCCCGGTCTCTGAAAAGATGGACAAAGAGCCAGCCGATCACGAGGATAAACAGAGATTGAAAGGCCAAGTTCATGATCCATTCCGCAGTAAGAATGTTGTTCAGTATGTTCACTCTCGATTCCCCTAGTATTTCTTCAACAATTTCCTGAGCTCCTTGATCTCATCAGGAGTGACTTCTGTATCCTCGATCAAGCATTTGATGAGCTCTGCCCTGGAGCCTCCGAAGACCCGATTTTTAATGTCGTTAAGGATCTCTCTCCGAGTTTTCTGTTTCTCCACCACCGCAGAGTAAAGGTAAGCCCTTCCCTTTTTCCTGCGCTTCAGCCAGCCGTAGTTTTCCAGGCGGTTCATCTGGACCTGTACAGTTGTCCTGCGGATCTTATCCGATCTTCGAGCGTTGATAGTTTCAACCACCTCTGTTATCGTTACTTCGCCTTTTTCCCAGATCACTTTCATGATCTCAAGATTAGCCGGGGAGAGCTTCTGGGTACGTTTTTTGGCCATCATTCATGCTCCTGCTTATGACGACATGTGTCGTTAATAATATAAACGACAATTGTCGTATTGTCAAGCAATTTTCTGATTTTTCCTGTTTTTTCTTCTAATCTAGAGGATCCATACAAATAGGAACACTTCCCTTTTTCAGATAGGAAACTTCAGCCTCTTTTGCATGCATTAATGCTGGAGAAGCTGACCGATAGAAAATAAAAAGGATGAGCAATCATCCGGTCCAAATATACCGGTGATTGCAGTAGTCATGTCCTTGCATCAAGGTTTTGTCCCTTACCATCTTTATTTTTGGATTGAAGCCTTCCGCCCATGCGTAGTCACCGAAACAAACATAGGCATAACCGATATCTGGAGCACCTGCCTGGCGGAAGACCCACGATGTTAAACATTCCTTCACTTTCAATTCGAATACTGTATCGGTATCCACGACAACTTCGTGTGTAAGCTGTGCTTCATATCTGGGCGGCCGGAATGTGCTGACATACGTTTTAAAGCTGTTGTCAGGGGAGTCATTGGCATGTTCCTGTCCTATCTTGATCCATTTTTCTGTCGTCGTTTTTTTGAGAAATTCAATAAGCTTGTCTTTTCCCATTTCTTTTTCCATGGCCTTGGTCAGGTAGATAAATTCCCTGAAACGCGCAGCCCAAAAATCCTTATAGGTCATTTTACGCTCATATTCCTTGTCGAACTTGTGTTTTTCTTCCTGTAAAAATGCATAAGCTGTGGATGGCGTCCATGATCCAATACCGACTCCACCAAAGCAAGCAACGGAACATGCGGGCAGAACCCTTGAAATAAATCGTCTGCGTGTCAAACCATTACTGAGAGTTTTTTCAGACATTCTTATTCCTCCTTTTATTACTCATTCTGATCGCAAACATTTTTATTTCCCAATCGTATCTTGTCTACAGTTTAAACTGCATTAAATATGCCAATATTACTCCCTTGGATTTCCAAATGCTCATTCAACATTATGTGTCCATTCTCGAACAACTTTTGTACGCATCTGAACAAAAGAGATATTCCTCATATAAACTTTGAAAAAAAATTTCTTTACAAATAAGAAAAAATCCTATTTAATAATATTATGCAAAAAAGAAAAGATTCAGATTGTTTCGATAAGTTCGTCGAACACTGCAAAAAGTCAGGACTGAGAATCACTCCTCAGCGTTGCGCCATCTATGAAGAACTTTTGAAATCCAAGAGCCATCCTACCGCGGATGAAATGTTCCAAACCGTAAAGAAGGAGTTTCCAAATATCTCCTATGATACCGTGAACAGAACGCTTTTAACATTTGCTGAGATAGGACTCGTCGATATCGTTTCAACCAAAGGAGGACCGAGGCGTTTCGATCCGGTCATGGATAACCATCACCATTTTTACTGTGTGAACTGCGGAAAGATCATAGATTTTCACAGCGAACAGTACAAAAATCTTGGAGTTCCAAAACATATCCAGAACGATTTTACAGTTTTTACCAAAAGAGTCGTTTTGAATGGCCTGTGCAAGCAGTGCTGCAAAATAAATCCAAATAAAAGGAGAATAAAATGAGCAAAACCGAAGAAAACATCAAAGCCGCCTTTGCAGGGGAGTCCCAGGCGAGGAACAAGTACACCTATTTTGCCGAAAAGGCGAGAGAGGAAGGGTACCACTACATCGCAAAAATTTTCGAGGAAACCGCTTTTAACGAGAAAGAACATGCCAAAGACCATTTCAAACTGCTGGGTGGAATAGGAGCAACAGAGGAAAACCTGGAGGCTGCCATCAGCGGGGAACATTATGAGACAGTCGAAATGTATCCCCAGTTTGCCAAAGAAGCCGAGGAAGAGGGAAATTCCCAGGCTGCTGTGTTGTTCAAGCAGATAGCAAAAATCGAGGCGAACCATAGAGAGCGATACAAAAAGCTTTTGGAAATGGTTCAGAATGGAACTGTCTTTAAGAGAGAGCAGCCGATCAAATGGAAATGCGGCGTGTGCGGTTACACGGTCGAAGGAACCGAGCCACCACCGAAATGCCCATCATGCAAAAATCCTAAAGAGTTCTACGAACCCGCCAACATGGATTTCTAAGAGAAACAAATGGCTGTTTACAAGTGTTCCGTCTGCGATACCGTTTTTGACGAAGAAAAAGAAGGCAAGAAGTGGGGGGAACTCGCAGAGGAATGGAGTTGTCATGTCTGTGAATCTGGAAAGTCCGTCTGGCAGAGAATAGACGAGAAAGATTCGGGTCCAGATGTGTCTGAGGGAAAGCCTGAGGATGCATCCGTTCAGGATCCTGCACTGAGAGCAAGACTCAACATCGAGGAATCTGCGAAGGGTCTGGAAAATTTCCTGAGAGTGACTACCGAAGAGCCGAAGGATTTTGCACGGCTCACAAGGAACGACCATGTTCACCAGCTCTCGATAAACGATCTCTGCACGACCAATCCTGAGATCTCCAATTACACCGAAATCGAGCACATTTAGCCGACTGTAGATTGTTCTCAGGCCGTCATAACTTATAGTAATTTTTTAAGATTAATAATCTTTATCCACTCGCATGTTTTCCCCATTGACCTGTATTTGGTATTCTACTCCTACTGTAATTGATATTTTCTTCAGTCATCATTGTATCAGTGCGTCATTGCGAGAATTGAGGAGAAAATATGATTGTGGGCAATGAGAAGGAAACATGATTGTGGGAACTGGAATAAAGCTGTCATCGCGAGCGAAGCATGGCGATCCCTTTATATGGGATTGCTCCACTTTGTTCGCAACATGGCTTCTGTTCTTTGGACTTCGCAATGACAGGATTGCCTTCTGGCTTTGCAATTGATTTAATTTCCAAGAAAAATTATTATCGGAATTATTATAAATTGAGGAAGGTTCAAATGATGAGACTCAGGACTCTTAATATTTTAATGGCGATTGCTCTCTTGATTATCTCTCCGGAAAGTGTCACAGCGCAAAGAGGGAGGCTTCCCAAAACGCCCCTTCACCAGGATGTCATTGACCTGCTTTCCAACGAGATCTCGGGACAGATCATCTACAACAACGAAGTCATCCTGGCCGGCGCGCCGTGGATCAGGGATACCGAAGAATTTTCGGATACCTTCTACGAATCCCAAAAGATATACGACATGGTCAGAAGCTACGGGATCGAGACTGTCCGTTTGGATAGAATGAAGAGAGACAGAGAGTTCGATTACCCTCTTGAAGGAGAATTCTGGATCATTGAACCAGAAAAACGTCTCGTCGCTCGCCTCGATGCCGACGCAGCCCTTGTGGCCCGCGGATCTCAAACGGCCGATATCAGCGGCGATCTTGTCTATCTTCCACCTCTTCGGGGAGAAGACATCAAAACTTGGAAAAAAGACGGACCTCCAGACGAGCTCAAAGGAAAGATCGCTCTGATGTGGTCACATGTCTATGGAGCCATGGCCGGGTTGCTGGATGCAGCAGGGGTCAAGGGAGTGATTTCATTCAACGCTATGGATAGGTACTTCGATCCGGACCAAGTCGTTTACTCGCGCGGCTCTTACGACGGGTGGGAAAATCTCAAACTGGGTTTTACAGTCTCATGGAGGCAGTGGTCTGAGCTGCTGGAAGATTTGGAATCTGGAAAAAAATTGACCGTTCGATGTCGAACGCAGATTGAAAAGTACCCCTATAAGCTGGAAAATGTCTTTGCCTGGATCCCTGGAACTGAACCGGATAAAAAAGGAATCATATTCACTGCGCATCTGTTCGAAGGTTACACAAAAAGAGGTGCCAACGACAACATGAGCGGCTGTGTGACTCAGCTCGAAATTTTGAGAGCGCTGACCAAGCTGATCGCAGAAGGCGCTCTTCCCCAGCCCCGCAGGACCATCTACTTCCTCTGGCCCAACGAGATCTCAGGCACGTACGAACACTTTGTTCAGAATCCAGGCTTTGCCGAAAAGTTGAGCACAAACATCAACATGGATATGGTGGGAGAAGGACTGAGGCAAAACAATGCTCTCTATATCCTGACAGAGTGCACGAATCATCTTCCCAGCTATCTGGAGGGATTGGGTCAATCCTTCTTGAACTATGTGTGGAGGACCAACGATATCGTTTTTCTGCCCGATTCCCCAAGAGGGCGGAGGGGGCAGATTTTTCCTCACCCGATGTGGGAGAAAAACGGCTCGAGGGATGCCTTCCGGTATGATATTCAGCCGGCAACCGGTGGAAGCGACCATATCTGCTTCAACAACTCATCTGTCGGGGTCCCTGGAGCTGCGTTCGCAGTCTGGCCGGATCAATGGTACCATGCGGATAAGGACACACCGGATAAATCCGACCCGACGCAGCTAAAACGGGCGGCGTTCATCGGGGCGGCCATGGCCTGGGCTGCTGCGAACTGCTCCGACGAAGTCTTGGAAGAGATGTTGGATGCCGTCACCTCCTTCGGGTATGAGCGTGTGGCAGAAAGAGAAATTTCTATGGCAATGAGATTAATCAACGAAGCCAAGGCTAAAGATCTTCAAAAAGCAGTCGAGAAAGCCTTAAACCTGGTCCATTTCTCTATCGTGCGCGAGTCCGGTGCCATCGGTTCTGCCCGGGACATATACAGTGGGACCGATCAGGCAGAACATCTTGTGGTGAGCCATCTTAAACAATGGTCGTTCTACGGGGAATCGCTCAAAAGGCAGGTTCTCGACTACGGCCGGTTTCGAGCTCAGCAGTTGAATACCGATGTTCCGAAGGAACCGGAGTCCAGCGAGTTGGAAAAGAAATACTCGACAGTGATCCCCTCGATACATGAGGATGTGAAAGGACAGGTCTTCTATTATGAAAGGACCGATGCCTTTCAAGAATTCACGAAAAAAAATCCCGATTATCTGAAAAACCTCAGACTCTCCCGGATGCAGCAGAGAACGATCGTGAATTTCATAAATGGGACGCGCTCAGTCACTGAGATTGAAAACTCTGTCGAAGCGGAAACAGGAGAGGACTTGGATATCGAAAAATTGATATCCTACATGGAATTTCTCGAATCCATCGGCTGGATCAATCTGACCACTCACACAAAAAAAGAAGAGATCTGATTAATTTTGTTTCTTTTTGGGTGGCGGAGAAGGGGGACTGTAAGGTACAAGCTTATCGTGTTCAATAACCGCTCTGTTCCACTCTTCCTGAGTTTCCAACCGCCCGGCCCTTCTGGTTTCGGGATCGTACATACGGAAGTGATTGTACTTGACCAGCAGATCGTCTCCGAGTTTCCACCAGGCATCGACGACGCACTTCGCGTTGTTGAGGCAGAAGTCGGTGATGAATTCTATCGCTTCCTCTGGATCCTTCTGATAAAGCTCTAAAGCAGCCTCGTCCATGATCGGGATTTTCTTGAAAACGCCCCCCTCCCATTTCTCCTGAGCCGCTTTGACATCTTCGATAGCATAGGAGTAAACAACCTGGGTGTGGTAGTCGACATAGTCGGCAGCCCAGCGTGCGGAATCCCGGCTGAAGACGAAATGATCCCCCTTGGTGAAGGTCTCCGGCATTTTGGTTATCCCGCAGTAAAGGGGTATATAACAGGATGTATCCTGAGCCCCGAAGGCGATCCAGTTGATCCCTCCGAATGGATCAGGAAGCCAGCTCCTGCTCTGGGTAATAGTTGTGTACTCCACATTGGGCACGCAGATGCATCTGGGGCCAAAGTATCTCTGATCATCTACCTGGAATCCTCGGAAATAATTCGGATTGGCAAAGGGGCCACCTTTCGCTCCTTTAGCTGGATCGAATGGGGTATCCTGGTATTTATCACGAGTAATCGCCATAACATCTTTGACCGAAAGTTTTTTATCCGGCTTCACCGAGAAGGGAAAATCCATCCCTTCCATTACCGGATCGAAATTTTTTGATGGCGCAACCAGGCTGAAGAGCCTCCAGAGACGGCCCCTCCTTCCCTGTGTGGCGGCGGCACTCCCGGGGCTTGGGGAATAAGCTCTTTTCCAGTTGAAAGGCTTCCCGTTCTCTGGATCATAGAATCCATTCTCGACAGCATAGGAGACGACATTTGGCGAAGCCATGAAGTAATCCGGATTATCCAGGTCGATCTCGCCGATTCGAGACTCATTGGGGCAGAAGCTTACATGGTCGTCCGGGACTCTCTGTGCACACCAGACGGCTCCGGGCTTTCCGCTTTCAGGAGTCCAGAGCGGCCCGACCGGCATGATCTCGAAGAGCCAGATTTCCTTGGTATCAGCTACGGCCAGCATCTCGCCGCTGTCGTGAAAACCGTATCCATACTTTTCTCCCATGGTACCCATGAGCTTTACAGCTTCTCGTGCTGTTTTGCATCTTTCCATGGCAAGCATGGTCAGTGTGGTGATATCCATGACCGCCGCAGGTGTGGGATTTCTCATTTTTCTCTGACATCCTATCGATGATTCCGCGATCCCTAGTTGGTGTTCATTCATGTGACCGAAAACAGCATGCTGATAGGCATAAGTATGCGGAACTTGGGGAATGTCGACCTCAGTGTATCCTTCTACATACTTCACCCATTTTCCACCCACCTCCGGAGGCCAGGTTCTGATCTGGTTGATGTGATAGATTTTCCGTACAGAACCTTCAGGATGGTCGGCAGCAGGAACATAGTGCCAGGTAAAATCGCACATTCCGCAGTCAGCGGTCTGGCAGGCGATGACCGAGCCATCCACAGAGGCATCCTTGCCGACAAGGACTGTGGTGCAGTGTTCCGGAAACGCCAGCCAATCTGCCTGATCTGCGTTACACCCTGTTTGGTTGAAAACAACCGATCCTGAGAAAATACAAAGAAGGAAGACAATGGCGAGGATAAAATGTTTTTTTGCTGTTTTCATGGTGTCCTCTCTTTAAAATATTTGCACTGGTTTAAACTTGGGTAGATAGCATTTTGAAACAAGCTATCACAGGCAAAAAAATGAGTCAATATATCCTTCGAATCAAGCTGTCATTGCGAATCAAGCTGTCATTGCGAATGTAACGAAGCAATCTCCAATGATTAGATTGCTTCGTCATTCATTCCTCGCAACGACAGGATGGCCATGCTTCGCTCACGACTCACGCTCCTCTTTGGATGGAGTTTACCTAAATTTTAAATAAATTGTTATGGAAATAAGAATGCTTCTTCGTGGACTTTCATCAAGGGCAAAGCAGGCTTGATAACAGCTTCTGGCTAATAGCTCTGAAGCTCAATTTCTTGAGTGATCTCTGCTCGATGGATAAAATGCTTGTTTTCTCCCTCACATTTTATCTCTATGGGAGTTTCCAGAAAAGTCGCGGTGACCTCTGCTTTTAATTCTCCTCCTTCAGGAATTCGCAGCTTCAACTGGGGCCTGAGGCTTTTGGGAGGGAAACTGTACCAGCGCATCGTAACCGAGTTGTCTCTTCCTTGGGCGTACTTCACACTGCACTCTTCGACCGTGATAGGCTCATCACATTCAAACTTTAGATTCACGGTGAAGGGCTGCCTTTCGAACTCGCACAAATTATCCAAACTCAGGATGTTTTCCTCTCCATCTTCTTGGATGCTATGGGAGACAGAGCCTTTGATCCAGTCCATATCCAGGGGATAATCAGTTTTTCTGTAACATTTCCTGATATCGATTGTTTCCTGACGACCAGCAATATTTGCCTCGATTCCCTTGAGATAGTCAAAGCTGGCAAATTCAATGAAAGAATCGCCAGTTTTGCTGTCCGTTTTTTGAGTAACCGTAACAACCTGCTCCCATGTAGAGGTAAAGCTGGGTAAGGTCATGAGGTAGACGGAGCATATAAGAATGAGCATCCCGACTGGAATGAGGACGACACCGCGGCGAAATTTTTTGAGCCAGAATAAATCTCCAGGATAACTCCTGTAAACTGCGGCGAAACCCAGCAGAAAGGGCATGGTCCATAGTACTATTAAAAGAATCAAAACTCCGGAAAATACGATCTCACCTAAAAAAGTCTTGAGCTGCATACCGAGGTAAGCAAAGCCTCTGTAGACAAATTCATAATACTGGGGGATGAAGAGCACACGCAAAATCAGATAAGGGGATAAAAGCCAGAGCAGACCCTTCAGCCATCCCCAGGGCACCAGGCATCCCAGGCTGATGAGGAGGAGCCCGGAAGCGGGATAGAGAGCCAAACGGGGATTGACAAATATCCAGATAGGGACGGTGATAACCATAAGATAGACGGAGGCTCGAATCAAATAAAAAAAGACATCTTTTCTCAGCCGCCATCGATCCAGAAGCTGCAGAGCCAGCCATATTCCCAGCACAGTAAAGGGAAGGATATACAGCAAATGAGGCCCCGGATTGGCATACCAATAGAACCGGGATCCCTTCAAGAGTTTCAGAATCCAATCGGATAAAGCGATAGTAGCGGTGATAATAAAAAGCATGACCAATAGCTTGGGCCAGGATATCCTGATCTTTTTGTCTTCCTCGAAGCCCTTTCTTTTTCGCCGAACGACGTACAAAGCAATGAGAGTGACGGCTATGCTCAGAATGATGAAAATGACCATCACCATAGGAGCGATAAAAATTGGCTTTTCTCGGAATAGAAGAAGCATATAATTGCCCTTTTTTTCTTCAGGTTGTTCACGGTCGAATTTTCTGATGAGCTCCAGTATCAGCTTGCCGCTTCTCTCCAGTCCATCGATCCAGAAATTTTCCGCTGTATCGTTCCTGGTGTGGATAGGGTATGTCACATCACTCACAAAAGCTATGGCAGGAATTCCTTTCCTCATGAAAGGTTCATGATCTGAACCTGCGCCGCCCAAGGAACCGTTCAAGGACTGAAAATGGGTGGGATAATCGATATTCCGGTACCCTAGATCATGGTAAACATCGATACTGGCCGATACCAGCCATTCCGGACTCTGATGCTCTGTCGTCTCGAGCCAGAGCATCAGCGGCGAATCGTTGCTTGTCATATCGAGTTGAAGCATCAGAGCCACATTATCGAGGGGATAATTCTCTACAAAATATTTGGAACCCACCAACCCGGATTCTTCGCCTCCGAAAGCAACGAACACCAGGGTGGAATCATGAGATTCCTGGCTCAACACTCTGGCCACCTCCAGGAATGCAGCGACGCCAGAGGCGTCATCGTTGGCTCCGGGAATCTCGGGTCCCGATGAGTCGATGTGTGCTCCGATGACGATTTCCCTTTCGGTCTGACCTTTGAGCCGTCCGAAGACATTGCCGCTGTTTGTATTCAACCTTTCTGAATGGGGCACATACTGCCACTCCACTTCACAGCCGTACTCGGCTAACTTTCCTGCTGTATAAGATAAGGCCTCTCTTTCCTGCGGAGAGCCCATTGGCCTGGGCCCGATTGTTTCTGCGAGATACTTGATGTGTTCAAAGGCTCTCTCCTTGGAAAAATCCTCTGCTATCAGGAATGAGGAGAAGATAAAGACAAAGATTAAAAGATGAGTTACTGACCGCTTCTTCACTGTTCCTCCAAAATTGAATGTCTGAGAACTTTATGGTCTCATAGAGGAGTCCATAACCCCTATACAGACTCATCCTGGCTTATATCATAGGAGTTTCCCGAGGTCAAATAAGACCCATCGAACCGAAATTTCCAGAATCATTCCTGAACGATGGGAGAGGCTTTGGGATTCAGAGGGTTGATGCGGGATGCCAGAGAAAAGAGAAAAGGATATCTGCCCTTCAGGTGTTCCGTATACGCAATCCATTCCGATATAATCCTTGAATAGGCCCGTTTAAGATCCGTTTTGAGATGGGAGATGTCTTCCTTGGGAAGATTATGGAGTGTCTCTCGAAAATTCAATTCCTCCGAAAGATGGAAGACGGCCCAAAGCAGATCCGTAAAACGCTGATTTTCCAGAAGGATTGGATTCTCCAGAAGACGAACGAGAAAGCCGTGTTTCTCTCGCAGGAAATCCCGGAGCTGTTCCAGCCCTTCCACATTGAAGACGATGTTGTATTGGAAAGTTCCCGCCTTGGATTGTGCTTCTTGGAATGATTTCTTGTCCCACTTGGGATCTATTAGAACTTCGTTTTCCAGTTGTTCGGCGTTTTCCACAAAATCACTGAAGCGACGCAAAAGTTCCATCCCGATTTCGGTGAAAAAAGTCCCTATGACCATATTCAGCTTCTGTAGAATGGATTTTTTTTCTCTGCTGGCCAGAAGCCGTTCGATGATCAGGAGGACCAGAAGGACATCGATGAACAGAAACCCAAAATCCCCGATCATATAGATAAAGATGTGATGGACATCACGGAAAATGAGATAGTGGATGGTGTATGATAATGCCGAAGCTAAAAAAAGGAGCAGAGCGATTCGAAATATCCAATTTTCGAAGATTTTTTTCATTTTTTTCACCCCATTTTGAGCAAATTCAAAAGAATAAAAGCTAGAATAAGTACTTTATTCTAAAACTCAACATGAGGCAAGAGGAACAGTTGAGAAAACCATCCATATTCAAACGTCTCCTATTAGCGAGAAGGCCTCGATAGGCACGTGTATATACATGTCTACACTTGACATCTATACTAAGTTGGTTTATAAAAATAGAGTTTAAAAGTTATCTTTATTTTGGGGATTAACATGAAGACAGTAAACGCATTAAAGATTAGGAATCATCTGGGAGAAGTATTGGAGGAGCTGAACAAGACAGGAAAGCCTATCCTCGTCAGTAAGGGGAGAAAAATTCAGGCAGTCCTGATTACTCCCGAGCAGTTCAAAAGGAGGTTTCTTGACTTTCAGGCCGAACAAGAGAAGAGTCGTTTGCTGGAAACCATCAAGAGATTGAGAACCAAAAGACTCGGCACCAAAGACAGCGTCGAGGTGCTTCGTGAGTTGAGAGGATATGAACTATGATCTGGGTGATCGATGCATCTGTTGCAGTGCGGTGGTTTATTGAGCAAGAAAGCCACCCAAATGCCGATCTTGTTCTCGATAGAATGCTCTCCCAGCCGGAAAGGTTTGCCGTTCCCGAGCTTTTTTGTTTCGAGGTCTATGCGGTTTTGTGCCGGATACATCCTCATGGCCCTGAAGTATTCATCGAAGGCATGATTCCTGTTATAAATTGTAGCATACTCCGTTATCCGATGACTAAAAGCCTTGTCCTTCAGGCTACTGATTTTGTGAAAAAGGGACTTACGGGATACGATGCCAGCTATGCAGCATTGGCCAAAGAACTAAAGGGAATGTGGTTGACCTTCGACGACCGGGCTCATCGGACTATCGAAAAGGCCCGGCTGTCATGTGATATTACAAAAAGCATGCCGCGAAAATGGAAGAATTGATAATCAATCGATTTTATACAGCTTCTTTGAGTGTTTATATATCGTTTCTCATCTTGGAATGAGACGTATGTGCTGCTCATTCCTTCTGCTCATATATGATTTTCCCCAACTTATGTTTTATCCGTCTACCTGGCTTGTGATATAAGTTACATAGAATGGTCTTAAAAAAAAGGGGATACTCAAACAGCATGGAGGTTACGGAGCCTATGCAGCACCACGCAACCTGATGCTTTGGGACATGCTTCACAATGATCACGGACTTGTCGATTTACACATTGACACTTGCTGCCAATCCTCAAGAAGTGGGCAAGGCGGCACAAAAAGCAGCCAGTATAGACATAGCCACTGCTCCTGTCCCCATTTTATAAAAGCTCGTCCCAAATCCGCAATCCGGGGATCGAAACGAAATGCCGGTCATAGGTTAGAAGTACCGAGCCTGTCTCTATGGCATGGGCTCCGATCCAGATATCGTTGACTGGGATCGGATGCCCGGTCTTTCCTAACGAGCTTTTGATCAATCCGAAAATCTCTGCCGTTTCTTTGGAAGCTTCAAGGACAGAAACTGTCGATTTCATCAGGAAACTCTCTAGGATTTGCTTGTTTTCTTTTTCTCTGTTGCTTGCTCTGAAACCTGCATACAATTCCCCCATGACAAACACCGACATATAAACTTGGTCGGCATGGCCCAGATAAGCCAAGATCTGTTCATCTCCCCGCAATAAACCTACATAAGCATTGGTATCCAGAAGGATTTTTCTCATTTCCAGTCCTCAGGATGTATCTGTTCGAGGTCCTTGATGGCTTCAAAAAAACGTTTTTCATCGTCCTCTGTCCAGATGCCGAAAAGGTCTAGGAATTCTTCTCGATTATCGTGTTTATCCTTATCTATACCGAGTGCCTTGGCTAATAATCTCTTCACAGTCTTATTGACGCTCGTGCCTTCGGATTGAGCTCGTTTTTTGATCAATTTTTCAGTTTCTTCGTCTATCCCATGTATGGTGATTGATTTCATCTGTCCTCCTGCGAATCGTAAAATGATTCATTATGAATTATATTATGAATCATTTATGTCATTTTTGCAACAAAAAAAGCTATAACCTGAACCCGGTGCAAATTCCTCAAGTCCTGGATAAAGCCGATCCGAGGTTAAATCCGGAGGAAGTCAGATATCGATAAGAGTAATCGAGAAGCTAATATTCAATTTTGGGATAAATCATATTATCCCGATTGACATCCTCAAATTAAATTTATATCCTATATCATTCCAAGAACAGGAATGACAATGTCTGTAAAATGTGCAAAATGCAGCGCCGAAAATCCCGACACACAAAGTTTTTGCGGTACTTGTGGGACTCGTCTGGGCCTTCCTGAAAATATCCCTGAAGCCACCAAGACACTAAAGACTCCTTTCCTACAATATGCCCCGGGAACATCGTTAGCCGACAGATATGAAATCATCGGGGAGATCGGCAAAGGAGGAATGGGAGAAGTTTACCTTGCAGAGGACACCAATCTGAAACGCCAGGTCGCTATTAAAGTCCTGCCTCAAGCATTCGCACTGGACAAAGAAATGCTCGCCCGGTTTGAACGGGAAGCAAGGCTTCTCGCATCTCTCAACCATTCGAATATCGCGACCATTCACGGCCTTGAGAAGTCTGACGACCAGCAGTTTTTGGTGATGGAATTAGTCGAGGGCGATACGCTTGCTGAACGGCTTGCTAAAGGATCACTTCCGTTAGAAGAGGCACTGGATATATGCCGCCAGATTACAGAAGGGCTGGAGTCTGCGCATGAGAAAGGAATCATCCACCGTGATCTGAAGCCCGCCAATATAAAAATCACAACTAGAGGGAAGGTCAAAATATTGGACTTTGGATTGGCCAAGGCCTTCGAGAGTGCAGCTTCAGGAGAAGAGCAGGGTGTAGATCTTTCAAAATCCCCCACCATTACGGTCCAAAGCAGTCACTCAGGAGTGATATTAGGTACGGCTGCCTACATGAGTCCAGAGCAGGCTCGAGGAAAAACTCTGGACAAGAAAACAGACATCTGGTCATTCGGATGCGTTCTTTTTGAGGTGCTCACAGGACGACAAGCCTTCAAGGGGGAAACGATTTCGGACCACATCGCAGCCATCCTGAAGAACGAACCTGATTGGAAGGCGCTTCCTGAGGGAACACCTGCTAAGATTCGAGATTTATTGCGGCGGTGCCTCCAGAAGGACCCTCACAACCGCCTCCATGACATCGCCGATGCCCGAATCGATATCCAAGATGCCCTCACCGGATCTCCTGAGGAGATTGAACCTGCAGCTGGGCCAGCGCCTAAATGGCGCATCCTTTTCTGGGCGGCCGCTGGCTTAGCATTAATCCTGGCTTGCGTTCTATTCTGGAATCTGTGGCGAACAGGCAAACCTCAAGAGCAGCATGTCAGCCGATTCGCGATCAATCTTCCTCCGGACGAAACATTGGATCAGGAGATCGGATCTTCCGTCGTCCTCTCACCGGATGGAACGCAACTGATTTATGCGGCCCAAAAAGAAGAAACGACACAGCTCTATTTGCGTCCGATTCATGATTTCGAAGCAACGCCGATTTCCGGTACAGAGGGTGCCCACGGGCCGTTCTTTTCCCCGGATGGAAATTGGGTGGCATTTCATGCCGACGGCAAATTAAAGAAAGTTTCGTTACTGGGTGGGACCCCCCAAGTCATCTGTGATGTCCAATCAGGCCTCGGAGGGACCTGGAGCGGGGACGACACGATTTATTTCGGAGACAGGAAAAAAGCGAGCCTCTTTCGTGTGCCCGCTTCGGGAGGCGATCCTGAGCTCCTCACTTCAGGTCTGAAAATCGTAAATAAAGCAACATTTGAGCATTCTTATTTATGGCCACAGATTCTTCCTGGAGGCAAGGCTTTATTGTATACCGTCTGGAACAATCCAGAAGATATGCAAATCGCAGTCTACTCCCTGGAAAAAGGGGAACAAAAAACTCTCATCGAGAGAGGCAGCCATGCTTGTTATCTTCCGACCGGTCATCTGATTTATGCCTGGACAGGAGATTTAATGGCGGTATCATTCGATCTAGAAAAAATGGAGGTGACCGGATCGCCCATGCCTGTTTTCGAGGGCATCAAGAGAAGCGAGTTGGGGCTTGCTCACTTTGGCTTATCCGAGACCGGATCACTCGTTTTTGTCCCGGGATTTACCACACCATGGCAGAATGGTCTCGTTTGGGTGGATCTTGAAGGCAATGTCGAACGGTTGCCTTTTCCCAAAGGATTTTACCAATCCCCGCGTCTTTCACCCAACGGAAAGCAGCTGGTTGTAACGAGACAGGAAAATGTGCCGAACCTATGGATATACGGTTTGGAAAGGGGGACTTCGAGGCGGCTAACAGACGAAAAGGGAAGTGAGTATTGGGCCATATGGACACCTGACGGTAGGCGCATCGTCTTTAATTCCACGCGAACAGGGAAATCCTATGCCCCTCTTCTCTGGAAACCGGCTGATGGAAGCGGCCCGGCAGAACTTTTTGCAGAAGGGGAATACCATATGCAGCCCAAATCCTGGTCAGCAGACGGCAAAGTCATGGTCATTACAGAAGGGTTGAATCCTGAGACTGGAATTGATATCTGGATGTTAAAAATGGACGGGGATCGCAAACCTGAGCCATTCCTCCATTCACGATACAATGAAACCCAGCCCATATTCTCCCCTGATGGTCGCTGGATTGCTTATGTCACCGATGAATCGGGCCGGGAAGAAGTCTATGTTCGGCCTTTTTCTGGTCCCGGGGACTTAATTCCCATTTCGACAGAGGGAGGGATGGAGCCTGTATGGAGCCCTGATGGAGAAGTGCTGTACTACCGCGATACCAGCGGTAATAAAATGATGGCTGTCTCCTTCATCACGGAGCCTGAACTCCAGGTGGGCAAGCCGAAACTTTTATTCGAAGGAAAATACTTCGAAGGCGCGCCTTGGGGCCGGAATTATGACATTGCCCCGGACGGCTCGCGTTTTATCATGATCACGGATGAAGGACAGATAGTGAAATCGACGCAGATAAATATCATTCTCAATTGGGCGGAGGAGCTCAAACGCCTCGATCTTTCAGAGAAGTAAGAAGAATCGTAACTGATCGATCATGATAGGAAATCTCTCGACCTCTGGAAGGACGCCGATCCAGGTAAAGTTGAGCTGGAAGATGCAAAGGAGAGAATTATGAGATCAAAGCGAATTCTTTTTTATGTTCTATTTATTCTTCTTTTAAATTCTGCATGGGCACAAGGTCCACAACTTCATTGGGAACAATATGAGACTCCAGAGGAAGCCGGGTTTTCATCCGAAAAATTAGAAGAAGCCAAAGCTCTTTACGACACTCTGGGTGCAGCAGCTTTCCTCATAGTCTATGATGGCAGAGTGCTGGCTTCCTGGGGGGATGTCAAGCGGAGATACATGTGCCATTCTGTTCGAAAGAGTTTTCTCAGTGCTCTCTACGGGATTCGCGTCGACGATGGCACCATCGATCTCGACAGAACACTGGCAGAACTCAATATCGATGATAAGGATAGCCTTACAGGAACAGAGAAAGAGGCGAAGATCAGTGATCTGCTGAAAGCTCGATCTGGAGTTTACCATCCTGCTGCCTATGAGACGGCTGGCATGAAGGCCGCCCGTCCGAAACGGGGAAGTTACAAACGAGATACCTTCTGGTACTACAACAACTGGGACTTCAATACGCTTTGCACCATATTCAGGCAGGAAACAGGTGACGATTTTTTTGCTGATTTTAAAAGGCGACTCGCCGATCCCATCCAGATGGAGGATTTCAGATTGATGGACTGTTACTATCATCTGGAGCCCGAGAACTCGATTCACCCCGCCTATCCATTCAGAATGTCTGCCAGGGATGCAGCGCGATTTGGTTTACTGTTTCTGCGAGAAGGCAGATGGCAGGGCAAGCAGATCATTTCAAAGGAATGGGTGGAAGAAAGCACATCCATTCATTCTCATACAGATAACAGAAGCGGTGGGTATGGTTACCTGTGGTGGATTCTTGGCGGCGAATTCAAGGACCTGGGAATGTACGCCGCTCTTGGAGTCGGCAGCCAAATTATCGCTGTCATACCAAAGGCAAATATGGTGATCGTCCAGCGTGTGGATACCTACGTAGGAAAGCAAGTGCCTCCCAATGCTCGATTGATAAAGATGATCTTGGAGGCCAAAGTATCTGATGCAAAATCCGATCCAAAGGTTAGGCCTTTACAAAACACTCCTTCTTTCAAACGCCCTGAGTTGATCCATCTGGAAGATGATGCCTTGAGTAAATATATTGTCAGTAATTATCGGATGGGGCGGCGGCTCATGGACATCAAGAAATTGGATAATGAACTCATACTCGATTCTCCGAATTTTGGCAAATTTAAGCTTCTTCCATGTACGGAAGAAAAATTTGTTGTCGAAGACTTAGAACAATTTCTCAATTATGAATTTGATGATACCGGGAAACCTGTGCGTATAACACTTCATCAAACTCTCGCCATGGCGGGTCTATACAGTACAATAATGGAGCAGGGGATAGAGGCTGCAGTCAAACACTATAGGGAGGTAAAGAAGAAAGGTATCAAGATAACAGAGTATGAAATGAATGACTTAGGATACCAGCTCCTGGGGCTGAACAAGCTAAAGGAATCCATTGAAATATTCAAACTCAATGTCGAAGCATACCCCCAATCATTCAATGTCTATGACAGTCTGGGCGAAGCCTATATGATCAATGGGGACAATGAATTGGCCATCCAGAACTATGAAAAATCATTGGAATTGAATTCTCGCAATACAAACGCTGTCCAGATGATAAAGAAGATCAAGGAAAAAAATAGAGGAGGCTCTTGAGAGACTTCATGCGAGTCAACGGAGGGCAATCATGATGCCTTTTTATGTCTTTTCATGAATTCATCTAGATCTTCTACAAGAAAAAGATACTCTTTGCCAGGCTTATAATAGGGAATTTTGTCCTCCTTAATCCATCTTCGGATCGTGACGGTGGATTTATCAAGGTATTCAGCGGCACTATTCAAATCCAGCCATTGTTTAAAATCATCCATGTATTGGCTGATGAAGAGAAGCTCGATGCCGACGACTCCTCCTTGAGCGTCGATGTCGACATTGCAGTAATCAGATACGGGTATGGTCTTGGCTATCTTTTTTCTTGAAAGCTTTATATATCCTGAGTCTGCCTTTCTATCGAATGTGATGTTCATTCTTCCTCCTTTCTCATAAATCACTCCTTTATCATTGCCGTTATGATGATTTTTTATTTCCTTCCCAAACATAAATGACTCTGATCGTCTTTCCTTTCTCGATCTGTTTAATAACATTGATTTCTCCTTTTTTACCTTTGTAGGAGATATCTGGACATTCTAAAGCGACTTCCAGATCTCTGAACGGTATGTTTCGTTCTCTCATTCTTTGTCTTGCATGATCTGTAAGGATATACTCTTTATTTATCATTATTATAACTTAATAATTATTAATTATCAATTCTTATCATTTTTTATCACCTGACATTGAAAGATCGCCATTCCATGGCCTACGTTGAAGGCCAGAGCTTAAGGAAGAAGCTGGAATCAGGCTCGCTGGAGCTGGATGAAGCCGTTAGGATTGCCACTCAAGTAGCCGAAGGTCTGCAGATAGCGCATAAAAAAGGAATTGTGCACAGGGACATCAAGAGCGCCAACATTATGGTGACAGAAAGAGGTCAGGCGAAGATCATGGATTTCGGCTTGGCGAGGATTACAGGAGGCACGCTTGTCACCCAGGAAGGGATGACTATGGAGACGGTGGCCTACATGTCTCCTGAACAAGCACAAGTGGAAGAAGTCGATTATCGTTCAGACATTTGGTCATTCGGTGTGGTCCTGTAATCCCCGCCAAGTCAATCCTAAAAGCTACGATAACTATCTGAAAGGATTGTCTCACTTGGAAAGACTCACTCCAGAGGAATTAAATATTGCACTGCAGTATTTCGACTTAGCCTTAGAGATAGATCCGAACAATGCATTGGCTCTTGCAGGAATCTCGGGTGTCTAGGGTGTTCGCTATAATTTGGGAATGGTGCCACGTCAGGAGGCTATGTCTCTGACAATGACACCGCTAGAGAAAGCATTGGAGCTAGACAACACGCTGGCAGATGTTCATTCTGCGTTGGCCGATCACAGATGCTGGCGTGAATGGGATTGGGAGAACGCAGAGAAAGAGTATCAGGAAGCCTTAAGGCTTAATCCGAACTATGCGGGTGCCCACCATGGCTACTCCCTCTTATTATGTATCATGGGGCGCCTCGGAGAGGCCTTACCGCACATGGAGCTGGCAATCGAACTAGACCCTCTAAATCCGTCTCACTATAGCTTCTATGGACAAATCCTGGGAGCCAATCATCGCTACGACGACGCTATTGCAGCCCTCCGCACTGCGCTGGAAATGAATCCTAACCTTGGTGGGTTGGCCCTCGGCTGGATGGTCTGGGCATATGAAGCAAAAGGGATGTACGACGAGGCACTTGCCATTGCTCGGAAGATGTGGGCTGATGATGCCGAGGCTGCTGAGGTGGAGGATGCGAAGAAGAGGCTGGCTGGGTTGAGAGGGACGGTAGGGCAGAAGCATCGGATTCGGAATCCCGCTTCCTATTCCTCACTTGTTCAGTTAATTCTTTTATATCCAGATGCTTAAACAAACGCAGTCCAACTCCATACCCCAGCATTGCTGTCACTATGTCCAGTTGTGAACATCATCTGTTCTGCATCGAACATTTTTTCGATTGACAATTTCGACCACCCTCTGAGAAAAGAATGGCATATTTATTGCAGAATTTTTTGGTGTGTTGGAAGAAATAAAAACAAATAGGACAATCTATCAAGGAGGTAGCGGGCCATGTCAGCTAATCAAAGAGAGTCTTTAAACTTTTCCTATTCCTGTGCGGCCGCATTCTCCGTTTGGATACCCAAGCCTCCCCGGGAACAACATAATACCTGGAAACAGGCTGGGGAGGAGCTTAGGCAAAAACATATAACACAAGAGCTTTGGTCGTTGGATTCACTTTCTTACACGGATATCGGAAGCTCCAAGAAGAATCATGTGTGCGGCTCAATCAAATAATATGTTATATTGGACTTTCCTGAATTCGGTGCGCCCGTAGCTCAGCGGATAGAGCGGTGGACTTCGAATCCAAAGGTCGGGGGTTCAAATCCCTCCGGGCGTGCCA
>JABAOH010099421.1_pt1 | contig 30520 bp, 39 predicted proteins | sample 7062181 | NCBI WGS metagenome assembly JABAOH01 (sample SAMN14538630, study PRJNA623070) | marine sediment metagenome | biome: marine biome [ENVO:00000428]; feature: marine pelagic biome [ENVO:01000023]; material: deep marine sediment [ENVO:00002113]; isolation source: pool of 5 deep marine...
CAAATTACGATAATTATTTTGAAATAAAATGGGTATGGAGTTTTATGGGGATGACTACAAGGGTGCAGACGTTGCACCATTTGTTGGAATCAACACTTTCTTACATTTACCATGGATGAGAAATCACGCTGAATTAGTTGATGCAAATCCAGATGTTGCTATAATTGGAGAACCATTTGATTTTGGTACAACAATTCGTCCAGGAGCACGATATGGCCCTAGGGCAATTAGAGCCGCTTCGACAATTCCTTCCCCACCTTACGAACGATTCAATATTGAAACAGGCGCAGATCCCTTTGGAACCTTTAGAGCTGTAGATTATGGTGATGTACATGTCTCACCTGGCGATGTTATAGAATCTCACAAAAGAATGACAAAAAAAGTAAAAGAGGTTTTAGATTTAGAAGGAATTCCTGTCATGCTTGGTGGAGACCATTCTATCACATATGCTAATGTTAGAGCATTTGCAAAAAAATACAAAAACATTGGAATGATTCATTTTGATACTCACGCTGATTGTGCACCACAAGGCTTAACCGGTTACAAATATGATCATGGAGCTCACATTAGACGAATTATGGAAATGGGTTGCATGAAAGGAAAAAATTATTCTCTTGTTGGTCCACGTGGATATTGGCCTGGACCAGACTTGTACAAATGGATGTCTGATTCTGATTTTCAATGGTTTACAATGCTAGATGTTGAAGAATTAGGAATTGATCTTATTGCAAAAGAAATTGCTGATAGAGCTAACGATGGAACAGATGCAGTTTACCTTAGCTGGGATATTGACTCTTTTGATCCTGCATATGCACCTGGTACAGGTGAGCCTGAACCAAATGGTCTTACATCAAGAGAAGGAATGCGAATGATGCGATTGTTATCTACATCATTTGATCCTGATAGATTTGCCATGGATCTTGTTGAAATTGCCCCAGCTTATGATGTAAGTGATCAGAGTTCTTACAATGGTGGTATCACATCTGGACTTGGGCAAAGACTAGTTATTGAAATGCTGGCTGGATTATCACTTACAAAAAGAGGACTAAAAGAAGGTAGTCCTGTTAGACCTAAGAACTATCGTGGAAAAGGAAACACCTATGACTTTGGAAACGGCCCTCACGCCGAAGTTCCAAAACGGGAATGATCAAGATTAAGGCAATTATCAAAGGCGAATCTGACGTTCCACCATTCTCAAAATTATTTGAATATGATACTAATTCTGAGAAAATTTTTTTCAACGGATTAAAAATTATTGAAAATAGACTTTCTCAAAATTTGAAAATTAACATTAATGAAACATTGATGCTTTTTTCTGGAACAATTACTCAACAAATTCGAGATGGCAAATCTGACTCTGAAATTTCGTCATTACTATCTAACATGCTAACTCCTGAAAAAGTGATGATTGGAGTACCTGAATCAATTCGAAAGATTACTTTTGAGGCTAAAATCGATGAAAAACTACCTCTCACAATTGTAGTTAATGAACCAATTTCAGTTTCTGATTACATTCTAACTAACGAGGCTTAAACAAATGATTGATGAAATTTTAAATCAAATTCAAACAATGACACCTGCTTTGATTTTGACGTTAGGTTTAGCTGTTGGTCTTCAACATGCATTTGAGCCAGATCATATTACTGCAGTTACTACACAAATTGCAAAGAAAAAACAAAAAACCCAACAAATCAAACAACTTCTAAAAGAAGGCACCTTCAAATCATCAATTCTTGGAGCACTTTGGGGTGCAGGTCACACAACTACACTAGTTCTAGTTGGATTACTTTTGTTCATTTTTTCAATAAACATTCCATCAAACGTTTTCTTAGGATTTGAATTCATTGTTGGGATAATGTTAGTGGTTTTAGCAATTACTACCTTTTCAAACAAAAAACTATTCAAACTAAAACATTCACATCCTCACGTTCATTCTAATGGAACTCTTCATACTCATCCACACGATCATGATGGAGAACATAAACACACTCACAAATCATATCTAATTGGCTGTATCCATGGTCTTGCTGGAAGTGGAAGTTTAGTTGTTTTAATGGCTAGCACACTAGGTGATATTGAAACTGTATTTAGTTTCATTCTAATTTTTGGAATTGGTTCTATTATTGGGATGACAATTATTAGTGGTTTAATCGGATTGCCATTTGCATTAACTACAAAGTTTGGAACAGCAAGTAAGACACTAAGATACATTGCTTGTACTACAAGTTTTCTAATTGGTGCAAGTATAATTTATGAAATCGGAATAGCCGAAAATCTTTTTGGTATCTAATTTTACTATTTAATGTATGACAATTAGTGTTTACGTAGATGGAGGGGGTGGTGATGATTCAGGTTATGGATATTTCGTTAAAGAAACAGGTGAGTCATTTTATGAAAAAAAACCAGACATTACAAACAATCAAGCAGAATATCTTGCAATACTTGCTGCATTAAAAAAATATGTAGAATCAGATGATGAAGTCATTATTTTTAGTGATTCTAAAAATACGGTAAATCAACTAAACCATGAATATGCAATTAACAATGAAAAACTCAAAGAACTTGCTAGGGAGGCATGGCCAATTATTGCCAAATTCTCTAATCTTAAAATAAAATGGGTTCCACGAAGCGAAAATCTTGCTGGAAAGATGCTTGGTAGTTAATTTTTGAAACCTTTATTATGCAAAATCATCTGATCACAATTCGTAAAAATGTCTGAATCTGTTTTTCTTTCTCCAAAATCAATTGCAATAATTGGAGCATCAGACAAAGAAGGAAGTGTTGGACGTACAATTACTTCAAACATTTTGAAAGGCTTTAAGGGAATTGTATATCCAATCAGTCCAACAAGACCCAAAGTCTTTGATAAAAAAGCATACAAATCTGTAATTGATGTTCCAAAACCAATTGATCTTGCAGTAATTGTTACAAAAAATACCATTGTACCTGCTGTACTAGAAGAATGTGGTAAGAAAAAAATCAAAGGTGTAATTATCATCACTGCTGGATTCAAAGAAGTCGATGAAGAAGGTGCAAAATTAGAACAGCGTCTAAAAGACATTGCTAAAAAATACAAAATCCAAGTTATAGGACCAAACTGTCTTGGAATAATGAATCTTGATCCAAAAACTATGATGAATTCCACATTTCTAAAAATTACTCCCAAGTCAGGTCAAATAGCTCTTGTATCACAAAGTGGAGCAATCTGTGCAGCACTTTGTGAGGATGCAAGTGCACAAGGAATTGGATTTTCTGCAGTTGTTAGCATGGGCAACAAAGCTGCAATGAGTGAAATTGAAGTACTCAAAATGTTAGCAGAACACAAACAAACCAAAGTCATTGTTATGTATCTTGAAGATATGGGAGATGGACAAGAGTTTCTTAAAGTTTGTAAAAACATTACTAGAAAATTAAAGAAACCTGTTTTGATTTTAAAATCTGGTCGAAGTCCAGAAGGAGCAAAAGCTGCAATGTCTCATACAGGAGCTCTTATGGGTTCTGATGAAATCTATGATGCATTACTAAAACAATCAGGTGCAATTCGAGTAGATACAATGGAAGAATTATTTGATTATGCAGTTGCATTTTCAAAGCAACCACTTCCACTAAAAGGTGGTTTGGTAATTGTATCAAATGCAGGGGGTCCCGCAATTATTTCAACTGATGCATGTTCTAAAAATGGAATTAAAATGGCAAAAATTGAGAGTATTAGACCAAAGATTGACGCTGTAATTCCACCTTGGGGAAGCTCAAGAAACCCAGTAGATATAGTCGGGGATGCAGATTTTAATCGATTCAACAATGTGTTAGATAGAGTTTTAGCTCATCCAAATGTTGGCTCTGTAATTACAATGTGTACTCCATCAGGAACTTTGGATTATGACAAACTAGCTGAAGTAATTGTCGCAATGTCAAAAAAATACAAAAAAACAATGCTCGCAAGTTTAATGGGTTTAGATGAAGGAATTACAAACCGAGATATTCTTGCAAAAGGTGGAATCCCTTACTACACATACGCAGAAGGCGCAATTAGAACACTTACTGCTATGCTAAGATTTTCTGATTGGATTTCTTCATCTCCAGGAAAAATTTCTAAATTCAAAGTCAATAAAGCCGCAGTTAAGAAAATTTTTGATAATGTCAAAAAAGAGGGAAGACCAAATCTTCTTGAAGAAGAAGGGCAAGAAGTCTTACGTGCATATGGTTTTCCCATGCCAAAAAGTAAGTTAGCAAAGAATGAAAATGATGCTGTAAAGATTGCCAAAAAAATTGGTTATCCAGTAGTTATGAAAATTGCATCACCACAAATTATTCACAAGTCTGATGCAGGAGGAGTTAAAGTTAATCTAACAAATGATAAAGATGTAAAATCTGCTTTCAAAGAAATTGTTTCAAATGCTAAAAAGTATGATAAAAAAGCAGAGATTAAAGGCGTTTTAGTTGTTGAAATGGTAAAAGGAGGAAAGGAATTCATAATTGGTTCAAAACTAGAGCCAGGTATGGGGCCAGTGGTAATGCTTGGAATGGGTGGTATCTATGTTGAAGTTCTAAAAGATGTTACATTCAAGCTAGCACCAGTTACTAACAAAGAAGCTGATGATATGATTGCATCAATTAAAATGAAAAAACTTCTTGCAAGGAGTTAGAGGAGAAAAACCATCAGACATTGCAAAACTTTCTGAATGCATTCAAAAATTATCACAACTTGTTACAGACTTTTCAGAGATTAAAGAACTCGACATGAATCCAGTTTTAGTCATGGAAAAAGGTAAAGGCTGTAAAATTTTAGATGTTCGAATAGGACTCTAAGTAGAAAAATTCCAAAAAAAACTGTATCTCAGATGATCTGTATTTATACCACTTCGAGGAACCTTTGTTATGGGAATTAGGACAGGCGAAGAATACATCAACAGTCTTCGTGGAAGAAATCTCAAAATTTTCCTATTTGGAGAAGAGGTTAAAGACTATGTAGAGCATCCCATGATCCGTCCTTCAATTAATGCTGTTGCAGAAACTTATGATTTAGCTGTTCGAGAAGAAGAATTGGCTTCTGCACAATCTTCTATTAGCGGTCAAAGAGTGAATCGATTCTTACACATTGCAGAAAGTGCACAAGATTTGGTTTTACAAAATAAAATGCAAAGAAAAATGGGACAAAATACTGGTACATGTTTCCAACGCTGTGTTGGAATGGATGCATTAAACTCACTTCATTCTACTACATTTGAAATTGATGAAAAACATGGTACAAAATATCATCAAAGATTATTAGATTTTATCAAAATGATGCAAACTGAAAACTTTGTCATTGGTGGTGCAATGACTGATCCTAAAGGTGATAGAAGTAAAGGACCTGCAGAACAAATTGATCCTGACCTATTTGTTCATGTTGTAAAAAGAGATGATAAAGGAGTTTATCTGTCTGGAGCAAAAGCTCACCAAACAGGATGTATTAACTCTCATTGGATCATCTTTATGCCAACAATAAGATTAACTGAAAACGATAAGGAATATGCAATTGTTGGGGCAGCACCTGCTGATGCTCCAGGTATTACCTACATCTATGGAAGACAATCATGTGATACAAGAAGTATGGAGGAAGGTGATCTTGATTCTGGAAATGCAATGTACGCAGGACAAGAAGCACTAATCATTCTTGATAATGTGTTTATTCCTTGGGACAAAGTGTTCATGGATGGTGAATATGAATTTGCATCAATGTTAATTGAAAGATTTACTTGCTATCATAGAAGAAGCTATGTTTGTAAAACAGGATTAGGTGACGTGTTAATTGGTGCAGCATCAACCATTGCTGATTACAATGGATTACCAAAAATTTCACATATTAAAGATAAACTAGTAGAGATGACACATCTTAATGAATCAATTTATGCAGCAGGCATTGCTTCTTCATATCAAGCTCAAAAGATGAAGTCTGGAGTCTATCTTAACGATGACATGTTAGCTCAAGTTTGTAAGCATAATGTAACTAGATTCCCTTACGAGATTGGTAGATTAGCTCAAGACATTGCAGGTGGATTGGTAGTAACAATGCCATCTGAAAAAGATTTTAGGCATCCAGAAGCCGGACCATTGTTGAAAAAATATTTAGCTGGAAGAAAAGGCGTCGATGTTGAAAACAGAATGAGAGTTTTAAGATTAATTGAAAACATGACCTTAGGACGAAATGCTGTAGGATATCTTACTGAATCAATGCATGGTGCAGGTTCTCCTCAAGCACAAAGAATTCAGATTGCTCGTCAAATGCAACTTGGTTACAAGAGACAATTGGCAAAGAATTTGGCTGGAATTAAAGACGATGATGAAGATATGGAAGAACCCTCAGACTATTTCAAAAGAGTTTTCAAACTAAATTCAAACGAATAAAATTTTTAAAAAAAATAAAAATGAAAGATTAGGAAACGTTTACGCTTCCAACCATCCATGGATGAACCATACAATAGTAATCATAGCTTCCTGCTGAATCAAATGTATGTTCAAAAGTTCCGCCTGCTATAAGCAAACTACTATCAAACGCACCACTTGGTCCATCTGCTGCACTTCCACTAGTTACAGTGTGAGCTGCAGTGTCCTCATTTGGCCATGAAACTGTATCGCCTACATTGATGGAAACTGTTGCTGGAATGTAACACTCGTTTGTTTCTTCACAACCAGGAACTGCTGTTCCAGAAGGTATTCTAACCTCAACTGTTTGTGGTCCTGTCATTGCTGGAGGTTCTTCCTCTTTCATGACTTCTTCTTTTTCCATGTGTTTTTCCATATGTTCAACTTCAGTTACAACAGAGTAACTTGCAGTGAAACCATTAGTATTCAAGGTATGAAGTGCTAGTGCGTTACCAGAGAATTCCCAACTACCCATGTTGGTTTTTGGATCAATGAATGTTAATTCAAAGATTGTATCACCATCAGGTGTCCAAATTAGATCTGCAGATTCATCTTCTCCAAGTGGACCATTTAATGACACTAATTGAATATCTTCAGATGCAGAATAAGATAAGACTCCAGTGTGAATATCTTCACTAGGAGGAATAATTACTGCAAGTGAATGTGATTCGTGTCCAACACCAGGATCAATAATTGATTCAACAACTCCATTCATTACATTCTTTGCAACTCTTTTCTCTGTGTAGTCGAGTTTGTAATCAGTAATGAAAGTCTCAGTATTCATAGTGTGTACTGCAAGTGCATTACCTGCAAAATCCCATGAACCTCTAGCTTTTCCTTGATCAACAAATGTCAATGCAAATTTTGTTTTACCATCAGGTGTCCATATTGGTTGACCGTTATCCTCACCAGGTCCTAAAGGTCCGTGTAAGGCAACAAGTTGAATTGGTTCAGATGCATCATACTGAATTGTTCCAGAATAAACTTTGTCACTTGGTGCCAAAATTACTGCCAGTTGATGTGATTCGTGTCCAATTCCAGGATCTTGTACAGATTCAATTCTGTCCCATCCTACCATAGTTGGTTTACTTACTGTCGATTCCATAGTTTCAGCTGATTCTTTTTCCATTTCCGTTGGTGCATAAGTTGGAGCTGCTGGTGCATCAGATGATTGTAATTGATCACCCATACTAGCAACTGCTACTCCAATCACAACAATGGCAATGGTCCAAGCAATAGCTGCCTTATCGATTGCTGTCATTGTAATGCGTTCAAAACTATCTAATTATAAATGATCTTATGACTAAATATTTTTCAGATTCAAAAATCCTTAGTATTGGAATCTTTTCTATCATTTTTAGAATCAGTTTCTTCATCATCTATTAATTCTAAATTTCTTTTATTCTCAAATTCATTTTTAGAATTTTCAGATTTTTTATTTTCAGAAGAATACTCTTTGTCGTCAGGAATATCTAAACTATCTATGTTTTCATCAGGTTGATTACTTTCTTGTGAATCAAAATCAAATGAATCAGATAATTTATGTTCTTTTTTGCTTTTGAACAATTGTTTACCAATCATTGCTGAAATAATTATTGCAATTATTATGTAATTTATTGGAGGAGTAAGAACTCTTGTAACATAACCTACTTGGGGAATTACATATGCTACTTTTCCAATATACTCTTCTTCAGTAATTGGGAAATCTGTTCCAGGAATGGATGTTGGATTTGCGTCTCCCTTTGTTCTAATCGTTAACGGATCTTCCTCAACAATAGCAGCTACTCTATGTACAATCACACGATCTTGACCCGACGGCCGATCAAATACTATAACATCACCAACTTTTACTGATTCAAAAGGATCATTTCCTTGTACTACTAACACATCAAAAACTTGTAACTCTGGTACCATACTACCACTTGAAACTACATAAAATGGATTTTCAGTACCAAAAACTACTCTTAATCCCATCCAAATGATTAGTACACCAATTACAACAATTATGATATCTTTTACAATTCCTTTTGGAAGTTTACTTTTTGCCATTTTACTTTCTATCCTTTAATTTCATGAAGAAACCTACTTTTACCAACTATATTTGAGAGCCACAACTCTGGCAAAATTTAGAACCTGGTTTATTATCAAAACCACAACTTGAACAACTTGATTGTGATTGCATAGGATTAGAAACTCCAGACTGTCCTTCTCCCAACAAAATAATTTCTCCAATTTTCTTTATTTGATTCCATTTTACACTAATTTCACTTGCATCATTTTTTGTAATTATTAAAACAACATTTTGTGTTGCATCAACACCAACTTGTTTTACAGTACCAATTTTTTTTGCATTTTCATCAAAAACTGTCATCCCTGCAATTGCATTAAAAGAACTTGGTTGTGATTGACTAACACTTTCTTGTGGAAAACTAATTTCAGGAGTAACTTGTGGTTCAAAATCTGGAACTGTTACGGTTGGATTTGGTGGAGTATATGTTTGCTGAACAGGCTCTGGTGGGGGAACCAAAGTATCAGTTTGAGTTGGTGTTTCCATTGGTCTAGCAAAACCTGCATCAGTTGATTCATTTGGTTTTTTGAATTCTCTATATTCAGCCAGAGTTGAACTACATGTAGTACAGATATACTGCCCTTTTTCAACTAAAATTAAATTTTCAGCTACTTCTTCATTAGGATTTTCAAATTGAATTTTTGGTGCTCCTTCATAATCTCTTTCACATGTATTACAATAAAATTTTGAAATTTTTTCTGAATCAATACGGCCAACTGGTGCCAAAAATAAATCTGGTCCACCCAAGTTTCCCTTTCTTTGTAGATCATCATTTATTGAAGCCATAATATAGCCTCCAGAACCTCTCAATTTTTTTGTCTTCAACTCGGAGCTCATATTTTAGAAATATGAAAAAGGTCATTTAAGTATATATTCATCAATTTTGAAAACAGACTAAATTTTTTGAGAATAATTTTTGGTTTTCTATGATCCTAAATTTGGTGTAACATATTTAGGGATGTTCAGATGACTACAAACTGCAATGGGAATAAAACAAGTCTCAGACACAAAAACTTGGGAAACTGATGTAATGAGTTCTGCAACACCAGTTTTTGTTGACTTTTGGGCAGAATGGTGTGGTCCATGTAGAATGGTCAGTCCAGTTGTAGAAGAGTTAGCAGAAGAGTACAATGGTAAAGTAGATTTTGTTAAGGTAAACGTTGATGAGGCAAATGAACTTGCATCAAAATACAATGTCTTTAGTATTCCTACATTAGCAATTTTCAACAAAGGTCAGATTGTTGCTCAGCAAGTAGGAGCAGCATCAAAAGAATCATACAAAAATATGATTGAAAAAGCACTAGAAAAAGTCTAGACTTTCCTTTCAAGTTCATTTTTAATCTAAAGTAATTAATATTCGAAATCTAAACTGGAAACTATGTCATTAGGAGAAGTCGACACACTAAACCTTCTTACCGATAAATTAAATGCATTATTTGAAGAATCACAAGGATATTACGAATCATTTCTAGATGCTAATAATCTCTACAAAAAAGGACAGCTAACAGACACTCAATTTTTTCAAAAGTTAGGAGATTATACAGTTGCATATTCTGCACTAGAATTTCTTGCAATCAAAGTAATTTTTGAATTAAAAAAAGCAATTGATAAGATAGCAGGAGGTGCTGCACCAGGTGGAACACAATCACCTGGATTAATGCCAGGAATGGGTGCACCAGGTATGATGGGAGGCGGTATGCAACCACCACCACGTGCAGGTACAAGTGACAATCCAGTAGGTGCACCACCATCAGTAATTTCAGCTCAACAAGGTTTTAGCGAACCAGGAACACTACCTACGCCAGATCCTTCATTAATTTCTAGACCATCTGGAGGGGGAATGCATTGTACAAGTTGTGGTGCAGAACTTAGACAAAACGCAAAGTTTTGCACAAAGTGTGGAAATAAAGTTTAGAAAAATTAATCCTGAGTAGCTCCGCATTCAGTACAAAATTTAGCTGTTGATGCAATTTTGTTGCCACATTCAGAACAAAATTTAGTATCTGAACTTGTTTGAGGAGCAGTATTTCCATACATTCCAGATGTTCTAACAGCTCCTGTTGGTTCGTATTTTTCATCATCTATTATTTGAACAGGCTCAAAGTCTTTTTCTTCTACAAATGTCATTAGTCGTGGCATACTGCTTTCTTTGTTAGATGGATCTGGTACCATATCTCCTAACCAAAATGAAAATCGCATTAAGGTCAATTCAGGAGTTGAGAATGCAAGTGTATGACTTGACATATAGTCTTCTGCAGCCTGTTTTCCATTGAAAACTTTCATCAAACTCAATATTCTGCGTTAATGTATAATGGTTTCTAGATAAAGTGGACCGGGAGGGAATTGAACCCTCGACATCCGCGTTGCGAACGCGGCATTATACCACTAAACCACCGGCCCCTCTCTTACCACAAAAGAATCTGTTTTTATTCATTTACTCAAAGAATAAAACCCCGATATACTAATTCAAAAAATTAGATGATATATGATACTGTAATTGTTGATTCACACGTAATGCTTCCAAACGGAATGGTTGAAAAAAATATTGTAATTGACGAAGAGAAAATTGTTGATTTTACAAGCGATGTTCCAGCTTGTGATAAAAAAATTAATGGAAATGGATTAGTTTCCATTCCGGGAGTAATCGACACTCATGTACATTATGGTGTATATTCACCAATAGAAGAGGCAGCTAAAACAGAATCTCATGCTGCAGCCATAGGTGGCATAACTACAATGATGAGGATGCTTAGATTGGGTTCATCATTTTCTAATTCACTTATTCCACAACTAATTGCAAGTTCTCAAAATCATTATATTGATTATACAATTCATGCTTCGATTTTCAATAATGAACAGATTGATGAAATGAATTTTTGTTTAGACAAATGGGTTACTTCATTCAAGCTTTACATGAACCTTGGAGGTGACGTAGGCCATGTTTACATGGAAATGGAACCTGGAATAAACGAACTACGTGAAGCTAAAGTAGATGTAACCTCTGATATTGTCAAAAGAGTAGTTGAAAAGGCGGCATCTTTGGGATGTCCTGTTTTAGTTCATGCTGAAGACTATGAAAGCTGTGCATGTGGAATAAAAACTGCTAAAGAAAAAAACCAGGATGGATTAGCTGCATGGTCTGAGAGCAGATCTACTGATTCTGAAGTAAAAGCAATCAAAACTGTTTCAAAATTTGCAAGAGATTGTAACTGTACACTATACTTTGTTCACATTGGCTCTACTGATGCGCTAAATCAAATTCAAGAGGAACGAAATAATGGAACGAAAATTTTTGTTGAAACCTGTCCACATTACCTTACACTCTCTTATGAAAAACAAGAAGGATATCTTGCAAAAGTTATGCCACCTATTCGTTCAACTAATGATGTAGAAAATATTTGGAAGGCTGTAAGTGATGGAGCAATCAATACAATTGGAACAGACCATGTTGCAAATCAAATCAAACTAAAACTACAAGGAAGTAATGTTTGGGATGCTCTTGCAGGATTTCCTGGAATTGGAACACTTTTACCAATTTTACTAAGTGAAGGCGTTAACAAAAATAGAATTACACTTGATAAACTTGTACAGATTACAAGTACAAACGCCGCAAAAATTTTTGGAATGTATCCTAAAAAAGGAACATTGGAGAAAGGTTCTGATGCAGACATTACAATGATCAACTTGAAAAAAGAAAAAACAGTTACAACTGAATTGTTTGGAGGTTTTTCAGATTACATTGTTTATGATGGGTGGAAGCTAAAAGGATGGCCTGTAAAGACTATTGTTCGTGGCAAAACTGTTGCAGATGATTTTGAAGTAATTGGAAAGCGTGGATACGGTAAAATGGTTTTAAGAAAACCTCAATCAGGTTAATACATCAAACTTTCCGTTAGTTTTTGCTTTGTAAATCACATCAGGTTTTCGTGTAAATATTCCAACTTCCATCACTCCGGGAATTAATTTTACTTTTTGTGCAAGTGATTTTGGATTTTTAATAACACCAAAATTACAATCTAAAATTACATTTCCATTTTCTGTAATGAATGGATAACCTCGCTCAATAGTTCGAATTTTTGGCTTTCCACCCAACTTATGAATTGATTTTACAACAGTATTTCTTGCAAGTGGATGAACTTCTACAGGAACTGTTCTGTTAAAATTTTTTACAAATTTTGATTTGTCTGCCATGATTACAACTTTTTTTGCAGCATTGATCAAAATATTTTCTCGGAGTAATGCTCCTCCTCCACCTTTAATTAGATATTTTTGATGATCAATTTGGTCTGCTCCATCAAACACTACATCAATTTTCTGCACCTGATCTGCTTCAATTAGATGAATTCCACCTTCTTCTGCAATCATTTTGATTTGTAATGATGTGGGAACCCCCCTAACTTTGATATTTTTTTCACGCAATAACACTGCTAGCGACTTTACAAAAGCAGTAGCTGCTCGTCCACTGCCTAGACCTAAAACATATCCATCCTTAACAAATCTTAAAGCATCTGTTGACAATGCCGAAATGGCATCATCAAATGACAACTATTCTACCTCTGCTTGATCTAGCTTGGAGAGAGTTTTCATAATCTCTCCCTTAATGCTGTCAAGATCGTCATCATCTTCATCTTCAATACTATCTTCTTCTGGTAGTTTTATTGTTGGTTTTGGTTTATTCTCTACTGGAGTAGGAAGAGTTTCTTGAACTGTAGTTTCTAATCTTGTTTCTGTTTTTTCTACATTTGGTGTAACGCTTGCTTGTAGAATCTCAACTTTTTCTTCAACTTTTTGTGGTTGATTATCAATTCGTTCCTGAATAATTTCCATTTGAATATCACGTGGCTTTTGTTCAATTAATGGAAACTCTGGTGCCTTTGCAGGTATCTCAGTTAAGGTGGTAAGTTCTACAGGTCTTGAAGGCTTTTGCTGAATAATTTCAGCTGGAGTTGTTGGTTGTCTTACCTCAACTCTTTGTACTTGAGGAGTTTCAGGCTTTTTGATTTCCTCTTTTACTTTAGCCTCTGATTTTGATTTAATCTCTTCATTTTGGGTATTGGCTACGTTAATTTTTGAAGAAAGCTCGTATAGTCGCTTATCTAACTGAGATAACTTCTGATCCATTAATGTGATAAGGCCATCGCCTAATGGCCCCAAATCTGGATGCTTACTTGCAGCCTCCATTTTTTCAATTTTTGCTAAAACTACGCCTAACTGATGTTGATATCTAATTAATAATCGGTCACGTTGAATTTTTGATAGACCAACTTCATGCTGATAAAGTCTTGAGATTGTCTTGGTAAGAATTTCTTTTTCTATGTTCAATGAGTTTAACTGACTCTTAATGTGCGCATTAGCTCCTATTGATAGAACTTTAGGCTTTGAAAATAATGATTTCATGAATCTAAGTATACCATTTGATCCAAGAGTACTTTCTTAGTTTAGAGTCGGGAAATCCACAACTAGCACATTGATGATGACGCTTGTGAAATGAGTTTTTTCCGCATCTTCTACATCTAATGTGTACTTTTTTGCGTGTAAATCCTCCCATAGAAGTTGTGCCTTTTACCATATCTAATCACTCTAAGATGGTGGTGGTGAAATCATAACCACATTGTCTCCACGAACAACTATGGTTCCAAGACTCTTTGAATCGCCTTCAGAAGGGATCTCTTCTGATTGGTCGAGTAGCAGGTTCATGTGCTGGTCAAAACCTAGTAAATTACCTCGTATTGTCTTTCCACCTTTGATTTTTATCAATACGACTTTGTTGATACTCTCTTCCAGTACTTTTACTGCCATGTCAACGGACATCTAATTCACTTATTAGGTCTCATATTGGGGGATTATATTAAAATTTCAATGGTGTAACTTTGGGCTTTTATCTGTAAGGCTTGTTTGACTCTTTTTTGATAAATTACGAACAATTTCTGAAAGAAATTTTCTTCCTTCTTTTGCAGTTGATTTGGTAGGGTCCCCCCATACCCCATTCTTAGTCACAGATGGAAATGATTTTGTAGCTAATTTTCCTAATCTTGATTTTTCCTTTTTTGATAAATTCGTTGTAATCAATCCTTTCTTAGCACGAGTCATTTTTACTTTTTTTGATATTGCAAGCATCAAAGATGTTTCAACAAATCCTGCATGATCAAATTCATTTTTCATAAAATGCCAATAAGAAAAAACAAAAACTTTGATTTTTTTCTTTGAATGCTGATTTACCTTTTTATTCAAATTTTCTAAGGCTTTTTGGTTCCCATGATGCCCATTTATGATAAAAATTGTAGAAATTTTGTTTTCTGAAAGGGAAATACAGATATCAATCAGTATTTGCTCTAGTGTTTTTTCCTTAATGCTTAGGTTGAAAAAAGGAGCATGCTCAAACGATACTCCATAAGATATGGTAGGCAAAAGGAAATAATTGCATTTTTCTGACACTCTTTTAGCAATTTCAGTTACAATATCTGTATCAGTTGATACAGGTAAATGAGGTCCATGTTGCTCAATTGAACCTACAGGAATTACAACTGGTTTGATTTGTTTTTTGATAATTTTTCTAAGATCTGGATCTAATTGATCCTTTACTACAATCATTCAATTCACTTTATGTGAACCTTTCTCCAATGTACTTCCAATTTGTTTGTAAGATGCATTTTAACTGCTTTAAGTAAAGTGTTAGCCTCTAACTTCTGGCCTTTCTTTTTTATTGATTCTAAACTATCTGTTGGATTTACATTAAAAGAATCTTGGAAAATAATTGGTCCTTGATCTAAATTCTCTGTTACATAATGAGCAGTTACTCCTACTATCTTTGTTCCCCGTTCAAATGCTTGGGCATATGCTAGAGCTCCTGGAAATGCTGGTAAAAGTGAAGGATGAATGTTAATAATTCGATTTGGATATCTCCAAACAAAATTTGGTGTAAGAATTCTCATGTAACGAGCCAAAACAATTAGATCAACGTTATACTTTTTACATACAGCAAGAAGTTTGGATTCTGCTTTTGATTGTTCTTTTTCATTAACTAACACAAATGGGATCTTTGCTTTTTTTGCCATTGGTGATAAGCTTTTTTCTGTTCCTATAATAACACAAATTTTTCCTTTAACAGAACGCTTTGCATCAAGTATTGTTTTTAGACAGTGAGGCTCTTTAGTTACAAATATTGCAATATTTTTTTGGGAATTAAATTCATGATGAGTACTAACATCCATTTTATTCTTTTTTGCAACTTTTTGTAATTCTTTTTCAAATTTTGGCACGTTAATTTTTTTTGTAAATGAAATTTCAAGATACATTCCAAATAAACCCTTAATGACATTTTGATTTACTTTTTCTACATTTCCTTTTTGTTGAAATACAAAGTTTGTAAAGGAAGCCACAATACCTTCTCGGTCTTTACCAACAACTGTAATTCCAATTATAGTCTTTTTCACGAACGTTGTTAAAATCACATCCTTATAATTTTTGAATTAATGCGGGAAGTGGGATTCGAACCCACGAACCCCTAAGAGACAGGGTCCTAAGCCCTGCGCCGTTGACCAGGCTTGGCGACTCCCGCACTCCAGATGCATTTTAACACAAACTTAACGGTTACGCGAAAAGAAGCAACATTACTTTATCATCATAAACCATTTTGTTGCTAATTAATGAACAAAAACTGTCTACGTAATGAATTACAAACAGAATTTAATCTATCAAACTGATTCATAGAAAATTATATGCAGAGATTCAATTTTGTAATTATTTTATTTTTTACTATAGGTCTTTCTGTTTATCAAGCTCAGCTTGTTTTTGCGCAAGAATATTATGCATTTAATAATATTCCAGATGATGTTAATGCAACATTTGGAGATGTAATCTCTGCTTTTGAATCTGACTTGAACGAAATTTCTTCAATGGCAAATCCTGCACTTGATCCAAGACAAGTTGTTGATGCAGAAATAAATGATGAAAGATTAGAAGAAATGGGAAATCAAAATTTTAATGGAAATCTAGAGGAAGGAATTGCGGGTCTGAAGAAATTAACTAGTTCATTTACTGCATCTGGAAGCAATCTAGATGGTACTAATTCAGAGCAATTTACTGAGACTAACATCATTCAAGAAAAATTTGATATTTTAAGTATTAATTTGAATGAAAATTTAGGCTTAACTCTTACAATTCTTAATTCTATCGCAATAATTGTTATGGCAATTATTTTAAAAATAAAATTATCTAACAAGGTAATTGTATCCAAATCTTCAAAATAGATAATTTTTATTTCAATTTACAACACAAATTTATTAATTGATTTTAGAAAAGACATTATGCAAAAATTATTTGGAACAAACGGCATTCGCGGTGTTTTTGGTCAGGATTTTACTTTAGATTTTATACACGACATTTCTTTATCAATTGCAGAATATTTCAAAAATGGTCCTATACTTGTTGGATTTGATGGAAGATCTACTAGTCCCATTATTGCAAAAATAATTTGTTCTACATTAAATTATGCAGGATTAGATTGTAAGAATGCAGGACTTGTTCCAACACCATGTTTAGAATATGTTACAAAAAAACTTGGATATGCTGGAGGAATAATGATTACAGCATCACACAATCCTCCTCAGTATAATGGAATAAAACCTGTCGCAGCTGATGGAGTAGAAATTTCAAGAGAAGATGAATTAATTATCGAAAATATTTACTTTGAAAAAAAATTTAGAATTAATTCAACTAAATTTGGTGCTACAGGAGAGGAAAACTCTACAATAAAAGAATACATTGATGGAATTAAATCACAAATCGATTCATCAAAAATTAAAGAAAAAAACTTCAAAGTAGTATTGGATATTGGAAATGGTGCACAAGCTGTAACGGCCACAAAACTATGTGAAGAATTGGGCTGTCAAGTAACTACAATTAATGGAAAAGTTGATGGAACTTTTCCTGGAAGAGGATCTGAACCCACTCCTGAAAATCTTTTAGAACTTTCTGATACTGTTAAAAAAACAAAAGCTAATTTTGGAATTGCATTTGATGGGGATGGTGATAGAAGTCTTTTTTGTGATAACAATGGAAATATTTTAACTGGCGACAAATCTGCATTATTATTTTCAAAATATCTTTTAGAAAATAATCATAATGCAACAGTTGTTACGTGTCTTAATTCTGGTTCAAGTATTGAAAAAATTGCGGCAAGCTCTAATGCTAAAGTTGTTAGAACTAAAGTAGGTAGTGTTGAAGTTTCTAGAAAAATGGTTCCCATTAATGCGTTGATTGGTTTTGAAGAAAATGGTGGTTTTATGTTTGGAAAACATAATCATGTTAGAGATGGAGCAATGACAATGGCATTGGCATTAGATTTACTTTCAAAAACTAACAAAACCATGTCAGAGCTAATAGATGAATTACCCCCCTCTTTTACAACAAAAACTAAGATTTCATGTTCTAAAGAAGATGCACAAGAAATTGTTATGAAACTAAAGGAAACTTATCCAGATTCTGATACAACTGACGGCATTAAAATCACATTTGATGAACAAAACTGGGTAATGGTAAGACCAAGTGGAACAGAACCAATTGTTAGAGTTTATGCAGAAGGTAGCTCGCAAGAAAAGCTTGATAACCAAATTTCTGAGCACGTACAAAAGATAAAATCAATTCTGGACCGATAACACTTTTAAAACGAATCGGGTGGTTGATGAGAATGGCCAAAGGGTATTACGTAAAATTTGAGACACCTCAGGATTTAGTTAATCCTATTTTAGAGGCTCTTAGAGTTGCTTCTCAAAGTGGAAAAGTTAGAAAAGGCACCAATGAGGCCACAAAGGCAATTGAGCGTGGAGTTAGTAAACTAATTGTAATTGCTGAAGACGTTGAACCACCAGAGGTAGTTGCACATCTTCCAATAATTTGTGATGAACAAGGAGCAGCATATGCATTTGTCCCAAGTAAACAAGAACTTGGTAAATCTCTTGGCATTGATGTTACATCAGCTGCCGCAGCAATTTTAGATTCTGGAGATGCACAACATATCGTTGATCAAGTAATTGAAGCAATTTCTAAAATCAAGGGTGGAAAGTCTGATAAATGAGCGCTCCACAAGACGAAGTCTTAACTCCTGCTGAGATTATTCAAATTGTTGGCAGAACAGGAATTGCAGGCGAAGTAATTCAAGTTCGAGTAAAAATTTTAGAAGGTAAAGATACAGGGCGAGTTCTAACAAGAAACGTAAAAGGTTCAGTTAGAATGTCTGATATTTTGATTCTTAGAGAAACAGAACGTGAAGCAAAGAAGATTAGGTGATTAAATTATGAGTCTTTTAGTTAAACCATGTAGCTTTTGTAATAGGCCAGTTGCCAAGGGTTCTGGTACTATGTTGGCAAAAAATGATGGAACTGTATTGTGGTTTTGTTCAGCAAAGTGTAAAAAGAATATGCTAGAACTAAAACGAGATCCCAGAAAACTAAAGTGGACAAAAAAATACGTTAAGGGCGGAATTAAAGTCAAGAAGTAAATTGACTGAACAAACATTATTCATCATAAAACCTGATGCAGTTAGTCGAGGATTAATTGGAGAAGTAATTTCTCGTTTTGAAAAAAAAGGTTTTAGCATTATTAAATTAAAGATGATGACGTTTACAAAAGAAAAAGCAGAACAATTCTATTCTGATCATAAAGAAAAACCATTCTTTGGCGAACTTGTTTCATTCATTACATCGGGACGTGTTGTTGTTGCTGTAATTGAAGGCAACAATGCAATTGCAACTACTAGAATTATGATTGGTTCTACAAAATCTTTTGAAGCATCACCAGGTTCAATCCGTGGTGATTTCGGACTTGGACTAACTGACAACATTGTCCACGCTTCGGATTCAATAGAAAGCTTTGAAAAGGAAGTGAAGGTAGTATTCGAGTGATTTGGGTTGCGTATCAGACAACCAATTGTGGCAGTATTAGGTCATGTAGACTCGGGTAAGACATCTATTTTAGATAAGGTTCGTGGCACTGGTGTTCAAGGAAGAGAAGCAGGTGGAATAACTCAACATATTGGTGCTAGCTTTTTACCTACTGATGTAATCAAAAGATTAACTGGTCCTCTATACGAAAAACTTAGCAAAGGAGAGGCAACTATTCCTGGATTACTTGTAATTGATACTCCTGGACACGAGATTTTTACTAATTTAAGAACACGTGGAGGTTCGGCAGCTGATATTGCTATTTTAGTGGTGGATATTAATCGAGGTTTTCAACCTCAAACTAACGAAAGTCTGAAAATTTTAGAAAGTAGAAAAGTTCCATTTGTGGTTGCTCTAAACAAGATAGATATGGTTTCAGGATGGAAAAAAAGTGACACACCTTACATATCACAAGCAGTAAAAGAGCAAGATCCTTTTGTTCAAACAGAAATTGATGAAAAAATCTACAATGTTGTTGCTGCATTATCTGTATTAGGATACCAATCTGAAGCATTTTATCGAGTTCAAGACTTTAAAAAAGAAATTTCAATTGTTCCAGTAAGTGCTAGAACCGGTGTTGGTATTCCTGAACTATTGGCTGTACTAGTTGGATTAGCACAACAATTCTTACAAAAAAGATTGGAACAAGAAGAAAAATCTACTCGTGGAATAGTTCTTGAAGTAAATGACGAAGTTGGTTTAGGACCTACTGCAAACATGATTCTGATTGATGGTCATCTAAAAAAGGATCATCAAATCATTGTTGCAAAAAGGGATTCAGTAGTAATTACTAAAGCAAAAGCGCTTTTGTTACCAAAACCTCTTGATGAGATGCGAGATCCTAGAGATAAATTCAAACCAATAGATCAGGTTGATGCAGCAGCTGGAATTAAGGTAGCATCTCCTGATTTAGACGGTGTTTTGCCTGGAAGTACAATTTATGCAACAGAAAATGAAGCAGATGCAGAAGAACTCAAAAAATCAATTGAGTCTGAAATGAAATCTGTATTTATTAAAACAGAAACAAAAGGTGTTATTCTAAAATGTGATACAATTGGCTCCCTTGAAGCCTTAACTGAAATGCTAAGACGCCAAAACGTCCCAATTTCGCTAGCTGATATTGGACCAGTTACACGTCGTGATGTAATGGAGGCAAAGGCTGTAAAAGAAAATGATAGACATTTGGGAGTAATTTTAGCATTTAATGTAAAAGTTACACCAGAGGCACAAACCGAATCTGAAAATTATCATATTAGAATTTTTAATGATAAAGTAATCTACAGTTTGATTGATGATTATACTCAATGGGTTGATGACGATAGTGCTGACCTAGAAAATTCAATGTTTAAAGAACTTACTCCAATTGGCAAGTTTACTTTTCTTAAAGGATACATTTTTAGAAATAACAACCCAGCCGTTTTTGGTATTCATGTAGATGTTGGAAATCTTCGACAAAAAATTGCATTTATGAACAAAGATGGGAAAAAAGTCGGAACAATTCATCAACTTCAACATGAAAGTAAAACAGTAGAATCTGCTAAAACAGGCCAAGAGGTTGCTTGTTCTGTACAAAATGTTACAATTGGTAGACAAATCAAAGAAGAGGATGTATTTTATACACTTCCACCTCCAGACGATGCAAAACAATATCTGAAAAAATTCAAGCACAAGTTAAGCTCTGAAGAGCTTCAAACACTAGAAGAAATTGTTGAGATTATACGTAAAACAAATCCTGTATACGGATATTAAATAAAAAAATAATAAAAAATGAATTAAAGTAAAAACTGTATTCTAAACTAATAAAATATTTTCTTACTTATGCTGTTTTCTTAACGTTTGTTGCGTTAGGACCTTTTTGACCTTCGCCAACTTCAAACTCTACTTTGTCTCCTTCGTTAAGATTACCTTCAGTTTGTGATTTGTGTACGAACAAATCGTCACCAGATTCTCTTTCGATGAAACCAAAGCCTTTAGTTCGGTTGAACCATTTTACGGTACCTTGTTCCATTTTGTTTATTCGCCTATCTTGAGGTATATTAACATATCAAGAATATTTTTGTGCAATCAAGTTTATGCCAGGCTCACCAACTGCACCGACTACTTTGTCAATAGGCTGTCCATTTTTGAACATGATAAAAATTGGAATTGATTGAATTCCAAGCTTTGTAGCAATTTGTTGATTCTCATCAATGTTTAATCTGGCAAATCTGATTTTTTTGAATTTTCTTGCCATTCGTGTAAAAACTGGATGCATAGCTCGACAAGGGCCACACCATTCAGCCCAAAAATCTACCAAAGTTGGTGATTCGCTAGAGATGGTTTGCTCAAAATTTGAAGAATCTAACTCCATTACTCCAGTTTCTTGAATATTGTTCATCTCTTCTTGTTTTTTCATCATCTCAGCTAATTTTTTTGCTTTAATTTTCTCTAATTCTTCATCGCTCATTTAGAAAAATTTCTTTGTTTGTTTTTAATACGTTTTTGTTTTGTTTCCCCTCTATCAATAAATAGAGGAGAAAATTAGTTCGGACATGTCAAGCATGAAATGTGTTTCTTGTGGAATAGGATTTTTTTCACCTACAGGTTCTGACAAATGTTCTAAATGTGAAAAAAAAGAGCCTCATGCAGCTGAATCAGGTCATGATTCTTGCGGCTGTGGACATTCACACTAATTTTTTTTCTTTAACAAACATTCTTTTTTTGAACATAGAATAATTTCTACGCGTCTGTTAAATACTAATTTTCATTTTAGGCTAGGGGGAATCCTGCACGCCCAAAGTGAAAAATATGTTTTTCACACTCTCAATGCTGGATCCCCCTCTAATTCTCAAACTCAAAACAAAAAACAAAATCATGTAACCCGTGTTTTAGATCTACTAAAAAATACAACAAAGAATAGAAAAAAAGATTATTGAATTAAAAAGCTAAAGCAATGTAGCACTCTTTAGAACAACATTCTTCGTTATCGTCATCTATTTTTTCTCCACAAATTTTGCATTTGTGCATAAACTTTCGTTAGCACAAGTGTATAAGATGATAATTTTGTTTAATTCGCACATACACCGCAATAAACACTCACTGACAAATTCTACGCACTCTTTAAGTGGAAAAATGAGTATTAGTGAGCATGGAAGAACGAGAGTATAAGGCAGATCTGAAAGATGTTTCAAAGATTGTATCATTTGTTAATCTTCCAGAGAACGCAATAAAATGGGCTTTAATTCTTAAATGAATTTTTATGCAACCATTTTTCTTGAAATAAAAAATTGATGATGTGCAAATTGCCATCATCCCTTAATTTTATCTACTTTGAGTAAATTTGATGTGATTTTAGATGAGCCAAACAAAAGAACACCAGCATTTGCATTCAGGATGGCAAAAGACTGCAATTATTGCTTGTATTGTTGCTGGTATGTCTATAGCCGTCTTTTTGTACGGTGATTTTGTCGATAAAATCAGTTGGTCAATTGCTGGAGTTGGAATAATTACATTTTTTGGAATGCTTGCTATTTCATCATATCATTCTATTCATAATCCAAACTCCAAAGGAACAATGAGAAAAGCAATTGCTAGCTCAATGATTTCTGTATACGTAGTAGTGTTAGCCCTATTATTTTCAGGACAATTACCTACTTTAGAAAATGAAGCATCAATGACATTGATGGAGAACTTTTCATATGTAATTATGACAATAATTGGATTTTATTTTGGCTCAAAGGGTGCTGCTGAATTTTTAAAAATATGGAGAGCAGAAAAAAATGGTAAAGAAGGAAAAATTTAGCCCGTCATGCTAACTTTTCATACAAATAATCTCAATCAGAGATTATACAGAAGAATAATTCAAAATCAATTGTTACATCTAGGTATAGGTGTTTATGACTTTGTATCAAGTTGGGATATTCATTTTTACTCTTTAGAGCAAACAGATCCCTCATTTTTTGATCATGTTACAACTACATCTGGACAAGCAATTAACACTAGTATGCCATCGGGTGTAACTGGACAAAAAGAGATTAGGTTTTGGTTACATGATTCAGATAATGATTTTAAATCAAGAGAAAACTCTGATAGAGTTCAACACGAAGTATGTCATGCTGTATTATTTGATAAATATGGAACTTCTGGAGGCACATGGGTTAATTGTGTACATAATCAACCAGAACGGTTTATCATTAAATTTTGGTATTGGCGCAAATTCTTTTGGAGTAGATTTCAGCTAAGCGTAATTGATATTCGTAATTTACTTTAAGAGAAAATTTACGACTAGATTCTTGTCTACATATTTGCTCTAATAGTTTTTAGATCTAGAATAGATATGAAAACAAAACAAAGCAGATGTCTACTCTGTTCTAGTCCTGATACTTGTAACAACCAATATGGTTTATGTTGCAAAGATTGTGGTTATTTGTCTGACTAGCTAAAGCCTGCTCCAAATTGATCCCCTTCTTTGATAGGATCTGCGTCTTTAGACTCTTTTAGCTTCAGATACAAAAATGCCTCATTTACTAGCTGTGCAGCTGGTTCTCCCTCTAGCTGGTAATTTGCTTTAACAAAATTATAATATTTTTGCAGTTTTTGAGGGTCTTGCTCATCGAGTGAGGTCTTATCTGAAATAATTTGATTAGCTAAATTTTCAATTCTTTGATTATGTTCGTCTTCGCTCATTCTTTTTTGTATTATATTCACTTATTCATAAGTGAAACTTGTGTTTTTTTCCAATAGAGCTAGCATAGATGAGGGTACCTAGTTCATCACATGTGGGGCAGCGAACATTTTGTGTTATTTCCTCTTCAGTGGCTGTTTTGAAGACTTCTAACATGTTCATTCTATGACATTTTTTACAAATGACATTGATATTGTACTGCCTCACAGGTGATTTTCATCTTGAAATGGCTAATAGTTAGTTGCTGTTTGATATGAACAATCAGTAATTGAATACAGTGAGATAAAATGAAAAAAACCATCATTTCAATAATTATTGCAGTAGCTGGATTGATTTTGATCTCAGTTGCATCTTTATCTGGACCACAACCTGAGACAAATCTAGAGCAATGCAAGGGATCAGCCGCATGTTTTGCAGGAAAAGTAACTGCAATTACTGATGGAGATACAATCAAAGTTGATGGAAAACCAATTCGACTAGCTTTGGCGTCAACTCCTGAGCTTCATGAAAGTGGAGGAATAAACGCTCGAGAATTTACTTTGCAGTTTTGTCCTCCTGGTAGTACAGCAATAATTGATGAAGACGACGGACAACAAGAAGGAAGCTTTGGTAGAATGCTTGCTGTAGTTTATTGTAACGATATGAATCTCAACGCTGCACTATTAGATTCAAAACGTGCAACAATTAGTGAGAGATTTTGTTCCTCTAGTGAATTTGGAAATGAAGACTGGGCTCTAAGAAATGGATGTTAATTAAGAATTTAATTACAAATCTAATAAAAATCTCATTTTCACTTCCCCATCTTCTGAAATTTTCATTTCATGAAAGGTTGGAGCTTTAATTTCTACTTTGAAGTTGTGTTTTTTCAGATCAATTGGCTCTCCATACGATGTAGCTGAGATTTCATACCCATCATTTTTTTTCAATTCAAGCTTTATTCTCTTAATTGCAAAACCATCAGTAATTAGCTGATAAATTACAGCCTCTAGCCAGTTAAACAATAGATAATTCAGATCTTTTCCTTGTACTTTGATTGGCCATTCCTCTTTTTCCTCAACTGTTTTCTTATCTAGTGTAGTTTCAATTACTGAATTTGCAGCTATAAGGAAGGCTTCTTCAAGATTTGATGCTGTTACTTCGATAAAGGCATCTGTTGCATGATCTAATAGCTTGTAGCTCAATGATTCTTTGAGAAATATCTGATATTAATAGATAGAAATCTTAAGACACAAAACCTAAATGGAAAAGATCCGGCTTTTGAGTAAAATGGATCTTCCAAGGGGTATGAAAGATTTTGATGGCCAAGAAATGTTCAAAATCAAGTTTGTTAGGGAAAATTTCGTTCAAACTGCCAATCTCTTTGGATTCAAATTCATGAACCCTTCTCCAATTGAGCTGCTCTCAACTTTGGAGACTAAAAGCGGTCCACAAATCAAAGATGACATCTATTTTTTCAAAGACAAACACGATAGAGAGGTAGGATTAAGATTTGATTTTACAATGGGATTAACTAGGTTTGTAGTTTCTCAAAAATCCCTAAAACTTCCAGCAAAATTTGCAAGCTTTGGTGGCGTTTACAGATATGATGAGCCTCAAAAAGGAAGATACAGATACTTTCATCAATGGAACATTGAGATTTTTGGAAAACCAAGTCTAGCTGCAGATGCAGAGCTCATTGAATTTACAGCTAGACTTTTTGAAAAACTAGGACTCAAAAATATTGTAATTGATATTTCTCACAGAAAACTAATCCAATCCTTTGTAACTAGCGTCTTTCAAACAGATGATCCAAAAATTATTTCAGATGTATTTCGAGCCATGGATAAGGTCCAAAAGAAAAGAAAAGAAGAGATTCTTTCTGAATATGAAAAAAAGGGACTAGACAAAGAAAAACTGGAAAAAATTCTCCAGTTTTCAGCAATCAAAGGAAGTCCAGATGAAATTCAATCAAGCTTTGATAATTCATTAGATGGATGGGATGAGCTAAAAGAGCTTTATCTCTCACTGTCTGACAGAGATATCAAAAATATCAGAATTAACTTTGGAATTGTTAGAGGATTAGATTACTATTCTGGTATGGTCTTTGAAGCATTTGATACTTCATCAGACATTGGTGCACTAGTTGGAGGAGGAAGATATGACAATTTACCTAAAGCATTTGGAAGAGACGATCTTGGAGCTACTGGAGTTGCAGGTGGAGTAGAAAGAATAGTTTTATCTTTAGAATCTCAAGGTCTAGCCCCAAAAAAAGAGATTGTAATAACTTCTGTACTATACGCAAATGATGAAATGCATGCAGAGGCTTTAGCCATTGCATCAAAGCTAAGACAGATTGGAGTTCCAACAGTAATTGATTACTATCCAGGAAAGGCTCTAAAAAAACAGATGGAGTCAGCTACGGATTCAAAGTTTACAGTAATTGTTGGGCCAAAAGAATTTGCTGACAACAAAGTGGTATTGCGAAACATGCAAGACAGATCTGAAGAGCTAATCTCAATTGATGATTTGATTAAAAACGCAGCTACTATTCTGAGAAAGCCCTAGTTAACATCATTATTTCTGGACCAGTTGTATGAGTACCTACTACCATGTTGTGATTATTTACTAAAATTCCTGAATGAACATAAGGAATTCCGCCATTAATTGTAGCAGGCTCGATATTTACTCCTAAAACATTAGAAATTGTATTGATATCATCTTCATCAGCTTCTGGATGAATCACTCCTCCCTGCATTGAAGCTACAATTACAACTCCAACCTGATGATATCCTGCAACTCTTTTTTGAATAACTTCCACTCCTAAAACGTCTTCAATTTTTTTCATTTTATCTTTTGAAATCATTGGAGAAACAATAGCTCCTTTGTCATTTGCACAAATTAGATTTCCAAGTGCATTGTGTTTTGAATCTAAAACATCAACATTGAGTCCAGTTGTTTTTTTTATTAGATCGTATTCATGCTGTGAAGCAGTACTTGGAAGTAAAACTCCTTGATTGTTAAAAACAGTCATTGCTCCAATTAGTCTAGTGTTAGCTATTGATGTAAAGACAGTATCTACTCCAAGATAGCTAGACAATTTTTTTGCCTTTGTTTTTGCAAAACCATTTGGAACAAAAACATGGTTGTCATTTACTGCAGTATACAATCCAATGTTTGGCCCATTATACACATCATACTTGATAATATCCAACGAAAACCGATCAATACCAAAACGATATGAACGTAAGGAAAAATTCAAAAAAACAGTGTTATAAAATTAAAAATCCATTCATAAAAAATTTTAGTTCATACTAATTTTGTCTAGATTTAAATAATATACGAATGATTAACCTGAATATGCCAATTCAAGAAGATTTCTGTCATGACAAAAAGCCAATTGGTAAGATCTCACACGCTGATGGTGAACACTTTCACTGGGTTTGGCCATCACAAGGTCTTGTTGAGGCTTCTAAAAATGACGATGTTCTAGCAGCCTACAAGAAAAACGGCGAAAAAATGGAAAAGATCGGCGTCAGCGGAACAATGGTCGCAGTTGACTGGGACTCTTGTGTCGCAGATGGTGCATGTATCGAGGCTTGTCCAGTACAAGTATTCCAATGGTACAGAACAGAAAAAGACATTCCTGCTATAAAGGCAATTAATGAGACCTTTGAAGGCACAGGAAGTTCTGTAAAAGAGGAAAGACATGACTATTCAGACAACGCAGATCCAATCAGAGAACATGACTGCATTTGGTGCATGGCCTGTGTTTCAGTATGTCCACCACAAGCAGTTCTTGTAGACCAAGGCAACCAGGAATGGCACGAAAAGGCAAGTGGAACATTCCAAAAACTCGGTTCAGGTCAAGCAAATCCACACGCTCACGACTAAACCAATTTTCTTTCTTTTTCTATTTTTACAGATCTTTTCTAATCAATTTTTGATAATAAAACAAATTTTAGTTAGATATTGTCAACGAACCTCGCAGAGGTCGCCTAGCTCGGTAGGGCGCGGGCCTTGAGAGCCTGTGTGGTTCGCCATACGGGGGTTCAAATCCCTCTCTCTGCGCTTATTTTCCAAACTTTGTTAGCTCAGCTAACATCGCAGATAATTGAATTTCTGGATTGGCGCCACTTAGAATTCTAAAATCATATTTTGCAATTGTCTGAACAATATCACTCAAATTCTTGTTTTTTGTTTTATACACTGCACTGTTAATGTATTTTAGAAAAGTCTGATTCAGACATTCCATAAACTTTGATTAACTCAATCATTTTATTTCTGGCATCTGAAATTTTTCCTGCAAGTGCAAGTTTGAGAACATCATCAACATCGCTAATTTTTGTTAGACCTGCAGATGCCTTGACATTTGCCTCTGAAACAGAACCCAAACTAGCAGTTGCTTGTAGTAAATTAATTGCATGTCTTAGATCTCCTTCTGAATATTCGAAAATAGCAGCTAGTCCTTTCTCATCAGCTTTTATTTTTTCTTTTTTTGCAATCTCTTTTAGATGAGAAATTAGATCCTTTTCAGGAATTGTAGAAAATTTGAAAACTGCACATCTACTCTGAATGGGAGCAATAATTTTTGAAACATTATTTGCGATCAGAATAAATCTACAAAACTTTGCAGTATCCTCAATAATTCGTCTTAGTGCAGTTTGAGCATCTGCAGTCATTTCATCTGCCTCATCTAAAATTATGATTTTAAATGGAATTCCAGTATCTAGTCCTGCAAATCTTGAAAATGTCTTTACTCTATCTCGAACCATGTTGATACCTCGTTCATCAGATGCATTGAGCTCTAGTGTGTTATCCTTCCAATGTTCTCCTAAAATCTCATGGGATAAGCACAAGGCCATTGTTGTTTTACCAACACCTGCAGATCCAGAAAATAAGAGATGAGGCATTTCTGATTGATTCTTTAATAACGATTGAATGCTTCCAACAATTTCTTTCTGATCTACCAGATCGCCTACTTTATGCGGGCGATATTTTTCAACCCACATTATATCTGAAATTGACATTCCGATCTCACCTTTGCTCAATCTACACTAAATAGTTGACTTTTTAGAGGATCAATTGATCTCACCAAATGGTGAAAGATCTTGATCGATCCATTTCTTCAAGGTCTAATCTGGGATCACTGATCTAACATGTTAAGCAGTAAAGAGCTCTCAAAGGTCCATCATACGGGTTTTGACTTAGAAGACGTTAAAGTCACCTTTCTACACGATATCAAAATTAATGTTGCAGGTGTTGACGTTGAAGGAAAACAAGGTGAAATTCTAAACATTCCAAGATGGGTTGCCAATGTTTTAGAATCTGACAAACATGTCAGCATTGAAGATACTGATATGGTAGTGGAGCTAAAACAAGCTACTGTTAAAGAAAACGTTCAAGGTGAATTTGAGCTTGCAACACTTGATCCTCACTTCTATGTTCGATTAACTTCATTTATGAAAAAATTATCAAAAGATGATTTTGACAAAGTCGAAAGCATGTTAAATTCACTAGTTAGAAAAAGACAAGGTAAGATTATTCATCTAGCAGATTCTTCCAAATTAACTGCCGACTTGAGTCAAAAGTTGACCTTAGAAGAACGTGCGTTCTATGAAAAAATTTACAACACATCAAATGACTTTAAAAAACAAATTTTAGGTGATAAGAAATGACAGCGCTTGAAATTAAGACAAAATCTGCATTATCTGATGAGGTAAAAGAATTCCTAAAGCAGTATAAGGATAAAGAAGGCTCATTCAAGTATGTAGAACAAATCGACCAGATGATGCCAAAAAATGCTCGATATATTGTAATTGATTATAATGATCTAGTATCTCATCCTCATATTGAATCTAAATTTAATGAAAACCCTGATGAAATTCTTACAGCATTTTCACGAGCAATAAAAGAAATTCTTCAAGAAAGATTCACACAATATGCTGCAAAAATCAAAGATGAAATTCGGGCTAGAATAATTAACTATCCAGTTCAACGCAGTCTTCGTCAAATCAATGCCGAAATTATTAACAAAATGACTAGTGTTTCTGGAATGGTAGTTCGTTCATCAGAAGTAAAACCATTAGCTAAAGAAATTACTTACAAATGTAGCAATAATCACGAATTTCATATTACTTTAGAAAAAGGAATGACAGTTCCTCCACTTTATCGATGTGGAAGTGACCCAAAGTGTACAAGTAAAGAATTTACCATTCAACCTGAAAAAAGCAGATTTATTGATTTTCAAATTGCAAGACTTCAAGAATTACCTGAGGATTTACCTCCTGGACAGTTACCTCATTACATTGATGTTACAATCAAACAAGACCTAGTTGACAATGCAAGACCTGGAGATAGAATAGTTCTCACAGGAATTGTAAGAATTGAACAAGAATCACTTATTGGTGCTAGAACAACAAGTGGACTATACAGATTAAGAATTGATGGAAACAATGTTGAATTTCT
>JABAOH010000263.1_pt2 | contig 30517 bp, 27 predicted proteins | sample 7062181 | NCBI WGS metagenome assembly JABAOH01 (sample SAMN14538630, study PRJNA623070) | marine sediment metagenome | biome: marine biome [ENVO:00000428]; feature: marine pelagic biome [ENVO:01000023]; material: deep marine sediment [ENVO:00002113]; isolation source: pool of 5 deep marine...
TACGATAAGCCGCGGTTCGAGCGAACTTCTTTCGTCATCCGCGACGTGAAGCCGCCCCCGAGTATTTCGTTCATAACCATAACCTTGAAGGTCTCAGGGTCGTGCCGGCGTATGCCGTAGTGGCCCATTAAAATCGTGCTCTGAGCTACCTCTTTTTCTACCGAGTATATTCCCGGTTCGAATTGTACTTCAATCGGCGCGGTTCGCGGAAATCGTACTTCTTCCCTTTCCCAGCCTCCGAATATTTTCTCGAGCTTCCTCTTCATTTCCGAAACGTCGAAATCTCCGTAAACGGTTAAAATAACATTGTTCGGGTGGAAGTACTTCCGGTGGAAAGCGACGACGTCCTCCCTTTCAATATTGGACACGGTCACCACTGTTGGCGTCCGCGCCCAGGGGCTCTCTTTTCCGTAAACGACCTTATTCCATTCTCTGGCCGCAACCCTCCTCGAGTGGTCATTTTGACGGCGAATCTCCTCGATCATCCTATTTTTCGAAAGCTCGATTTTCCCCTTGTCGAATACGGGATAGGCGAGGATATCGCGCAACAAACGCAGCCCGTAATCCGCATCTTTCCGCAAAACTTTTACCGACGCTTCCCCGCTTTCCCATCCTATCGAAGTTTCGACCGAACCCGCGCGAAATTCGAGTTCCTCGTCGATTTCATCTCCGGTCATAGGACGCCCCGAAGCGTCGGTCCCGCCCGACCTCATAACCTCACCCGTGACGGCGGCCAATCCCAGCTTATCCGCAGGTTCGTATATAGAACCTGTTTTTACAATCGCGTAAGCGTTGAATAACGGCAACTCGGCGTCGGCCTGTAAGTAAACGACCATGCCGTTACTTAACTCGTACCTTTCGGCATCGGGAATCTTCCAATCTAAAGGAGCAAACGTCAGCTCGTCCGGGTGTGACCATCCGGAAGTCTGCGCCAGCGCGGAAATCGGAAGTAGGGAAAAAACAACCCAAAAGACGAATTTCTTCCTCACCGCTCGTCCCCTTTCGGTTTTTTCAAAACGGCGACGGTTCGGTTTTCCTCCGTGAAATATTTCCTCGCGACCCGCAAAATGTCAGCCGACGTTACCTCGTCTAGTCGTTCTTTGAGCTCGTAGTAATATCGCCAGTCTCCGTACATCTGCTCGTAAATAGCTATGCGAAAAGCCATACCGAAGTTCGTAGACAAAGCCCAAAGCATATCCGCGTCCACCCGGTTTTTTATTTTCTGAAGCTCCCGCGCCGAAATCGGTTCGGCCTTAAGGCGTTCCAACTCTTCGTAAACGGCCTCTTCTATTTCGCCCGTGGTGTGCGGAGCGCGCGGCGTCGGGTCGATTACGAATACGTTCGGGAACCGGACGCCGGGATGTGTATGGGTATTAACAGACGTAGCTAACTCGAGCTCCTTCACGAGTTTCTCGTACAGGCGGGAACTCCGCCCGCTGCTTAATAGATACGAAAAAAGCTGAATCGTCACAGAATCGGGATCGGGATACGTCGGAACGTGGTAACCTATCAAAATATCAGGCTCGGCGTCGAACTCGACTTCGATACGGCGCTCTCGAACCTGTTCCGGCTCGGGCGGTATTTCCACGACCGGATGGGGGCNNCGTTAGAAGGAACGTAATAAGTTCGGTACAACTCCCTCGCCTGCGCGGCCGTAACACGGCCGATCTCGTGCGCCCAACCGTAGACCGGCCAACGGTAAGGGTGCGTATTAAATGCCGTCGCCATAAATTGTTCGTACAACTTATGCTTGGGGATAGTATCTATCCCGGTCCGTCGCTCCTCGAGCACGACGTCGCGCTCAGTATAAAACTCTCTTAAAACCGGGTTCGCAATTCGCCGCGCCTCCATCGAACAAAAAAGCTCGAGGCGATTCGAAGGCAACGAAACGTAATAAGCCGTGCGGTCCTTCGACGTTCCCGCTCCAAATCCGGACGCACCGTTCCTGAAGTAGATTTGAAAGAATTCGTCCTTGATTACGTAACTCTTATGCTCCGCCCTCAACGCCGCCAACTTCCCCGACAATTCCTCCACGACGTCTTCATCCGGTGATTCTTTTGCCTGCTCCCGGGTTAGCCTGTCCGCCACGTCCTCGATTTCGTCGAGTATGACCTTCTCCGCCTCGTAATCCGACGTACCTATGACGGTCGTGCCTTTGAACGCTACATGTTCGAATAAATGGGCAAGTCCCGTGAGCCCCGGTTGTTCGTCTACGCCGCCCACCTTGAATAGAATAACGCCGGTAAATGTGGGAGAAGTATGGCGCTCTACGAAAAACCAGCGCATTCCGTTGCCCAACGTCATTTCCGTGACGCGGCCTTCCAAACCGGCCGCTAAAGCAGAACCCGCTAACACACCGGCGACAATAACCGCCGACAGTACGACCCTGGTCCACCTGACCATAGCAACAACCTCCGCGTACGCCCTCGCGCGGGAACTCCTCCGTCGCCCGTTTACCCGTCCTCCTCCCCGAATCCCCCGTCCATCGGTTTTCTTCCCATCAATCCTTTGCCTTCTTCACGCGATAGCTTAAGGCCGTGCTATTTCATCGTCTCGACTAGCCACCGCACTTCTTCTTCCGCAACCGGCTCTTCCTCATATGGTAGCGCATTTGGCGGCTCGCCGACGAAGCTAACACCCCTCGCCGGCGCCGAGGCCGCGAGGGTCAGCGTAACGAAAAGAACGGTCGCGAATGCTCGCATAATTCGCTCCGCGTCATCCCGAATTCCTCTCGCTACCCACTATAAACTAAAAAAGCCAAGGCGTCTACACTTAATCGGCTTAAACGAATCCCAGGTCCGCACTCTTACCTACAGTTGCTCGAGTAGACGGTGGGAAAATGTCTGTTTCTGCAGCAGACGGTCTCCGAGCCGGCCGAAAGGCCTGCTTGCTGAGCAGAAGGGCGGTTGTGGATAGACAACATCTGCAAGCCGAGTAGATGATTACGGCATCCCCTCCGGTGCCGACTCCCGCAGTAAATAACAGAGACGCGTTACGTTCGTTCATCGTTTTCTAACGTTTCCGGAAGTCAAGGACGGCCAGACGGGCGGCGGCGGCTTCAACCTGCACCGCCGGCGGCACGAGGGCGAAGCGCACGAAATCGCGCCCCGGGTTCACGCCCTCCGCCGTTGCGTCGGTGATCCACTCGCCTGGGGTCGTCACGACGCCGATCTCGAGTAGTTTGCCGGCCAGGTCAACGCCGCTCATACCGGCGGGCGCTTTCTGCCAGAGGTAGAACGTCGCTTCGCTCTGGCAAGGAGGCAGGGCCGCGTTGGCGAGGGCCGTGAGCATTACTCGGCGCTTCGCCCGATATTCCTCGCGCATTTGCGCGGCGTGGTCGCGGTCGCGGAGCGCCGCGGCCGCAGCGTCCTGGATGAACGTCGGCGTCCCCGAGTCGACGTTGGTCTTAACCTTTTTATATACGGAAATTATCCTCTCGTCACCAGCCACGAAGCCTACGCGGTAGCACGTCATATTATTGCGTTTGGACAGGGAGTAGAACACGATTACACCCTCGCGTCCTACTTCCAGCACACTCGCGGGCCGTTTACCGAAATATACTTCGTGGTAGCACCCCTCGTCGGCGGCGACGATAATGCCGTATTGCCGCGCCCATTTGAGTAAACCTTCCAGCCACTCCCCCGGCGCCACCTTCCCCGTCGGCGAGTTGGGATAGTTCGTCCAAATGACTTTGGCGCGGCGGCAAACGTCTTCGGGGATCGCGTCGTAGTCTATTAGGAAGTCATTCTCCTCTAACAGCGGGACGAAATAGGGAACGCCGCCAGCGAAGCGCGTGCCGTTTTTGTAGGGGGGATAACCGGGCGTTGGGCAGATGACTACGTCGCCGCCGTCGACGAAGCCGAGCGGAAAATGGAACACCGCCTCCTTGGAGCCGGCGGTCGAGGCCACCTCGCGATCCGGGTCCAACGCCACGCCGAACTCACGGCGTATATACTCGGCCGCCGCGGCCCGGTAGTCCGGATCGCCCTCGTAAGCCGGGTACCCGGCCGTCGCCCGGGCCCGCGCCGCCTCCGCGACCGCTGCTACGACGAAATCGGGCGTCGGGCTCGTGGGATCGCCTACGCCGAAATCGACGACGTCCACTCCCCGTTCGCGTAGTGCCCGCACCTTAGCGTCTATCTCGGCGAAGGGATAAGGCGGCGTAGCCGCTACCCGCTGCGAAATCCTTATTTCCATATATCGTCTCCTTGACTTGCGGACGGCGGGTCGACGACCGTCCGGAACAAGTCTTCTACTGTCTCCGCCCGGCGTATATGTTTGAGGTCGCCGTTCCCGGTCAATAAATACTCGTCCGCGCGAGGCCGGCCGTTGTAGTTGTGGCCCATGGCGTAGCAGTGGCCGCCGGCGTTATGGATGACCAATACGTCGCCGACCTCGACGGAGGGCAAACGCCGGTCGCGCGCGAGTTGGTCGTTGTTCTCGCACAACCGGCCGACGACGTTCACGGCCTCCGCGGGGACCGCGTCCTCCTTACCGAGGATCGTAATATGATGATAGGCGCCGTATACCGCCGGCCGCGGTAAATCGTTCGTCCCGGCGTCTACCCCCACGAACTTCTTATAACTATACTTGACAGCGTGGACGCGGGTTACGAGGAAGCCGGCGTCGGCCGTTATGAACCTTCCCGGTTCGGCCATTAACGTCGGCTCGCGCAGGCCGCCGCGGCACCCCTGGTCGAAGGCATTGCGCACGCCCCGGGCCACGCGTTCCAAATCGAGCGATTCCTCCTCGGGCCGATACGGCACGCCGAAGCCGCCGCCGATGTTCAAATATTCGAAATCGATGCCCAGCCCGCGACGAACCTCGGCCGCGACCCCCAGGAGTTTGCACGTTACGAAAGAGAAATAGTCCGCGTCGAGAACGTTGCTGCCGGTCATCATGTGAAGGCCGAAGCGGCTTGCGCCCGCCTCGCGGGCCGCGCGGTAGGCCGCGACCGCGGCCTCGGCCGGCAGGCCAAACTTGGCCTCGGGGCCGGCGAGATAGAGACTCTCCACGTCGCCCGCCGTTACGCCGGGGTTAACGCGGAACGACAGGAACGCCGGCGTACCCAATTCGTTGACCGTCGCGACCGCCGATACGTCATCGAGATTCAAAAGGACATCGGGCGAGGCGATGACCTGCGCCAACTCCTCACGCGTAGTGTAGTTACCCGTATACATGCCCCGGCCGCCCAACTCGTTGACGAGCCATAGCTCGGAGGGGCTGGAGCAATCGAAGCCGAAACCTTCCTCCTGGACGACGCGCAATACGTGCGGATTGGCGTTCGCTTTGACAGCGTAGAGCGGTGTAAAACCCGGGAATAGGGGCTCGAATGCTGCCTTAAGTCGGCGGCAATTTCGCCGGAGGCGCGCCTCCTCATAGAGGAAGAAAGGCGTGGGCAGCGACGCGGCCGCCCGGGCTATGCCGTCTTTCGGAAATCTCGTTACGTCGGCGTTCACCTTGGAACCCGTCCTGCCTTTCTATGCGGGGCTGATATACCCCTTCGCTACGAGCAGCTCGGCGAGTAGGACCGCGCCTCCCCCGGCGCCCCGTACCGTATTGTGCGAGAGCGCTACGAACTTCCAGCGGCGGGGGCCGCCGTCCTCGTGCAGCCGCCCGACCGCGACCGCCATCCCGCCGTCGACGTCGCGGTCGCGGCGAGGTTGGGGGCGGTCGTCATCTCCGTACAAGTACAAGAAACGCTCCGGCGCGGAGGGAAGGTCCAGTCCCGCGGTCGCGGGACGGAAGTCGGCCAGCGCCGCCCTCAGCTCGTCTCCCGTCGCCGGCTTTTCGAATTCGATGGACGCCGCGGCCAGGTGGCCGTCGGAGACCGGGACGCGGAGGCACGTCGCCGAGAACGCCGGCCGCTGGGCGAGGCGGATTCTCCTCCCGTTTACGGCTCCGAGGATTTTTAGCGGCTCGCGCTCCGACTTTTCCTCTTCGCCGGGGATATAAGGAATGACGTTGTCGCGCATCTCGGGCCAATCGTCCAGCGTGCGGCCAGCGCCTGATACCGCCTGAAGCGTGGTGACGCTCACGCGCTGCGGTGCGAACCGCTCCCACGCCTTCACCACCGGGACGTACGACTGTAGCGAGCAGTTGGGCTTGACGGCGAGGAGGCCGCGCCCCCAACGGCGCCGAGCGCGCTGGCCGTCCACCAGGGCGACGTGGCCCGCATTTATTTCGGGTATAATCATCGGCACGTCTTCGGTCCACCGGTGGGCCGAGTTGGCCGAAACGACGGCCACCCCCGAGGCCGCGTATTCCTCCTCCACCGCCCGCGTCGTCTCCTTGTCCAAATCCAACGCCGAGAACGCCAGCTCCACGTCGGCGGCTACCGCGCCTCGGTCCTCTAAGGCACGCGCCAATGTTAGGCCGGCGACGGGCGTGGGTACCTCGACGGCGGGCGTCCAACGGCCGCGTACCGCGTCGGCGTATCGCTTGCCGGCCGACGCCGGCGAGGCCGCGACGGCGACTAGCTCGAACCACGGGTGGCTCGCCAGCAGCGACACGAAACGCTGCCCCACAGTCCCCGTAGCGCCGAGGACGGCGGTTTTTATCTTGGCCATCATTAGCTTCCGCCTTTCGCCGTCAACGGACCAAACCTAGGTGTTTGAGTTCCGCGGCGAGTAGACCGCGGTTCGCGTCCTCCATCGGGCACATCGGCGAGCGAAAGTTCGGACGAATCTTGCCCATTAGCGCCAGCGCCGTCTTCACGGGGATGGGGTTGCTCTCGACGAAGTTGAGGTTCATCAGGTTGAGGTATTTGAAATGGAGGGTGCGGGCTTTTCCGACTTCGCCGGCGAGGGCGAGGCGCATAAGGCTCGCGAACTCGCGCGGTATTTCGTTGGCCACCACCGAAATGCACCCCTCCGCGCCCAGCGCCGCCATAGGGAACGCGAGCGCGTCGTCGCCGCTGTAGACGAGGAAGCCCTCGGGCCGCCGGCGCAGGATGTCCATAATCTGGCTCATGTCCCCGGATGCCTCCTTGACGCCGACGGCGTTTTCGACATTGCCGGCCAGCCGCAGCAGGACCGACGTCGGGATGTTCTTACCCGTCCTGCCCGGCACGTTGTAAACGATGACCGGCAGACGCGTCGCCTGAGCGGCCGCGGCGAAGTGTTCGTAGAAGCCGGCGGCGGTAGGCTTGTTGTAGTAGGGCCCGACGACGAGCAGCGCGTCCACGCCCGCTTCGGCCGCGGCCTCGCAATTGCGGACCGTCGTAGCCGTCGCGTTGGTCCCGGCTCCCGCGATTACCGGCAGCCGGCCGTTCACCTTATTCACGGCGAAAGCGACGACCTCGGCGTATTCGGCCTCGCTTAGCGTGGGAGTCTCGCCGGTGGTCCCGCAAATCAACAGGCCGTCGGTCCCGTTCTCGACGTGGAAGTCGATTAGCCCCTCCAACGCCGCGAAGTCGACGGCGCCGTCGCCGGCGAAAGGCGTCACCAACGCGACGATGGACCCCTTTACGTTAAATTCCCTGGCCATAGAGTATATCCTCCAGCGCTTGGTCGAACGTGTAAAAGGCCGGTTCTCTCTGCCGCATAAGCCATTTCGCGGCGGTCAACGCGCCCGCAGCGTAAACCCCCCGGTCGCGCGTCTGCTGCGAAAGGCGCACCACCTCGCTCGGCGCGTCGAAATACAACTCGTGGTATCCCTTATTCTCGCCGAGGCGCAGACAGTTGACGTGGATTTCGTCCGGCGCGATAGGTCGTTCCGCGATACCGGTTAGAATACTCGCCTTGGAAGCGGTCCGCTCCAACACGGCCGCGGCGATTTTCTTAGCCGTACCGCTCGGCATGTCTTTTTTATGTCGATGGTGGACGTCGAGCACGGCGACGTCGAAACCGCCCGCCCGGTCGAATAGCTCGGCCGCGACGTTAGCAAGCCGCATGAAAATCGCCGTGCCCACCGAGAAGTTGGCGCCGTAGAGGAAGAACAGGCCGGCGTCGCGGACGACTTGGCGAACGCGGTCCTCGTCGCCCTCCCAGCCGCTGGTCCCGACGACGACACGTACTTGTGGCTTGAACGCGGCAACTGTTTCAACCAAGCGCGGTACGGCGTCGCCGTGCGTGAAATCTATTATTACTTCGGCCTCAGTCAAAATCGCTTCGGTGAGTTCCGCGACTTCGGCATCGGCGCTTTCGGCGTCGACGGTAGCGACGACGTCGACATCGGCGTCTTCCTGCGCGTACGAGCGTACCAATTTCCCGACCTTCCCTAAGCCGTGAATAATCAACTTCACGCCCGGCACGGCGTCACCTCCTGAAATTGTCTTCGAACAGTTTGTGGATAAACTGCAGCGTTTCTCGTTCGCGAGCCCCGTCGACGATTAAAGTCAGATTTATTTCGCGGTTGCCATAACTGATCATTTCGACGTCGACGCCGTGCTCGGCAAGGGCGCCGAATATCTTCGGAAATATCGCCTGCTCTTCGTCGAGGTATCTCGATATCACGGCGACGATACTCCGGTTCCGCTTGACGTCAGCGTCCCCCAACCCGCGCAAAGCAGATAAAAGGTCCGCCTCCCTCTCGTCGTCGAAATTGTTGAACGTGACGGAGACGGACGCTTCGGAGACGGAAACGACGTCGACGCTGAGGTCGAAGGACTCGAATATCCCGAAGAGTCGCGCCAGGAAGCCGACGGCGCCGACCATCTCCGGCGTGGCCACGGTCGCGACGCGGACGTTGGACTTCGTCGTGACGGCGTAATTAGCGGGAGCTTTGTCGGCCGCAATGACCGTGCCCGGCGAGGAAGGATTGAAGGTGTTGCGGACGTGGACCGGGAGGCCGGCGCGGATGGCCGGCGGTAGCGATTTATTGAAGAGGACTCTAGCGCCGAAGTTGGAGAGTTCCACTGCTTCGTCGTAAGAGAGCCGCGCGATGAGTTTGGCCTCCCGAACCGCACGCGGGTCGGCGCTCATGACGCCGTCGGCGTCGGTCCATATCTCGACTACGTCCGCGCCCAGGCACGCGGCCAACAGCGTCGCGGTAAGGTCCGAGCCGCCGCGGCCTAACGTCGTCGTCCGACCCCGGGTGTCCGCGCCTATAAACCCGGTGACAACCGGGATTTCGCCGGCGGCGAGGAGCGTTAGCAGAATTTCCTCGGCGCGTCCCGTCGTCGCCGTAGTGTCGTACCGCGCGTTACCAAAATTGTCGTCCGTGACAATTATGTCCCGGCCGTCGGCGGCCACCGCTTTTAAACCGACCTGCCGCAGGTACCCGGAAACGATAACGGCCGATACCCGCTCGCCATAACTCGTTATGAGATCCGCCTTTTGCTCGCGCGGCAGCTTTCTTTGAAGGTCGCGCCGCAACTCTTCGGCGAATGAGTCCACGACGTCGGCGCAGAGGCCTAACTCTCGCGCCAGGTTGCACCAGCGTTCCACGGCAGCGTCTAGTGCGGCCGGTTCCGCTATGGCGCGCAGGAGGGTGGTTGTCACGCCGCTTTGGGCCGAAACGACGACTAACTTCCGCGGCGTCTCGTCCTTGGCTACGATCGCCGCGACCCTCCGCACCGCGTCGCCGTCGCTGACGGAAGTCCCGCCGAATTTTAAAACCTTGGTATTCATAACTTCCTTCGGTAAGAGCTCGTTGAGGCGCGGGTCAAAAAAAAACGCCCGTTTGGTACGGGCGTTGGAAATTCTTCCGATCCGTTATTTTCTATTTAACCCGTGCTGCCGCCGCCCGCAGCTCCGCGCGCACGGGCGACGCCTTCTTGTACTCCTTGGACGAAAAGCGGGGGCCGACGGCGGCTAAGGCCACCGCGTCCTTTCGTCCGTTCTTAGTTCGCTGCGAAATATAATCCATAATCACGGGTTCTCCCCGACGAATTGGCGGGAACGTAACATATACCCACCTCGAATGCAAGTAAAAAATCGCATCAAGCTAGCATTATCCTCGCCTTAACTAATCCGCCCCGGTCGGAGGTGAAAATTCCGAATTCCGGGCGTACGGTTTAATACGCCAACCTACCGCCACCACGGCAGAAGGTTGAGAAATAGTGCTCCGCTACTCAAGCAGGGGGCTATATGACTGATCGTCCGAAGGTATGGCAGCCCGCCCAAACCGGCGCAGCTTTCGCCTGGAAGGCTTCCCCCTACCCCAAGTTGACGCTAAAAAGAAGCGCCCGGAACCGAAAAACCCGGGCCGGTCGCTTCACCTAAATTAATGCGCGTCCACAATCCGGTCGACAGCGCCCCACAGTTTCTCGAGGTCGGCGAGCGAGAGTTTCCTAGCAGCAGAGAGATCGCGAATCCCGGGAAGCCCGAGGGCTTCACCGGCGACGTATTCGAGTACTTCGGCCCGTTTCTCCTCGGCGGCGTTTATGCCCCCGGGAATAGAACCCGGAGCTTATACTTTATGTTTTCAAGGAAGCCGTAGCGTTTCGCACTCTCGTCATTCTCCGCGTTACCTCCCACCTTTCGATGTTACCCGAAAACGTCCGGTACTGGCGTGGGAAAGCGTCTCCTTACCTGGCAGAGGGTCGCGTAACGTTTACCTACTAAGCAGATGGGCCGAAAATATCTGTGCATACCTCAGAGGGTAGAGAGATGTCTGCTATTGCGGCATAGGGATACGAAAAAACGTCTCCTACTCCGGCAGACGGTAAGAACTAAGCCGCTGGCCGTTACCCATCTTTCGGTTTGACCTCGCCGCCGCGTTTAGTTATAGTATAAACGGCGCCGGGGGCGTAGCGCAGGCCGGCAGCGCGTCTGCTTTGGGAGCGGTAACGCTCAGAGAAACGCCGCTACAAGCGCAGCAAAATAAATAAGTTAAGGCGCCCGTACATTAGGGCGCCCTATTTTTTGCCTTATTTTTGCCACGACAAGTAAGGGGTATCCGCTACAAAGACAACCCCGAGAAGTTGAAGCCGTACTCCCAGTACCTCTGAGTTCGCCGCCAATCGGGGACGACGTACTCGCCGTACGCGCCGACCGCCGTCTTGCCAAGTTAATTTTTATCACAAATCAAATGCTTAACAACATCTACTGCAACAACGGCATCACGTGCATACTCCGCTCCTATTTCTTTAGCATACACTTTAGTAACAGCGGCACCACCTATTAATAACTTCGATTCGATCTTATTTTCTTCCAAAGCTTTTGCAACCTTTCTCATTTCCAACATAGTCGTTGTCATCAAAGCAGATAATGCCACGATATCGGCTTTATATTTTTTGGCATTACTAACAATACGGGACGTCGATACATTTTTTCCCAAATCATAAACAGTAAATCCGTGGCTCCGAAGAACCGCAATAACAATGTTCTTTCCAATATCGTGAACATCCCCAGCAACAGAAGCAAAAACAATACGGCCTAACTCCTCGTTAGAATCTAGCTCAATAGTTTTAAGTACCAATTGTGCAACTTCAGAAGCTTTTAATACTTGTGGTAAATAGTATTCCTTTTGTTCAAACAATTGATTTACTTTTTCTAAAGCAGGAATAATAAATTTAGACTGTATTTCCAGAGGTTTCATCGAAGTTTTCAGATCCTGCACAATGGTTCTCGCTTTCTCGCATTGACCTTCAAGAATCGCCCAATATAATTCTCCTTTAGAATCCTCCCCCTTTTCTAAAACTTTTTCAACCTGCGCACCTATCCTTCGTTTGCTTTGAGAGAAAATTGATAACGAATTAATAGCTTTTTGAATCTGTGCGTCGAGAGGATTAACAATAACGAGATCAAGACCTATACCTACAGCATATAATAAAGCCGCAACATTTAAATCACTCCGATCAGGAAGTCCATACGATATATTGCTTATGCCTGCAATAGTGCGAACATTGAAATTTCTCTTTATAGCGCGTAAAACTTCAAACGCTCTCGATACATCTTCTATTCCAGAAGTCATTACAGGATCAATATAAATATCATCAATTGCAATACCTTCCTTCAACGCTCGATCTATAAACTTTTCAATTAATTCAAGTTGCCCTAATGCGTCCGGAATGCCTTTACTACCCAAAGCGAGACCTACAACAGCCGAACCCCAACGTCGCGCTAGCGGTAAAATCTCGGTCATAGCACGAGATGAAACTGGACAAGAATTTAATAAGGGCTTACCTACAATAGCTTTTAAACCGGCTTCCAAAACTTCCGGTCGAGAAGAGTCTATAGATACAGGAACGCTCGTAGCATTCTGAACCTCACATACAGCTTTTGCCATTATTGAATCCGCATTTTCTCCGTCGCCAACATTTATATCAATCAAATCAGCACCAGCATTTACTTGAGCTTTTGCTTCATCAATAACTAATCCAAAATCCCTTTTAGCCAATTGCTCCGCGAATAAACTTTTACCTGCTGGATTAATTCTTTCCCCTACTATTACCGGTGCGTCAACAATAATTAAACTTGTTCTACTTGCAAAAGTACCTCTATGATTTTTACGAGGTTTGGGATTCAAATCCTTAACTACTTCTGCTGCAGCACGAATATGATCCGGCGTAGTACCACAACAACCCCCTACTATTGAAGCACCAGCATTAACGAGTTTAGGTATCCAAGACGCAAACTGAGGTGGAGTTTGTTTAAATAAAGTTTCCCCTTTAACAATTTTAGGCAATCCTGCATTCGGTTTAGCACAAATAGGAACACCCACATTATCAGCAAAGGAACGAATAATAGGCACCATCTTTTGAGCGCCTATTGAACAGTTTGCCCCCACAACATCAGCGCCTGCCGCAACAAGAGTAACAGCAGAAACTTCAGGAGGAGTTCCAGTTATGGTTCGACCACTTTCACCAAACGTCATAAATGCCAAGATTGGACCATTAAAGACAGAACGAGAAGCCATAACAGCCGCTTTCGCTTCTCGCAGATCCGACATCGTTTCAATAACAATTAAATCAACGCCTTCTGCTATGAGAGACTTCGCTTGGCGATAAAACTCAAGATAGGCATCATCAAACATAAGAGTACCTAATGGTTCAAGGAATTCGCCTAAAGGACCGATATCTCCCGCAACCCAAACTTTTTCACCTGCTACCTCCCGTGCTAATGCAACTCCGGCGCGATTTATTTCATCAGCCCGAGAACCGAGACGGTACGAAGCAAGCCTCAGTTTTGTTGCACCAAGAGTATTAGTAAGAATTATATTAGCTCCTGCAGAGACGTAAGCCTTATGTATCGCTTGTACTGCTTTGGGATCGCTCAGATTAAGTTCATCCGGAGGTGAGAGTGATAAGCCTTTGTCTTGTAACAAAGTGCCCATCGCACCATCAAGTAAAACTACTTGCTCTCTGGCAAGGATTTTAAATGCTTCACGATAAAGCTTCATTTAACCCAACTATTGCAGTTATACTTTTGCGAGGAATTAACATATAATTTTCAGTCAAACTTATCCCTAAATCATATCCTTTTGATAATCTCAACATTAAATCCTGAGAGGAAAGTTCAAAATCACCATAACCAGGACTAACCCGCCGTGTGGTAATTTCATTGGCTTTAGGAATTATAGAATACACATAACAAATGAGTTCCTCAACAGCAACCGAGCTAACAGCATCGGCTACAGCCATCGCAAATAATCGTCCCTGTTCATAATATTTCTGAACGAGGTCATTAACTTCATCTCCAACTGTAGTAGCAATTACAGCGACGGCAAATGATTCTGAAGTCAGTTTTACAAGGTCATTACTTCTAAAGCAATATCCACCTTTTAATTCTAAAATACCACCATCTGATTTAATAATCTTATAGCGTCCGAATGAAAAACGAGGACGTAATAATCCACGAGTGTATTCGCAAACATCGTTGAACTCCTGCACATGCCCAGTACTCATACGTTCCGGACATGCCCGAAGCCGTTTCCACACCAACTCAGTCTGGACTGCTAATTGTATTATCTTCTAATCTCTCCGAAGTTTTATTGCTTTTACTCTTCCGAGTGATGTTGGATCAACAGCATTTTCTTCATAATCTTCCCTCCTTTTTTTAAGATTTCACAAAACTACCATTCTCCCTCACTCATTATCCAATCCTTATATTTTTCCTCTCCTCCTCTAATTGACCAATCCGAATCAATAGTTAATCTTGACGTTATCCCTCCGCGAGGATTAAATATCATAGTAATACGAAGTCGATCCGGTTTATATATTTCCATTAGGTCATCGTAAACAACATTAATTAACCTTTCGTAAGATATCACCGTATCACGGAATTGTTGAAGATACTTTTTTAGAGATCGTAATTCTATAACTTTTTCTTTCGGATAAATCGTAATATAAGCCTTTGCAAAATCAGGTTGATCCTTAATTCCTAAAAATGTTACTTCAGGACATTCTATCTTCACTTCATAACCTTCAGTAGTAGGATTGGATAGGCTTTCAAGAATAGTCCTATCACTCCACTTCCCTGACAGGTTTGTAATTATCTTATCCATTAAAAATAATGGGGCATATCATCAAGAATGCGTTATATTTTAGAATGGCGTCGAGTAGGGCCGCCGTAGGAGTGGGGCCGCTTATCAGGGTTTCGTGAACTACTTTCCATTCTAACGGATAGGTATCCACCGTTTTTTTAACGAGTCTCCGAATGTTATCGGGATCAATTAAACTCGAAATAGGAATTTCGCGTGTGGGCTCGACCATTTTATCCCCTATTCTAGGTTATTCCTTATACATTAAAATCCGGAATTAATCAAACTTTTTTTAACCGTTTTACTTTCGGAAACCGGTGTATTGCTTAAGCCGGGCCGCGACTTCAGCCGGGGGCTACTCCCCCGGCTGAAGCCGACGGTATAAAACCTTCGTCTTTTGTGGATTACGCGTCGCCCCCCACCCTGACCTGGCCCCCAAAAACCGGTCCAGGTAGTATGTTACTATTAAGACCTGGTCCCCAACCAGTATAACATCAAACCGTAGAGCGCAGGACCGAAGCGTAAAAAAAGCCCGGTCCCACCTAGAACCGGGTTCCACCACTGCTTCCTCCCGAACGTCGGATATAATTTACTGCGGCCCAAAGGTCGTCAAACTGAGGAACCCGGCCTACCTCCTTTGCGCCGGCATCGCGCCGTGACCGGCAATTACTCCTTCCGAACTGGCGGCTCGACTTCCCTTACCGGCGCAGATAGAATGGAAGCGGCTTCTACCGATGCAGCGGGAGGACCGATACCCGAGCCCGTCACCTCGTAGTAAATTAGCCTTACCTCCCGGCCGTCTTCCATTATCTCGAGGACGCCGCCGGAGCCCGCGGCTTCCCCACTTGCCGCGAAAGACACCCGTAGCGTTAAAATATTGGACGCGGCAGTTGTTATGGTCTGTCGCGTATACCCGCCCTCCGCGTGCTACGGCTACCCCCCCGGATTATCGAATTGGCCGTCGCCGGTCCCCCGCGTACCCCACTTGCCGAGGAAAGACCCCGTCGGCGTGAAGTATTGTATGCGGTGGTTGTCCGCGTCAACGACGTAGACGTCCCCGTTCGCGGCGACGGCTACGCCGAACGGTCCTTGGAACTCCCCGTTACCGCTGCCTTCCGAACCCCACTGGCCTGCGTAGGTCGGTTCCCATTCCGGTTCCGTCGGCGATTCGGCGCACGCGGCGAGTAATAGGACGCCACACAACGCGCTTATTATACGGATTACGTTTTTCATTTCTATCCTCCTATTTAAACAGGGCCTTCACGCGGCCGAAGGGGGCGGGCGGCTTTATACCTTGTAGAGCAGGTCAATATACCGCGCGAGCACGTCGCGCACTACACCTTTAAGCGGGATGGTGGCGGCCAGGCCGTAAATGGGAGCCAGGCCGCCCTTTTCGTCCGGATTTCTTTTGACGTGCTCCACAGCTTCGTTAAGGTCGTGGGCGAACTTGTCGACCACGCCGGGTTGCGTATGCCTCAAAGTTACGCAGATGTGAACGGCGGGCGGGGCGAGAAGGCCGTTGAGGTTCCAGTTGCGCCTGGTCATGAAATCCATGACCCTGTAAATATCCAAGGAATCCGAAGAAAAGGCGATGCAGAACAGGGGGTCGCCGAGCACGTACAGTTCCCGGGTTGTACGGACAGCCTCTTTTATGGCGGAAGCCGTCCGGAGTATCTTCTCGCTCGCTTCCAAATAGCCCCGCTCGCCTACGGAGAGCATCGCGGCCCAGCACATAGCGCTCAGGGCCCCCGACCGGCTTCCGGCAAACGTGGGCGAGAAGTAAAGGCCACCCGGCCAGTCGGTTACCGTGTAGTATTGATATCGGCGAAGCTCCAAACCGCGATATAGCACTACCGATGTACCCTTGGCCGCGTACCCGTATTTGTGCGTGTCGGCGGACATGGAAGTTACGCCCGGCAGTTGGAAATCAAATGGCGGGACGTCGTATCCAAGCTTCTTAGCGAAGGGGAGAATGAAACCGCCTAAACAGGCGTCGGTGTGAAAGGCGATGCCCCTTTCCCTAGCCAGTTCGGACAGCTCTTCGACGGGATCGACAATGCCGTGAGGAAAGTTCGGCGCTGATCCGACAATGACGATGGTGTTCTTGGTAATCGCCTTTTTTGTTTCAGCTACGTCAGCCCTGAGATCAGGACCGACCGGTACCCGTATCATTTTGATCTTGAAATACCGAGATGCTTTGTCAAAAGCGGCGTGGACGGTGGAAGGCACTATCATCTCGGTTCTGGTAACCCCCTTCAAATCCCGAGCCCGGTCACGATAGGCCTTCATCGCGAGCATGATACTTTCGGTACCGCCTGACGAAACCACACCGCAGATCTGTTTTGCGGGGTCTGAGCTTTTAGCGATCTCTGCTCCGCCCAGCATGGCTGCGGTCATCGACACCACCTCGGCCTCGTACTTGGTTGTGCTAGGCCAAATGTCAGAATGCAGCGGGTTGCTCTGGGAGTTGATGGCGTACACCTTGTTTAAAAAATTTACGTGGTCGTCGTCGCCGTGGTACACAGCTCCAGAAGTAAAGCCGTCTTTCCATCTCGGCTCCTCCCGGGACTTCAGGTCGGCCATCTCCTTGAGGATGTCGTCTCTGGCGCGCCCGACTTCGGGAAGGCGGGAAAAGGCTTTGAAATCTTTCCGGTAAGGCTTAATCGATTTCTCGAGGTCTGCCATCACCGAGTCGTATTCCCTTTCAATCATCTCCGATACGAAAGGCATCGATTTTACGCGCTTTTCAACGGCCGCGACGATCCGCGGGTCCAGTCTTCCGATGATTTTTTTCACCACGGAAACGAAACGCGGGTCCAGTCTATCAACCAGATTTCGTAAGCTGGAAATTTCCATATTATCCTCGCGGAATCATCTTCGACTAGAGCGCTTAACCTTTTGGGGTTTATTCAGCCTCGCATGGTATCCTTTGGTGCTCGAGTATATCCTAGTAAATTCTTTGAATAGTTCGTCGTAGATACAGCGATTCTCGGGTTTTGGTTCGAAGGTATTAGCGATGTGAATACGTTCTGCGATTTCGTCGACAGTTACCCTTCCAAGCGCCATCGAAGCTAATAAAGCAGCACCGCGCGCATTTGCCTGGATAGGGTGTTTTACTTGCCTGATGGGCCGATCGAAAACGTCAGCGCAAATTTGGCACCATACTTTAGATTGGGCGCCCCCGCCGATTATGTTGATTGCATCCAGTCGCCGCTTGACGAATTTTTCTGCGTAGCCGAGTAGCCACCTGCCGTTGTACGCGACTCCTTCGAACACCGCCCTCACGAGTTGCTCACGCGTTGTGTCGAGGGATAGGTTGTGGAATCCCCCTCGGATATGATGATCATCGACCGGGGTCCGCTCGCCGAAAAGCCACGGGGTGAAGATTACCTTACCGCTGCCGGCGGGGACCGCTTGAGCGATCCGGTTTAAAACCTCAAAAACTTCTTGGGGCTCCGTCTCTTCTTGCGATTCGTCTTCGTGGTACAAAATGTTTTTTAAGAAATTCAGGCAAGCACCTGCGCATTCCTGTTCCGTGGCGAGCAGGTACCTTCCGGGAAGTGCGGATGGAATCGATGCCATGTTGTGAAATAGATCCGTTTTTTTAAAAGGAACGTGACATATCAACCACGACGAGGTCCCTATGTAGAAATGACTCTCAAAATCCCTCACGGCGCCAGAACCGATAGCAGCTGATTGGGTGTCAGGGGTCCCTATTACAACTGGAAGGTTCTCAGGGAGGCCCCACTCGACGGCGACCTCCTTTTTGATAGGCCCGAGTATTTCGACAGTGCCCAAGAGGTCAGGGAGTTTTTGCCTGTCTATAGTGGAAATCTTGACCAACTTATCGTCGTATTTAACGTTGGAAATGTCCCGGTTGTCGGTCACCCAATGGAGAGTAATAGAGTCGAACGAAGCGGCGAATCTGCCGGTTAGTTTTAAATTAATATAGTCTTTCGGTTCGAGGAATTTGTATGCCTTATTATAGATTTCCGGCAATTCGTTCTTTATGTAAAGGATATGGGCGATAGAATCTTTGCCCGAATGTGACGGAGCTCCGCCCGTAAGCCGAAGCCACCTAATCAGCTTCGGGATGCTGTAGCCTTCGAACATGATTGGCCCGTAGATGATGCGCTTTACGTACTCGGCGCCCCGGGAGTCCATCCAGATGACGCAGTTCATAAGATTATTACCGTCCTCGTCGACAGGGACGGTCCCGGACCATTGGGCGGTGCAGTTAACGGCGATTATCGCGTCGGTCGGAACAGTTCTCTTGGTTAATAGTCTCTTAGCGGCTTCCGTGATGGCACGCCACCAGTCTTCCGGCCTTTGCTCGGCCCCGCCGTCGGGAAAGAGCAACAACGGCACCTTTTCGAACTCGCAATCCACGAACTCTCCGTAGGTATCGAACAACGACACCTTAGAGCCGGAAGTGCCCAGGTCTATGGCTATAACGTATTCGCTTTTACCGCGCGACACCTGCGTACCTCCTTCCACGTCCCCGGCCTGCGCCTTGAAGCCGCACTGATTCTGCTTGTTCCCCTTCCCCGGGTCTACCCGGAGACGGGCCAGGGAAGCGCCGTATTAAGGCCTACCCGCGTCGACGCGAAAGAATCTTCGCCAAAAATCGTTCCGGAGACTTACCTCTCCGCCCCGGCACCTACCTCGGAAAAGACGGGAAAGGCTTCTATAATACGTAGCGACGGGGCGGTTGAGCATGCCTACCACCGCTTTGAGCAAGCTCTCCATTTGAACGGCATCTATGCTCGGGTGGCGCCATACTAGGTGTTGGCCGTCGAAATGGCGATAAGGACGCCCAGATATGCCGTACTTCGCGCCGATTTCAAACCATAACGGCGTCTGGGGGAAAGGCGTTAAGACGCTAACTGTATAAATGTCTAAGGCCGCGCGTCTGAGAACGAGGGCGTCACGGAAGGTGTCCTCGGCGGTCATGTTGGGGAAGCCAATCATACAGGCGGCCAGCCGCACCAGCCCGCGTTTTTCTGCAGTTCGGCGCGCGAAGGCGTAGACCTCCTCCACCGTCTGCCTCTTGTCCACCGCGTCGAGGGCGTCCTGGTTCATGGATTCCAAACCGATATGAACGAAGCGCATACCCCGCTCGTACCAATCGTCCAGGTAGCGCAGGGCCGTCGCCGCCCGCGTTTGGCAATACCAACGGAACTTATATCGCCCCAGGAGCCGCGTAATCCGGTCGGCCGCTTCGGGGCGGCCTCCGAAAAACTCGTCCCCCGCGAAGATGTAGTTCACCCCAGCTTGTTTGTAGTATCGCAGGACGCGGTCGACGCTTTCGAAGCTGTAGTGGTACCTTTTTTGGTCGAACGCCGGCGTCTGGCAGAACGTGCATTTATACGGGCACCCGCGCTGCGTATAAAGCACGCCATAAGCGAAATGCCGAATGTTACCGGGGACGGTACGGACGTAGCCGATTATCGGGGGGACCTCGACGTCGTCTTCGCGGATGCCGCGTCCGAATAATTCCGCGAATACGTTCTCGCCCGGGCCGATAACGACCCGGTCCACGATTTGCGGAACGCGACCGTCGAGCGCGCCATAATTCCCGGCCCACGTCTCGCCGACCCCCTGGCGGCGCGCCTCGTCGGCCATTCGTTCTATCTCGTCTATCTCGGCCTGATAAAAACTGAACCCGACTATGTCCCATCCCTCTTTTAATTTCGCTACGTACTCATGCCACCGCGGATATTCGAGGATCTCGACTTCGGGGACGTTCTGTTTAATAAAACGCAGGCCCGGGTTGAAGTCGCGGGGCATACTAAAACGCGGGATACCCCGCGTAACGGAACCCAGCGAGTCGTTTACGTCCCCCTCGAATCTCCGAAAAACCGTGCACAACAGGACCTTCAGGTTCGTCGAACCCCGTTTCATAACTGTAACGCCCCCTCTCGAGTTACGGCCGCGCGGCGCCCTTATAGCGTCGCCGCCGTCACACCCACGCGTTGGTCTCGAAGACGTGGCAGCCGCGGCTCTTTATATCCTCTATGGCCTCGTCGAGCGAATCCGCGAGCGCGCTCCCCTCCCCCTCCTGGCAAAACGGGCAAGGCCGAAGGTAGCCGGGGGCAAATAACGATCGGTAGCTCGCCGCATACCCGGGTACTTTCATTACGCTGGTATAGACACGGTTAAAAATAGTAATTCACGCCGATTTGGAATTCCATTAATTGGGTATGCTTATCCGAACGATCGAAAAACTCGTTATGTTGAGCCACGACCGGGTTATCGAAGAGAAGCGTGTAACGCGGCGCCGCTTCAACGGCCCAATTTTCGGTGAAGTAATAACGGCCGCCGCCTTCCACGTAGAGGCCGCCGTACCAGTCTACGGCACTCGGATAGAGGCCCCCGCCGAGAGTGCCGGAATGGGATTGCGCGTATTCTTGGACGATAGCGGCGCCGCCGCCAACGAAAGGTCGAAACGCCCCGGCGCGAAAGGCGTAGTCCACGCCGAAAGTGATAACTAACATGGGGATGGACCCTATAATGCCTTCTTCCCAAACGTACTCGCGGTAGACGAAGTCGTTATACCCTAAACCGAATGCCACGTCGATGTCCTTGTATAGGCTGACCGTGAACCGCCCCCTAAAACCGGCGGGGCTTAACTTCTTACCGCCTTGTGCCGGTAATCCCGGCACCCCGTTCGCCGGAGCCACCACCCACCCCGGCGCGTAGAACACGCCTACCCCTAAATCAAGCGCCGAAGCCGCCGCCGATAACGCCGTTGTTAAGAGAATAATTACTCTCTTCATCTCGTCGCTCCTTATTTAAATAGCGCCTGCCCGCAGCCAAGGCCTCTTGCGCTCGCCTTCAATCCCCCGCGGTCACACCCGGGCGTTCGTCTCGAAGACGTGGCAGCCCCGGCCCTTCATCCCCTCTATAGCTTCGTCGAGCGAATCCACCAGCGCGCTCCCCGCCTCCTCCTGGCAAAACGGGCAAGGGTGCAGGGCGCCGCGGGAATCGACGTACAGGTAGCGGTGGCCGGCGCCGACGCAGCCGATTATCCGCTGGTAGTAGCCCGGGTACATCACGATGGGCAGCTCGCGGCATGCCCGCGCCGAGCTCGCCTGGACGAAGAACGCGCGGAGCACGTCTAGGTGTTCGGGCGCCAGCTCGACGTCCTTGTCGGCATACCTCCCGACCTTTCGCGGCTCCAGGATGCGGATGAAGCCCGCGCCCCAATCCCGGGCGAGGTACAAGTACCGCCACAAGTCCTCAGCAGTTACGAAATCCCGCGTCGCGCACAAATCGAGACACAGCGCCAGGCCCACCTTCCGGCTATTGGCCGCGGCCTCCCGCGCCCAACGGAACGAGCGGCCGTTCCCGCGGAACGCGTTATGGCGTCCTTCGTCCCAGTGGTCGAGACTTACGTTGACGCCCGTTAATCCCGCTTCTTTTAACCGAAGGGCTTTCTCGAGGGTCAAGGCCCAGCCCGACGTCAACAACCAAAAATCCGTTCCGGGACGGGCCGAGGCGAGCAGGGCGACGACGTCGTCGAGTCGGCACAATGGCTCGCCGCCGCTCAGCTGAATCTGGTCGAGCCCCCGGCGCTGGAACTTCTCTAATATTGCTTTCAACTGCTCCAAAGAGAGCAATTCCTTGCCGTCGAGGTTCTCCCACTCGAAGCAATGTTCGCATCGCAACGGGCACCGGCTCGAGACAGCGAAGACCATCGTCGAGAGGTGGCCCGGGTCCGGCCGGAAGGGCCGGATGCGGTTCATCTCGTTTTCGAGGAACGAGCGAAACGACGCCGATGGCCAGCCGGGCGCGTCCACGGACCAAAAATATCGGCCGCCCGCGCGAACGTATCTTAAGACCGGGAAGTCCCCCTGGAATAAACGGCGCTTCCCGATCAACTCCTTATAAACCTTAAGCGCGGCGAAAGGGTCGCGGTAAATCGCCAGCGCAGTCCAAAAGATATGCAGGGCAATCGCCAGTAAAACTAAATCCTTTTTCGGCCCCCACACCAGCGGGGGCCCGGGCGTCTCCCGGACCGCGGCCTTAGTACTCACGGCTCACCATCGCCCGGTAGTGATTCAGGAATAGTTCTTGGGAGAATTCTATGAACCTACCCGGTTTTTGGAACGAATACAGGAGCTTCAGGTCGGGCTTTCCTTGCGGGTTTCGGATGATCTCATAATGGCCTTTGGTATGCAGGACCGTCGAGCGGGCCAACCCCTCTGGCGGTTCCGGCGCCGCGAAAGTCAAGAACGCGTGCTCGCCGACGTTAGGTTGCACGTAGTAGTGGTCGTCGTCCAACCGAAGCAACGGAGCTACGTCCCGGCCTCCTTCGTCCACCGCGCTAGTTACCGGGACGATATGTATTCGCACCGGCTGGTCCGGGGAGCAATCGAGCGCGATGTAGTCAATTTCCCAGAACAGCGGCCCAAACTCGAGCTTGACCTTCACTTCGTCCGACGCGCCGGCCGGAAGATCGAACGCGAGAACGTCCCGCCTAGCGGCCATGGGGCCGGCGATGTGGTAATAGTCGACGAACCGCCAAGCGCCGCCGTCCTCGACGTATACCGCGAGCGGTATCCCCTGCTCGAGCGACCACCGGCGGAGCTCGTCGGCGGACGCGTCTTTCTGGTCCTCGAACCAATCGGCGTATGCGTCGCCGAAGAGCTCGCAGAATTGGCCGTACGCGTAATCGAGCCAAAAGGAATTCTTGGCTTGGATTACCAACTTCGCGCGCGTCGCTCCGCGGGGCCGCGCGAAGGTCATCACTATGCCGTCGACGTCCGCGTTCGCCTCCTCGGGAATCGCTCCCATATAGCATGCGCCGTCCGCGACGCCGACGCTCGCGAGAACGTCTTCGCCTCCGAGCGTCGCGGCATTCGCCAGAGATTGCGGCTCGGTCAACGTGTGGGCGACGCCGTACTTATCGACGAGGACCTCCGAGCCCGCCGGATGGTCGATTACCCACAACTCCGTGAGGTTGGTATGCTGGACCTCCCGCACCTCGTTCGCGAGCTTAAGGCGGTACTCGCCGTCAACGGCCTCCAACGCCGGCAACGGAAGGTAGTCGTGGCGCTCGAGCGGCGGATGCGTCGCGCCGCTGTAAATCTCGCCCGCGAACTCGTAACTCGAGCCGTCGTAGGTATAAATAAAAGGGCATGACGTTTTCGTAAGATAGACAATAATAGCTACTATGGCCACCACTGCGGCCAGGACGCCGACGCCGATGCCTACGCTGTAGAATATCGTCTTGCCCGTGCTGACGTCGTAGACCTCGACCCTGTCGATCGCCGCGAAAGGAACCGCCGTCCGCGCCGGGAGCGGTTCGGCTAACTCGAGCGTAGGTAGGGCATAAATATGCAGCTCCTGGTCTTTACTGCGGCGCGGTTCCTGCCGTTCTTTGTACGCGAACGCGTCGAGTTGGTCGGTCGTTATCTTAACGTCGTAGAGGTAAAACGTATCGAACCCCCGGTGCAATATCACGGCCTTCTCTTCGACCGGCAAAGCTTGGCCCTTCGGCAAAACGACGCGGTTATAGCCGGTGCAGCCGGCGAGTAGACAGGTTATTAATATCGTCACCACGAGGCGCAATAAATTTTTATCGATTTTCATCTTTCCTCCTCCTGGGGTTCTCGGCCCAGCGTTAGCGGAGGGGGTAAGGGCTAGCCCTAGAACGCCCACGACGGTCCAACGTCGAGGTTAACGCGCCAACTGTTACCCGCCTCGTTTTCGAAGCGATAATTTCGCTTGCCCCCCGCCAACTCGAGGCCGGCGTAAAGGGCTACCGTATGGGTAAGAGGGAAATAGCCCGTTCCCCGAAGTACACCCCATAAGCCCTCTTCAAAATTATCGCCGCTGACGACGATTTTGCCGCCCCCGCTGAACGTATAGTATAAAGGCGAGTCGGCCGCGTTCCACCGGGCGCCGTTGCTAAGACTTACCGGTAACCGGTTTTCGTTGCCCGATATTTCACTATTAACGTAACCGTAGCCGGCGCTAATCATGATGAAAGGGCGGAGTTTACCTTGGTTCATATAAATATAGTATTCGTTATTCCAATCTATACTCATTCTCGCGCCGCTGGCTTCGAACGCGGCGCCGCCGAGGCGCATGGCGTAACCTATCCAGGTCCGGTCGTACTGCGCCCAGAAGCCCGCGCCGCCGCCCCCGGCCGCCAAAAGTTCGGCTGAACCATAACGGGGCGGGCTGTAAATTTCGAATATTCCGGAAGCTAACGGCCCGAAACGCATAACGTGTTCGTCGCCGGCGTTGGGTAGCGACCCGGCGGCCGCCGCGGCGGCGAACCCCGCACCCGCGACGATAAGAAAGGTTTTCATTAATTAACCTCCTACCTAAACAACGCCTTCACGCGGCCCGGCGAGGCGGGTGCGCCGGCAGGGCCTTGCATATCCAGAAGTCGCCGTTGGCCTCGACGTCGAAGAACATGCGCCCCGGCCGGCACGCGGGAGGAATAAACGGGCGGCATTACGACAATAAATACGGTCCACAGGATTGCCCTCCTTTTGCGGACTTTATCAAGGTACGGCGATTTAATCACGAAAACGACGCCCCCCTTAATTGATCTTTCTGAACAAGCCGAGCGTCCGGTCGGCACATAAACTGAGTAACCCCGGAAACCAGCCGTGCTTTTCGGCGACGTCGCGGCAATGTTCGCCGGGTTGGGTGTTGGCAAACCACCATAAGGTGGCAATCTGAGGCCAGTTGCGGGTCCTGAAGCCCTTTTGAGTGACGAAATAGCACGAGTAGGTGCAACCGCCGCACTCGCGGCGGTGGCTGAAATTCGCCTTTCGCAATTTACTCCTGAAATCGGGCTCGAGGATGTTGATAGGCATCCGCGACGGCCGGTCCTGACAGATCCAGAAATCCCCGTTGGGCTTGACATCGAAGAACATCCGTCCGGCTCGGCATCCCCAATCGTAAACTTCTTTTCGATAATAGTCTTCCATACCCCGTTGGTAGAATTCGACCGAAAGAAGCGTGGGCGATTTACAGCGGCGCAGACTTTCCGGATCGACTTTTACCTCTGTCCCCGTTCGCAACCTGCCGGCCCCCACCATGACCAGGTTCAACCAGACTAGCGCGTTGGGGTATTCCCTTGCGCAGTAGGAGACGATGTCTTCTACCTGATCGCGGTTCGCCCGCGACACAGTAACGTTCAGCGTGAGTCGCTTTCCCCGAGGCAAGTAGTCGTTCAGATAGCGGATCGTCCCCAGGATCCTGGGCCCGACGTGGCTGAAGGGCAAGTCGTCACCTCGCACGCCGTCCACCGAAATAGCTATCTCCTTGACTTCGGACTCGAGCAGCTCGCCGTATCGTTCGAGGGGCATAGTCCCGTTCGACGTGACTTTCGTGTAGAAACCCTTGCGAGCGGCATAAGTTAGGATCGTTGCGACATCCGCGCGCAGGAGCGGTTCTCCTCCCCCCGAAACACTCAGCACGGCCAAACCCAATCGGTCGAGAACGTCTACGACGCGCATCATCCCCTCAGTGTCCAATTCCTCGAACTGCTCGTCCCGGGCGCGGCAGAACCGGCACCGGAGGTTGCACCTGTGGGTTAGCGCCAGGTGGGCGAAATAAGGACGGTCCCGAAATACGACGTTCCGGAACGTCCGCAATACGAACTTGGCCGACATCTTACACCTCCCCGGCCTTCGAGCTTATGAACTCGCCGCCGGCGCGCGGGCGGAATACACGCCCGGCGTTACGACGATCAATATGTTTTACGGCGTTGCCCTCGTTTTTCGCAAAGTTTTCAAACGGTGACGCTCTAATCGCGAAGACCGCGCCCCTTAATTAACCCTTCTAAACAAGCCGAGCGTCCGGTCGGCACAGAAACTGAGTAAACCCGGAAACCAACCGTGCTTTCCCGCGATGTCGCGGCAACGTTCGCCGCGTTGGGTGTTCACAAGCCACCATAAAATCGCCAATTGGTCCCAGTTGCGGGGTTCGAAACCTTTTTGAGCTATGAAATAACACGAGTAAACGCAACCGCCGCACTCACGGCGGTAACTGAAATCGGCTTTGCGCAATTTACTTTTGAAATCGGGATCGAGGACGTTGAGGGGAGTCCTGGGCGGCACGTCATTACAGAGCCAGAAATCGCCGTTGGGTTTGACCTCGAAGAAGGTCCGCCCGGCCCGGCATCCCCAATCGTAAATATCGGCGCGATAATAATCCTCCACCGCTTGGTTGTAGAATTCGAGATAAAGTAGAGCAGGGGATTTGCACCGCCGCAAGAATTCCGGGTTGACCTTCTCTTCCGTAGCTGTTCGTAATTTGCCGACGCCCACGGTGATCGGTTTCAGCCAAATCCCGGCCTTGGGGTATTCTTTAGCGCAGAAATCGACGATTTCTTCGACTCTATCCTGGTTGGCCTGCGACACCGTTACCGACAACGTGAGGCGCTTCTTTGGTGGCAGGTTGTCGTTAAGGTAGCGGATCGTCCTTAAAATTTTTGGCCCGATATGGCTGTACGGTAAGTCGTTGCCGCGTACGCCGTCCACCGAAAGGTTGATCTCCATGATTCCGGATTTGAGGAGTTCGGCATAACGTTTGAGGGATACCGTACCGTTAGTCGAAACCCTAGTGTGAAGGCCCTTGTCGCCTGCATAGTCCAATATAGTTGGCAAGTCGCGGCGCAGCAGCGGTTCCCCTCCCGAAATACTCACCACCGCCGCCCCAAGGCTATCGAAAACGTCGATAACTCGTTTAACCCCTTTCGTGTCTAGCTCGTCGTACTCCTCTTGCCAGATGCGGCAGAACCTGCACCGGAGGTTGCACCTGTGAGTGATTGCCAGCTGCGCGAAGTACGGGCGGTCACGAAATACGACGTTCCGTAACGTCCGTAATACGAACTTGGCCGACATCGTACACCTCTCGGGTTTGCCCCCTCACTAACTCCCGGGTTGCGGCCGGCGAGCCGTCGCTTATTTCAATTTGCCGAGCTGTATGCCGACGGTAACGCCGCCGAAAATCCTCTCTTTATTAAAATTCACGTGCGCAACCAACCCCAAACCGACGACGCGGCCTTTTATCGGCGCGAACCGGATTTCTACGGGTACGCCGACCGTGTCCGAATATTCTATATATCCCACGGTGTACGTCCACCATCCGTGGTGGACGGTATACTCGCGGCATTCTCCTACTCTTGCCCAAGCGACGCCGGCGCCAAGCCCAATTTTTCGAAGGGGGTAATACCCGAATAATAAACCTACGTCGAACCCCGTGGCGCCGCAACTGGCAGTAGTAGCGGATGCGGTACCTTGGTACCTGCCATGTTTTAAACCCAGCGCCGCGTTAGCCATGAGGCCGCTGCCAAAATTTTTTATAGCACTTTCGCCAAAGCCCAACCCCAAATAAAACCAGCCGGTCGTCCTAATTAACTTCCGTCCCGCCGTTTGCGGCCGCCCCGGCCGCAGCCGCGTCGGCCGTTCCGTTAGACTGTGCTGAAGCGCTGTCCGCCTCACTCCCCGCCGCTATCTCGGCCGGCAAACACCGCGCGAAAGAAGCCCATAGGACCAAAGAGGCCAACACAAACGGCCTCCGCGGCGCGCCTTTTTTGAAATGTAACATCTTATTCTCCCGAAGCCGTTCCACGTACGTAGCAGGAATACTAGCCGGTCTTCGTTATTAAAAACTTAAGGCCGTCACCTCTAACTTGAACGCTACATCCTCCGAATCGCGCGAACTAAGCGCATATGCCGCGCGTGCGTCCGCCTCGAAGCGCCCGCCGCTCTCGAAGGCGTACACGGGTTCTTTTATAATAGGTACGCTCCTAATTAACAGGATAGTACCGATGCCCGCGGCCGCGCCCCCTCCTAAATAAGCGGCCCATTTCCATGGGGGTATTATCAGCGTGTCACCCAAAAAAGGATTTACTTCCACCCAATTCGGCCGGCTGGTCGCGAAGATTACCGCGGTAAGACCGACCCCTAAAAGTACCAGGCCGGCTATAAACGTACCCTTTCTATTTTTAGCCGGCTCCAACAACGTGCCCTCTCTGTAGTATCCTTTTCCTGGCACGAAAACGATGTTCGGATCTGTCATTCCAGCGGACGGTTGCGGAAACTCGTAACCGCATCGTGAACAGCTCTCCGCCCGGAACCAGTTTTTCGTTCCGCACCGGGGGCACGTGGCGTAATCGTAAGCGTCGCTAATTCTGACGCCGGCCCAGGGGTCGTTGGCAGCTACTTCGGCCTCGCCCTCAGCCGCCGGCGCCTCGACCGGCAAACCCCAGGCGAAAGAACCCCAAAGAAGCAAAGAGGCCAAGACCGCCGGAAGGTGGGGAACGCTTTTTACGAAACCTGACATCGTCGCCTCCTTCACCGCGCGGGACCCGGCGCCCGCGAGTCGATTTTACATAAAAAACGACCAGCCGGTAAAAACAAAAAACCCGCTCGGCCTTTCAAGCCAAACGGGTACAAATAACTGCACCCCAACTATCGTCGCGGCGCGCGCGGCTTACGCAAATCGACGCCGTTACCGCCAAGCTTTAACTGCTACCTACCTCTTAAATCGACCGCCCGCCGAGATTAAAAGAGCGCGCAACACCACCATATTGAATAACGTCGTATCAAAAGTCAAGTAAAAAATCGGGGCCGCCGGCGCGGGAAAACGGGGCCGACCCGAAGGCCAGCCCCGACAAGGGGCTTAAGGCCCTTGTCTACCGGAACACCGCCTTCACGCGGCCTACGGAAGTAGGGACAACCGCGGTTTCACCTGCGGTAAATCGCAAAACCCGGTTAACCGGGGATACGAAGCTTATCCAAACGTACGTACCGTCGAAACAGCAGCCGCCGGGGTCGCCGTACCGGGCTACGTCGAATGAAGCCACCGTCGAACTCGAAGTGGTTACCTTTTTAACTATTCGCCGGCCCGTGGCGGGCCTATCGACAACCCATAAATGGTCGCCGCCCCGCCAGTCATAAGCGAGGTCGCGGGGGGCGGCACTGGGTACTATGTATCCGGAATAAACGGAACCGGTTGTGGGGTGCATTGTAAAAATGCGATTCGCGTTCCAGTTACTCTCGTAAAGGGTAGAGGAATTTTTATAAGCGAGACCAAAGGGGTATCCTGTGGGCGGGTTAGCGTATACGGCAAAAGACCCGACTTGGGTACCTGCTGTCGTAAACCTTCTTATTAACCCAGGATTATAACCGAGGGACCAAATGTACCAAGTAGCGCCGATTTGGCCCGCAGCTAATCCGTAAGTAAAACCGCCGTGAAGCGACCGAAAGTTACGGACCACGGAGCCGTTCGTCCTGCATTGATATATACGATGGTTGGAGTGGCAAGCTACCCATACGTAACCGGTCCCGTAACTTTGCCAAGCTAAACCCATTGGGTCGGTAGCGGGGCTATAGAAAGAACTTACCAGACTCCCTACGGCGCCCGCGGTCCCCACGAGAACGAAGAAGAAAAAAGTGAAAGCTGCTGATTTAAACATTTAGTGCTCCTTTCGCTTCCTTAGACTAAAAACGTTAAAAAAACCCCAGGCCGGCCTTTAGCCGAACCTGGGTAATATTTCGCAACGCGCGGCGCGCGAGGCGCCGTGCCCTCCTCTCACCTTCGTTTCCTCCAACCCGGGTATAACCCTAACCCCCTTAGGAAATCCGCCCGGCTAAGCGTGAACGTGCCCTCGAGGGCCATTATGAAACGAAGAAAGACCTCGGTCAAGTAAAAACTATTCGACCGGCTTTTCGCGGTCGGTTCCCGACGCCGTTATGTGCTCACGATAACGCGGGTTTAAAGAACATACGAAACCTACTGCGCTTCTTATCGCGTAGCAAACCTTCTGTTCGCTTAACAGAGGGTTAGAAAAAACGTCTCCTGCTCCGACAGACGGTAAGAACTAAGCCGCTGGCCGTTACCCATCTTTCGGTTTGACCTCGCCGCCGCGTTTAGTTATAGTATAAAGGGCGCCGGGGGCGTAGCGCAGGCCGGTAGCGCGTCTGCTTTGGGAGCAGAAGGTCGGAGGTTCGAGTCCTCTCGCCCCCACAACGTACAAAGAAGCCGCCCGAATGGGCGGCTTCTGCTGTCGTACACGTAGCCCTCACTCGATCGTCAAAGATAACCCGACAAACGCTACCTTTCCCGCGGCCCCGTAGCCACCGGCTAGTCTGAGGTCGACGTTGCGCCAGAGGTT